>ERZ808028.1-NODE-1-length-356696-cov-19.090197_pt1 | contig 356696 bp, 291 predicted proteins | sample MGYA00380184_ERZ808028 | MGnify/ENA primary metagenome ERZ808028 (study PRJEB31490, sample SAMN06133397) | mouse gut metagenome | isolation source: J8_1 | host: mice | place: China: Chengdu | collected 2015-05 ...
GCGGTCTGGTGTAGTCTGGTGTAGGTTGGCTCCATTCTTTAGGTGTCGTGTTATTATGCCCTTGTCAAATACACTAAGTACTCCTAGACCAAATAAAAACTTCTGTTATTTCATATTTTTCAGAAAGAAATCAACCATTTTATCAAATGGAATAATATCTGTCCGGTCGTACAAATCCGTGTGGCTTGCTCCGGTCACAAGCAGTAATTCTTTGTTATCCTGATACTTGCTTCCACTCATCATAGCGGCATAGGCATCCTTGCCAAAATAGCAGGAATGCGCCTTATCCCCATGAAGCACCATGACTGCAGAGCGAATTTCATTGCTGTACTGAAGAATCGGCATATTCAGAAAGGACTGACAGCCGATCACATTCCAGCCGCCGTTTGAATTTAGGGAGCGGGGATGATAGCCGCGCTCTGTTTTATAGTAAGCGTGATAGTCCTGAAAATACCACGGCGCATCTTCCGGCATGGGATCAGACACGCCGCCGCCAAGAGCATATATGCCGTTTTTATAATCTTCAAGCCGCTGCGCATTCATCGCCTTGCGCTTCTCAAAACGGGCTTTCTCGCTGTCCTCACTGTCAAAGTATCCGTTGGCATTGACACGGCTCATATCGTACATTGTAGACGCAACGGTTGCTTTGACACGGGTATCAAGCGCCGCCGCATTGATTGCCATGCCACCCCAGCCGCAGATTCCGATTATGCCGATTTTCTCGGAATCGACATGATCCTGTAATGAAAGGAAATCCACTGCCGCCATGAAATCCTCCGTGTTGATATCGGGAGACGCCATGTAACGAGGCTCGCCGCCGCTTTCTCCTGTGAATGACGGATCGAATGCAATCGTCAGAAAGCCTCTCTGTGCCATTGTCTGTGCATACAGACCAGCCGCCTGTTCCTTTACTGCACCAAAAGGACCGCATACGGCGATAGCGGGCAGTCTGCCTTCTGCATTCTTCGGCGTATACATATCTGCCGCCAGAGTAATCCCAAAGCGGTTATGGAAAGTGACCTTGCTGTGATTCACCTCTTCGCTTTTCGGGAAAGTCTTATCCCACTCCTGCACAAGCTTCAGTTCCTGAAGCTGACTCCATTTTGTTCCCATTGCTCAATACCTCCTGTTCAATATGTTTTTGTGAATGCTGTAAACTAAAAAATCCGGACAATCTATCTGCTTTTGTCCGTTATGTACCAAGTCCGGCAGATAGATTCCAGCGTCAATCAGATTCTGATGCAGGATTCCCATAGTATCTGACGCCTCTGACATTCTCTGTACCTCCTACACTTGCTATTATACGGATACCTTTTGATATGTCTAATACCTATAATTCATATCATGTTATTCTTGATAGGAATATCCCGACTGTGCTATACTAGAGCGTGTTTGAAAAATTATTTCTGCTGACCTGAGAAAACATTTATCAAAAACACTCTATAAAAACAACAGGGAGGCGCGTATGGAAATTCGTGTTCTGCGCTATTTTTTAGAAATTGCAAGAGAAAGTAATATGTCCCGTGCGGCCAAAGCACTTCATGTTTCCCAACCGACTTTATCGAAACAAATGAAAGAGCTGGAATCTGAACTTGGAAAAAAGCTGTTTCGCAGGGGCAGTACCAGTGTCAGCCTGACAGACGAGGGAATGCTGCTGCGAAAGCGGGCGGAAGATATCCTTGCAATGGTGGATAAAACGACGGATGAATTTCGGGAACTGGATAACATTACCGGAGGGGAGGTTCATATCGGGTGTGCAGAATCCCATCAAATCAAATATCTGGCACGGGTCATTAAAGACTTCAGGGAAAATTATCCCCGTTTCCGTTACCATCTGACAAGCGGGAATACGGAACAGGTCGTAGAACGCCTGGAGAGGGGACTGATTGACTTTGCTTTTATCGTAGAGCCACCGAATCTCGAAAAGTACAACTATATCGAAATACCGGGGGCAGACATCTGGGGGCTTGCAATCCGAAAAGATCATCCGCTGGCAGAAAAAAAAGAGATTGTTTTTGAAGATTTGATTGGAGTAGACCTGATTTGCTCCGAGCAGGGTATGAAATTTGATATTACACGGTGGTGCAGGGAAAAAACCGACCAATTAAATCTAAGCGGCACCATAAATCTTTGTTACAATGGCGGCGTATTTGTAAAAGAAGGACTTGGATGTATGCTGACATTCGAGCGTTTAACGAATACAGGCGACAACAGCAGTCTGTGTTTCCGGCCTCTTTTTCCACGGCTTGAAACCAAAATGTATATCATTTGGAAAAAATATCAGGTGTTCACGCCGATTGCGGAACTGCTGTTAGATGAGCTAAAAAACAGATTTCATTAAATTTCATTACTGTATGACCTGGCCTGTTCATATCCTGTTTCTTCATAAAATCTTTTTCCCTGCCGGTCAGATGTCATAATCCGGCTTCCTGTATCATAAAATAATAAAAAAGATTTTCTATGGGGATATTTTATGAGTTCCAAAACCAAAATTGTAGTGCTTCATGTAAAAGAATTGATATATACCGGAATCTTTGCGGTGCTCGGTATCCTTTTCATCATCCTTTTGATCATTATGTTCCTGCCAAAGGAAGAGAAAAAGAATACATTTTCCCAGGTAACGCAATCGTCTTCCAATACGTTTGTTCCCGGTGTATATACCACTTCACTGATCTTAAACGACAATGTAGTGGAAATAGAAGTCACCGTTGATGAAACCAATATTAATTCCATAAGACTTGTGAATCTGGATGAAGCCGTTACAACGATGTATCCTCTGATTCAACCTTCTTTTGAAGACCTTGCGAATCAAATCATTACCAATCAGAGTTTAGATGGCATTACATATTCCGAAGACAGCAAGTACACTTCCATGATCTTATTAAATGCCATTACTGCCTCACTTGAAAAAGCGCTGGAGGCAGAAACGGCGATAGATGTGGATGTGGATATGGATTCGATCGTGGAGTAACGGCCCTCCTATGCGCTACAGCTCCTCAATCTGTTTCATCCAGAGGTCTGCGCAGGCATCTGATGGCATGCGCAGGTCGCCTCGTGGAGATAAGGCAACGCTTCCGACTTTCGGTCCATCCGGCAGGCAGGAGCGTTTAAACTGCTGCGCAAAAAAATGTGTATAAAAAGTCCTTAACCACTTTAAGATCACTTCATCGGTATAGATACCGGCAAAAGCGTTTTTCGCTATACGATAGATCTTTGCCGGTTCAAAACCGCAGCGCAGCATATAATACAGGAAAAAATCATGCAGTTCGTACGGTCCGACCAGATCCTCCGTCTTCTGCGCGATCACTCCGTCCACGGGCGGTAAAAGCTCCGGAGAAACCGGCGTATCCAGTATATCGTCGAGAATCTTTGAAAGGTCTTCCTTCCCGCATGTGTCAGCGTAAAATCGTACCAGATGCCGCACAAGCGTTTTCGGCACGCCGGCATTTACACCGTACATAGACATATGATCGCCGTTATAAGTCGCCCATCCGAGCGCAAGCTCCGACATGTCTCCCGTTCCGATCACCATACCGCCCGTTTGATTTGCGATATCCATTAATACCTGTGTCCGCTCTCTCGCCTGCGCATTTTCGTATGTCACGTCGTGGCTGTCCATATCCTGACCGATATCCCGGAAATGAACGCTTACCGCTTCTTTGATATCCGTTTCTCTAAGCGTCACGCCAAGAAGCGCCGACAATTTACAGGCGTTTTGATAGGTCCTGTCTGTCGTGCCAAAGCAGGGCATCGTGACGGCTATGATCTGATCTCTGGAAAACGCCAGCAGATCAAAAGTACGCACGGTCACAAGCAGGGCCAGCGTAGAATCAAGTCCTCCTGACAGGCCAATAACAGCCGTTTTCGAATTAGTATGCTCGAATCTTTTTTTCAGTCCGAATGACTGGATCGATAAAATTTCCTCACATCTGCTCTCCCGTTCCTTCTTATCGGATGGCACAAACGGCATCTGCTCAAAAGTTCTGGTAAGCGCTGTCTCCTCTTCATCAATGGAAAAAGGAACGATCTGATAATCTCCCTTTTTTTCCGGCAGATAGGTCGTCATTCTGCGTCTTTCATGGGAAAGACGGTGCATATCCAGGTCGGCATAAGTAATACCGCATGTGAAACGCTCCGCTTCCGCCAACGTCGTGCCGTTCTCCGCAATCATGTTATGTCCGCCGAAAACCAGATCCTGCGTGGATTCTCCTTCTCCCGCAGAAGCGTAGATATAGCCGGCGATCAGCTTCGCAGAAGCCGACTCTACAAGCATCTTGCGGTAACTGTCTTTCCCCACCGTCTCGTGAGAAGCGGACAGATTCACGATCACGGTCGCCCCCGCCAGCGCATGGGCTGTGCCGGGCGAATCCGGCGCCCATATGTCTTCACAGATCTCACACCCGACAAGCATTCCATCCATAGAATCCGCCTGAAATAAAATATTGGCGCCAAACGGAATCTCCTGATCGTCTATCGTGAATTTCTCCGCTTTTTCATTTCCCGGCGTAAAATATCTTGTTTCATAGTATTCCGCATATCCCGGAATATGACGCTTTGGAATCATTGCCAAAAGCGTGCCGTCCTGGATCACTGCTGCCGCATTATAAAGTTTATGGTCTTTTTCTACCGGAAGTCCGACAAAAACGAGCGCATCACTGCCTTTCGACGCATCGACAATCACCTGCATCTGTTCCTTGGCATCACGTAAAAGGATCTCCTGCAAAAACAGATCACCGCACGTATAGCCTGTCAGGCACAGTTCCGGGAAAACAATTACCTTCGCCCCGTTTTCAACCGCCTCTTCCATATAAGCACATATCTGTTTCGCATTGTAAGCGGGATCCGCTACTTTTATCTTCGGTGTCACTGCCGCTGTTTTCACAAAACCATGCTTCATATCTATACCATACCTTTCTTCATCTGATTTCTCTGCTGTGGAAACGGAGCCTCAGATTAAACTATCTATACATCCGTATTTCAAACTTCCGTTATATAGGCAGCCGCTTTAATTCTTCTACCGTAAAAACATAATTCGTATTGCAGAAATGACAATGCAGCTCTACTTCTCTGCCTTCTTCGATCATATTCTGCAATTCCTCTTTTCCGAGGCTGATCAGCACTTTTTCTACCCGCTCCTTCGTGCAGCTGCACACAAACTGTACCGGCATTTTCTCCGTAAACTCAACTCCCATATCGCCAAGCAAAAGCGTCAATATCTGTTCGGGGGTATTGCCCTCCTCCAGCATTTGCGTCACGGAACGCAGGGATGCAATCTTCTCTTCCAGTCTCCTGATCACATCTTCCTGCGCAAAAGGCATGAGCTGAATGATAAAACCGCCCGCCTGCTTCACCGTATTGTTCCGTTCCATCAAAACGCCCAGCGCCACACAGGAAGGCACCTGTTCCGAAGCTGCAAAGTAATAGGTCAGATCATCCCCGATCTCCCCTGTCTGCAGCGCCACCTGGGAAGAATACGGATCTTTTAGTCCCATATCCTTTATGACGGTCAGATAGCCGTTGCCGATCACCCCTCCGACATCGAGCTTGCCCTGCGCGTTCGGGGGCATCATCGCCTGCGGCGCCTGCGCATATCCTTTTACATTGCCTTTTGCATCCGCCGTCACGGTCATTGCGCCGATCGGTCCGTCTCCGTTTATCTGCAGCGTCAGAATATCTTTTTCACCTTTCAGCATACTTCCCATCATACACGCGCCCGTCATCAGCCTCCCAAGCGCCGCCGTCACGACCGGACTTAAATCATGTCTTTTCCTGGCTTCCTCCACGAGTCCTGCCGATGTGACTGCAAAGGCCCGGATCTGTGCATCCGCCGCCGTTGCCCTGACTAAATAATCTCTCATACGTTCTCCCCTTCCGTGTTTCACGATCATTCTTTTATCTTTCTTTTCGTGCCACCATGTATATCCTCTCGCTCGTCTCTTTCACTTCCCCGTGCGTATCCGCATCTATCTGTGCAAGAAACGTCAGCCCGGCTTCTTCCAATAATTTACGCATCTGTTCCATGCGGTATCCCCGCTGAAAATGCGTTTCCTGAAATCTTCTGAAAATCTCGTCTCCCTGCCGGCCGCTTTCCTTATCATTCTTTACAAAAATTGTCAAATCATACTCGTTCGTTTCATTTTCCGGGTGATAATAATTCTCCCAGATAAAGCTGCAGTCTTCTCTGTTCTCCGCTATCGTAGCGTCTCCGATCACCGTCTCGTATTTATAAACGGTATTGAAGTCAAAGATAAACAGGCCGCCCGGATACAGATAGTTCTTTACAAGGCAAAAGACTGTAAGCAGTTCTTCTTCCGATAACAGATAATTCAGGGAATCACATACACTGATCACAGCGCCCACCGTACCATAAAGTTCAAATTCCCGCATATCCTGACACAGATACAGAATCTCCTGCCCGGACCGTTCTTTTTTTTCAAGCGCAATCCGCAGCATTTCCGGCGAATTATCAATCCCGATCATATCATAACCGTGCGCCGATAACATCTGCGTCAGCGTTCCGGTTCCACAGCCCAGATCGAGAATGGAATTTTTCTCTTCCCGCAGTTTCTCATCAGTAATATTTTCCGACAGTTCATACCGATGCAGCAGGGTGAGCAGAAAATCGCACCACTCTTCATATGGCGTTTCATCCATGAAAGTATCATAAACTTCCGCAAAATCCGTATATGCTTCCATACCGGCCTCCTTACCTCTCCTTTTGAAAAATGTATTTTTCACACCCGATTCTCTACTGTGCCGTAACTTTAATTTCTTTTACCATACCGTGAAAACTGCGGGTTTTCGAACCGATCCGTTCTAACGGGAAAACAAATGTCGCATATTCCGTAAACGGTTCCTCACTTCCCAATGTATCGATCAGTTCTCCGTTGACATACAGGCTCGTCCGGTTCTTTTCCCCCCGTACCGTAAGCGTCACCCATTCTCCTTCCGGTAAGGTATACTCAAAAGAATAGTCCCTTCCTTCTCTGGAAAAACCGACCTGACCGGTTCCTGTCTGCACTGCTTTAAAAGCCGTCTGCCCGTAGGCGCAGTCCGTTTCAAATAAAATTTCTTCCGCTGCCCCCTTATAAAGCGCGCCGCCCTCCTGTGCACTTCCGCTTTCTTTCGTATTCCCGTTCTCCTGCGTGTCCGCACTTTCCCGGTAAACCTGCATACTGACCGTATAAGTTCCGCCGATGCCGGCCCCGTTGCCGTTGCCGCCCCGGTAACCGGTCTCCCTGTAATCCGCTCCCCCATGCAGAACAAGCACGTCCGCTTCCCCGGTTTCTCCTGCAGACAAATCTCCTTCCGGCTCCGTACTCTCGTCCGAAGGCATTTCCTGCCCGCTAAAAAAGCATAACGCTTCACCAGTCCACTCTGCCTCTGCATAAGGATTACTTCCCGGCGCGGTCCCGGTTTCATAAAATAACGATTGTAATTCATTGTAACACTCTGTCCATGCCTGCTCCGTCCTGCCTCCGGAAGTCCCGGGGGCAGAAGTTTCACCCCATAGTCTGGTACTGATAACGCCAAGCGGCGCAAAAAAACGGTCAAACAGATCACTTTCGCTGATTCCGACATCCAGATTCCCGCACATATCGTTCCAGATCATATAAGAAGCGCCTAACATCTGCGGCGAATAAGCGGGTATCAGTTCAAGCTGATTATAATCATAGAACTTGTCCGCTTCCCAATTGCGGAACAATTCCTCCGTATCCAGATAATCATAACCGCCGCCCGGAATAATATATAAATGATTGTTCTGCATATTGATCAGGGAATATCCGTATTCATACATTTCTATCGGATCCGCCCAGATCGTGCTCCAAAGGTTCATCTGCAGACCGTCAGGATCGGGCATCGTCGTGCCTTCCATATTCCCGAGGCTTCCCCAGAGGCGTACCGTCTCTATACCGCCTTCCTTTTTGACCCACTCGGTCATTTCATTCAAATACTGTCTGTACGTCTCCCCGTCCCCGTAATACTCGTCCATACCGATATTAACGATGGATGCATCCGCAAAGGCCGCAGACAAAGCCTCACTCCAGATCCTTTTTACAAGTTCTACGGCGCCTTTTTTGCTCAGATCGATCTGATCCACTGCTTCATTCCGCATTTTCAGGGCATATTCGGGATACAGTTTCGTAATGGAAAGAGAATGCGCAGGCGTATCGATCTCCGGCACCACACGGACTCCGTAATCCGCCGCCGTCTGAATAAATGCCGCGAATTCTTCCGCTGTATAAGCATAATCCTCCGCGCTCAGCCGTTCTCCTTCATCATTGGTAATCGCAATATCCAGCCGGAAGGCGCTTCCTGCCCCCAGCGCTTCTTCGACAGACCCCGTCAAACCGCTGGTACTTAAAATCACGTTATCATTCAAATGAATGCTCAGATCGTTCATCTTATACCATGACATATTTTCCATGATCTGATACAGCATCGACATGGATACCGGCTTCCTTGCCACATCGATGCCAAATCCCCGGACCGGATACCGGGGATAATCGCGTATCTTTCCCTGCGGAAGCGCCGGTGAAGCTTCTTCCTCCTGTCCTTTTAAAATCTGCAGCACCGTGATCGTTCCCCAATAAATGCCCTGCGTATGTGTTCCTGTAATGACACAGATGTCGGAAATGTCGCAGACATATCCCTCTTCTCCGATGCCGGCCGCCGCTTCTTCCGTCCCCTCCGCGTAAGACAGATAGAAATCTCCCGCCTGCACATCCTTGGCCTGCCCTGCCACGACAGGAATCTCATATCCCATGACCGCCTGATACCGGGAAGCAAAAAGTTCCGCGCTGCGCCGCAGTTCTTCCTGTCCGATCACAATACGGGACTGTGCGTCCGGTGCAAAAAAGCCTTCCCCGCCGCGCCACTCCGCAATTGCCGGAATCACCTGCGGCGCGGCGTTTTCTTCCTGTGCAGTCTCATCCTGTGAGAAAGCAGACGACGAAACATCCGCAGCCTCTGCGTTTGTCTGTGTCTTTTGTTCTGCGGCCGGAACAGTAATCGTAAATGCGGTTTCCTCCGCCATCTGCGTTCCATCCGTTCTGTTTTTCCCGGCCTCTCCCGGTGTACCGCCTGTTTCGCTTATGCGCTCCACCGACAGACCGACCGTCACTTCCTTCTCCTGTATCGTCTCATAAATCTCGCAGTCCGCGCCGATGATCTGCTCATAATCCGCGCCGAGATACGTGACCCGGTATCCGTCCGGCGCTTCCGGCAGTTTCAGATAACGGCTGCCGTCTCCGCGCACTTCCACGGTCGGCGCCTCCAGCGTATAGACTGCCGGCTTGTCCGCATATACTTCGAATTCATATAAGGAAACATTTTGATACAGATTGGAATAATCTTCTTCCGTCTGAGAGACCGCGTCGGTAGAAAGCCTGATGAATCTTAGGTTAACCGCCTCCGCAAGCGGAATCTCCTGCCGCTTTGTCATCGGCGCGTGGTCAAAAGAAGCAAGCGTCTGCCAGTTATCCCCGTCAAGAGAGCCTTCCAGCCTGTATGAGATCACATTCGTCCGCTCCCATTTCAGGACAACAAAAGAAACTGAAATTTCTTCCGGAAATTCCAGTTCTATATAATGTGAAGCATCTTCCCAGTTATTCTCGCTCGACCAACGGGAAGATAACGTTTCATCATCCCCGTCGATCGCCTTATCCGCTGACAATGCTTCTGTCTCCGTACTGTCACAGGTCGCCTTAACACCCTTTTGCAACGCAAGATTGGGGGATTTTTCCGTACATAAAAGAACCTTTGCCAAAACAGCCGCCAGAAGTCCCAGCGCAAGAATCGCCCCTCCGGCAATAAACAGTTTCCTCTTTTTGATAACAATGCCCCCTTTTCCCTGAAAGCGTTATGAAAGCAAAGCTCCAAGCAGGCCGTATGTGCCGATCAGCATAATAACAGTTGCTATTACAATACCGAGCAGTTCGGCCAGAACCGCCTTTTTAAAATCGATCTCCAAAAGCGCGGCGATCAAAGATCCTGTCCACGCGCCCGTTCCCGGAAGCGGTATGCCGACAAAAAGCATCAGTCCTACGAATTCATACTTTTTAATGGAATCGCTCTTATTCATGGCCCGCGTTTCCAGTTTCTCAATAAATTTCTTAAAGAACGATATTTTCTTCAACCATTTGAAAATCTGCTTAATAAAGAGCAGAATGAACGGGATCGGAATAATATTTCCGATAATGCATACCGGCACGGCCACCGCCATCGGCACCTCCAGCAAAAATGCCGCCACCAAACCGCCGCGAAGCTCCAGGATCGGTATCATGGAGATAATAAAAATAACGATTTCCTTCGAAACAAATTTCCCTAATGTATTTGCAAACCAAATTGCCAGACTTTCCATATGATCATTTTCCTCCTCTTGACTCTTTCACAGGCTTGTTTTCATTTCCGCATTTTCCTGTCAGATTTACTTTATGATCTCCCGAAGCGCTCTAAACAGGGCATCCATCTCCTCATCTGTTCCAATGGTGATCCGCAGATAATTGCTTATCCGCTCTTTCTCCCAATGTCTGACATAGATGTCATATTCTTTTAGTTTCTCAAAAATATATCCCGCTTTTACTTCACGGTGCGCGGCAAAAATGAAATTACCGTACGACTTCGGAAACGTAAAGCCAAGCGACTTAAGTCTTTCTTCCGTCCGCGTTCTCGTAGCAATGATCCTGCCGCAGATCTCCTTAAAATAAGCGTCGTCTTTTACAGCCTCCACACCAAGCTCCAATGACGGCCTGTTCATCGTATAAGAATTGACAGAATATTTCACATTATTCAAATAGGAAATCAGTTTTGCACTGCCGACAGCATATCCGATCCTGGCGCCCGCCATAGCCCTCGATTTGGAAAAAGTGCGCACAACCAGCAGATTTTCATATTTTTTCAGCAGTGGGAGCGCACTGATCCCGCCGAAATCAATATATGCTTCATCAACGATAACAACGACATCCTGATTGGCCGCCACGATCTTCTCTACATCCTCTAAGCACAGTAAGGTGCCTGTCGGCGCATTCGGATTCGGGAAAATAACGCCCCCGTTATCCGCCAGGTAATCTTCCGGATTTATGGTAAAGTCTTCCGCAAGCGCTTTTGTCTGAAAAGGGATTCCGTACACATCGGCCCATACATCATAAAAAGAATACGTAATATCCGGAAACAGGATCGGTTTCCCCGCCTGAAAAAAGGTCAAAAAAGCCATTGACAGCACGTCGTCCGAGCCGACGCCGATAAAGATTTCTTCTTCCGAAACCTGATGATATGCCGCAAGTTCGGCGGCAAGCTGTGTTTTCTCCGGAAATTCAGGATACAGCCGTAAGTCCTCATATGCCATTTCCTTTATCTTTTTCTCCACCAAAGGCGAAGGCGGATAAGGACACTCATTCGTATTCAATTTGATGATGCCCTTCTTCTGTGGCTGTTCTCCCGGCGTATAAGGCACCACCTTCTTTACGTTCTCTTCCCATTTCCTCATAATGATCCTGTTTTTCCTTTCTTTGCGGCTTTACCGGTACGCTCATGCTCCCGGCCTGCACGTTCCCGGCTTTCTCCTATACTTCCGGCTTCCACGCCGCCGCCAGCGCTGCATATTCACGGGCCTGCTTCCCGTTGCCTGCAAGTTCATAACACTTTGCCAGTCCGGCAAGCGGAATATCCCCACTACTATGTATATTAAGGATACTCTCCGTTTCATACGCACCATTATAAAACCATACGATCGCTTCGTCCAGATCTCCCTGTTCCAGAAAATAACGGCCAAGCTCGCAGCAGATCTCCGCACATCCTTCGCACGCCACGGCTTTGAGCGCATACTTGAAAAATTTCCCGGTATCCCGCCCGATCCGCGCCGCTCTTGCCGCAACGCAGGACGCCTCCCTGATCTCGTCTAAAGACCGCCCCGTATCCTGACAGGACGCCTCAAAAAAGGCGCCGGCCTCCAGAAAATCCTTATCTTCTCCGGAAACAAACAGCTCCCTGGCATAAATATTATGAAGCCTCTTAGAAAGCCTCTCTCCCGAAGCCGTCAAACGGGCAAAAGAAGCCAGATCCCTGTCTTTATGGCTGCTCTCGGGCATATGCATAATGGTGACATCACTGTCATAAATTACCGGTTCCAAAATAACCTGCTCGTGAATCGGTTCTGCCCACGTAAAAGTCCGCAGTCTTTTAAAAAGCTTCGGACGCAGTTCTTTATCATAATTATAGATCGTCCCGAAATCCAGCTGATTGGCATAATACATCTGCACAATGTCCACTTCCGGCAGAAGCGTTTCTTTCAATTGCCGGAAAGCCTGTCTGTTCTGATCATCAAGCACTTCATCGGCATCCGCAGAATAAATATATGCCATCGACGCCTTGGAAAAAGCAAAGTTTCTGGCCGCGGCAAAATCCTGTATCCACTCAAAATCATAGATCTTATCCGTATAACGCGCCGCGATCTCCTTCGTCTTATCCGTAGAGCCGGTATCCACGATAATGATTTCGTCCATAATACCCGCTGCACTGTCAAGGCATCTGGCAAGCAGTCTTTCTTCATTTTTTACGATCATACACATACTTATCGTTATCATACGCTTCCTCACTGCGGCGGATGACCGCCTGTCTTAGTATACCAAATCTTTCCTTAAAAGGGAATCTCTGTTTTCATCTCTTCTTTATTCGAGTCATCCACAACAACATACCGTCTGTCTCCATCCGCATAAACAAACAGATTTTTGTAACGGTTTTTCCTGCAAAACGCTCTGCCCGGGCAGATGCGGTAAAGCGTCGTATGTGACAGATCTGTCATATGTTCTGTAAGCCGCACCGTCAGTTCTCCGTCTTCCCGGCGAATCGGCACATAGCCGAGATAACAGTACCGCGTGCCGTTCCAGTTATATATTCTTGCCGTATGATAGAAAAACATGTGGATCATCACCCGGATCAGCACGATCACCATAACAAAAAGAAGTGAAATCAGAAACAGCAGTGTTTCTTCCTGCCTGTAGAATGGTGTCATATATAGTCCCTTTCTTTCTCATTTATAAAATCAACAACGCTGGCAATAAACAGGCGGGGAAGCAGAAAGCGGGCAGGCAGCGGAAAAAGTTTCTGCTTTGGGCGCGCTCTCGCTCCGTTAAAAACGCAGCGGTACTAAGCGCGAGAGACATCAGATGTCCCTCGCACTAAGGACCGGCGTTTTTAGAGGGCCCTTCAGCAGAAATCTTTTTCCGCGGACCGCCCGCTTTCTGCTTCCCCGCCTGCCCTATCACTTCCCGCCAAATTTCAATCGATTCCTGCAGAACTTCCGCGCCTGCTCCAGTCCGTACTGCAATAAAAGCGGCAACAGGATCCCTGCGGCCACATAGACAAAACGGAACTGCTCCATCCCTCTGACCAGATAGTAGAAGTCGATATTGCTCCGGTACAGGCTCATATCGAAGTCCGCGCACCAGGGCGTATACACCGAAAACAGCGCTATGACCGCTTTTACCAGCATAAAGGCCATAACATGATGCATCATCACGGCATATGTATTCCTGCATAAATACCGGATATACCGGTACTTGCCAAGAAGCGGCGCCGTTATTTTGGCGATCCGCAGCCAGAAGGCAACGCCTGACACTACTGTCACATATGGAATAACCGGACCGTTGGCAAAACCGGTACACCATACGCAGCTGTAAGCCAGTCCGTTACAGCACATCGTCAGAAGAAACTGTGCGGTGACAACTATGGCAAAATACGGCAGATTATTCAGCGTATCATGCCGTTCCAGTTTCCTGCGGTAAAACTGCCCCATTTGAAAACATGGATATAAAAATAATATCCTGCCCGGCATCTTGTAAAGTCCCCAGACATGTCCGCGGACCGCCAGCCATACGACAGCCATGCCGACACATAACGTCCCGGCCAGGATCAGTCCTTCATGGCATAAATGCAGCTTCTTTAACAGAAGCCGCATGAGCAGATTCATCATCTCGATCAGAAACAGCGCCGGCACAAACCAGGCCGCATAGTTATAGATAAACTGATAACCGCTCACAAAAGGCTCTATGAAAAGCGTCCGGATACCGATCTCCCCGCCCATGGCAAATCCGCCAAGACGCAGCATCCACGCTATGATCCCGTATACAATATTCCAGATAAAATAAGGCAGAAGAAGCCTGCATACCTTTCTTTTACAATAAGAAAGCGGCTTTTCTTCGTTCTCGTCCCGGTAAAAATAACCGGAGATAAACATGAATAACGGTACATGAAACGAATAGTACGGAAACAGGCCGCCCACCGTCAGAACGTCGCATCCTGCATGTCCCGCCACGATCATCACTATCGCAATTCCCGAAAGAACCCCGAATGTCATATGATAGTCTTTCTCTTTTGTTCCCACGAAATTCCCTCTCTCAAAGAAATATTGTCATCTTCCCTTTTTATTGACAAGTAACGGCTTGATCGCATTGTAGATCTCACTCGCCTGCTTATTGTCCTTACTCGGATACTGCTTCATCAATGCATTATTGATGCCCTGTTTGGTCTTATACTGCAGAATACACTTTGTAACAGTCGCCGCTATGTCCGCATCATCGATCAGTTTGGCGACCTCCTCTTCAAGCAGCGCCTGTTCCTTCTTGATATTCCTTCCAGACAGATCCATAACCATTGTTATTGTAACGCCCTGCCGGCTCCAATAAGAACACAGAATATTGAATCCGTTGTCTTTTGTCACAAGAAAATACTCCTGCTCCTTGTCTCCCGCGATAATATACCCCAAATATGTTGCAAGCTGAAAATCCAGGGCATTTTTTGTACCGACCGATACTTCCTGAAATATGATATCCGCCCGTGATTCATTGATCCGCCTGTGCAGGTCAAATGTAATCGTATCCGCATTTTCACTGTAAAAGATACAGACCGTATCATCCGCGGAAAGCTCGTTGATGCCGTTTAAGCCATCTTTTTTTACATTTTCGTAATCTACTAAATAGTAACTCATCCTTTCACCTCCTTCTCATGATCCGGAAAAAAGAGCCGGATATCCAATATGTTTTCCTGATACTGTGCACTGATCGTGCCGCCCATCCGTTCCGTCAGCGCTTTGGCTATCGAAAGACCGAGTCCTGTTGATCTGTCGGCCGTATCCACCGTATAGAAACGATCAAACAACCTCTCCACCTGTACTTTATCCAAAGTAAAAGCGTGATTTGAGAATGTCATTTCACCGTTTTCCGACAAGACGATCCGCAGATCACCGTCGCTGTATTTGGCGGCATTACTCACAATATTCTCCAGAATACGCCGCATTGCATCTTTATTCAATCTACATTTAATGCAATCGTCCGGCATTTTTATATCTGGTGTTATTTTATTTTCCATAAAAATCTGATAATGAGCGGCCACACATTCCTCCAGAAGATGATTCAGTATCACATCTTCCCCCGAATCGTTCCAGACTACCGAAGAAACGACGCAGTAACGGAAAAGTTCTTCCGTAAGCCGTTTGATCACTCCGGTACGGCCCTTTATGATATCCAGATATCGCCCTCCCGTTTCCAGACTTTCTGTCAATCCTTTTTTCAGCGCTTCTCTTTCGGCGCTCTCTTCCGCATTCCCGGTTTCCTCCAGCCGGCGCAGAGAAGACGACATCTGTTCAAGCTGACCCGCCAGCAGTTCCACATAACCGCAGACTGCCGTCAAAGGCGTTCTGAGGTCATGTGAAATATTGGCGATCGCATCCTTTACTTCCAGATCTCCCTGGTAATAGCGGTGCCTTTGTTCACGCAGTCTGCGCAGTTCTCTGTTCAGATCATCCGCCAGCCGCCGCATATCCTTATCACGCCCGGATATGGTAAGCAGTGTATTTGTCTCGATCGACAATTTTTCCGACAGACCGTTACGGATCTCCCGCGCCGCTTTTTTCATATCATACACTTTTACGACAAGTACTGCAACCGCTAAAATGAAACAACCGGCGCACACCCATGACAGGACCCCCATATTTTCCCGCTCCTTTCTCCCGCTTCCCGGCCGGTTCTGGTCATCATCTGCCGCGGCAATACCCTCCGGCTACCTGATATCTTTTCGTTTGAAAAAATACAGGCCGAAAGCGGTCAAAACAATGCTTTCTCCTAATAGACACAGAGGCGCTTTCAGCGTATACTCCGTTTCCGGAAGGAGGATATACATCGCCTGATCTGCCGGCAAAAAGGTATCGAGCCATTCATAGACTACCCGCTTCGTCCCGGTTACATAACGCGGATTCGGGACAGCTTCCTCGATCTGCACTTCCCCTTCCTGCGAGGTCACGGTTCTGCTCCTAACTTCCGGCTCCGACAGATCCCCGAAGATCTGCATGACCAAAATAAAAAATGCAAGCACCAGCACGAAACTCACCGCAGTAACCCTCATACCATGGTCATCCAGCATAATGATCAGCGTAAAAACCGCCGCATAGCACAGTATGATCAGCAGACTGCAGACGATACGCCATGACATCTGATTAAGACCGATCAGGGCGGTTTCACCCAGCAATAACCACCCTGTCAGCAGAGCTGTCAGGCTGTATGTCAGAAACTGGATAACGCCTGCCGTATAACATGTCACGAGGTTGGCCAGATAGATATCTCTTCTTCGATGTCCGGTGGATATCTTATTCCTGATGACACCGTTACTATATTCCACACCGAGGAAAAGTATGGTAAATAACGCCATCACGGCGCCCATAGCGAGCATCTCGTTAAAAAACACAAACAGAAAACTGTCCGGTATCCCGAGTCCTCTTTTGATATTTCCCGCCACCGAAGCGTAGGCAAATACGGCATACCCTGCTAACGCAGCCTCTATGATCCAGAATATTTTACCTCTTACCATTCTGACGAAATTGGCATGGATCAGCTTTCTCATTCCGATCTCCCCCCTTCTTTGCCGCTGCCGCCTGTCAGATTGATGAAAAAACTCTCGAGGCTTTCATCTTTCTCCTGTAAGGAGCGGAGTTCGCAATTTTCCTTATTTAACGCCAGTACAAGTTCCGTCAGATTGATTCTGGCATATACGTCTGCTTCCGTATCGGACATGATCGTATATGCGGCTCCCATGCCATCCAGCACCCGGGCAAGCGCTTTGCAGTCCGATACTTCCAGATGCATACATTTTCTACAGGCCGCTTCCAATTCCTGCGCGCTGATCTCTTTTACCATACGGCCGTGATCAATAAACCCGTAATGCGTTGCCAGACGGGATAATTCGTCTAACATATGGCTGGAGATCAGGATTGTGACCTGCCGCTGCCTGTTAAGCTTTAAGATCAGCTCCCGGATTTCGATGATTCCCTGCGGATCAAGACCGTTCACCGGTTCGTCCAGAACCAGGAAATCCGGATCGCCAGCCAGTGCAATGGCAATTCCAAGCCGCTGACGCATCCCCAGCGAAAAATGTTTGGCTTTCTTTTTCCCGGCATCCTCCAGTCCCACCAGCGCAAGCAGCTCCGACACCCCTTCAAAAGACGGCAGTCCAAGAATGCGGTACTGCGCTTTGATATTCTCTCTTGCACTCATATCCAGATAGATTGACGGTGTTTCCACGATAGCGCCCATTCTTTTGCGTGCCCTGACTATTTCTCTGCATGTACTGCTTACACCGTAAAGCGTATACTCACCTGCCGTCTCCTGCTGCAGACCGCAGATCAGACGAATCAGCGTCGTCTTGCCCGCACCGTTCTTTCCGACAAATCCGTAGATCGCTCCTTTGGGGACGTGCATGGAAAAGCCGTTTAACGCTTTGAAATGCTTATAACTTTTGCAAAGCGCATCCGTTGTTAAAACGTAGTCCATAAAAACCCTCCTTTTATTCGATTCCTTACAACATCCTCAGTATATCGAATAAAGGTTAAGAAAGCGGTTAAGGAAAAGGTTAAGAAACAGGTAAGAACTACAGAACTCATCTTCCGCTGTCAGTCCTGCGTTTTCATCTTAAATCCGATCCCCCAGACCGCCTCAATGTAATCTTTTCCACCGGCATCCCGCAATTTCCTGCGCAGATTGCTGATATGCACTTTCAGAGAACTTTCCACACAATCCGGCGTCTCCCCGCTTATCCGGTCCAGCAGGGATGATTTAGGGACGACCTGCTGCGGATTGCGCATCAGAATCTTTAAGATCGCGTATTCTGTCCTTGTCAGTTTTACCATTGTATCACAGACATAAACACTGTGCGCATCCATATCCATAACGACATCCAGATATCGCAGGCTCTCTCCTTCGCCGGATCGTCCGTCTGCCGCTTTCGGCGCCTTCCGAAGCTGCACGGTGATCCGTGCCAGCATCTCCTGCAGATCAAACGGTTTGGTCATATAATCCGCTGCACCGCCGAGCAGCAGTTCCACCTTATCTTTCACATCCACTCTGGCGCTGACAATGATCACCGGAATCTCCTTTTCTTTCAGGGCAGGCAGTACTTCTTCTCCGCTAAGCCCCGGCAGCATCAGATCAAGCAGTACAAGATCCGCCTTCTTCGACTCTAATAAAAGCAGCGCCTCCGAACCGGAATAAGCCCGGAGTACGCCATAACCAACTTTTTGCAGCATTTCTTCTACCATATTTCCGATATAAACATCATCATCGACGATCAGGATTGTCTTCATGAAAACTTCCTTTCTCCAACTTCCATATATGTTTGTCGTGCCGGAAATACAGACAGACCCCGATTCCCGCAAAAGCAATGATAAAAAATAAAAAAGCGGCGCCGGAACCTTTTCCCTCTCCAAACATACGAACAAGAATCCCCGCTTCATCCTGCATGGCCATAACCGGCTCAAATACGTTATCCACCAGAAAGCCTCCCAGAAAAAAACCGAGCGGGATTGTAAAATACTGCAGTGAATTACGAACGGAATAGACTCTGCCCTGCATATTCTCCGGTATGTGCAGACGCATAATGACATCCAGATTTGTGCTCATGAGCGGTATGGGAACCCACCCCAGAAAACCGCCGATGCACCAGATAAGCGGCGTTGTTCCGAATGCCAGCAGAAAATTTTCAAAACTCATCGAAAAAAGCAGCGTATTGCAGATCACACGCACGCGGCTTCGCGGCTCTTTCATAACAGACGCCAGAATACTCCCAAAAAACGTCGATACGGCGATCACCGTATTGACAAGTCCAAGCGTTTTTTCACTGCCTCCGTTTCTGGAAAGCAGCATTGCCGGAAAGGCAGCCTCATATATGGAAGCCACCAAATTAATGGCGGCCAGGAACAGAATGAGATCAAAAATGCCCCGTTCCTTCTTCAGATACCCGATCCCTTTCCGTACCGACTGCAGCAGGGTTTCTCCGTCGTCCGCAGTTTCCTGCTCCGGCTTCGGTATCCGGATCAGAAATGCAAGCGACAAAAAAGCAATAACAAACGTTATTAAATCAAATGCGATCACGTATTTCATTCCGGCCAGGCCCAGTATCGCCGTAGCGATAAGCGGCGTCAGGATCTGATTCAGAGAACTGGCAAAATAACGCATACCGCCGACTTTCTGATAATATTTTTTCGGCAGGATCTGCGTCACGGCAACTTCCGATGCAGGCTGCTGTATCGTATTCATCAACCCGTTTACCGCATTGAGCAGATACAGATGCCATACTGCCAGAGAATTTCTCTGCAGTAATATAAGCGTAATCACAGTGGTCAATGCCGCTGCCGTATCACAGACAAGCATCGTTTTCTTTTTGTCCCATTTGTCGCTTAGAGCTCCCGCAAAAATGCTGAACAAAACATACGGCGTATAGGAACATACCATAAGCATTGCGCTCATAAGCGCCGATCCCTTCTGCGAATAGGACCATATAACAAGCGCATAGCCTGTCATGGCACTGCCAAGTCCCGATAAGGACTGGCTGATCCACAGCAGCAGAAAGTCTTTCATTTCCGCCAGTACATGCCGCACATCCATTATATTACGATTTAATATAGTTTTTCTTCTTAAATTTTTCATAGACTTTGCTCCTTATTTCCCAAACGCATTATATATAACATCTGTTCTTATTCGCAAAGCCTCCGGATAGTATTACTCCATGCAGTCCTATCCTACAAGACCTTGCATGGAGCTTCTGCAATCATTAATATCATCTGTTTTCTCCTTTCCTGTTGTTTTAATGAACATACAATCGTGAAACGCCGGGGGCAGGCAGAGAAAAAAGATTTCTGCTGAAGGGCCCTCTAAAAACGCCGGTCCTTTGTGCGAGGGACATCTTTTGTCTCTCGCACTTAGTACCGCTGCGTTTTTAATGGAGCGAAAGCGCGCCCGAAGCAGAAACTTTTTTCTCTGCCTGCCCCCGGCGTTTCACGACCTTTTGTTTCTGTCATCAATATCCGCAATTACAATACGGGAAGACACAATCCCATTGCATCTCCCCGTATCTGTTCATCATTTCTTTTTATCATTTTCCATACAATGTAATAAGCCATATAACAAGCGCTATGCCTGCAAGAAAAACAAATGCAATGGAAAGTGCGGCGCCGAGTGCCACTCCCATATAGCGTATGCGTTCTTTCCACGTAAACGGAGACTCTTCCCACGGACGCGCATCTTTTCTCTCATCCTGCAAAGCTTCTCTGTCATGGGATGCCGGACTGCGGCGGCCAAACCAGGAGCTATGAGCAGATCCTATTCCGCTCATATCGGCTATGGTACGTCCATCGTCCTCAAAATCGCCATGCTTTCCCATACATCTATCCTTTCCTGTCGTTACATGATGTCGTCTTCATGCTTTGCTTGGAACTTCTCTTCACACTAATCATACAAATGACACACGACGTAATGTCCCGGTTCGATCTCTTTCTGCTGCGGCGCTGTTTCTTTACATTTCGCCATACAGTTGGCACATCGGGTATGGAATTTACAACCCGTTGGCGGATTCGCCGGTGAAGGGATCGTTCCCTCGAGTACGATACGGTCCATTTTAGCGTCCGGATCAGGAATCGGAATTGCGGAAAACAATGCTTTCGTATAAGGATGCAGCGGATTTTTGAAAATATCCGTTGTATTACCGTATTCCACCAGATTGCCCAGATACATAACGCCTACCGTATCCGATATATGCTCTACCACGCTCAAGTCATGTGAAATGAAAAGGTAAGTCAGTTTATAACGATCCTGCAAGTCTTTAAGCAGATTGATGATCTGTGCCTGAATCGACACGTCCAGTGCAGACACCGGCTCATCGCACACTACAAACTCGGGATTCAGCGCAAGCGCCCTTGCAATACAGATACGCTGTCTTTGTCCGCCGGAAAATTCATGCGGATAACGGTCTTTATGGAAAGGCTGTAATCCACAGTTATCCATGACCTGATCGATATAATCGTTAAATTCCGCTTTGCTTACAAGTCCATGTTCACGGACAGCCTCGCCGATAATCTCTCCGACAGGGAGTCTCGGTGAAAGGCTTGAAAACGGATCCTGAAAAATGATCTGCATTTTGGTTCTTATAGAACGCATCTCTTTGGTTGACAAGTCATAAACTTCCTGTCCGTTAAACAGTACCTGTCCATCCGTCTTATCGCCGGACAGACGCAGAATCGTTCTTCCGGTCGTTGTTTTGCCGCATCCCGACTCGCCGACAAGTCCCATTGTCGTGCCGCGTTTCAGGTTAAATGTGACGCCGTCTACCGCTTTCACATAGCCTACCGTTTTGGAGATCATGCCGCCTTTTATGGGGAAATATTTCTTTAAGGCGTTGACCATCAGGATATATTGGGGATCATATGTTACCGGCGTAAACTGGTTTTCTTTTACAGTATTGTTGTCGGCCATTTATTTCTCCCCCTTTCCTTCATAGAATCGATAGCAGCTTACTTTATGTGTATCGGAAAGGCTGATCTCTTCCGGATAAGCTCCGCTGCAGCCTTCCACGCACATCTCACAACGATCTTTATAATAACAGTAATTCGGCATATTGACAGGATTCGGCACTTTACCGGGAATGGAATAAAGCCTGTCCACCTGCTTGCCGACTACCGGCTTAGACGCCATAAGACCGATCGTATACGGGTGAGAAGGATTGGTAAAGATATCCCTTACGGTTCCTTTCTCTACAACACGTCCGGCATACATGACCACAACATAGTCTGCCATTTCCGCAATAACGCCCAGGTCATGCGTAATTAACATAATAGAAGAGTTGATCTTATTTTTCAGATTCCGGAGCAGATCCAGAATCTGTGCCTGTATCGTTACGTCGAGAGCCGTTGTCGGCTCATCGGCAATAATAATCTTCGGACTGCATGCAAGCGCCATGGCGATCATGACACGCTGGCGCATACCGCCGGACAATTCATGCGGATACATTTTGTAAACGCCCTCACTGTTTGCGATTCCAACCATCTTAAGAAGCTCTATCGTCCGTTGTTTGAATGCCTCTTTATCTTTTCCTTCTCCTGCATGGAGCGCAATGACTTCTTCCAACTGTTCTCCGATACGGAAAACCGGGTTTAAGCTTGTCATCGGTTCCTGAAAGATCATGGACACATAATTGCCCCGCAGATTCATCATTTTCTCATTCGGCGTTTTGGCAATATTATATGCTTTATTGTCACCGATATTCAAACGGATCTCACCTTCTACGATCTGTCCCTGCGGACGCTGAATCAGCTGCATCAATGACAGACTGGTTACGGATTTGCCGCAGCCCGATTCTCCAACGACACCGACAGTCTTGCCGATAGGCACTTCAAAAGTAACGCCGTCAACAGATTTTACGGTACCGGCATCGGTAAAGAAATACGTATGAAGGTTATCAAATTCCACCGCATTATTCGGATCGTGCATCGTTGTCATATATTCAGACTCGGGCACTTTTTTCCGTTTCCGCTCTTTTTCATACTGATTGGTAATACGGCGGTTCTCTTTGGAAATCCGACGGGATTCTTTCGCTGAAAGATATCCTTCCGGTTTATTCTTAGCCATAATCATCCTCCTCTCTTATCGCTTCATTCTGGGGTCAAAGGCATCACGAAGACCATCACCCACGAAGTTAAATCCCAAAACGGCGATCAGAAGACAGATACCGGCCGGAATCCAAATAAACCAATATGTTGTCAGCACATAAGAGTTATTTACATCGTTGATAATATTTCCCCAGGAAGCAAACGGGAATTTTACCCCGAGTCCGAGGAACGATAAGGTTGCCTCCGTCAGCATAACGGAACCAAGGCTCATCGTACAGGTAACGATAAGCTGCGGAATAACATTCGGTATCAAATGTTTGAAAATTCTGCGGGAAATACGGATACCGCAGGCCTCGGTCGCCGTCATAAACTCCTGTTCACGAAGAGACAGGATCTGTCCGCGCACAAGGCGGGCAATGGCCGGCCAGCCCAAAACACCGAGGATCAGCATCAGATACAGCATACGAACCTGCGGATCCACACGCATACCGTCCATAGCCGCGCCCAATATAATGATCAGAGGCATCGAGGGTATACAATAGAAAACATCTACGATACGCATGATCAGATTATCTACCCATCCGCCGAAATAACCGGAAAGTCCTCCCATGATAACACCCAGAACCGTTTCGATAATAACGACGATAAAACCGATAATAAGCGATACACGGCCGCCGTACATCAGACGGGTCAGCATATCCATACCATTCGTATCCGTTCCCAAAGGATGTTCGGAAGACGGATTAGAATACTGATTGTATACGTAAGTCTCCGTCTCCTGCATAACAGACCATATTTTTGCAGATGCATCATAAGTAACCGTATAATTATGTTCCTCTCCGTCCGCTCCAGTATAGGTAAATTCCGATACGTCATTGGCAAGCTCTTCTTCCAGACGTTCCTTGAAATCTCTGGAAATCGATACGCCGTTTACTTTTGACTGTACAACGAAACGGCTGATATATCCAAGAACTTCTTCTCCCTGTATGATATTGCCGCCTTCATCAACTTCATAATCCTGTCCGCCTGCACTGAATGCGCCGGCTTCTCCGTTGGTATAAAGGCGCAGCGCTTCCAGCTTTACTTCAAATGCAAGATCATCTATCCCATCGGAAGCATTAACGATATCTTTATAAGCAATCGCCAAAGGAGCTCCTGCAGATGAAACGACATAAAAATCCGTACCCGCCTGCTCCACCTCATAAGCTACATCTTTATATTCAAACTCTGTCTTACCGGTCATCTGCGCCATCAGAAACTGCGCCTGTGCCGCAGAACCGAATTCCTGTCCCTCGGCCGAGACATAACGGAAATCTTCATTCTGTGTCACGCCTACATATTCCTTCTCTAAATAGGTATATGTATAGAACTGCTCGTCCTGTCCATACGGCGAGATCATACCGCCCACAAAGGAAAATAAGAACATCGCTGCCAGCATGACAAGTCCCACTACCGCCAGACGGTTGCGGAAAAAACGTTTCACAACAAGCATCCCGGGCGAAAGTGTCTTGACACGACGGTCATCACTTAAAGACAGTTCTTCTGCAGAACCGTTATCCTGTGTATATGGATTCTTCGTATCAGACATTCGTATTCCTCCTTTCTAAGCGATACGTACACGGGGGTCTACCACCGCATACACGATATCAGTAAGCAGATTACTAAGCAAAGTCAAAACAGCGATAAACGTCATATAGAACATGGAAAAGGGAATATCTCCGATCACCATAGCCTGATAAGACGTCCAGCCCATACCCGGAATCGAGAAAAGCGTCTCCGTAATGAGAGCGCCGGTAAACAGTCCCGGCAGGGAACCTCCGATAATCGTCACCAGAGGAATCAACGTATTTCGGAAAGCATGTTTATAGATGACCTTTGATTCACTCAGGCCCTTCGCCCTTGCCGTCCGAATATAATCGGCATTTAAAACTTCCAACATATTTGTTCTCGTATAGCGCATCAATGCACCAATCGATGTAATAACCAAAGTCACAATAGGAAGGAACAGATGGTTTGCTTTATCCATAAACTGTCCCAAGGAATCCAGCTGCGCAAAGTTACGTCCGACCAGGCCGGACACGTCAAACCACTGCAGCTTGACTGCAAAAACCAGTTTTAACAAAGTCGCAAAGAAAAACGGCGGTAAAGAAATACCGATAAGCGCACCTGCCGTAATAGCATAGTCCGCTCTAGAATACTGCTTTGTAGCAGCAATGATACCAAGAGGAATCGCAATCAGCAGTTCCAGTACCAAAGCAATGGCTCCCATAACAAAAGAAAGCCAGATCACATCATTAAACTTTTCAATAACCGGAACAGTAAATTTCCAACTGTCTCCGAAATGCCCGGTAGCAAAATCCTGCAGCCAGGTCAGCCACCCCGCAATAATACCCTTATCCAATCCGTAAGAAGCATTCAACTGAGCAATCCACTCATCATAAGGTTTCGCACCCGGCGCAGCTGATAACTGCATCGCCATAGTTTCTACATACGATGCGGGCAGGCAGCGCAGGACAGCATATATGATGAATGTCACACAGAAGAGGATCAGGATCGATAACAGAATGCGCTTGATGATATAGTTACGCACAAAAATCCCTTCCTTTCCTCGGTCCGGACTCCTGCCCGGCCATATATCACATAATACCCAATATCATGAATAAAAACCCCTGCTCCAACGGCGCAGGGGTTTCTACACCAATTCTTAAAGCAGAAACTGCTTATTTCATTTCCAGATTCTGTACTTCATTTCCCCAAGTCCAGTAAGGTGTCATATCTGTAGGAAGAGATTCTACTTTGACACGTTCCGAAGAGATCAGGAGACAATCGGATCTCTGGTAAACAGGAAGCTCTACGCCCCAGTCCATAATGATCTCCATAGCTGCTTTATACAGACCTTTACGATAAGTCTGGTCTGTTGACAGACGGCCTGCTTCGATCAGTTCATCCAGTTCTTCGTCTGAGATCTGATAGTAGTTCGTGGAACCCGAGGTGTGATATAACTGGTACATATCCGGATCAGTACCTGCCTGCCAAGCCGCACACCACATTTCTGCAACGCCGGTCTGGTAAGATGCATACAGATCACTGGAATTGGAAAGATCGTTTACCGTCAAGGTAATGCCGATCGTGGCAAATGCATCCGACGCATTTTTCAGTACTAAGAACGTAGGATGGTCGCCTGCTCCGCCACCGCCGATATTTACCTGATACTCCAGTTTCGCACCTTCGGGCGCTGCCGTAACTTTACCGTCTTCTACCGTAAATCCTGCCGCTTCAAAATAGCCGAGAGCCGCTTCAAGCGCCGCAGCATATTTATCTTCGGCTGACATGCCATCCGTATAAATCGGATCACCGTTTACATCTGTAGAATAAGCGATCTGATAACCGTCATCCGTAACCTGAGGCGCAGCCCAGGATGTATTGGAAATAGGATAGTTGATAATGGACGCCGTATTGCCATAATAAGAGTCAATACCTTCATCACGGTAAGCGGAGATCACCGTAGCGAGCGCTTTACGCAGATTACGTGATTCTTCGGAAGCCGGATCGTTTCCAACTTTCACATTTCCCGCTGCCAGACCGATATATCCGTATCCGCGGTAATCGATCAGACGAGTTGAAAGAACCGGGCCATCCAGATCTTCCGTACCGTTGATATCGGCGATCTGTTTTGCTACGTCCATAGAATAACTCGGATCCGTGATATCCATAGTTCCTGCTGTAATACCTGTAACGGCATCCGCCTCGGAAGCTTCCATGAAGTTCAAGTGCGGAATCTTCGGTGCACCCTTGAAATAATTCGGGTTAGCGTCTAGATATACGACACCATTGGAATAATCTTTGAAAACATATGCGCCTGCACCCAAAGGAGTTGTTGTCTTTGCTTTTACAGAAGACAGATCACCTTTCGGGAAACCAAAGCTGTTGTTCTCATAATCATACAGGCTCTCATCGCCGTAATAATGCATCGGAGAGATCGGCAGTGCAAGCTGATAGATCATCGTAGCGTCAACGCCTGTCGTTACGATACGCATGGAATAATCGCCTGTACGCTGGATACCGGATACATTCACTGCGGATTCGCCTGTCTCAACACCTACATGATATTCGTCAGGCAGGAAGCTCCAGATACCGCCGCTTGCCTGCTCCGTATCGGAAAGCACGTTATAATCGCCTTCATATGCCTCTAACATAACGTTAAAGAAGTCTGCCAAAGTTGCTCCCTCCGGTACTTCAAATCCCCAGTTGGGCGTTACGACCTCAAGCGGATCATCGGCAGTTGCCGCGCCTGCATTAATCAGATAATCAACGATAGACTGTGCAAAAGCCTCCCCTGCAGCCGGCAGATCCTCAGACCAGAATTTCGTCTGTACCGCCTCATCCCAGTAGGTAAAGTCCGTATTGTCTTCTCCCGCTGCGATCAGCAGATTATAAAGCGTCTCAACACCGCTGCGGTACGCTTCAATCCCCTCGATCGCGGTAGAGAACAACGTAGAGTTGCCATCATACGTAGGATCTAAGAAAACATACATACCGAAGATAACGTCATCAATATCCGCCGTTGTCCCATCGGAGAACTGGATGTCGTCACGCATCGTAATATCATAATAAACGGTACCGTCTTCGTTTTCGGTCACAACGATATTAGATGCCGTATTATAAGTATAATCCGTTCCATTGTAAGAACGTGTCTCACCTTCGATACCGTTCAGAATAGGATTCCCTACACGGTCAACTTCCATCAGGTATACGAGCGTCATCTCATCGATCATGGTATCCTGTGCCGCTAAGCTGAAGAACGGAGAGAACTTGCCTTCAAGACCGTTCTCAACTCTGACAACCAATGTGTCATTAACCGGTGCTGCAGCGGAATCATCTGTAGTTTCTTCTTCCGGCTGCGTTGTTTCTGTGTCTGCGTTTGTGTCTGCACTGCTGTCGTCAGTTGTCTGCTCCGGCGCCGGTGCGGGTTCTTCATCTTTGGAACCGCAGGCTGCCAATGAAAATACCATTGTCATGGAAAGCAGCAATGCAAGAACTTTTTTGCATTTTTTCATTTTTTTTCCTCCCTTTTTATTTAGGCAGAAGATAATCTGCCCATTTAAAGATTAAACATATACGTACCTATTTTACGTATGTTTTGTTTGTCTGTCAATAAAAAATCTTGAATTCCATGGATTCCCTGTACAATTTCAGCCATTTTTCTCTCTGCTCCATATGCCTGCCGCCCCGAAACGGCCTGCCAGAAAGGACATCACCGCCTGCACTGCGCAGCATGCAAAACAAACCGCCACACCTTCTCCCGTGCCGCCGCGCACAAGAAAAACAAGCATGCCAAACGCCGTAAGCGCCGCACCGACAAACGCTGCCGCCGCGCACGGTTTATAACGCAGCACACTTTTTTTATAAATATAATCCCGCAGGGGATTGCCGCCAAAAGTCATATTTCCCAACGTATACGCCAGATAAAAAACAGAGATGACCCAGAATACATAAGGCAGAATGACATAAAAAGAATTCAGAAGACCCGCTGTTGTTACAAACCCGGGCAGTACCGCTGCAGGCAGCATCACTGCCTGCAGCACCCATAATTTAAGCAAAAGCCGCCGCCTGACGGTATTGTCAGCATGCCAGACTTCCCCGGTATAGACATAACTGCCGTCCGGCGCTTTTTTAAAATCCCGGAGATAGCTGTTTCTACCCCGCCATTCCTGTCCCGCCATGATCAGACAATACCCTGCAGATCGAAGCTGTCAAGCCACTGTCTAGCTGCGGCACACACATCCTTCAGACAGCTTTCTTCGAACGGATTATCCAGTCCGGCATTTTGCAGCAATTCGGTAAATACAGCGCTGCCTCCCTGTTTGGTGTATGCCATATAACGTTCCCATGCCGCTTTCGGATCCTTTTGTATTTTAGCCCAGAACTGCAGCGCAACGGTCTGTGCCAGACAATAATCGATATAATAGAACGGGCTGGTATAAATATGGTGCTGACGCTGCCAGCCTTCTGCGTCCGCATAGAACGGAATCTCGCCGTCAAGCCGCATCCACGGCATATAAACGCCAAGCAGTTCTTTCCAGACGTCATGACGCTGTCCCGGCGTCATATCCGGTTTCTCATAGACGACATGCTGGAAATGGTCTACCATGGTGCCATACGGAATAAATGTCAATGCGCCGGCCAGATGCGTATAGAAAAATTTCCTCGTGTCTTTTCCGAAAAATCCTTCCGCCCAGTTCCATGCAAAAAATTCCATGGACATGGAATGCACTTCACACGCTTCCAGAGAAGGCCATACATATTCCATCGGCACACGGTCACGGTTCATCCATGCCGCAAAGGCATGTCCGGCCTCGTGTGTAACGACTTCCACATCATGCTGCGTGCCGTTGAAATTGGCAAAAATAAACGGCACATTGTGATCCGGAATGCTCGTACAATAACCGCCGCCGGCTTTGCCTTCGGTTGAAAGCACATCGAGCAGCTCACCATCCAACATTGTACGGAAAAATTCGCTCGTCTCCGGACTCAGTTCATCATAAAACTTTCTGCCCTGTGCCAGAATATCGTCCGGCGTTCCATCCGGTCTGGCATTTCCGGAACGGAACTCAAGCGCATTATCCGCAAAATTCATCGGATATTCTTTTCCCAGACGTTTTGCCTGCTCACGATAAATGCTGTCCGCTACCGGAACCAGATATTTAACGACTGCGGCGCGGAATTTCTCCACATCCGCTTTCGTATAGCAGTTACGCTGCATCCGGTAATAACCAAGCTCCGTGTATCCGTCATATCCTAATTTTCTGCCCATGGTATCGCGCAGATGAACAAGTTCGTCATACAGACGGTCCATTTCTTTCTGGTTTTCTTTAAACCACTGTCCGTCTGCTTTCCATGCCGCCAGACGGCGTTCATCATCCGGATCGCTCTTAAACGGCGTCAGCTGGGAGAGCGTATAGACGCCGTTCTCAAACGGAATCTGCGCCGATGCGATCAGCTTTCTGTATTCCTGTACAAGATCATTCTCTTTCTGCAGTTCTCCTATGATCTCCGGAGAAAATGTTTTCAGACTCATTTCTTCATTCTGAAACATCAGTTTCCCGTATTCCGCCTCAAAATCCGCACGGAACGGACTGTTTAACATGGCTGATGTCCACATCTGCTGATACTCTTTTAATTCCGGTGCAGCCGCACTCCAGAATTTTACTTCTTCGTCATAAAATGTGTCACGCGTGTCAATATCATGCCGTACCTTGGCAAGCGTCTGCTGCGTATCGACATGCTTATCGAGCGTCTCCTTCTCCATGAAGATGTTTTTGGCCGACGCATAATCCGCTGCCGCCTTAAAACGGTCTGTCAGATCCTGCAATTGCTTTTTTACGTCCTCCATATCGGGACGCCTGTAAGACATTTCAGAAAATTTCATGTGACTGTCCTGCTCCTTTTCCTTATTTTTTGATATATCATATCTTTTCATTACATACGCTATTTAATTCCATGGCAGCCGGCGCTACAATGACACATCCACACAGCCGCCCTCCGCCAAAACGGGCGCTTCCGATACTTCCACCGGCATTTCCACGCCTGCAATCTCCAAAGAAACGCCGCATGCAGGATTCGCCGCATCGGCTGCCGCCGCGGCAGACGGATTCCCGTTTGCATTGGCCTGCTGCTCTTTTGCGAGCCTGTCAAACAAAGCCTTCAGATACTTCATGTCGGCTTCCATGATTTCCCGCAGTTCATCCGCCCTGTGCTTCTTTTTTAAGTTCTCAAGATCTTTTTCATCCATTTTTTCCCAGGATGCACTCACCAGTTCTTCTGCCAGTTCCGCCATCTCCTGCTCGGATTCTTTCATAAGCTGCTCTAATTCCCGTGCAAGCTGTTCCAGTTCTTTTTGGCTCAGTTCGGACTGTTCCTGTTCCTCTTGTGCTTCCCGTGTTTCATAAGCCTCGATTTTATCCTCAATCGTAGTCGCGCCGGTTTGTTTGGCCCGTTCTTCCTCTTCTATATGCTTTCTTTTCTTCTTGGCGATCCGTTCCATAGCTCTTGCGTGTTTGATCGCACTCTTTACTTCCTGGGGATCATATTGTGCGCTTTTTTCCTTAAGCAAAAGCGTAACAAGTTCACTGCGGGCTTCCCGCACCACCTTGCCCGCGGCGCCCGACGACCTTGTTGCCATGATTCTTGTAGAGATCCTCTTAAAACTATAAGAAAGTTTCTTCTTCCTCGCATACCGGTTCGTCGGTTTAGAGATCGTAAGCGTTCCCGCTTTGCTTCCGTCCCGGTTTCGCAGTTCGATCTTTGTTTTGTTTGAACTGCCCGTGCTGACTCTCATTCCCATGCCCATACCATCATCCTCCCTGATGCTGCTGCCTGATTATGTTCCGCGGTAAATCCTTTTACCGATGCGCGATTCTTTTCTATATTGTCCTGTTTATTATCATTTTATAAAAAGTATGGCAGGCGCAATTGAATCGTTTTTTATTAATATATATCGGCAGATATGGTTGGAAACTTTAGGAAAAGAGCCTTTTATAAAAAGGTCAGGCATGGCAGCCTGACCTGATATCAATTGCCGATCTGACGGCCTTCATGGTCCAGATGATAATTGTCTTTATAGATAAGCTGTGAAATGGGCACCAGTTCATATCCTTTTTCCTGCAGCGTGGTGATCAGCGTATCTAACGCCTCGGACGTAAATTTTGCCCCGTTATGGCAGAGGATGATGCTGCCGTTGCCAAGGTGCTTGTGCTCCGTTACCGTTTTGATTATGGAATCAACGCCGTAATCTTTCCAGTCGAGAGAATCTACATCCCACTGTATCGGATAGTACCCGCATTTCTTTGCCACATTTATGACATCATTGTCATAATCTCCGTATGGCGGGCGGAACAGGAACATTTCGTATCCTGTAAGCTCCAATACCTTATTATGTACCGTCATCAGTTCTTCTTCACATTCTCCATCTGACAGCTGTGACATATTTTTATGATTCTCACTGTGATTGCCCAGATCGTGTCCTTCGGCAAGAATCGCTTTCACGTCGTCCGGATAGGACTCCACCCAGCCGCCGGTCATAAAAAAAGTCACCTTTACGTTGTGTTTTTTCAATGTTTCCAAAATATCGGCAGTATCTTCATTCCCCCATGCCGCGTCAAAACTGAGCGCGATCTGCGGCTTATCTGTCTGCACACAGTAAATGGGAAGTTCCCTTCCGCCAACCGTATTGCTCACGGTAATGGAATCCGGCAGAACTTTGGATATTCCCTGCACAAGCGCCACGGTTGCTAACAGAAATGCCAGCGACATAACGGTCTGCATGATGATGTCCTGTCTAAAAGACGCCCGTTTCCATTCTGCTTTCGTCTGGTACTTTTTCCTGCGTCTCCTGCGAGGTCTCTGATTTCCGGATCTTTCGGCATTTTCCGCACTGATTTTATTTTCCAGTTCATTTAAGATCAGTTTGATTTTCTCATCCCAGGTCTTTTTATTTTCACCCATGAAAATCCCCCTGCACTATTATTTGTACAGTATATGCCGGTTGATTCACACTTTTGAAAATAATTACGGCCGAAACGTTGTCCTTTTTACGGATTGTTCTTTTTGATCTCTTCGATTTCTATGTCGATGCTGCGCTCTATCCTGCGTACTTTGTCTCTGTTGTCATCCAGTCTTTCGTTTTCGTCTATTACATCCATATTCCGGCGCGGTACGGCGAGCAGGATCCTTGCCAATATTCCCGCGCCGCCAAAGATCAGGACCAGTATTACGATCCACTCAAAGAGGGAAATATGCACCAACGATATATTGGTAGACAAAATAATGGATACAATAATAAGCAGCACTCCCAGACCGCTGAATACTTTGGATGCAAAGCTGCCCCCTGAAGCAAACATCCAGATAATCCCGATAATAAACGGGATCATGATGATGCCGCCGCTCATGCGGAAACCGCCAAGCCACATACCGCCGCCGAAAAATGATGATGAAACCATAACCTTCTGTGAGAAAATATAAAGTCCCACAACAAGCATCGCAAGTCCCGCTAAAAACTGTAAAAGTTCATTTCCTGTTTTTTTCATAAAAATGTACTGCCCCCGTTTTTCTAATAAAATCCTGTCCCTCTTATTATGACGGAATTCTGAACGTACTGCAAGCATTATCATAAAAAATGTTTTTGCCGATCATTTTGTCCAGCCATGCACAGACGGGCCGAAAAATGTCATGAAATTTGAAATTTTTTCTAATTTTCCCCTTCACAAATATAAAGATATGCCGAAATAATATACATAAGAGTTATTAACTTGATATGGCATGGATGCCAAAAAAATGATATCAAAGGAGTGATTGATTATGGGAAAGGGTATTTCCGGATTGGATTCCGGCATGTCTAACGTTTATTCCAGTCTGCTTGGCGGCGGCGGTACGGCAGGCGGCGCAGGCGCTTCAACTCTGCTGACCGACTATGCTTCTATCAAAAACGGCAGCTACGGCAAAATGATGAAAGCCTATTATGCAAAGCAAAAAGCGGAAGAAGAAGCCGAGTCTTCCGACTCTGTGAGCAGCAAATCCAAAAAAACAAAAGATGCTGCATCTTCCAGCGCTGCAAGGAAATTCTACGAAACCGCATCCAAAATGAGCGGACTTGATTACAGCGAAGACAATATGGACGAATTGTATGACAAAGTATCCGCATTTGTCAAAGATTACAATTCTATGATGACAAGCGCTTCCAAGAGTAAGAATTCTGCTGTTAAGGCGCAGGCGGACGCTTTAAACGACTATACTTACCAGAATCACAAATTATTTGCCAAAATCGGGATCACAATGAACTCCGACCGCACTTTATCGATCGATGAAGATACTTTTAAGAAAGTAAACGAGAGGACCGGCGCAACCAATATTCCTACGCTGACCACTTTATTCAAAGGCGTTAATTCCTTTGCAGACAAAGCGGCCGACAGGGCAAGCAGGATCTACCGTGCAGCAGGCGACGGCGAAGCCGTTACTTCCTCCAAAGCCAAATATGCCGGCTCTACGGGAAGCATCTCATCAGGCGACAAGACAGACGACGTTTCTGCCGATAAAGGAACTTCCAAGACTGCCAAAGATTCGGCGTCAGCCAAATTGGCAGACACGCTTTATAAATCCGTTGAAAAACTCGGAACGATGACGATCGATAATGACAACAAAGACGACGTATATAATGCGTTTTCTGCTTTCGTCAAAGATTACAACGCACTGATTAAAAAATCTTCGAACAGTGTAAACTCTAATGTGATCAAACAGACGGATTATTTAAAAAATCTCGTAAGCAATAACAAGAGCGCATTTTCCAAGATCGGCGTTACATTAAATTCCGACAAATCGCTTTCCGTCGATGAAGAGAAATTTAAAGATGCCGATATGAGCAAAGTAAAGAGTCTGTTTACCGGATCATATTCTTTTGCGGAGAAGATGACAGACAGAATCAATCAGATCTACCGCTATGCTACACAGGGAGAATCCCTGAACGGACAGACTTATACAAGCCAGGGCGGTTACAGTGCCGCTGCAGTCGGTTCGACTCTGGACACAGTTATGTAAAAAGACCAAACACAATAAAAAGGCCAGGCTGAAACAGCCTGACCTTTTTTCATATCTTCTTTTTCTTATGCGAACGGATTCTCCGTCGGATACGGCAGGCTCTTAGGCTGGTTATAACCAATCTCGCTTACCTCTACGCCGATGTATTTAAATACTTCATACAACGCTTTGCCGAAATGTCCGAATGCAACCGCGCCGTGGTGCGGATAGTTCTTCTCGATCAATACATGACGATAGAATCTTCCCATTTCCGGAATAGCGAATACGCCGATACCGCCGAATGATCTGGTTGCTACCGGAAGGACTTCACCCTCTGCCACATATGCACGCAGAATATTGTCTGCAGTACTCTGTAAACGATAGAATGTGATATTGCCGGGAACGATATCTCCTTCCAAAGTACCCTGTGTTACTTCTTCCGGAAGGCTTCTTGCCATGATCATCTGGTATTCCATGCTGCACTTGGAAAGTTTCTTAGAGCAGGTATTGCCGCAGTGGAAGCCCATGAAAGTATCTGTATATTTATAATCGAATTTATTTTCGATAGACTCTTTATACATATCCTTCGGTACGGAGTTATTGATATCCAGAAGCGTAACGATATCATCGCTGACAGCTTCACCGATAAATTCGCTCAGGCAGCCGTAAATATCCACTTCGCAGGATACCGGAATGCCTCTTCCCGTCAGACGGCTGTTAACGAAGCAGGGAACGAATCCGAACTGTGTCTGGAATGCAGGCCAGCATTTTCCTGCGATCGCAACATACTCTCTGTATCCTTTGTGCTCTTCGATCCAGTCAAGCAGCGTCAGTTCGTACTGTGCCAGTTTGGGCAGAATCTCCGGTTTATTGTTGCCTGCGCCAAGTTCTGCTTCCATATCCTTCACAACATCCGGGATACGGGCGTCGCCCTCATGTTTGTTGAATGCTTCAAACAGATCGAGTTCGGAATTTTCTTCGATCTCAACACCCAGGTTGTAAAGCTGTTTGATCGGTGCGTTACAAGCAAGGAAGTTAAGCGGACGAGGTCCGAAAGAAATGATCTTCAAGCTTGAAAGCGCCGCAATGGCACGTGCGATCGGTACAAATTCGTGGATCATCTGCGCGCAGTCTTCAGCATCCCCTACCGGATATTCCGGGATATATGCCTTTACGTTACGAAGTTTTAAGTTATAGCTTGCATTCAGCATTCCGCAGTATGCGTCGCCGCGTCCCTGAATCAGATCGTTCTGTGATTCTTCAGCAGCCGCTACAAACATCTTCGGTCCTTCGAAATGTTTCGCAAGTAACGTCTCGGAAATTTCAGGTCCGAAGTTTCCAAGATATACGCAAAGTGCGTTACAGCCGTTTTCTTTGATATCTTTCAGGGCATTCACCATATCGATCTCACTCTCGATAATGCAGACAGGACACTCATAAATATCTGTCGGATCATATGCCTTATTGTAGGCTTCTACGAGAGCTTTTCTTCTGTTAACCGCCAAAGATGCCGGGAAACAGTCACGGCTGACTGCCACGATACCGATTTTTACTTTTGGTAAGTTGTTCATATTATATCCTCCTTTAACCGGTTCTACCGGTATATTATCATATTGCTGCCAATCATTTTCTCAAAACGTTTATTCCCTGATGTCCAGGTTCTTTCCGACAAGACCGATGTGCGCGCCTTCGTCCAGACCGCCCTCGGCATGTCCGATCAGCCATTTATTCTGCGCAGTTATCAGAGCGTCTTCCCATCCTGCATGACTTTCTTTTAACGGATAATTCGTGCCTGCGGGCAAAACGATGCCGACTTTAAATCCGCCTTCGTCTGCACTGCACGGCGCGTAATGCAGCGTCGTCGCATAAACTTCCACCGCCGTACCGGCCGGTACTAAAAATGCCTCCATTTTCGCGGTTTCATAGGTGAAATCATCCGTAATGTCCTGCTGCATGCCGACGATCAGCACCGCGTCCGTCGCTGCCACATTGATCTCGGAACTTCTGTGGTACTCGATCGCATTCAGCTTATAATTATGTCCGTTGCAGTAGCCTACCTCTATCGGCAGTTCGCCGTACGTCCTCTTTTGCAGCTCCTTGGCCGCCTTCGTAGCCTCTAACGCTGCAATAGAAGGTTCATATGCAACGCCATCGGGCAGCGGGGTTTCTTTCTTAATCGCCTCCACCAGATCGCTGAAATCAATACCCTGTACTACTCTTCCGTATTTGCGGAATGCGGGATCTGAAATTTTCTTAATTTCCATATAGTTTTGAACTCCTTTCTGTACGTTTTCTGTATTCTGCCATTTTTTCATTTCCTGTTTTGAAGTTCTCATATGAAATTTCTATATGAACTTCTCCTGCTTTCGTTATCCGGATTACACAATTTTGTCAAAGAGCGCCTTACATGCCGGATAGATTTCCTTAAACTGCTGATAGCGCGCCTCGTATTTTGCAACAAGTTCCGGATCGGGTTCTACCGTATCCACCACTTTGACGATCTTTGCCGCCGCAGCTTCCACATCGGCATACTCGCCGCAGGCAACCGCCGCTAACATCGCGCCGCCCATAGCAGGGCCTTCTTCACTTTCGATCACATCCACTTTCAGATTCAGGATATTGGCGATCATCTTCTTCCAGAGCGGACTCTTCGCACCCCCGCCGCAGATCTTCGTCCTTTCTATTTGAATGCCGAGCGATCTGGCAACTTCAAAGGAATCTCTGAGTGCAAACGCCACGCCTTCCAGAACGGCCTGTGTCATATCGGCTCTTGTCGTATCCATTGTCATGCCGATAAAGGTACCTCTGGCATTCGGATTATTGTGCGGAGAACGTTCTCCCATAAGATACGGCAGGAAGTATACATGATTCTCGCCGAGTTTATCGATTTCCTTCTGCTGTGCAGCATAATCCGTCGTGCCGATGATCTCGTCCATCCACCATTTATTACAGGAAGCGGCGCTGAGCATACATCCCATAAGATGATAATGTCCATCCGCATGCGCAAAAGCATGAAGGGCATTGTATTTATCCACGCCGAATTTATTGGAGGAGATGAAAATCGTTCCGCTCGTGCCGAGGGAAATATTGCACATGCCATCGCCGACTGTTCCCGTTCCTACTGCTGCCGCCGCATTGTCACCGGCGCCTGCCGCCACCTTCACAGAAGCGGGAAGACCCAGTTTGTCTGCAACTTCGGGAAGCAGTGTGCCGACCGTTTCGTAGCTTTCATATATCTTTGCAAGCTGCTCTTCTTTAACGCTGCAGATTTCGCACATTTCTTTCGACCAGCAGCGGTTCTTCACGTCAAAAAGAAGCATGCCGGACGCATCGGATACGTCCGTACAATGAACGCCTGTCAGTTTATAAGCGATATAGTCTTTAGGCAGCATGATCTTGCATATTCTTGCGAAGTTCTCAGGTTCTTTGTTTTTCACCCAGAGAACCTTGGGCGCCGTAAATCCGGTAAACGAAATATTGGCGGTATACTCGGAAAGTTTATCTTTCCCGATCACGTTATTTAAATAGTCGCATTCTTCCGAGGTTCTGCCGTCATTCCAGAGAATCGCCGGTCTGATGACTTCGTCTTTTTCATCCAGAATAACCAGTCCGTGCATCTGTCCGCCGAAGCTGATGCCCGCTACCTGGCTTTTATCGGAATCTTTTATCAATTCTTCTATGCCCGCCATCGTCTGCTCATACCAATCCTCCGGTTTCTGCTCCGACCAGCCCGGATGCGGAAAATACAAAGGATATTCTTTTGAGACGATATTTTGTATCTTACCGTCCTGATCCATTAAGAGTAATTTGACTGCCGATGTTCCTAAATCTACGCCTATGTACAGCATTGTGAACCTCCCTGACTTTATTTTTGCCGCCCGTCCGCAATCTTATGTGCACGGGCACGTTTCTTTTATCATAATCCTTCAAAATCAGAAAATCAAGTCCCTGTATGAATTTTGGAAAAATGTACAAAACATCAGGAATTTACTGCGGTTTTCTTTTGATATGTTTGGTGAAAATCACGATATTGTTCCCGTTCCCGTTTTGGGTTTGACTTATGTGTCATGTTATGGTAACTTTAAAAAAATAAAGCGCGAAACTTTCCGGGAGAAACCTATGGCAACTATCAAAGAAATCGCGGCGCTTGCCGGCGTATCGAGAGGCACCGTGGACCGCGTCCTCAATCACCGCGGATCGGTCAATCCGAAAACTGCAGAGAAGATACTGGAGATTGCCCGTGCACTTGACTATAAACCCAACAAAGCAGGGATTGTTCTCGCTGCACAGAAACGCAAGCTGAAGCTGGGCGTTATCCTGTTAGGCGCAGGCAACCCCTTTTACGAAGAAGTCCTTCTCGGTATCTCCGCCAAAGCTGCTGAACTGGCAGGATACAACTGTACCGTCCTGATCAGGCAGACCGAATACAGCCTGAAAGAGCAGCTCCTTGCCATCGACGAACTGACTGAAGAAGGTATCAACGGCCTGGCCCTCACTCCCTATAACGATAATGCCATACGGCGCAGGATCAACGCCCTATATGATCAGGGCATTCCGGTCGTTACGTTAAATACCGACATCGAAAATTCCAGACGCATCGCTTATGTGGGCAGCAACTATTACCGTTCCGGGCAGACCGCCGCAGGACTGCTGCGCCTGATGACTTCCGGCCAGGTGTATATCGGCATTATATCCGGTTCCCGAAACGTTCTGTGCCACACGGAACGTATCGCCGGTTTTCAAAGCGTCATGCAGCAATATGACAATGTTCACATATCCGCAACGATCACGAACCAGGATGATGATTTTGAAAGCTATGAAATGACTGCACGGCTTCTGAAAGAACATCCTGAGATCAATGCGCTCTATTTCGCGGCCGGCGGCGTATACGGAGGCTGCCGCGCCGTCATTGCCTCCGGGAGGCAGTACGACATCAAAATGTTCGCTTATGATATGGTGGAAACGACGAAAAAGCTGATAGAAAAAGGACTGATCGCAGCTACTATCTGCCAACAGCCCTTTTTACAGGGTTCAAAACCCCTTGATATTCTGTTCACCAATCTGACAACCGGAGAGTCTCCGCAGTCGGAATACAACTATGTTGATCTCGATATCCGCATCAGAGAGAACCTATAACCATGCGGATCCGACTGCTTGTGATCACATAAGAAACTGTTCTTCAAATACCGCTGCAGGAGATGGCCTTCCGAACAGATACCCCTGTATCATATCCGGCTTGGCTTTTTTCATCTTATCAAGCTCATGCTCATACTCTATGCCTTCCATACAGACCATCGAACCTACGCTGTGTATCATATCGATCAAATGACAGATGATCGTATAGTCATAATCATTCTCCAGAGCCTGCAGTACAAAGCTCCGATCCAGTTTGATGGTTTTCGCCTCGATCTCCTTCAGATAGCGCATATTGGAATATCCTGTTCCGAAATCGTCGATTGCCAGATTGATCTCTTTTTCCTTCAGGTCCCGGAACAGCTCCTGTATCCGGTTGTCCGTTTCGATATAGCCGCTTTCCGTCAGTTCCAGCACGAGGCTGTTCGAAGGAATTCCCACTTCTTTCATACAGCGCTCCACATCGGCCATCAGATTGCTCCTGTGTACCTGCACATAAGACAGATTCACATTCACATGAAAAGAAGGGATCTTTTCGAGCCATTTCTTACACATAGCGGCCGCATGCCATAAGACGAAACGTCCTACCGGAATGATCAGTCCGCTTTCCTCCATGATAGGTATCATGACCGCAGGAGAAACATCCCCGTATTTTTCGCTTTTCCAGCGCAGCAATGCCTCTGCTCCGATCACACGGTATGTATCCGCTTCCACGATCGGCTGGTAATACACCTCAAAACCGCGGAAACCATCGGCAATATCCCGCCGCAGCTCTTTGCGGATATCCAGCTGACGCAGATATTCATTATACTTTTCCCGGTTAAATAATGCCATCTGGTTTCTGCCGTTGCGCTTCGCCTCATTTAAGGCAAACTCCGACAGCTTCATGATATCGTCGCTGCCTTTTCCGGCAAAGTCCTTCGTCAGAACGCCGGCAGAGATCGTATAAAACCGGCTGTATCCCTTTTCTTTTACGACCTGCGCCACCTTTTCGGCAATCCGGTTATAAACGGCCTGCGGATCAACGGATTCGGAAAAAGTATCCATGATCATAAATTCATCCGCTACCAGCCTGTAAACATCTACCTTCTCTCCTACCGTCTCGGTAATGCAGCAGGAAAGTTCATACAGAACTTCATCTCCGGCATCCGTTCCGTATTTTTCGTTGATCTCTTTGAAGTTGTCAATGCCGATACGCATAAAATAACGTATGCTGTCCGGCTTATCCCGCAGAAATTCTTCTGCGTTCAGCCGGAACCTTATCTCTCTGCGCAGTCCCGTAACATTATCTGCTTTGGCTTTCTGCCCGAGTTCCGTGATCTTGCCGACTAACAGTCTGTGACCATCTTCCCCGACGACCACCGTTCCGCGGCAGCAGATCCACACCACCCTGTTATTGCGGTCCAGGAAACGATATTCCAGGTTGTGCTTATCCTGTTTACCCGTTCTGCAATTTGTAATATCCTCTGCCAACATCGCATAATCCGAAGGGTGAATGATCTTTACGAGCGCTTCCGTACAGTTTTCTATCCTCGTCGAATCCAGTGCAAAGCGCTTCGTCATACTTTCCGGGATCAAATATACGTCCGACGTCAGATCCAGAATAAATAAATACGCGTCCGAAGCTTTCTGCACGATATCAATAACGGATTTTATCCGTTCGATCGACATATTATGAAGAGGTTCCTGTTCTCTCATTCCTTTTTCTCCATTTCTGTTGTCAACTTCCCGATCTCATCAATGATTCCGCCGATATACTCGATCGTATTTAAAAGCGGCGCGTCTGTGGTGATATCGATCCCTGCCATTCCCGCAAGTTCTACCGGATCCATGGTTGCGCCCGCGGCAAGCACCTTCTTCCAGTCTTCCACGGCCGGCGCCCCTTCCTCTTCGATCCGTCTGCATACCTGTGTTGCAACCGTCAGGCCCGCGCTGTACGTATAAGAATACAGTCCCATATAATAATGCGGCTGCCGCATCCATGTATGCGCGGCATCATCCGAAATCTCCACGGCATCTCCCCAGAAATTCTGCAGAGTTTCCTTCATAAGACGGTTCAACGTCTCCGCATTGACACCGCCTCCTTCATCTACGAGACGATAAACCTTCCTCTGATAATCGGCTTCCAACAGATGTGTTACGAAATTATGATAATATGTATTGCTGATCATACAGGAAAGCACCCAGCGGCGGAATCTGCTGTCAGAAGATGTCTTTAGCAGATAATGGGCCATGAGCAGTTCATTCATCGTGGAAGGCGCCTCTACAAAATATCCCGATACATCCGTATCAAAAACGGACTGCGCCGCATTGCATGCCTTAAAATGCCCTGCATGTCCAAGTTCATGCGCCAACGTAAACACATCCGCCATACGGTTATGCCATGAAAGCAGAATAAAAGAGTTGGTTCCGTAAGGACTGGCGCAAAAACCGCCCGTCGATTTCCCTGCATTCTGTGCAAAATCAACCCAGCGGTCACGATAAGCCGCCTTTACCATATCGACATATTCTTCTCCCATAACGGAAAGACCTTTTTCGATATATTCCCTGGATTCTTCGATCGTCACTTTCGGATCATATGCGGGATCTACGGCAATCTTTAAATCGGCGAATGTCATCTTGTCCAATCCGTGGATATGCTGTAACAGACGGGCATACTTACGCATATGAGGCGCAAGCTTTTCCATGATCAGGTCAATCTGCCTGTCATACATATCTCTCGTTACTTTCTGCGGAAAGAGCAGACTGTCTATGACACTGTCAAATCCCCGCAAAGCCGCCAGCGTCTTCTCCGTCTGCACCTGCGTATTATATGCGGCAGCCGTAACGTTCTCATATTCGCGTATCTTGGCGGAAAATGCCTCAAAAGCCGCGCGGCGCACCGCCGTATCCTTTTCGTATTCATAATTGTCCTCGAACAGAGAATATCCAAGCGCATATTCTTTGCCTTCCACCGTAAAAGAAGGGAACTTCATATCCGCCAGCTTCGCCATATTATAAATCTGGTAGGGCGCCTCTATCGTCTGCGAAAGAGCCGCCAGGGCACGTTCGGTCTCCGCATGCAGTTTATGCGGTTTATTTCTGAGGACATCCTGCAGATAATGTCTATTTTCTACGGTATCGGACAGCGCCTGCTCTATGATGCACTCTTTTGCCTCCATGATCTCACTGTCAATAAACTTGAGCATTCCAAGACTTTCCGCCAGTATGCGCTTCATCTTATTGTCCCGCTCCTGATTATAGGCATCATAAAAATCAACGGAAACGGCCAGATTACAATAATCACATGTTAGTATAAATAGGCGGATGACCTCTCTGTATTCATCCAGACAGGCGTTGATATTCTGCGGCGTATTCAATTTTCCCTTATAGGTCTCTACGATATGGTCCCTTAACTTCTTCGCCTTCTCCACATCCTGATTCATTGCCTCTTCACTGGCATAGATAGAAGACAGATCCCAGGTAAGTTCTACCGGAACATCTTTACGTGACTTCAGCTCCATTTCCGCACCCTCCCGTTTTCTTTTTATTTTACCCGATAGCGCCGGAAAAAGCAATGCAAAGACAGCTCTTAAAATTACGCAGAAAATTCCCCTGCCTTGCTATACAAATAAAGACACGTTTGATATAATAACAGAAACGGTCCTATCGGAGATTTTCCTGCCGGATATCCGAAACATTTCCGCATAAGACCTCATTTTCAGAAAGGCATGGACACTTATATGAGCAAAAAGAAAGTTGTTGTATCTCTTGGACATCAGGCATTGGGCTATACCACGTTGGAACAGTGGGATGCCGTAAAAATAACCGCAAAGGCGCTTGCCGATCTGGTGGAGGCCGATTATCAGCTTACCATTACACACAGTAACGGACCGCAGGTCAGCATGATCCACAAAGCCATGACGGAGCTCCGCCGTGTTTATATCGACTATACGCCGGCCCCGATGTGCGTATGCTCCGCAATGAGCCAGGGTTATGTCGGCTATGATATCCAGAACGCCCTGCGTACGGAACTGCTTGCACGCAATATTTTCAAAACCGTCAGCACGATTCTGACACAGGTTACCGTAGACCCGTATGACGAAGCATTCTATGAGCCGACCAAAGTGATCGGCAGATATATGTCCAAAGAAGATGCTGAAGTTGAAATAAAAAAGGGAAATTATGTAATAGAAGAACCCGGCAGGGGATTCCGGCGCGTCGTTGCCGCCCCCAAACCCATCGACATTGTTGAGATCAATGCCATCCGCACGCTCGCGGATGCCGGACAAGTCGTTATTGCCTGCGGCGGCGGCGGTATTCCGGTAATCGAACAAAATCATGTATTAAAAGGTGCATCCGCCGTTATCGAAAAGGATTCCATCGCCGGCAAACTGGCCGGTGAACTGAAGGTAGACGAGCTGATCATTTTGACCAGCGTACCCTATGTTTACCAGAACTTCGGCCAGGAAAATCAGACTCCGATAACGCATATGAATACCGCGGAAGCCAAAGAGTATATTGCCAAAGGAGAATTCCAGGAGGGCACCATGCTGCCCAAGATCGAAGCGGCCATTTCCTACCTGGAAGCCAACCCGCAGGGCAATGTGCTGATCACTTCCCTAAGCAATGCCGCCGATGCCATCAAAGGAAAAAGCGGTACGGTGATCACGGCTTAGAAACGCTACCAAACACCATGCACAATGCGCCGATCATAATACAGAAATCGGAAATATTAAAGATAATACGCCGGATGGCTTTGTTTTTCACAGGGAAACTTACATAGTCCACGACATAATGCCGATGCAGCCTGTCGTAGCTGTTGCTGTAAGCGCCCCCGAGAAGCAGGGCCAATCCGGTTTTTAACAGTCTGCTCCCCTTCATGCTGAATGTCGTAAGAAATACGACCGTCAATGCCAGTGTCAGTACGATCGATACAAACGCCACCAGTTTTCTTTTCGTCCTGCCGGCATTGAGAAAAGCGCCTTCATTATGATGCTTTCTAAGCAGCAAAAGACCGCCGCCGATCTTTTTTTCTTCACCCTCCGTTCCTGTTTTTTCCACCAGATTCTTGATCCCCAGATCCAGGCAGAAAATGAGGGCCGCTATTATCGCATAAATCATCTCTTTTCGTTCCTTTCATCGTTCCCTGTTTCATCGGTCACAAACAAATACGGTCAGGTATCAGCCGCCTTCCACATATCTTTCCGGTAAAATAACAGCTGTCATTAAATAAAACGGAACTGCCAGTACCATGAAATATACATACCGGAAATCGGTCGCAACAGGCGTGGCAATCATAACCGTAAGGTATAAAGCGAAGCTTGGAAGATAGCAGATCAGTTTGTCCTTTTCCCTGCGTACCAAAGTAGTTCCGATACAAAACAGGAAAAACCAGAAGGCGATCCCCATACTCCACAGCAGGCTGTAAAGAGGCACCATACTGCCCAGTTTTAAAGAAATTTCCTTCACTTTTACAACAACGGGGCCGCCAATTAGCGGTGTATGCGATACCCCCAGCTTCGTCGCGCTGACCCCTTCGACATCCGCAACCGGATAGAAAGAATCCGGATACCAGTAACCGTAAGTCTGATTGATATATGCTTTCAGATAATCCCCCGGATAACTGCGTCCGATATCGGCCCACAGCTTCAGGAATTCTCCCTTATGCGCGGCCAGATAATCCTGGTTTCCGGCACGTACCAGCTCTTTCATATTATCGGCAAAAGTGGGATTGTACAGGTCTTTGATATAAGTCAGATCCACCACGTTTTCAATCATCGCAAGCTGTTCCGGCGTCAGCTCCCTGTCTTTGCAGATAACGGCGGCGATCTGCTGTGTCGGAATGGAAAGCGACTCGATCAGATCAGGCTGCGTCACTTCCAGCGCATTCATGAGAGGCCATTTTACCACAACCGCCGTAAGCACGACCGCTGCAAGTGCAGGATATATCTTCTTCGCATGTTTCCGGTAACGGAAAAGCAGGAAGGGCAGCCCAAGCAGGAAGCCGTACCATCCATTGGAGCGGAACAGGCATATCATAATGCCGGAACCGATGAATACAGAAAGAACCGCCGGTGTGATACGCGCCGTCATACGCAGCAGCGTACAGCTAAACAGAAGCACCGCCGCCGCAAAGGGAATATCTTTCCATAGCGTAACGGAAAAAACCGCGTGATACGGCACAAGTGCATAAAAAAGCGTAATGAGTATCAGGATTTCGTCTCTGATCCGGAAAAGACGCAGCGTTTTCAAAAAATAAAGAATACTGCCGGCCAGAAAGCACATCTGAAAAAGGGTATAAAACGAAGTCGCCGCTACCATATTATGCGTAAACAGCATACCGATCTGAAAACACAGCTTAAAAAGCATCGTATGCACAAACGGATGATGATTACTGTAAGGTGTCTGCCCGAGCACCTGTTCGAACTGGTTCAGGCTGTCAGGCGTCATGATACCCGGGAACTGATACAGAAAATAAGGCAGCCAGCAGATCAGGCAGCCTGCGAAACAATAAAAGGGAAGGTGTCTGATGACCCGTGCGTTTTCCGTCTGATAAAGAAATTTCTCCAGCGAATCCTGATCTGCACTGTAAGAAAACAACAACAGCAATAACTTATAAAAGCATACAAAGAAACCGGAAAAAACGGAAAACAGGACGATGCCCTGAAAAAATCTGTTCGTCAGTGTTTCGATATAATGCGGATAATCTACCGTCATATAAAACAGCGTATACAAAAAAGCCAGAACAACAGCCGCTTTCCGGGCGCCCGGCGTATAAACGAAGGGTTTCCTGTCAAGCCTGATGCTGATATGCCGGTATAAGAAAAAAGAAAGGATAAAGATCACTCCCGTCAGGATATTCCCCGGTTCCATTCTGCCGGCCTTCATAAAAGCCCATGTCGTAAAAAAGCTTTCCGCAATATTCAAAATAATCATGAATCCGCTGTCTATATTCATAGCAAACTCCTAACAACCGATTTTTACTATCATATCTAATTATCGAAAAATTGTCAACAAAAGTGCCTGCGGTACAAAAACGGCCTGCTGCGCAGGCCGTACTTTCACGTTCTTGCCAACCTCTCAAACGCTCCGCTGATATTCAGTTTACCGTAACCCCAGCGCTCATCCGGATAGGTTATATTATCCGCTCTGACCGCTCCCCGGATCAGCTGGCTTTTGACTGTGGAACTTTCTCCAAACGGGGCATACCCATCCACGACCGCCCATTCCATATACTGTGCGACACATCCTGCCGAAAGAGCCGCCGCCATGCTGGATCCTGTACGAGGACCCAAAACAGTGGAAACCTGTACGCCCGGCGCCGCTACATCCGGTTTAACCCTGCCATCTAATGTAAATCCCCTGCCAGACTCGGCAAACCAGCTTCCTGTCAGGCCATTATAGGTAGAAACCGTAATGACGTTCTGGGCATTGGCCGGTTCCGTCAGCGTTACATCGGGATCAGGTTCCAAAAATGCCGCGCCGCCGCCGATAAATGCAGTGATCGGCAGCCAGAGATGAAAACTCCCCGAGCCGCTAATGTCTTCCTGCTGGGAAGGGCGTACCATGATCGTCCAGATTCCCGGCGTCGGATTTTCAAACCGGAAAAAGATCAGTTCGTTGCCGGAACGTTTTTCTACCAAAGCAATGCCCGTATAGATTTTCGTCCTGTCAAAAAGGAAACCGTACATATTGTCGGGACCGCTTCGAAAATCGATCACGGAAGTCATCTCTCCGCCCGGCGTACGCAGTATGACGCTGTAAATATCGATACGGTTTCCCCAAAGCTCCATACAGAAACCTTTTGTGTTTTCTTCCACACGCAGCTCCACCTGCTCCGGCATGACCGCGCTGTAATGGTGTTCCTTATCGCCTTCATTTCCGCCGCAGACGACGACCGCCCGGCTTCCTTTGGCCGCAACCCTGTTCAGGTAAGCGGCAAGCGGAGAATTACCGGCATGATCGCCCATATTGGTGCCGAGGCCGAGCACAATCACGACAGGCCGTTTAAAAAGAACGGCAAGCTGCTCCAGATATTTGACCGCCTCCATAATGTCATTCTCCTGATAGGCGTCGGCAGCCTCATCGACCAAATAAAACTCCCGCAGATACTGTTTTGCTCCTTTTAGTTTCACAACAGCGATATCCGCCTGCGGCGCTGCCCCCCGAAAGGTGAGACCCTCATCTAAAACACTGCCGGCCGCTGCCGATGCCATTGCCGTTCCATGCCCGTTTTCATCAGTAGAAGGAACGACTGAAAGCGGTTCCGGACTTTGCATTGCACGTTCGATATCTTCTCTCGTATATTCCGTTCCGTACAGAAATCCGGCCGGAGGCGTTCCCTCCTGTATGGTCTGGTCCCAGATAGAAAGGATCCTGCTCCCGCCGCTTTCATTCTTAAATACATCCAGATCATAGCGGATCCCCGTGTCAATAAACCCTATGATAACGCCGTTTCCCTGTAAGGAAAGAGGCGGCCCCTGTACACGGAGATTCCCCATTTCCACGAGATTTTCCGCCTGAAAGGTCTGCATCAGGCCGTAAAGTTTGGGAATCGCGGAATACCGGAACACGCCTATGGAAAGCGGCGGAAGCTGCCCTCTGCTGACATAGGCCGCACTGAATTCTTCATCCAGCGTATGGATGCAATAATCGAGTCCCTGTTCCGCCAGCGACCCCTCAGGCAGGATAAAATCTATTATAATATCCGCATAATCATTTGATAATATTCTTTCTTTACAAGTCATATCCTATCTGCTCTTTCACTGCATTTTGCTTATTATATGATATGCACTTGCCGCTTTGATGCCTACTCTTTTATCTCCTGTAAATTATCGGGGTTCTCCAGGCTGTTGCTTCTGATATCGATGACCGGTCCGCCGGTTCCTTCGATATATTCCCCGGTGATCGTGATCCTCCCGATATTGTCGTCTTTGGGAATCTCATACATAATATCCAGCATAAATTCTTCAATGATTGCACGCAGCGCCCTGGCTCCGGTATCTTTTTCCAGCGCTTTCTTTGCAATAGCTTCCAAAGCCCCCGTATCAAATTCCAGTTTCACCTCATCCAGTTCCAGAAGCTTCTGGTACTGTTTCAGGATGGCGTTGCGGGGTTCGCTCAAAATCTTGACCATCATCTCCTTTGTTAATCCTTCCAGCGTAAAGATGATCGGCAGACGGCCGATGAATTCGGGGATCATTCCGAATTTTCTGATATCCTCAACCGTCACTCTGCTTAAAATATTCTTTTCTTTGTCGTATTTGTCTTTAAGTTCCGCATTATATCCTATCGACGTCTGTTTATTCAGCCGCTGTTTGATAATGTCCTCCAGGTCCGGAAATGCACCGCCGCAGATAAAAAGGATGTTTCTTGTATTCACCGTGGCGAGAGGCACCATGGCATTTTTGGAATTGGCGCCTACCGGCACTTCCACTTCCGCTCCCTCCAAAAGCTTCAGCATCCCCTGCTGTACGGATTCTCCGCTCACATCTCTGGAGTTGGTATTTTTCTTCTTGGCGATCTTATCGATCTCGTCAATAAAAATGATCCCCTGCTCCGCTCTTTCCACGTCGTTATCGGCCGCGGCCAGAAGTTTCGAAACAACGCTTTCGATATCGTCGCCGATATAGCCTGCCTCCGTAAGAGAGGTCGCATCCGCAATGGCAAGCGGCACATCCAGCAGTTTGGCAAGCGTTTTGACAAGATAGGTTTTGCCGCACCCTGTCGGCCCGATCATCAGCATATTGGACTTCTCTATTTCAATCTCATCCATCGTTCCCGTCGCCACTCTTTTATAATGATTATAAACGGCCACGGACATCACTTTTTTGGCATGTTCCTGCCCTACTATATAGTCGTCCAGCTTCGCCTTGATCTTGTGAGGCGGCATAATGTTCCTGATATCGATAACGGGAACAGCATCCTGTGCCTTTTTCTTCTTCAGCTTCTGTTTATTCGGTATCCCGCCGTCTCCCTGCAGATCGGCCAGATTGACAAAACTGATATTGGGAAACCCTTTGCCGTTATTTAGATCTGTCATATTGGAGCCCTGCATCCCCGGATGATTGAGCATTCCCTGATAGTCAAACTGGCTGACCGTATCCATTGTCTTATGCATGCAGTCATTGCAGACGCAGATATGATTCGGCAGCTTAAACATCTTACCGGCCTTGCTTTCCGGTCTTCTGCAGATAAAACAGACTTCCTCATATTCTCCCTGTTTCTCATCATCCGTTTTCCGTTCGGCAGACGGTGCGCCATCCAGGAGCTTTTTCTTTTCCTCACTGACATCCTCGAGTTCTCTGAAATCCCAGGAATTCTCATCCCCGTCGTTTCGGTCTTTTCTTTCATCGTCATTCATGGTAATCGTGTTCTCCTTTCCCTTGATACAGGTTTTGAACATTCCACAACAATCTATATCGGTATGCGCGATTGTCTCGCATTTGCCCGTATTTCACGTTTCTCTCATTATATCCGTATTCTTTCGAATATGCAACTGCAACGGATAAACCCGGCACGGACCACAGTCCATACCGGGTTTGCATCGATCCCGTCTGGTTATTTCCAAAGATAACGATTCATTTTCATAAATCTTTTCATTCGCTATAAGCGGCTCTATTGCTATACCTTATTTCCCAACGTAATGGTGACGGTTTTGGTACGATATCCTCCGTTTCCAACTGTCATAACTGTCATATCCACCGTATCGCCTTTGGCATAATATTCCAACAGCCTCTGCAGCTCATCCATGGATGTCACTTTTACGCCGTCGAAAGATATGATGATATCGCCTCTTTGCAGTCCTGCTGCCGCTGCCACCGTGCCATCATATACCTGTAAGATATACACGCCTTCCGGCATGCCGTAAGTATCTGACATGTCTGACGTTACGCTGATACCAGAGATACCGAGGTATCCTCTTTCATCTTCCGCTACTTTATTCTTGGTTTCCCGCAGCATCAGATCCGCTATGATCGGTCCTGCGGCCGAGATCGGAATGGCATATCCCATACCTTCAATCACGCTTCCGCCGATCTTATTGGAGTTGATACCGATCACTTCGCCTTTCATATTCAAAAGCGCACCGCCGGAATTTCCCGGATTGATTGCCGCATCCGTCTGGATAAAGGTTCCGGTACTGCCGTCCGAAAGTTCCATATCCCTGTTCAGGGCGCTGATAACGCCGGTCGTGACAGACTGCCCGTAACCGAGCGAATTGCCGATCGCGATCGCCGGTTCGCCTACTTTCAGATCATTGGAATCGCCCAGCGTGGCAATCGCAATCTGATCCAATGTAGAGTTCAAAATATTTTCCAACGGTACGGCCAGTATCGCCAGGTCCATTTCCGCGTCCGTTCCTTTTATGGATACTTCCATTTCACTGCCTTCCACGAACTGCACGCTCAGGGAATCCGCACCTTCCACTACATGATAATTGGTCACGATCAAAAGTTCCGTATCGTTTTTGCCGACAATAATACCGGAACCGCTTGCTACTGCTTCATTCGTCATCGCCTGTCCGAAATAGGACATGGTTTCCGTATACGTATTATTAATGGATACCACCGCAGGCATCACTGCCGAAACCACTTCCGACACATCCGATACCACCGCATTCACAGTCTCGGTCTTATCGATCGATCCATCGATATATTCTGCTGTGTTTGAAACCGTCTCTTCCGCTTTTTCAAGTACATCGCCGACCGCCGCCTGACTTGTGACCGTTTCCGCTTCACGCGCTTCCTGATTCGTCATACCGGTTGCCGCCGCTACCGCATAGAATCCTATGCCTGCACAAATACCGAAAAACAGTCCCAGGGAAACGCAGATGAGCATTTTCTTAAAATAACTGCTGTTTTCTTTCTTTTTCTTTCCGCCGTCACTCTGTGCATACTGGTTCGGGTATGTGCTGCTGTATTGATAACTGCCTGCACCGTATAAACTGCCTCTGTCTGCAGAGCGATACGTGTTATCCGCAGTCGAATTGCCTGCATAAGCATTTTGCGTTTTGCCAAAGGCATTTTGCGTATTCCCATAGGCATTCTGTGTACCTGCGCAGCCGTTCTGTGTATTTGCATAGGCATTTTGTGTACCCGCATAAGCATTCTGTGTACCTGTATAGCTATCCTGTGAAGACTGTGAACTGAATCTTCCCCCGGAAGTCTGTAACTGTGCCTCCGGCTTCTCATTCACAGAGTCCGGCAGGTATTCGTTTGAAAAATGATCTCCATACATAACTGACAACCCCTTTCATTTTCTCTTGACTATAGACACAGTATAACTGCCAATTGTGTACAAAGTGTGATAAAACTTTTTACTTTTTGTGATTTTTAGGCACAGTTTTTTATTCAACAGTGACTGATTTCGCCAGATTCCTTGGTTTATCGACATCGCATCCTTTTCCGACCGCTACATAATAACCGAATATCTGCAGCGGAATAATTGCCAGAGAATTGGCAAAATATGGATTTGTTTCCGGAATATAAATGACATAATCCGCCGCCTTTTCGATTTCTTTGTTTTCTTCACAGGTAACGGCCAGAACAAATGCGCCTCTTGCCTTTACCTCCACCATATTGCTGATCGTTTTCGCATACAGATCCGGCTGCGTGGAAACGGCGGCCACAAGCGTCCCTTCTTCAATCAGGGATATTGTACCATGTTTCAGTTCTCCCGCCGCATATGCTTCCGAATGAATATAGGAAATTTCCTTTAATTTCAAAGAACCTTCCAAAGAAATGGCATAATCGATGCCTCTTCCGATAAAAAAGACGTCTTTTGCACCGATATAGCGGTTTGCAAATCTCTGGATCTTTAATTTATTGTTTAGTAAAAGTTCGATCTGATCGGGCAGACGCTTTAAATCCGTCAGCATGGATGTAAACATATCATCCTCTATTTTTCCTCTTGTCTTCCCGAATTTCATTCCCAGCAGATACAGTGCGATCAGCTGCGCGCTGTATGCTTTCGTTGTGGCAACCGCGATCTCGGGGCCTGCCCATGTATACATGACGTTATCCGCTTCCCGCGCAATGGAACTGCCCACCACATTGACGATTCCGAGTACCTTGACGCCTTTGGCTTTGGCTTCCCGCAGCGCCGCCAGCGTATCCGCCGTTTCACCGGACTGACTGATCACGATAACGAGCGCATCTTTTTCCAGGATCGGATCACGATAACGAAATTCCGATGCCAGATCGACTTCCACAGGGATCCTTGCAAGTCCCTCGAGAACATACTTCCCTGTCATACCCGCATGATAAGCGGAACCGCAGGCAACAATATGAATTTTGCCCACTGCCTTAATTTCTTTATCTGTCATATTCAATTCTTCTATAACAACATCATTATCTTTGACTCTTGGAGTCAACGTATCGGAGACCGTTTTGGGCTGCTCATACATCTCCTTTAACATAAAATGCTCATAACCGGCTTTTTCCGCGGCATTCGCATCCCATTCGATCGTAACGGCCTCTTTCGTGATCTCCTCTTCATCAACCGTATAAAAGTGCATATGGTCGGCACGCAGCCTTACCACTTCATAATTATCCACATAATATACTTTTCTGGTATATTTCAAAATAGCAGGCACATCAGAAGCAATGAAACAGCCATCCGCATTCTGTCCTACGATCAGCGGACTGTCTTTTCTGGCCGCGAAAACCTGATCCGGGCAGTCGGCAAACACGATGCCGAGCGCATAAGAACCCTCTACACGATGCAGTACTTTGGTGATCGCTTCCAAAGGATTTCCTTTATAATAATAGTCTAACAGATGCGCCAGTACTTCCGTATCCGTTTCCGAAACAAACTGATACCCTTTCTGCGTCAGCTTCTTTCGCAGTTTGATATAGTTCTCAATAATCCCGTTATGTACGACCGCTATCGTTTCCGACGCATTAAAATGCGGATGCGCATTCGTATTGCTCGGTGCGCCGTGCGTCGCCCATCTTGTATGGCCGATCCCGCATACACCCGGCATACTCTCGCCGCCATGCGTCAGATTTTCCAGCACTTTCAGCCGCCCCGCGGCTTTCTGAATATTGATCTTTTCTCCATCATAAATTGCCATACCCGCAGAGTCGTATCCTCTGTATTCCAGTTTGGACAATCCATCCAGAATAATGGGCGAAGCCTGCTTCGTTCCGATATATCCTACAATTCCACACATTCGTTCATAACCCTCCCGCTGTCTTTGAAATCCGGGGTCTGCCCGGCCGCCATATGTTTCAGTCCCAATAATCTTTATTGGAAGAACAGCCCACGATGAGCTTTCTGGGCAGCTTTCTGTAATTTCTGCCAAACAGATACCCCAAATATTTAAACGCATTATTGATGATCACGCGCGGAATCTGCGACTGCATTCCGTTCTCCCGCAGATGCGCGATCGTCATCTTAACAAGCTTCGCGCCCTCCGATTCGGAAGGAATATCCGCGAAAACTTCCGGGTGGTCGGTCTGGGAAACACCCAGGTCAAAATACCTGTGAAACTGCTCCTTATTACTGTAATCATGCGAATGATATACTTTGGCCGACGGCCGGTATGCGATACCGTAACCGGCACGAAGGGCGCCGGCCGCATAGATCATATCCTCATTAAATATGGTATGTTTGATAAAGCCTCCCAATGAATCAAAAATTTCTCTTTTATATGCTGCGCATACATTCGAGCAGAAAAAAGCCTTGATCCCCAGTTTATCGATATCTGCCTTTGTCTTTACCGCCGCCTCTTCCGGATAATTGAAGTTCCTTGTAAACTTTTCCACTTCCGAGCTCGTATCCTGCGCAAGCTGCCTTGCATAGGCAACGGCAGTATTTTCTCCGCTGTGCAGTCCCTTTAACAATTCTTCCACCAGAAATTCATCGGCCGGAACGGCATCCTGCGTCATCATGATAAAAATTTCCGCATCCGAATGTCTGACGCCGCTGTTCCTCGTACGCCCATGATCAAATTCCCGTTTAGACAGGTGTCTGACCAGTACGTTGGGATATTTCTTGACAAAAGGCGTACCGTAAACCAGTCTGTCAAAATATTTCTGCTCCGTGTTCATAATAATGATCCGATGGACCGGCACCGACTGACGCGAAAGCTTCTCCAACAGATCCAAAAATTTCCAGTCCGGCTTATAAGTCGGGATGATAACATCCACTCTCTCCACTTTCAAACTCCCCCATAATAGCAGGAAAGGCCCTGCACGCCGGGCCCCTCTGCTCTCTATATCAAATATGATTTAATGCAATTGATAACTGCCTGTATCGGCTTTGATCTTCTCACTGCATTCTTTTACCATACCGGAAGGTTCATATTCATAATCATTGAATAAGAACTGATGCAGCCATTTTACGTTCTGTTCCAGATCTACCGGAACTACACAGGAACCTTTCGTACCGATCGTACCGGTCTTTCTGTAATCCTCGTACGGGAAACCGCCCGTCTCGGTAATGTTATAATTTGCAACATCGGCTAACAGCTCTACTATCTCCGTCAGATCAAGGGAGGTATAAACTTCCTCAAATACATTGCCTGCGATCTGACCAAGCGCTGCAGGAGATGCTTTCTTCGCCTGATCGGCTACCGCGCTCAGAACTTCTCTCTGCCGTTCCGCACGCTTAAAGTCGTCGCCGGCCGTATAACGGATACGGCAGTAACCGGTCGCCTGTAAACCGTCAAGAAGCTGATATCCTGTATCGGTAACAGGCGTATAGGAACGCTTCAGATCTTCCGCAATACATAACTGATAGTTATTCAAGTGGCTGATCTCACTGCTGTCTACTTCGATATAGACACCGCCGAGCGCATCGATCGTATCAGTCAATCCGGCGAAACCTACGGTTATGAAATCCGTAATGTTCATATCCAGATTCATATTTAACATGCTGATCGCCATTTCCGGACCGCCCTTTGCATACGCGGCATTACATTTATTATAAGTATCGTTGCTCAGATTCAGATAGGTATCACGATATACGGATACCAGCTTGCATTCGCCTGTATCCAGATTAATCGAGGCGATCATGATGGTATCGCTTCTTGTATTCTTCGTCAGTGCGCCTGTCGTCGAGTCTACGCCAAAGAGCGCTATGTTACGGTACCCTTTCATCGTCGTCTCTTCTTTTTCTTTTACCGTGTCATTAATGATGATCTCTTCTTCTTTCAGTTCCACCTTACCGGTTTTTTCACCTTTGAGGACAATATACAGAACCATCACCATGATTACCAGGACAAAAATCTCCAATATAAAAAGAATGATCCGTCTCCGCTTCTTCTTTGCCTGCGCTTTTTTGTTTGATTTCTTCCCGGAAGATTTCTTTTTCTTCGGTCTTCTCTCGATATCATCATCATAATCATAATCGTAGTCATGTTTTGCGGAGGATGATTTATGAGAAGAACCGGAAGATTTTTTTACGGGTCTTCTTTTTTCTTCATAAGCATCTCTACTTTTCTTTGTCATACCATGTACTCCCTTGATTCCCTGTTTTCGTATTCCGCACTTTTACATACACTATTCTGTACAAAATCACTAAATAGCGCAAGTACCATATACGATTATACTACATCTTGTTAAAATTGCAACAATCTTACGCGATATTCAACAAGTCTTTAGAATTTCTTAATATTTATGTCTCCTGAAATAGTATGACTTTAATAAGCGTTTTTATTTATAAATCCCTTAAATATCGTTAAGAACATAATCTTGATGTCAAAGGACATCGTCCAGTTTTCAATATAGAAAATATCATATTCGATCCTGCGCTTAATAGACGTATCGCCGCGGTATCCGTTGATCTGCGCCCAGCCGGTAAGTCCCGGCCTTACCTGATGCTTGACCATGTATCTTGGTATCTCTTCCTTGAATTTCTCTACAAACTGCGGCCTCTCGGGTCTTGGCCCTACAATGCTCATATCTCCTTTTATGATGTTAAAAAGCTGCGGCAGTTCGTCCATGCTTGTCTTTCTCAGAATTTTTCCGACCTTCGTCACACGGGGATCATCTTTCACCGTCCAGCCTTTTTTCTCCGTACCGGGTTTCTGGACTTCCATTGTCCGGAACTTAAACATTTCAAACGGTTTATTATGCAGGCCGATCCGCTCCTGCTTAAAGATAATCGGTCCTTTGCTGCTGCCCTTGATGGCAATGGCTGCAAGCAGCATGATCGGGGCGAACACGATGAGTCCGATAAAAGAGACTACAATGTCCACGATCCGTTTCGCCACCCAGTTTAACGTATTCGTAAGCGGTACGTAACGGATATTGACAACAGCCAGTCCCATCAGGTCTTCCGTATAAGGACGGCTTGGGAAAAGACTGTTATAATCAGGAATAAATTTCGTATGCACACCGGATTTTTCACACAGATCCACGATATGTTCCAGTTTGTCATAATCGTTCAGGGAAAGAGTGATCGCAATCTCGTCAAGTTTGTTCTCCGGCAGAATATAGAGCAGATTGGCTATGGAACCGATGACTTTCACGCCTCTATAGACAGTCCCTCTCGGCACCGCGTCATCCAATATGCCGCGGACTACGTACCCCCACTGCGGATTGCCGTTGATCCTGTTAATATATTCCTCGGTCGCCCGGGAATATCCTACAAGCAGAATATATTTTAAATTGTATCCTTTTCTTCTGAAATATTGCAGCAGGGAACGGATAATAGAACGGCTTATCGTTGACAGTATGATATTGATGACGTAAAACATCGCCATCATCGAACGGGAGAAATGAATCTGCTTAATGGCATACCAGCCGGCCATCAAAAGGATCAGACCTACTGTGTTGGCCTGAAAAATATTTAAAATCTCGTATTTATGAACGGTAGCTCTCTTAGGTGTATACAGATTGAAATAATAATACAGGATCAGGTATCCGGGCACAATAAAATAAAGCAGTTCAAAATATGTCTGCCACTGCAGCGCTCCCACTGCGGGATCACTGGCAAAAAAGGGACTGGCAAATTTCAAATACCAGGCAAGCATATAGGAAACGGCTATTACAAGAGCATCTATTAAAAGGTGTAATCTGTTGAAATATTTCTGGTTATCTTTTATCATGATCCATCTCTCATTCCGGCGGGAACCGGGGTTCTCGTTCCATGATCTTCTTCGCCTGCTCGAATCATCCTGTCTTACTGTTTTTTATAGTACAATATTCGGGAAATGGTGTCAACTTGTAAACTTCCCGCTGCGTTCCCGTCAGCAGAAACGTCGTATCATATTGATCCACAGGACGGCCTGTATACGGCAATAGGACAAAAAATGACGACTCATAAAGCGGACCTTGTTCCGGCGGCCCTCTTCGGATAAGCATAATTGAAAGCCTTTCCATAATCCTTTTATATAAGCGCCTCCCATGCCTTTACCGGTAAAAAACAAAGTTTTCACGGCAAATCCGATGATGAAAAAAGGCAGATTCAAAACGATCTGGAAAAGGGGCATGTTCTTATAGATAAGGTAAATACTGTTTCTGGAAGTCAGATCGGTCTTGAACCGATTGTAGCGCGAACCGGATGAAGCGCTGCCGGCATGATATACGCGGGCAGATGGCACAAACAGGCAGCGATACCCGTAGATCTGTGCACGGTAGCCCAAGTCGATATCTTCCAGATAGGCAAAGTGGTTTTCGTCCAGTGTGCCTATCTGCTTAAAAAGACTTCTGCGGTAAATGGACGCGCCGCCGCAGGCAGCAAAAATACGGCAGCTTTTCCCGTATTTACTCTCCGGCTTTCCTTTTCCTCTGGCAAACGCCCAGCCAAGCGCACAGTAAAAATCTCCGGCGTCATCGATTTTCTCATGATCCTGCATGGAGAGAATCTTGGCAGAAGCAGAGAAGATCTTTTTATCCTGCTCCATGACCGTCTCCAGTTCCTTTACAAATCCCGGCTCCACGACCGTATCGTTATTCAGGAAAATAACATATCTGGTGGACGACATCGCGATACCGGCATTGACCGCCCTGCAAAAACCGGTATTTTCCTGCATACGGATCGTCCTGACAGCAGGAAATCTGTCTGCGATCATCTCAAAACTGCCGTCCGTAGAAGCGTTATCGACTACGATAATACAGGCTTCCTCTTCCGCAAGTGAACGCAGGCAGTTTTCCAGGTACTGCATGCCGTTATAATTCGGTATAATAACAGTTGTATTTATCAATTTATTATGTCTCCATTTAATTTTAATATGTTTTCCTCTGCCATTTTATTTTTGCTTCAGCGTGATCTGCGGATCCCAAACAACCAGGTATCCCATTTCGGCTGCAGCGCGGCCAAGTGTCATACTCAGTTTCCGATATCCCTCTTCATCACACGTAACAGCCGAAACATCCGCCAGTTTCCATGCGCCGTATTCCTGGTAAGTAACTCCTGTTATTTCTTCAAACAACGGCTGCAGTTTCTTACACACGCGCATACAGCGGATATCGACTGCCGCACAGTCCTGTAAGAGCGCTGCCCTGTGCGTGGAACCGCCGCTGTACTCTTTATGCACGCCCAGGTACAGCCGTCTGCCCTCCTCATCATAGATTCCCGTCTCGATTCTATTCTCTCTGTTGAGGATTCTGCCCCCGATGATGCCCACTTCCGGACGGACCGTAAAAAGATCGGGCATGTAAGTGATCTGATAAAAGCCAAGATGCAGAGAATGTGCGGCCTGTGCCTGCCATCCTCTCTGCCGGCAGAAATCTTCCAGCGCTTCCTTCCCTGCTTCATAAGCATATCGTTTACTTGCCGTATTGGCGGCTGTGGATTCTTCGTGACAGCGCCAGTGATAAAGCACCTTAGGAACATGCACGATCTTTTCGCATAATCTGATGGCCGGCACAGACGGCTCGGCGCCAAGCAGATCACCTGTTATCCTAAGCACCAGGTCATAGTCCTGCGCACCATCAAACTGTCGGCGCAGTTTTAATTTCTTCATTCGTCTGGACTCCACCAACATAAAATGACAAATGTAATTATTCGATAAAATCAAGTCCAGATTATATTTATATTTCTTATTCGGATGTTCATAACAACCGCTATCTTCATATTTGTCTTCATCGGAGTATAACATAACAGGTGATTCACCGTTTTGTTCTGCCCTATCAATTGCAGCGGCCATTTCATATAGGGCATCCGGCGTCAGAATATCGTCATGATCCAGCAGACCGATATAATCACCGGACGCTTTCTCGACAGCCGCGTTGGTATTCTCCGAGATCCCCTTATTCTCCGGGAGACGGATATATTGTATGCGCCCCTCATTTTCCTGCCTTTGATATGCCGTTACGATTTCTTCCACATGATGGCTCTTACTGGCATCGGCTATGATCAGTTCCCATTTTTCATAGCTTTGTTCTCTGACGGATTCTATCATTTCCCGCAGATAATCTTCTTTCGTCTCGTAGGCCGGCACGACGATGCTGAAACGGTACGGACAGCCGGCGCTCTTTTCCCGCTGTGCGCTCAGCATATCCTTTCCCGGTCCGACATAGACGTATTCCGACTGCCGTTCCTCCTCCATGCGTTCCTTTGCGGCATAAAAAGTATGACGGATACCGTTTTTTTGCAGATAGTGAATTGTTTTCTTCAGATTGCCTATATTAATAATCTTTTTGCCCATCTTACTCCCGTCGTCCTGTTATAATACGGAATCGTCCTGAAACTCAGGACGATTCCGCCGGTTAAACCTTGGAGCGGTCCGCATGACGCGGCCTTCCTATGTTTATAAGTATGCTTTTAAGTCTTCCGTCAGCTGTGCAAGTTTCGCTTCCGCGTCTTCTAAACTTGTTCCTTTTACTCCCATGTAGAATTTGATCTTCGGTTCCGTTCCGGATGGCCGTGCACAGCACCAGGAATCGTTCGTTAAGTCAAAGTATAATACGTTAGACTGCGGAAGACCGGTCTCTCCCTCCGTATCCGTCTCCAGATTCAGCGTCCTTCCCGTGTCGTAATCCCTGAATTCTCTGACTTTCAGCTCCCCGAAATTCTTCGGCGGATTGCTTCTTAATTTATTCATGATCTCTTCGATCTGTTTCGCGCCGTCGATTCCCTTCATTGTAATAGAATACTGGCTTTCTTTAAAATAACCGTACTTTTCATATAAGGTGATCATCTGATCCCATACGGTCTTGCCGTTCTTCTTACACCATGCCGCCATTTCACACAGACACATAACGGCTACAATCGCGTCTTTGTCTCTTGCATGTGTTCCGGCCAGGCATCCGTAACTTTCTTCCAGACCGAATACATAATTATTGGAACCGGATTCTTCAAACCATTTGATCTGCTCGCCGATGTACTTGAATCCTGTTAAAACCTCAATAAATCTGACATGATAATTTTCCGATATCGCTCTTGCCATATTGGTTGTAACAATTGTTGTAACAAGCGCGGGATTTTCGGGCATTTTACCGGTTGCGGTTCTTTCCCGCAGAATATATTCCGCGATCAGCATACCGGACATATTTCCGGTAAACGCAACGTACTCGCCGCTCTTTGTGTCAAGCGCATAGATACCGAGCCTGTCCGCGTCGGGATCGGTCGCCAGAACAATATCCGCATTCTTTTCTTTTGCAAGCGCCAGCGCCAGCGTAAATGCTTTCGGATCTTCCGGATTCGGATAATCCAACGTTGTAAAGTCGGGATCCGGCATCTCCTGCTCCGGTACGACATAGACATTCTCAAAACCGATCTCCCTCAGGATCCGTCTGACAGGCAGATTTCCGGTTCCGTTAAACGGAGAGTATACGATCTTCATGTCCTTTGCGACTTCTTTGATGATCTCCGGATGAATGATCTGCTTTTTCAGCTCTTCCATATATTTATCGTCTATTTCTTTACCGATCACCTGATACAGTCCTGCATTCATGGCTTCCGTCTTATCCATTGTCTTAACTGTATGATAATCCGTTACATTGTTGACTTCCGTAATAATCTCTTTGTCCTTGGGCGCAGTCACCTGTGCACCGTCTTCCCAATAACATTTATAGCCGTTATATTCCGGCGGATTATGGCTTGCCGTGATAACGATGCCGGAGATACATCCGAGTTCCCGCAGTGCGAAAGAAAGTTCCGGCGTGGGTCTCAGCGACTCGAATACATACGCCTTAATGCCGTTAGCCGCCAGACAAAGCGCCGCTTCATCCGCAAACTCCGGTGATTTTCTTCTGGAATCATAGGCGATGGCAACCCCTTTTGCTTCTCCGCCCTGTTTTTTAATATAGTTGGCAAGTCCCTGTGTCGCTTTCCGTACAGTATAGATGTTCATCCGGTTCGTGCCTGCACCGATGACGCCTCTGAGTCCGCCCGTTCCGAATGCAAGATCTTTATAGAAGCGGTCTTCGATCTCTTTCTCGTCGCCCCCGATCTCCTGCAGTTCCTTTTTCACGGCTTCGTCAAAATAGGAATCTTCCAGCCAGAAATTATACTGTTCTTTGTAGCCCATTCTTTTTCCCTCCATATGATCATTATTTTTGTAACAATATGGTATCTGTTCCCAAAAAACCCATTTTTGTTATTTTATCACATTACTGATTAATTTTCAAAGCAAAGTCGCTTCTGTCCAGTGAAAAATTCGGATTGTAATAAGGGTCCCCCTCCGCAAGCGCATTCTGCCATTTCTGACGGAACCGTTCCGATTCCGCATTGTAGCGCGCGGCCTTTTCTCCCGTATCATCCGCTCCGCGGGATATCGATTCAAAATGATAAAGTTCCGCGAAAGGCGTAAACACATTCAGGTATCCGGCCTCTCTGATCCGCAGGCAGAAATCCACATCGTTAAGCGATACCGCAAAAGACTCGTCCAGACCGCCGAGCTTATCATAAATCTCTTTTTTCACCATCAGGCACGCGCCCGTCACAGCCGTCACATTCTGCGTGTAACAGAGTCTTCCCATATAGCCGAGGTTATTGTAGTTCACCCGGTAATGCGTATGTCCTGCAGTCCTGTGGGCGCCCAGTCCGATCACGACTCCCGCATGCTGGATCGTCTTATCCGCATAATAAAGTTTGGCGCCTGCCGCTCCGACGTCGTCCCGCTGTGCATACATCAAAAGCTCCTCCATCCAGTTCAGCGTAATGACCTGCGTATCGTTATTGAGCAGGATCACATACTCTCCCACGGCTTTGGAAACGCCCAGATTATTAATCCGGGAATAGTTAAACTCTCCCTGGTATTCTATGACCCGGATAAAAGAATGTTCGCGCAGTTTGTCGTAATAATCAAAAATTTCTTTGGATGTGCTGTTGTTTTCCACGATAATGATCTCATAATTATCATACGAGCTTTTTTCTAAAATAGAAGTCACGCAGCGTTTTAAATCGTCATAATGGTCTTTATTTGGAATAACAATTGATATTTTAGGATTTCCTTCTATCTCATATCGAATCCGGAAAATCGTCTCAAAGGCTTTTGTCGATGTGATCTCAAAATTTTGAAAGCCAAGACTCTGCAGATGATCCGCTACGGCTCCCTTTGCCGCTTCAATCGCATAGCTTTTGGCATTGATATCAGACGCTACGCTGCCTTTGTGCGACCGCCAGTAATACATTAATTTCGGGATGTGCACGACGTTTTTTGCGTTGGCCGTCAGCCGCAGGATCATATCGTGATCCTGACTGCCGTCAAACCGGGAACGGAATACTTCGGTTCCTTCCAATAATTTCCTGTCAAATACGCTGAAATGACATATGTAATTATTGGCGCGCAGATTGTCAATGGCAAAATTCGGTTTAAAATGCAGGGTGATCATATTATCGATGCTGTTACCGTGAAAAGTGGATTCGTCGCAGTAGATGTAATCCGCTCCCCGCTCGCAGATCGCTTTCATATATTCATATAAAACAGCCGGATGGAGAATATCATCATGATCGAACAGACCGATGTAATCTCCCGTCGCCATTTCCAGACAACGGTTCGTGTTCTCGGAGATTCCGCCGTTCTTTTCCAGTTTCCGGTATATGATACGGCTTCCGGTTTGTACAAGCGCCTGCAGAGCCGGGTGCTCATTTACGTAGGCAGCATCCTTCCGCACATATTCCTCACACAACGTTCCGACATATGCGTGGTCGGCGTCCGAACCATCTGCCAGACACAGCTCCCAGTTTTCATAGGTCTGTGCAAGCACGGAATCGACTGCCTGTACCAGGAATTCTTTCGGTGTATTGTAAAGCGGCACCAGAATGCTGATCTTTATCGTTTTGGAAAATTTCGTTTCTCTTTGCTTCGCCGCTTCTTCCGGCGTCGGAAAACTTGCCGTACCGTGCTGTGACTTTGCCAGTTTCTCAATACGTTTGGCATCCAGTTTCCTGGCAATGCCTCTGATATTTCCATAACGGCTGATACGGTCCTTTGTCCGCTGCATAAAGTGCACTGCCGAGCGCAGTGGTTTTGACAGCTTCCAGAACACACTTCCTTTAATACGCTCAAGCTTCTGTTCCAGGTCTGCGGCTCTGCTCTCTGCATCTGCCAGCTTCGCGATCAAAACGGCACGCTTCTCACGTTCCCTTTCATAAGCTTCTTTATAATACCGTATGCTTTCTTCCGTCTGCTCCATAGTCTGCCTGTTTCCAAGCAGATTTTCTTCTTCCTGATGTGTTTCCATCGCCGTTTTCCTCCTTACCTGACAAATGTCCTGCGCCATACTCTTCATCATAAAATGCAGTTTCGTTATCTTCTTATTTTGCATAACGCCCTTGATCCGACGCCGGATGATACAGTTAAATGCAATCGTTATGTTAATATCACATTTTATTTATAGTGATTAACTCTAAATTTAACATTTTCATTAATTGTGATTGAATAATATTTTGTTTTCTGTCATTTTTTATCAGAATCAATTTAATTATTTTTATAAAATAACATTCACACTTTTATTTGTTCTATTTTACGACCATTTTCTTGTCGGACCATGTCAGAAAACTCTGATGCGTGTCTAAGTCTGTTGCCGTCATTCCGACCCTCCAGACGCCGGATTGCAACTTTTCCTTCTTGATACGTGCGACGAATCCGGAGAGTGAAACGTTGACCTGTCCGGACAAAACGCCTACCGCATCCCTGCGGAACCAGGGGTATGGACAAACCCTCAGACACGCCCCGCTTTCATGCGCCAATACTATGTTTCTTTCATATTTTGCATTGTCGTCTCCGGGGATATAACTCCACCCCATAAGAAACATAATGTCCGCCTCTTCCCGATGGATCTTATGCTGTTTTTCGGCTCTGTCGACTGTAAGCTGCAAAATGCCTTCTGTCATCCCTGCAAGATTTCCTGCATTTTCGACAAACGGTTCTATCGTTTTTAAGTGTCTTTCATAATCAAATTTAAAATCACAAGCGTAATGCGAAGCATTATCAATCAGGCTGTTATGGTAAAAAATGTCCCTTCCTTCCATTGTCGGATGTTTGGTATAGAGATTTTCTTTCTCACAAAGCAGTCTTTCCCACTTTCCTTCGTCTTCTTCGTCCAATCCTCTGCTGAGCGATTCAGCATGATACAATACCGCATCGTTACGCAGCACATTATAATATCCGGCCTCAATCAGCTTAAAACAGAAATCAACGTCGTTATATGCGACTTTCATGGTTTCGTCCATACCGCCCGCTTCCATATACTTCCGCTTCTCTATCATCAGACAGGCGGCCGTCACACCGATCATATCATAGACGACCTGATTTCTCCCGTAATAATAATTTCGATCATCCGGATAAGTGATCAGTTTATGGGAAGGGCCGATCCTCATATTCGTAATCCCCACATGCTGGATCGAACTGCCCTCTGCATACCATAACTTCGCTCCTACTGCGCCTGTATGCGGCAGAGATGCCTGTCCGGCCATAATATGGAGCCAATTCCCATGCAGGATCTCGATATCATCATTTAATAACAGCAGATATTCTCCCTGTGCTCTGGCTGCTCCCCTATTGCACATAGCGGAAAAATTAAATTCCATAGGTTCATATAAATAAGTGAAGCCGTACTCTTTCTGCAGAAGCTCCATACGCTTTCTGTTCTCGGCATTACTGCCGTTATCCACTACGATCCACTCATAGCTGTCATATTCTGTCCTTTCCCGGAATGAGGATAAACATTTTTCCAGTACATCGGGATGATCTTTCGACGGGATGATGACCGATATCATGCTCCTTTGAGGCATCTCGTAAACGACATGGTATATGCCGGGATACTGCCCCGTCTCAAAATGCGCTGCTATTCCCCTTCTTTGCAAAGCGGCTTCTCTGACAGACAGACAGGATGCACCGGCGCCCGGCATACCGCGTCCCTGTTCCAGTTCTTTTTCTAACAGCGACTCGACCATTTCCAGAACGTCCCTGCCCTCTTTACCGGCCTTAACAAGCTCTCTTCGGGTCCTTTCATCTGCTTCATAGCGATTATGAAACAATACCTCCTGTATATGTCCGATCGTATAATGACCTTCCAGAGCACATTCTTCAAGGCGCAGACATAAGTGATAGAAAGCCGCGGCACAGGCGTCCGCATGATTGTCCGTCCGCAGACTGTCCGTTGTTGGAAATTCTTCGCAAAGCGGCCCGCACAGTGATTTCCGCACGATAATCATATGCCCGGCATAACAGAAAGACAGCAGCGTATCCGGTGACCAGTCAGGCTTAAACCAGGGATGCATCCTGCCTGAAAGGTTCTCCCAATAATAATCTTCATCCGAATAAGTAAAAATACAGTTGTTATTCTCATTATTGTCAAACCATGTTTTAACTTTTTCACATGTTTTTACACTGATGATGCCGTTTCCGCAGGCTATAATACATAAATCCGTGCCTGCTATATCGATCTGCCGAATGCCGTCGACAAACATTCCGGCCTCCGCCGCAGCAGTATCTTTTCCGGCATTTTCGGCATTTTGACCTGCTTTCTCATTCTCGGGCATCCCTTCTTTTTCATGCAGCGCGATCCACTGCAGATACGGATGCTTCTGCCTGAAAACTTCTTTAGCATATTCCCGGTGATATGGTTTCATTTGCTTCAAGGTTTCAATATCATTCGTTATTTCTATATTTCCTTCTGTTATACACATACCGGAAGGTATCTTTCCGTTTGAGAAATCAGCTGTTATCCCTTCTGCCAAAGCCGCGGCGGTTTCCGTATCCGCTTCTGCCTTCGCTTTACGGGCTGCAAGCGCATGATAGCATTTGCGCACCGGCGCAGAGAGCTTCCAGAAAGCATTATTATGGATACGCTCCAGTTTCAGTACAGCATCCTCCTGCCTGGCTTCCGCATCTGCTATTTTTCCGGCAGTCACTGTATTTTGTTTTTTTTCTTTCTCGTAGGCCGCCCTGTAGTAAGCCTCCCAATCGTATGACACCGATTTCTCATTCATATCCTAAAACAGTCCTCTCTTATGCATATGACCGGTCATATGACTAATGGTATCCTTCGGCATCCTTGTTATCTGCATCGTCACCTGCAGCAGATTTTCCGCCTGATGTGTCAATTCCGACAGCTCCACGGTAATATTCGGATCCTCGGTGGCAAATGCATATGTGCACGCTCCCGCTGCCGTACCGTTTAACGATATGCAGTCCGCTATCCTTATGCACGCACTGTCTTTTATTCGCAGGCCGCCTTTTGTACGCAGAACATCTCTTGTACGCATATGTTCCGTCCGCACGCCGCCTCTGCCCCATATGCCGTTCTTTCCCGCCGTATCCTGATCGTCCGCAGATACACTAAACAGCAGCGTATCGTTCCATTTGATCTGTTCGATATATACGATGCAGTAATCGCTGCACGGGTCTATCCGTACCGCCTTTCGCCCTTCTTTCACGGCAAGCCGTAAGATGCATTTTCCGGAAGCGTCTTCTGTCAGGGAGTCTCCTTCCGGATAATAGGAATGTTCCTCCGAAAACCCTTCGCCGGAATCTTCGTAGATCTGTACTTTCTCCTTCCATTTACCGGCAGGAGAGGCAAGCGGCAGATCCGCCAGAGTATAGACAGGCGCACCGATCGCGTCCCGGATTTCAGCCATAGACATTCTTTTGCCGGTCACGTATTTCTGAAAACGCATTTCCTGATGTCTGTACTGTTCCGCCTCCAATTCCGATATATCCAGTTTCTGTAAAATAGAATCTAAATTTAATTTATTACGTTTTTCGTTTTCCAATAAATAACAGTAGATTGCACGGAAGGCAATCTCTTTAGATTCCACCTGTTTTGCAAACGTCCACTCATAATCGATCACATGCCACTCCCCATCTTTGGTCACAAGGATATTGGCAAATATCAGGTCATAGTCGGTAACAGGCATATCTTCATGATAAGAAACCGCCTTCAGATACTCGTCAAATAACGAATGAAATTTATCCATATCATTTCGTTCCAGGCAGTCGTCCAGCAGTTCTTCCAGTGTCGTTCCCTCCAGATATTCCAAAACGGCACGGGCATTTTCCTGCTGCATCGGGTTCTTCTGTTCTGACCGCGCAGGCAGCATACAGCGATTGATCTTCAGTCTGCCGCCTGCAAAACGGTTCGAAAGGTTCACACCAGCATCATAAATATTCTGGATATGTGCTTCTGCGCCTTCCGATAACGCATGTTTTTCTATTTGTTTCACTTTTTCCCCGTTATGATCACGACAGATGAGCAGCGTTTTTATTTTGAATGCGTCCGCCCTGTCGTTGGAATATTTCACATATTTTACTGCCGGCGCTTCTCCGAGTATCATCATATAAGAATTGGAGAACAGCGGAAACTGCCCTTCTTTCAACAACATATCATAGACGGATTTTTCATCGAACAGCTGCAGTCTCTCTCTGTCAAAGTTGCGCAGATTGGCAGAAAGCTCGCCCTGATTAGGCAGCCGTTCGTCTGAATAAAGGGTCGTCATGAATTTATAATCAGGATACGGATAATACATGGAAATATCCGAAAAACCGCATGTTCTGGCTATTTTTACAAGGCCATCCTTCGTAAAAGTCCTGACAACGCCGCCTTTCGGATAATCTTCCAGGCCCTCGAACCATGTTCCCAAATGGTCCTCCTTGCAGCCTGCCCAATATTTCAGTCCCAGTTTATTTTCTATGGCTATGGCAATATGACCGCCCTTTTTTCTGTGTTTTCCGATAATGCGCAGGAAATCTTCATAAGGCGTATCGGATGCAATATAAGCCTGTCCGTATTCAAAGACACCGATCAGGCAGATATAATCATAATCGCAGGGAAGATCTGGCTCGATATCCTGAAAATTTCCGACATGAATGGTCACGTTATCACAGTCCATATGCCTGTAGGCATTGATCATGCTTCTTTTTTTGGACAGATCGATACAGGTCACCTCGCCCGCTTTCTTCGCAAACGCTCCTGTGACCGCACCGCAGCCGGAACCGATCTCCAGTACCTTCATCGATTTGTCGATCGGCAGCCATTCTACAATATTTTCCCTAAGCGGCGATAAATGGTAGAGAATCTCCCAGCGCTTTTTTCCCTCTATGATGCGCGGATATTCTACCTGCGAGTAATTTCTCGTAATCTGCAGCAGCTCGTCTTCTATCTCGCCATCACAGTAGAAATCTTCTCCCGGATAATGCGCCAGATTCAGTTTGATCTTTCCGATTTCTTCTATATCGTTGGAATTATAGTTAGAATTGTCCATATATCACCTTTTTATAACCCTTTTATATTTTACCCGCTCTTTTTTGCAAAACACGCTTCTGTCCCATTCTTCGAGCAACGCGGTTCTAATAGATCTCTATCTTTGAATTCATATCATAGAAGCCGACTGTATTCTTGTCGGATATGACTGTCAGATTCAGGACGTCGTAGAGTCTGTGGTAAACGGTGAAATCATCTCCTTCGTATCCCGTCACGCCGAGCGAAAGCAGATATTCGCCCCCCTGTAAGTTCATCTCCTGCGTAAATACGATCTCTTTTGTCTCACCCGCTTTTACCGATTCCAAAAAGGCTTTCTCAAACATTGTGTTCGTACCGGTAATCTCGGTTCCCTTGATATTCTTAATCGTAAAGGCAAAAACAGGCGCCGCGATATCCTCTGCCATATCGACCTTCATATGAATGTGAAAATCGCTCCCTTTTAAGATCGCCGAGGTCTTCGTCCCTTTTTCGTCCGTTATATAGTATTCCGTGATCAGCGCTTTCTTAGAACCGTATTCTAAAAGTTCGGGGTTCACATTCGCCGGCGCCGAATTCTTACCGCCGCTTCCGGCCAGTGCGCGAATCTGCTCGTCCTCCAGAAGTTCTGTACCTTCCGGCTCCTGTGCATCCTCCACCGTATATTGTCCCACCAACACCCGTTTGTAAGTATCTATCATTTCTTTCGGTTTTCCCTCACCGAGTTTCACGCCCTGATTTAACAGCATGACTCTGTCGCAGTATTTGCTGATGCTGCTCAGATCATGGCTGACGAAAAGAATCGTCTTGCCCATTTGTTTGAACTCTTCGAATTTATGATAGCATTTGGCCTGGAAGAAAACGTCTCCGACAGAAAGCGCCTCATCTACGATCAGAATCTCCGGTTCAATATTGATCGCTACGGCAAAAGCAAGCCGGACAAACATACCGCTTGAATACGTTTTGACCGGTTGATGCACATATTCTCCGATATCCGCAAATTCCAGAATATCGCTCATTTTCTCCTCGATCTCTTTCTGCGTAAATCCTATCATCGTTCCGTTTAAGTAGATATTCTCGATCCCGTTATATTCCATATTAAAGCCTGCACCGAGTTCCAAAAGCGCGGAAATACGCCCGTTGACGATCACTTCTCCGCCGCTTGGATTCAGGACGCCGGTAATAATCTTCAGAATCGTGGATTTACCGGAACCGTTTGTCCCGATAATCCCTACCGTTTCCCCCTGACGGATCGTCAAGTTGATGTCCTTTAAGGCATGATGCTCCCTGTGCCTTTTCTTTCTCCCCAGTCCCAGCGTTTCTTTTAACCGGTCGGATGGTTTATCATACAATTTATAAACTTTATCCAGATTTTTGACCTGTATTGCTATCTTCTCATCTGCCATAACCTATACTCCATTTGAATGATTCCTGCAGGCGTCCGTTTCCTTCCGCGGTCCCGCTTTTCGTTTTACAGAACATCTGCAAAATGCACGCGCAGCTTCCGAAACATCAGCGTCCCGATACAAAACATGCTGATCGTAAAAATCCAGAAATAGGTAGAGGAATAAAAATGCTCCCAAAACCATACGTCTTCGTAAATGGCGCTTCGGTAACCGTTTACGATATATACCAGAGGATTCAGTTTAAAAAGAGATTTCATATTATCACTAAGCATGGAAATATCCCAGAGGATCGGCGTTGCCCACATCCCGATCTGCAGAGCAATATTGATGATCTGTTGTAAATCTCTGATAAACACAACAAGCGCGCATGTGAAATAGCTCATAGCAAGCACTAAAAGAAACAGACAAAAGCTGTAATAGAATATCTGCAGCGTATAAACAGTCGGATAATAACCATATCCGACCGCTACAAGCAGCAGTATACCGACGAAAAACATATGGATAAAAGTAGCCGCGATCACTTTGATGATCGGCAGGATACTGATGTTGAAAACCACTTTTTTCACAAGATACGTATATTCTAACAGCGCCATGGTTCCCTGCGTGATCGCCTCGGAAAAATAAAACCACGGAACAAGTCCCGCCGTCAGATACAGTACATAGGGAACTTCCACGCCGCTTGCCACCAGCTGGCTTCTCGTATCGAATACCCTGTCAAATACGATCCAGTACATGACAACGGTAACGACAGGCTGGGCCATCGCCCATACGATGCCGAGATAGGAACCCGCATAGCGTGTTTTGAAATCGTTTTTGGCCAGTTTCCAGATCAGTTTTCTGCTCTGGAACAATTCGATCGGAATCGTCGTCAGCCTGTCATAAAAAAGCGCAAAAATCAGGCAGGTGAATGTGATCAACACACAGCCGCTGACTTTTTTCATTTCCTCCGTCACCTGATCCGCAAGCGGGTTATGATGCATGATCAGTACGATCGCCAGAATCAGGCCAAGTCCCCAGAATATGGCAATCGCCGCGGGTTTCGGAAGAGAACCTTTTTTCTTTGTTCTGTTTCGTGTCATTTCTGTATGATTACCTTCCATTTTCCTGCCAAAACCCCGCCTTATTTCCGATATCTTTCGGTAAATTCTCTGATACCGCCCCATTTGGTATCTTTCTGCGACTGGATCAGCTCCATATCGCCGACCGGCCAGTCAATACCGATATCCGGATCGTTCCACATGATACCGGCCTCGTCGTTGGGATGATAAAAATCCGTACATTTATAGGCAAATTCCGCATAATCGGATAAAACAAGAAAACCGTGTGCAAAATTCTTCGGAATGAAAAACTGCTTCTTATTTTCCGCAGAAAGCAGTACGCCGTACCATTTGCCGTATGTCGCGGAACCTTTTCTGATATCGACCGCCACATCATATACTTCTCCCTGTAATACCCTGACAAGCTTATCCTGCGGATACTGTATCTGAAAATGAAGGCCGCGCAGTACTCCCCTGACGGATGACGACTGGTTATCCTGCACGAAAACCTGATCGATGCCCGCCGCCTTAAAATCCTCATATTGATAAGATTCCATGAAAAAACCTCTTTCATCCCATCTTACTTCGGGAGTAATGATCTTTAATCCTTCTATTTCACATGTTTCTACTGTCAGTCTGCCCATTTCTTTCCTGTATCCTTTCCTTTTTCTCTTATATTCTGACCGTTATACCTGTTTCGCCGGCTCAGTCATCACTTTCTACCGGCACATTTCCGGTATCGCCGTTCACGACGCCCGAATATCCGCCGGATGAAGCCGAATGATCGATCGACGTATCAATATTCATATAGCATAGGTTCAAATCGACATTGGTGGAAATACCATCGATCGATCCCCTGGATGTATACTGCCACATATGGTAGTATTCGTCATACGTCGGAATATCAGCATATTCTGCAAGCCACGTATGATAACTGGACAGCTCCTTCATTTCCACTTTGCTGTTTAACCAGTTCGTCGAACCGTAAATGCCGGTCGCATAGCCTGCCGATGCGATCGTCTCTAAGAACGCCTTATGATTGGCGGTTCTCACTTCTGCTGACAGATGATCGGCTCTTCCGCTTCCTCCGGCGCTTTCACTGTCTAAAAATACCGGATAATCCACATCATATTCGCGGATCAGACTGATGACCATACTGGCCTCTTCCACGGCCTCCACTTCGTTTACTGCCTGTGTAAAGAAATACACGCCGACCGGGATGCCCGCTTCAATGGCGCCCTTTATATTGCGTTCGTAAGTCGGATCGATGATCAGGGAACCGCTGGATGATCCGCGGTAACCGCATCGTATAATGGCAAATTCCACACCATCTTCTTTTACCGCTTCCCAATCGATCGTCTCGTTCCATTTGGAAACATCGATTCCCTTTTTTACACTGTCGCTATATGTCTCAAAATCCGTATTTTCCGTGCCATCCGCATCATTTTCCGCACCTTTTTCCTCCGTATCCTCTTTGGAAGCGTCGACGTCGTTCTCCGTCAGCATCATGTACTCGATGTCTTCCAAAACCCGGTACTCGATCTCCTGTTTGACTTTGATCGTCGTTACGGTATTGGGCACCCGGTATCCTTCTATCTCGTTCATATAGACGCTGTATTCGCCGGCCCGGAGTTCATCAACATAGATAATGCCATCCTCGTCGTCGTCCGTGTATTCTCCGACGCCCTGGATCGTTATGGAAAAAGGCGCTCCCGTTACAAGTCTGCCGCTGCTGTTTACGATCATAACACGCAGATCTTTGGCAACGGAGCTCATCACAAGCGATACGTTCTTGCCGGAATAGGTTTCGATACTTTTATAATGTGTATCCGTATCAAAGAAAGTCTCGTCCTGCATAAACGCATGCAGATCGTTTCCAAGCTGTTTATCCTGCGTCTCATCCTGTGCCATTACGGGTTCCGCACCCTGTGTCCTGTCGGCAAGTCCGAGTTTGTCCTGTACAAGTTCCCAGTTCGCCATCATAACGATTACCGTTATCATGAAAAACATCATGATAACGATAAACAAAGTTCTTCTTAATTTTCTAGAGTCCATTCGCAACCTCTGTCAAATATTTGCCGTAATTTGTTTTCAGAAGCGGCTCCGCCAATTGTAAGAGCTGCTCTTTATCAATAAATCCTCTTTTATAGGCAATCTCTTCGATACAGGAAATATAAAGTCCCTGACGCTTCTGGAACGCCGCCACGAAATCTGCGGCGTCTAAAAGCGAATCATGATTCCCCGTATCCAGCCATGCAAAACCGCGGCCGAGCGTTTCGACACGCAGCTGTCCTCTTTGCAGATATTCGCTATTGACGCTTGTAATTTCGATCTCGCCTCTTGCCGAGGGTTTTACATTCGCCGCAATATTTACGACATCATTGTCATAAAAATAAAGTCCCGGCACCGCGTAATTGCTCTTCGGATGTTCCGGCTTTTCTTCAATCGATACTGCCATGCCGTTCTCGTCAAATTCCACGACACCGTATTCTCTGGGATCTCTGACGTAATAACCGAAGATCGTCGCTCCTTTGTCACGTGATGCCGCTTCTTTTAATACTTTGGAAAAGCTCTGTCCGTAAAATATGTTATCGCCGAGGACAAGCGCCACGCTGTCGTCCGCAATAAAATCAGCGCCGATAATAAACGCGTCGGCAAGTCCTCTCGGGCTCTCCTGCACCGCATATTCCATCCGCAGTCCGAGCTGGCTGCCATCACCGAACAATTCCTTAAAGACCGGCAGATCCCTCGGTGTGGAAATGATCAGTATCTCGCGGATACCGGCCAACATCAGAATCGAAAGCGGGTAATAGATCATCGGCTTATCATATACCGGCATGATCTGTTTCGAAATTGCCTTTGTGAGCGGGTATAACCGGGTGCCCGAACCACCTGCCAAAATAATTCCTTTCATTCTCTGCATACTCCCTTTACACTGTACTTTTATACGCTCCGGTACATTTCGGCATAATATTTCTGATAATCGCCGCTTGTAACGTTTTTCATCCATCCTTCATGCTCAAAGTACCATCCGATCGTACGTCTGATCCCTTCCTTGAACATCGTCTCCGGCTCCCAGCCGATTTCGCTTTTTATTTTATCGGGTGCAATGGCATATCTTCTGTCATGCCCCTTTCTGTCTTCTACATAAGTGATCAGATCCTTGCTTACCAATGCTTTTCTCGGGTCGTCATCCGCCAGCATCTCCTGCAGTGTTTCCAGAATGATCGTAATGATTTCGATGTTCTGTTTTTCATTATGACCGCCCACATTATATGTCTCAAACAATCTTCCCTGTTCCTGCACCATATCGATGGCCTTTGCATGATCTTCCACATACAGCCAGTCACGAACGTTCTTCCCATCGCCGTATACCGGAAGCGCTTTTCCATGCAGCGCATTGTTGATAATAAGCGGAATAAGTTTCTCCGGGAACTGATACGGCCCGTAGTTATTGGAGCAATTCGTAATGTTGGCCGGGAAATGATACGTATCCATATAAGATCTTACCAGCATGTCGGAACCTGCCTTGCTCGCCGAATACGGACTGTGCGGTGCATAAGGCGTCGTCTCATAGAAATATCCGCCGTCTTCTTCCAGAGAGCCGTACACCTCGTCCGTGGAAACATGCAAAAATTTCTTATCTTCCTTATAAGTTCCATCAGGAAGTTCCCATGCCGCCCTCGCACAGTTTAACATGACCGCTGTGCCAAGTACGTTCGTGTGCACGAATACTTCCGGATTTTTGATACTTCTGTCCACATGGCTCTCCGCCGCAAAGTGTACGACTCTGTCAATATCGTTCTGTGCAAAAATTTTGCCGATGGCATCGCTGTCACAGATATCCGCCTTAATAAACGTATAGTTTGCATTACCTTCCAGATCTTTCAGATTCTCCAGATTGCCGGCATAGGTCAGAAGATCCACATTAATGATCTTTATCGTATCCCCGTATTTGCCGAACATATAGTGAATATAATTCGATCCGATAAAACCTGCGCCGCCTGTTACAAGATAAGTTCTCATTGCCTGTCATAATCTCCTTTTCCTGATTCCGATTTTGAAATCATTGCGGCACTCCGCAATGATTTTATATTTAGTAATTCATATAACTGATGTTCATATCCACGTTTCCGCTTATACCGCTTACTTTCCCTTTGGAGGAATACTGCCACATATCGTATCTGGTGGCCGTATAGGAAGGTGCGGCCGCATACTGGGCAAGCCATATTTTATATCCTGTCAGGCTGCCGGTGTTAATATAAGAAGTAAACCATGTTTTGTTGGCATAGATACCCGCCGCATAACCGGAATTCTGTATGGTGGAACAAAAAGCCTTGCAGACTGCCGTTCTTGTCGCGGCATCGATCTTATCGCCGCGGCCGCCGCTCGACTCCACATCAAGAAATACCGGGTAATTCAGTCCGTAGCCGCTGACCAGATTGATCACCATGGACGCTTCTTCTACGGCTTCCACTTCATTGACAGCCTGGCTGAAGAAATAAACGCCCACTTTCAGTCCCGCCGCCTTTGCGCCCTGAATGTTGCTCCTGAATTTGGGATCCTCGATCAAAGCGCCCGTCGAGGAACCGCGATAACCGCATCTTATAATAACATAGGATATACCGGAATTCTTAACCGCATTCCAGTCAATGGAACCGTTCCATTTGGATACATCGATGCCGAGCACGCCGGAACCGGAAGAAAGTTTTCCATCGCTGCCGAAAGAATACTTTGCCCCCTGTATGATCTGCTCGCCCGTTACGACTTTGCCGTTTTTATCATAAAAATACGTATATCCATTGATCGTCTGCCAGCCGGTATAGAAGCATTCCGCATCTGCTTTCCGCAGATACAGTTTCTGGTCCTTATAATAATCGGCATAGGTCGCCTCAACATACTTCCCATCGGCTGTCCTGATATAAATCTGGTTGCCGCTTTTATCTTTCAGTCTGGACACGGTGTCTGTCGACTTACTGTTGACAACATTCACCGTATAGGCGTTCTTTACTGTTCCGCATGAAACGATAATATTGGCCTTACCTACCGACACGCCTGTCACAACGCCGTTTTTATCTACTTTCGCAACTTTTTCATTATCACTTGACCAGGTAACGATACCGCCGACCGGGTCTGTGGTTGCCTTGAATGTTTCCTTTTTCCCTACCGATATGGTTGAAGTTCCTATGATCGATATGGATTTATAAATGACATCCGCAGCCGTAACCGTAATCGTACACTCTTTGGAAAGTCCGCCGATCGTGCCTTTGATCTTCACGGTTCCTACCGCTACGCCTGTCACGGTTCCCGAGGAATTCACCGTCGCGATCTTCGTATCACTGCTCGACCATGCGATCACGCCCCCTGCCGGGTCCGTCGTTCCGGTAACGGTACAGGTCTTGCCTACCTGTACTGTGGCAGGCGCCGTTATTGACAGAGACTTATAAACAACATCCGCAGCCGTAACCGTAACTGTACATTCCTGTGAAATTCCGCCGATCGTACCTTTGATCTTCACGGTTCCGACTGACACGCCTGTCACTACGCCGGAAGAAGCATCCACCGACGCGATCTTGGCATCACTGCTCGACCATGTAATCTTACCGCCGGCCGGATCCGTCGTTCCGCTGGCAGTACAGGTTTTCCCTACCTGTACCGTAGACGGACAGGAGATTGCCAGAGATTTATAGACAACTTCCGCAGGCACGACCGTAATGCTGCATCCCATGGAATCACCGTCAACCGTGGTCCCCGTGATCGTCACGCTTCCTGCCGACACGCCTGTCACTACACCGGAGGAGCTGACTGTCGCCACCGATGCATTGCTGCTCGACCATGTGATCGCGCCGCCGGCCGGATTGGTCGTTCCGCTGACGGTACAGGTTTTGCCTACCTGTATCGTGCCGCCGCCCGAAACGCTTGCCATCGTGTATTTTGTTGCCGGCGGATCAGGATCTACTACAGGAGGCTTTGTATCTCCGTTTCCATCCCCGGTATTACCGCCGTTTCCGTCTCCGGTATTGCCGCCGTTTCCGTCCCCGGTACTGCCGCCGCTTCCGTCTCCGGTGTTACCGCCGTTTCCATCTCCGGTATTATCGCCGCTTCCGTCTCCGGTACTGCCGCCGCTCCCATCTCCTGTATTATCACCATCTCCGACATCCGGCGGATTGACTTCACCGCCTGTCTTCATAAACGTCCCAAGCCGCCCGATCGTTGCCGGATCAGGGATATCCGTTTTATTGATCTCGTAATAGTTATTGTCGGCATTGACTTCCTGCCTCGTAGATTCCACCCATTCCACGGTATCCGTCAGAGTGGATTCGACTACCGTATCCTGCTTGGCCGTATCTTCGAGCGCTACGTTGACCTCAGCCTCGCTCTTGATCTCATCGGCCACATCAACTTTCTGATAGGCGATCGAGTCCGTAACTTTTATCGTTTCCGCACGGGACGGGAACATGTACTTCTCATAATCGCTTCCCGCGAGCGCGACAGCCTGTACCGTATAAGAACCTGCAGAAACGCCTGTCTGATATATAATACCGTCCTTATCCTCGTCTTTGAGTGTAAAAGCCTTTCCGTTATCTCCGGTAACTTCTACTTCAAACGGTATTCCGCTCACCAATTTATATGTCTGTTTGTTAACAAACTTGATTTTCAGGTCCGACTGGATAGAAGTCAGATTCATGGCAATCTCTATCGCTGTGTTCTGCACTTCACCGGACTGATCCTGTTCTCCGTCTCCCGGTATGGTCATCATCTGGGAAAGTCTTGCGGACTCCGCATTCGAAACAGCTAACAGCCCGCTTTCCCCGATCACTTTTATGTCTTCTACTTCCGTGCCGATCTCGGCAAAAGCCTGTACCTGTCCGGACTTGGTCTTTGCACCGGCATACAACGCGCCTGTCGCAATGGCTGCTGCCAGTATGAAACAGCCAAACACCATGACCACATGATCAAGCGCACTCATATCGGCTATAAAATCGGCAAAACGAACGAAGATATTTTCCCTGTCGTAATCGTCTTCGTCGTCTTCCTCGTCTTCCTCTTCTTCCTCATCCTCATAGTATTCATCCCGGTAATACTCATCCTCGTCTTCGTCTTCCTCGTCGTCTTCCTCTGCGTAATACCGTTCCTCTTCATAATACCGCTCATCTGCGTAATACGCTTCCTCATCCGCATAATATTCGTCGTCTTCTTCCTCTTCCTCGTCTCTGCGGTATTCTCTGCCGCCGCGGTAATATTCGTCTTCGTCCCGATAATATTCGTCGTCGTCTTCGTCGTCTTCGTCTACTTCCTGCTCATACCGTTCCTCTTCGTATCTTTCATCTTCATAAATCTCTTCGTCATCTTCTTCATCCTCATACCGGTATCTGCGGGACCGCTCATAGTATTCTCTGTCGTCTTCAATTTCTTCTAATTCTTCCGTTTCAAAATCTTCTCCCGCCAGTTCTTCCGGTTCCTGTTCATAATCCCGGTATGTTTTACGCTTCTTTCTATCTTTTTCATTTTTCACATGCACAGGCGTCTCTTTTTTCTTATGAGGCGCTGCTTTCTTTTGAGAAGCCTTCGAAGAAGCCGACTGCATTCTGCGGCCGTACGCTTCTATTGTCTCATCATCCAGACTTAAGAACTCCAGCGTATCTTCGCTGACACTGCTGATATTCTTTTCAATCCTCTGTTTCCTTCCGCCTTTTGTCGTTTTCTTCATGTTTATGTAAACCTCTCGTTTTTTCGCAATTTTATAGCATTATAACACAATATTGGCATTTCAGCAAGGTTATCAATACAAGTTGTTATGGTAAACGAAAGACAGTAAAATATCGATTTGTGTCTTTCTGCGTCAAAAATTGCATATCACGCGATATTTAACATTGTTTTTCTGCCATTTTCTGCCTCAATTCGCTTGACTTTACTGTCTGAAACTGACACAATATAAGTGCAACACTACAATTTCAACATTATCAACTGAGAAAAGGGGAATTTTTCATGATGTACATGCACTATTGTAAGCGTTGCCATCACGTCCATATGCTGAATGGGCATAAACGATACTGCCCAAATTGTAATGAAAGTATCACGGAGCTTAAAATCCCTTACATGGAATATGTCTCCATGAACCGGGAAGAACGGGAGTTATTTTTAAATCGTCTGACAGATGAAATGCAGCTGCAGGATTTAAGTACTACTTACCGTATGTATAAGTACAGCAAGTGGTATAAAGAACTTCACAGCCAGCTCCCTCAGACAGCGATCATTACTTATGCAATAACCAGCGAAACCAAGATGGACAACGCGGTATCCGCTATCTGAGCATGCCGTTCCATTATTTGGGGCCTGCATTTGACGATAACGGTATACAAAAAAAGTACTGCCAATGAATCCATTCGTTAGCGGTACTTTTTCGTTGTGATCATGCGGCGTCTTTTCTTACGAATTTCTTAAAATTATATGAACACATGGATTTTTATTTTTTTTCATAGTAAAATATAGTGTGAACTATGGTATGATACAAAATACGAAAAAGTCAAATATCCCTGTCGGCACGCTTATAAACTGCGCCGGCCGCGGGAAAAAATAAGGTACAATGTAACCAGAATGGAGGATTCTCATGAATCAGGATACCGAAAAAAATACGACGTCTCCGGAACCGGAGACACAGGAAAAACAAACCGGAAAATTACCGTTTCGCATTAATCTGCATATCGTTCTGTTATCTGCGATCGTAATCATCGTTGTAGTCTGTGCGTACAAACTCTATAAATGGAACAAGGGCAAACCGTCCGATTACGACCCCAACTTCCAGACGACAGAATTCGACGTCGAAGTACTGGACAGCATTATCCCGTTAGCTCCGGACAAAAAAAAGGAGCATGAAGACGATGGCGTTACCACGATCCTCTGCCTCGGCAACGATCCTTTTTCGTTAGACAAAGGCGAAAAAGGCCTGGCACAGCAGATTGCCGCCAAATCCGGCGCCACCGTTTATAACGGCGCTCTCACAGGCACCACGATAGGCGCCACACAGGAAATCTATAACGACGGTTACTGGATGGATGCTTTAAGCCTTTCCTATCTGGCGAAAGGAATCGCTTCGGGGGATTTCTCCATTATCGAAGCCGCGGCATACTGCAGCTACGATCCCGATTTCGTTCCTACCGTACAGATGCTCGAAGGCCTTGATATGGAAAAAATCGATATCATCTGCATCATGTATGATGGCATTGATTATATCAATAAAATACCAAGCGACGACCCGAACGATCCGTATTCAATCGTTGCCTATACAGGAGCGCTCCGTACCGCGATCACGGCTCTGCAGGAAGCTTTTCCGTACATCAGGATCGTTGTCATGTCGCACACATTCTGCCACAGTATCAACGAAGAGGGCAACTTCCAAAACGGCGACCGCGTTGACTTGGGACACGGCACATTGAGCCACTATCTGCAGAAGGAACTGGATGTAACGCTTGACTGCGGCGTTTCCTGGATCGACAACTTCTACGGCTCCATTAACGAAGACAATTACCTTGATTATATGACGGATTATATCCACATCAACGAAGCCGGAAAGGAATTGCTTGCACAGCGTTTCGTAGACTGTATCCTGCCGCAGGAAAAGAATGATGCAGAATAATATAGCGCACGTAATATAACTATTGTTATTTTATTAACAGGAAGAATGCCGTATTACGGCGGAAGTTTCAGACGCTCTTCCCACATTAATATTCTTCCGCAAATAAAGCTTCAAAATCAAAGTTTTCAATGAGCAGGCGCATATCAGAAAGCGCCTGCTTCATTTCTTCACCCGATGTCACCTCACAGCTTCCGGACGCAAAACATTTTGTCATATAATGATTGATGTCTTTGTGATAGTGGCTGTAATCCGCATAATTATTCAAATCGGTCACGATCCATTCCTGATTCGGAAAAAAGAACACCCTCACATTTTCATAAGCAAGCATTTTCTCCGCAATATACTGGTATTCGGCCATAGTGGCTTCCAAATGGTTCTCACAGATCACGTCATTCCAATACAAAATACTGTACGGCGGAAAAAAAACATAAAAAACGGTCTCCGGATGCTCCTCAATATACGGACAGATATTGACTTCCAGATTCGTTCCCACACTCTCCAGATAAGCATCCGCAGGCGTAACTTCCCGGATCTGTTCCGGCGGCTCATAATTGTGCATCACCCACTGTTTATTATAATATTCATCCGTCCACCAGCTTGCATAAACCGTAGCAAGATCCGTCTTGTCCGGATCCGCGAGCGGCCGCAGGATATAATTCAGAACAACGTCCTTATTCAAAACATAACGGATGTCATTGATATAATTGTCATCATACAGATATTCCGGGATCGGATATTTGGTCTCTTCCACTCCGCCTGTATAAGTCATGACATCGATCCCCAGGAAAACCGCATCCACCTGATTATCGCTGTCAAAAATAAGTTCCATGATATTTGACTGGTCTTTCGGATAGGCGCCGCTGTAGTTTAATTTAACGGTATTTAGTCCGAGTTCCTCCGCAAACCAGTGCGTATTGAAATTGACTGTCATGGAAGACCCGAGGATTACGCTGTCATACTGCATATTTCTGGCCATGCCCGGATTCTGGCTCAGCTGATTGTCCACCAGATAAGGAAAATCCGAAAGAGGCTTATGGTAATGGAAAAAGGGATCCACATAAAAAACAAGAGCCGTAACGGCGCCGAACAGGATACAAATTGTAGAGACCGCTATGATCAGACTTTTCTTAAACGGATTCATCCCCTGTATTTCCTCCTTTTTTAGAAATTAAAATACAAAAACGTACTGACCTGTGAAAATGACAAGACGCACCAGACAAAAACAACGCCGAAAAGCACTGCCGTAACAGCCTTTCCTTTCATCTTCTCCACGATCTCGCCTGCGTTTCGTCCGAACATCGAAAGGCCGATGCCTGCTGCCAGCATGAAAAACATCAGGATATACCTGCTGACTGCCATTTGATCCAGATGCAGAACCTTCAGAATATACCATAGCTCATCCAGTTCAAAACATTCCGCCAAATCGACAGACAGCTTCTGAAGCTTCCCTGAAAATGCCGTGTGCAGCAGACTGTTCGCCTGCGCAACATCCTTTGCCCGGAAATAGACCCATGCAATGCTGACATACAGAAACAAGCATATTTTTGACATGAATGTCATAAACTTTCGAAGAATGCAACTAAATGACACTTTTGTCATATTTTCTCTTTTTCCGCTGCCGCTTCCATGCCGTTCCATCCACCATCTTGTAACGACATACAGTACACCGTGCATCATTCCCCACACGATAAAATTCCAGCCCGCGCCGTGCCAAAGGCCGCTTAAAAAGAAAACGATCAGGAAATTCACATACATCCTGCCTTTTCCTTTCCGGTTTCCCCCAAGCGGTATATAGACATAAGCGGTGAAAAAACGGTTCAGCGTAATATGCCATCGCTTCCAGAAATCCACGATATTACGAGATTTGTATGGAGAAAGAAAATTTACGGGTATCTCTAACCCAAGCATCGCGCCGATCCCTCTTGCCATATCACAGTATCCGCTGAAATCAAAATAAAGCTGCAGCGAATACGCTATGATTACAAACACCGCGTCCATGCGGCCCAGCAAAGCGATATTCGCATAACCGTAATCCACCCCTGCTCCGAACGTGTCCGCCAGGATCACTTTCTTGAACAAACCGGCGATCAAGAGCATAAACCCCTTATAGATCTTCTCCCAGTCGGCTTTTTTCTCCGTTATGTGAGCAAACTGCGGCAGCATTTCGGACTGTTTGACGATCGGTCCGGCAATCAGCTGAGGGAAAAAGGAGACGAACAAAGCATAAGAGAACAGACCGCATTCCCGCACCTCTCCTCTGTAGGTATCCACGATAAAGCCGATCTGCTGAAAGGTAAAAAAGCTGATTCCCAATGGAAGCAGCACATGTTTTAGCATGAATGACGTCCCGAACAGTGCATTGACATTATCCACGAAGAAATCATAATATTTGAAATAGAACAATACGCCCAGATTGGCCGTCACGGCCAGGACCAGAAGACTTTTCGCCCGTGCACGGGATCCCGCGCGGGAAAGCAGGATATGAAAAAGATAGTTTCCGGCGATGCTCAGTACCATGATCAGAAGATAATTGATCTGAAAATAACCGTAAAACCAAAATGACATTAATGTCAGAAATATTTTTGCAAGTTCCCTCTGCCGAAAATGAATCAGTGTATAATATCCCGCCAGACAGAGCGGGAAAAATAAGAAGATGAAAATATAAGAATTAAACAGCATGTTGTCCTAACGCCCCGTTCCTGCCTGTTCTCCGGCCTCCGTATCCTGATAGATCAGGTAATTATCCGTCTGCGCATATAAAATAAACCCAAAGTCCGTAAGCGGTTCCTCTACCGCTCTGTCTTTTTTCAAAACAACATAATCACAGCCGTAGTTTCGCGTAAGTTCCGTAAAAGATGCCGTCTCTATCACTTCCGCCCGCTCCATTGCCTCATAGAGATCGTTATAATAATCCCATCTGGCGATCAGCATTTCTCTTCCGTAAGGCATGTTAATGCCTGTCTCATACTGCCTGATATAATAGACCAGGTCTGCCGGCACGATTGCCATCACGCGGCCTTCCGCAGGTTTTAAAATGTCCGCCACTTCCACGGCTTCCGCAGGCAGATGATACCAGTTCTGCGCCCTGGTAATATGCTCGCTGCGGTAAACAAGACTGCCGCACAGCACGATCGCTGCACCGGTCACGATCAGTCCCGTCTTTCGGAACCTGCCAAACAATTTCACTGCGCCGTATGCACTGACCATGCTCATCTGCAGCAGCCACAACAGCCGGTAATACGTCTCCGCATCGTCCAAAAGCGCCACGAAAGCTTTCCGGAACAACGGGTTAAAAAAACAAAGCAGCAGGATCGTCGGTGTATAGACGAAAATGGCACGAAAACTTTTCTTTTTCTCCGCCACCCACAAATACAGCAAACAGATCAGATAAATGACAAAGAGAAATCTATATTGATGAAATCCGACATAATTTTGAAAAATAACCAGACTTTCTAAAAAAATACCCCACATCGCAGTTCTCCATTTTTACCTTATTTTATCAGCAGATAAAGCAGCACATACAAAGCGCTCGGTATACAGGTCGCCCCCAGCATCAGAGGCGCTTTGATATCCCGTTTTACAATCATCAGACAAAAAGCCGAAACTGCCAGCAGGATCACAAGCAAAAATACGGAAATGGAACTGCACATCCCGGCCGTCAGATGCAGACAGACAAGCATGATCCAGAAACAGGCATCCTGCCCTTTCTTCCGCTTTTCGTCAAAAATCCACAACAGCAGCAAAAACACCATCGGTATCACGAAGCTGCCCGCCACAGACTTGCCCTGCCAGGTCCTTGTCAGGAAAAACGTCTCGTTTGTATAAATCGATACATTCCCGAATAACTGAAACAGCGCCATAACGATCATAAAAACAGGAATATTTTCTTTTTTCTCCGCAAACAATATTTTCGCGATCTCATAAAAAACAAGATACGTAAGCGGCATCAGAATAAGCGGCATAACAACATGGGAAACGATCGTCGCGTGAAGATCCGCCTGTACCGCCACAAATGCGATCCACATCGGAAAGACCGCCAGCGCATGTCTGACATCGAGAGACGCCGAACGCCCGGTGTAAGGCAGATTTTTATACATGGAACCGTTTTGCTGCGCCATAAGCGACTGCACGACATAATAAGCGTCGTCGCCGTCAAAAGACGCCCTTGTCACAGCCATATACAGGCTGAAACCGACTATGATGAAAAACAGCGCCCACTCCGTTTTCGCCTCGATGCCCGGCCTGTATTCTTTCTCATAACTGATCAAAGGCTTTGCATACATATTTCTGCTGCGTTCCCTGGCGATGCCCAGATACCGGACCACGATCCCTGCCGCCGCAAAGAGCATGGCCGCCGCCGTAAATATGCGCAAAACAAACTGAAAATTATCGTATTTGATCCAAAGAACGGCCGGAACGGTGATCACTTCAAAAACCGCCCACATGAGCAGATACCCCGCCAGTAAAGTTATCCCCGGATTTTTCTTTCTCTCCGAAAGAAAGTGGACCGGAATCAGACCGATGCCAAACGGGATTGCCAAGAGCCAGAAAACAGATGCCATTATTTGTATCATAAAAATCCCGTCCTTCCTTGTTATGATTGTTCTTCCAGTTTACAGCAAATCGCAGGAGATGTCCAGTAACGGTTCGAACAGGCACCCGCAAACCCGCACTGTACATTACCCTTCAAACGTGGTAATATGTATTATTATAGCAAAAACGAGGGAATTTCATGAAAAAAATATATGTGATCGGCGCGGGTCCCGCAGGACTGACGGCTGCCTATGAGTTATTAAAGCAAAGCAAAGAATACGAAGTCACCGTTTTGGAAGAAAGCGGCGATATGGGCGGTATCTCCAAAACGGTAAATTATAAAGGCAACCGCATGGATATGGGCGGTCACCGCTTTTTCTCCAAAGTGCCGGAAGTCAACGAATGGTGGAACAATATGCTTCCCCTCCAGGGATCGCCTACTTATGACGATATCGTGCTAAACCGCGAAATGACGCTTACACCGGGCGGCCCCGACCCTGAAAAAACCGACAGAGTCATGCTGCGCCGTCACAGAGTATCCCGTATTTATTTTAACCGGAAATTTTTCGACTATCCGATTTCCTTTAAATTTGAAACGTTCAAAAACATGGGACTGGCTGCGACGTTCCAGTCCGGCTTCAGCTACCTTGCCGCAGTCATCCACAAACGAAAAGAAAACTCGCTTGAAGACCTGTATATTAACCGTTTCGGCAAAAAACTGTATTCCATGTTCTTTGAATATTACACGGAAAATCTCTGGGGCAGACATCCGAGCGACATTGCGCCCGACTGGGGCGCACAGCGCATGAAGGGTTTGTCTATCCTTGCTATTATCAAGGACGTCTTCGGCAAAATGCTGCCGGGAAAGAAAAACCGCAAGGTTGAGACTTCCCTGATCGAAGAATTCAGCTATCCCAAACTCGGCCCCGGCCAGTTGTGGGACGTGACCGCACAGGAGATCAGAAAACTGGGCGGTACGATCTTGACAAACAGCAGAGTGACAAACCTTCACAAAGATGAAAACAACCGCATCACCTCCCTGACTTATGAAACAAACGGGGAAAAGATAACGGTGGATGGCGATATTTTCATCTCCTCGATGCCGGTAAAAGACCTTGTTGCCGGTATGAACGACGTCCCCAAAACGCCTGCCGAGATTGCCGCGGGTCTCCCGTACCGTGATTATATGACCGTAGGTCTTCTGCTTCCGAAACTGAATCTGAAAAACAAGACCAAAATCAGAACGATAAACAACATCGTTCCCGACTGCTGGGTCTATGTACAGGATCGTTCCGTACAGCTTGGCCGTTTCCAGATCTATAATAACTGGTCGCCCTACATGATCAAAGACCTGGAACATACCGTGTGGATCGGGCTGGAGTATTTTGTTTCCGAAGGGGACAAGTACTGGACGATGTCGGATAAAGATTTCACGGAATTTGCCGTACAGGAAATCGTCAGTATGGGACTGATCGATTCTCCTGACGAAGTTATGGATTCTCACGTGGAAAGGGTCAAAAAAGCCTACCCTGCCTATTTTGACACCTACAAGGATATTGATACGCTGGTGGATTATCTGAAGTCCATCGACAACCTTTACTGTGTAGGCCGAAACGGACAGCACCGTTACAACAACATCGATCATTCCATGATGACCTCTTTTGAGACCGTCAAAAACATTGTAAACGGCATCCAAAACAAAGATAACATCTGGAGCGTCAATACCGAACAGGAATATCATGAGGCCGGAAAATAAAAAAACAGCGGGATTACCCCGCCGTTTTTTTATCTGAACTGCCGCGCAGCCGGATCTGTATTAATTCCCTGCAATAACCGCTTCCACCGCGTCACGGATCAATTTCATTCCTTCAGGATTCAGATGCACCCCATCCGACACATACTGTATCATATTTTCCATCGTCATTCCGCAATTCTCCAGATCGATCAGCGGATATCCTTTGGCCGCCGCAATGGTCTCGATCTGCCTGCTGTAACTGTCTATTGTCATTCCCTGTTCATTGACAAACGGCTCATATGTCATATCGGCCCCCACAACGCCGACCGGCATTAACTTACAGCAGAATATCTGCGCATCCGGATATCGTACATGCAGCTTATCCAGAATGAGACAATACGCATCACTGAAATTCTCAATACTTCCTTCCGCTACCGCTCTTGTCCCATCGTTATCGCCAAGCGGTACGGCTTTGATAAAATCATTCGTCCCCATATATACGATGATCACATCAGGAATACTGCCATCTGCCGCCGTAAGGCCGTTTATCCGGAAATCGCTGCATCCATGCTGGGGATCGGCAGTTCCTGTCGAATCCCCGGCGCATGTACTGCCGGAGCTGGAACCGTTGACGCACAACTGCATTCCCGTATCATCGAGGACCATTTTCCACCATGTCTGTCCGACATCCGCCACTGCTCCGTTCATGGGATAAAAGTCATAATATCCCTCCGGAATCCAATCGTCAAATGTAGAAATACTGTCTCCCAGAATGGATAGATACGTTGTTTCCGTATCTGCCGGGGTATTTTCCGCATTCTGCTGCGGTATGTTTTCTTCTTCCACGATCTCCCAGCCTTCGCCCGGCGGCGTATCGGAGCCTTCGTTTTCATTCGCTTCTTCACCGGCATTGCCCGCTGTATCCATATCGGCGTCCGACATATCTGCTGTGTCCGTATTGCCGGCACATCCTCCCAGAAAAAGCAGAAACACACATGCAAATGCCGCAGCTCTCAAAAACCGCGTTTTCTGCAGGACGCATTTTAATAACACGTGCTTTTTATTCAATTTTGCTTTCCGCATGCTCTTTTTCATCCCTATCCCTTTTTAAAGACCGACTGTCTTGCTCCGTGCATTTTATCATGATGCTTCAAAACATCGTTTACGGCATCCATTCGGAGTCCTGCGTCAATAAAATCGCAGTATTTACAGAACGGATAATTCTGTCTTCCATCTTTGACCGCGTCCCGGAGCGTCTGATACTGCGCGCTGTTCCAACCGTCTTTTAGCGGCACTTCATGCAGATCTGCCAGATCGGTCACCTCAAAATTATCGCAGCAGCAGATACCGAGTTTGCCGTTTGGCATGATCCACATGTCGGTATACGGCATCAGACAGGTCTCTTTGATGATCTTCCCCTTTGACTGCTTATTCGGTGCACTGCCGGCCCGGTTTGTCAATACTTCTTTCAAATAACGGATCTGTATCAGAATATCCACATCTTTGAATTCATCGGGATTTTGCTGCACATGCTCATAGATCTTCCGGATATTATCGTGGAGTTTCATATCCAAACAGTAGTTATTGATAATAAGCTGATCCACATACGGAATGATCGATCTGACCTTATCGATATCCAGAAGCAGCCCGTTCGTGGACATGAAGATAAAAGCATCCGGAAGCTTCTCTCTCGCATATGCGTGGAATTCCACGATCCTTTTATCCAGCCACGGCTCATTGTTGCCGTACAATGTCAGATGCCCTTTATATCCCCATTCCGCCAGCTGGTCGATGATCGAATAATAAAGTTCTTCCGGCATTTTCATATAGGGACGCTTTTCGGCATGGATATTCGCCGTGCAGAATTCACAGGTACTGTTGCAGCGGTTTACCGTCTCCAAATTCACCACAAGCGGATGCGGCGTCTCTTTCTGCGCAAAGAAATACTCTATATACTTCTTCTGCTGCTTTCTTCTTGTCAGAAACTGCAGTTTCAAATAGCTCTCCGTCGATAATCCCGGCAGATATTTTCTGGCATTCCAGCCAAGCACTCCTGCAAAATTGTGTACTCTGATCGGCATAGTCTTCTCTCTCTTTCTTTTATTTAGTCTCAGGCAAATGCAATTGTCCATCTATTCGGCCCGATAAACATATATCGTGCAGCTCTGATCTTTGGCGGTATAACTGCCAAGCAGGGCAAGCCCCGCTTCTTCCGCGTTTGTAAGCTCCAGCCGGGAAAAAATATATTCTCCGCCGAGCGCCTTAAAGCTCTCTGAATCAATATAAATATCAAAATCCGTCGCATGGATACTTTTTGTTGCCTGCACAATGCTCAGATCGGTGCCGGAATATAAATAGACCCGCGCGCCCCAATCGTCATAATAGATCCTTGTCTCTTCTACCCGCTCCAGCGCAGGCGCGATCACTTTCCGAAAATCTTCTTTATATTGCTGCGGATAAAAACCAAGATATCCGTCCAATGTCGCGATACCGTTATATTCCAGTACGGCCGGGTGGAAACCGTACGCCGCCGACCATTCTCCCCGATACCCGATATCCTCTTTGATTTCCTCAAATAAATCTTGCGCATAGAACTGCTCATACGTAAACTCATCAGCTTCCGTTCCATGAAAATATTCATATGCACGGTGATAACAAGTGTTATAAATATCATTGTACCGTGTCGGCTCCAGTATGACGATCAAAGCTGCAATGCAGACGAGTACATTGGCAATCCACATCTGTATGACACCTGCGTCATATAACTGCATGCAGATGAGGAACAGCGCCGCATACCAGAGAAACGGGTTAAAGAACACCGTACGGTTGAACTGCCAGCCTTGAAGCGGCGGCACCAATTTCTCCACAAGTTCCCTAAGCGGCGCAAAATCGTACAATCCATACACAACACAATTAAAAACAAGAAACAGCATAACGAAATTGAACGGATCATGCAGAATGCCGCGGGCCTGCTTTTTCATTATATATCGTGCGTTATTATAAATAAAATACAGGATGCAGACCGGCAGAATCAGTTTGCCGTGCACACCATCCGCATGAAAAATTCCTTCCTTCCATACGGTGAACATCTCTCGAAGCACCTCTGTTACAGACAGATCGGCATTTACAATCGTGGAGCGGATCGTCACCTCATCGCTAAGAAGCATCTGTCCAAACAGACGATATTCACATCCGATATACCCAAGCGCCAGAACAGCGACTGCAAGTAAAAGCCGCCAGACAGGTTTCCTGTCTCTGATAGAAAGCCAGATAAAGGCGATCACCCCATACCCCAGGATAAAAATGCCCATATAAGAAAAATAGGATACAAGCGGATAGGAAAACAGCAGCAGATACAGCCATTTCTCCGGCTTTCTGTATATTCGGAGAAACAAATAGGCCGCAAGCGGCATCGATGCAAAAGCAAAACCAAAAGCGGGAAAAACATGCAGGATACCATAAGCAAACCCTGTCATATAGATGATCGGCCGGTACTGCATATACTTGTCCGCATACAATTCCTTAGCTAACAGTCTAAAGGATATGACCGCCAGCACGATTTTGAAAAGCAGTCCCAGTATATATGCGGTAAACGTCGGAAAGATCATATACAAAAGCGTATAAAGCGATAATTCCGAAGGCAGATTATCTCTGCTGATGCCGCCAAGGAACGGCACGTCCACACCATGCGCCCAGAAAGAGTCCGTATTTTTTAACATCTGGAACTGTGCCAGAAACAGGTCCAGATTGTCATGAATGCCGATATAGCTTCTTTCTCCATAGTAACCAAAGACAATCCCTTCAAACAATAGAAACCCAAGGATCGGGAAAAGAAACCAGTATTTTGAGATCCATATAAATAACGTATGTTCTGTTATTTTTTTCATCAATTGCGCTGCTCCTTTGTTCCCTGTTTACGTTTTCCTATTTTGCGGAAAACCACTATTTTCTGTCCGAAAAAGTTCAGTGCGACAAAAATCACCGTTCCAAGCGCCATCGCCGCGTTGTCCACAATCACGGCAGGCTGCGCTGCCAGGATACGGATCACAAGCGGTTTCGCCACGCCAAAAGCGATCAGATAGCAGACGATCAGATTGGCGGCAAACCGGTATGGCAGCCATTTATCCTTATTCTCCACTTTGAAAGTTACTTTACCGTTGGCATGATATGAAAAAACACCCCCGATAAAATAAGAGATCCCCGTGGATAACCAGTAGTTTAAATGAATCAGATTATATAATACGGCCATGATACCCCAGCCCATCATTGTATTTATCACACCGACTATACCGAAATGGATCACTTCCATGACAAAATCCTTGTTATGATCATACAGCGCCTTTATTTTCCCCATATCAGTTCCCTCATGTAAAAACATCCATTTCAAGTTCATCCTGCGGCAATTTACCTTACCGGGCAGGAAAATGATTTCCCAAAAACCCTAAATTCCTGTATAATGACTGTAAGTTCGTAAATGAATCATTTACCGCTACTTTTTAATATACACAATCTTGAAACATTTATCAATAAGGGAGAACGATTATGCCATCACTGAAAGTACACCACATCGGTTATCTTGTAAAAAAAATGGACGCCGCAATAAACGCTTTTCAAAATCTCGGGTACAAGACCGCGCAGGATACCATATATGACGATATCCGTAAGGTCAGCATCTGTTTCCTGCAAAAAGACGGTTACCTCATCGAACTGGTTTCACCGGTTGCAAAAGATTCCGTCGTATCCGGGTTGATGAAAAAATACAAAAACTGTCCTTATCACATCTGCTACGAAACGGAACATTTCGAGCAGGACTATATGACACTTGTGTCAGACGGTTTCACGGCCATTGATACGCTCACCCCTGCTCCCGCCCTACAAAACAGGGAAGTGGTTTTTCTGATGAGTCCGTTCCTTGGAATGATCGAACTGATCAAATAACGGTCCTTATGAACCTCCAAAATAATAGAAAGTGCGCAGGACGCACTTTCTATGATCTGTTTTGTATTCTTTATTTGCTCTGTGTTCTCCATCCGTGTGCATAATACATTATCATCCGTTTTTGTTCCGGTCTCCGCTCCTGCTCAACCGATCTGGCTGATGATAATGTCTGCCATCTCACCCACGTTTTTCATGGACACAACCTGTCCCATATTAAATTTCATGCCAAATTCCTGTTCTACTGCCGCCAGGAGATTGATGTGTTCCAGAGAATCCCATTCCTCAATATCATCCGCAGTGGTTGCATCGGTCACCTGGATTTCCTCATCATCAAACACATCCCTGAAAACTTCGTTTAATTTTTCAAAAACTTCTTCTCTGCTCATCCAAAATCCAATCCTTTCCCAACATGTCCGTTACTTCCACTATATCGGATTCCGCCGTTTTTTTCAACCCAATTTTCTGACGCAGCCCGCGATGTTTGGGCTAACCGCCCAAATCCGCAGCTAAATTTTCATCATTTCTTCCGTTCTGACTCAACCCGCGATGTTTGGGCATGATGCCCAAACTCGCAGCCGAAGATCTCTGATCTTCGGCTTATTCTTCGCGGTTAAAGTCAGCCAATATCAGTCTGGCCGCATATTCCGCGTATTTACGCCGGCCTTCCGCAGTCAGGTGAATGCCGTCCTCAAGACACTGGTCTGCCGTATAGGCATTGATGCCGCTCTCTTCAAACGCATTATAGAACATGACGCCATCTTCCTTATGCTGCTCCGCCACATAGCCGCAGACTCTCGCATAATCGATCAGCGCGCCGTAACCATAATCGAGGGAATATCCATCGCCGATAAAAGTCTCTCCGCTGAATATCTGGCAGTAGTGCGGTGCGATCACCAGAATCTTCGCATTCGGATAAGTATCATGCAAAAGCGTTACGGCAATATCAAGCGCCCCCGCATATGTGTGATAATTCTGTACATTTAATTCACCGCCGCCTTCCAGATATTTGCTGACCGGAACCTGCGCCAGGAAATCGTTCACGCCATACTCGATGATAAAATAATCCGTCTGGGAGAAATCACAGGTATTCATGACCTGCCCTGCTTTATAATCCTTGAAGAAACTTTTATCTATATTGCCGATTATGGCATTCACAACGCCAAGCAGGGAGGAAGAATTCCAATTATTAAAGTCATACTGATCCGTCTGCTTCAGCGCCGCGGTCGTCCCTCCAATGGAAAGATTATATACTCTGGCATTGCAGGCGCCTGCAATCAGCGTCGCCACCCCGTCATATTCACGGGTATTGTCTAAAATACTGTCGCCGAGAAAAACGAGCTGCATATCGTATTCTTTCGTATCGTCCTCTGCGGTCTGCACTGCCGGATCCGCGCCATCGGCGGTTCCGTCGGCCGTATTGTTTGTCGTATCGACTACCTGTGTATCCGTACTCTGCTCAGGAACATAATTGGTATTCGTTATTGTATTATCCTGCGCATCCTCTGTCCGGGGTTCTTCAGGCGTCTGTTCCTGCTCCGGCTCGGATACGGCGTCTTTTTCAAGCTCTGCCGCCTGCATAGCCTGATAATTCCGCTCTTCCATAGCCAGTCTTTCTTTTTCCGTCTTTAATCTTGCCTGCCCGAAAGCAATCTCTATTATGGCAAGAATACAGAACCCTATCATAATAGCCAGCAGGGTAATCCTGCCGTTGAGATACGAATTATGATCCTCTCCGTTTCTTCTTCCTCTTCTATGATCCATTTCAGCTCACACTCCTTTATGATCGTGAATGATTTCTATAACCTTCCTGTTAAATCAACTATAACACACTTTTTATCCCGCGGAAATCATTCTCTGCAATTATTAATGAAACCTTTCGAATTTCTTAATATTTTACGACTATCATGCTATTTCCCATAAAAACTTGTAACCATGCCTATTTATAGTATATAATAATAAAACTGTAAATATGTATGGCAGCACTATTATCCCGATGCTTTCCAAGCCGTGAACGCAATCAGAAAGGATTGACATATATGTCATTTTCAAAACACAATCCCGAGTTAAAGCATTTGACATTTTCGACAAAAGAACGACGCTCTGCAGCATGCCATTTTTCGGACAAGCTGATCTTTCTTTTATTTACGATCCTGTTTTATCTGTTTCTTTTAATATATATCAAACCCGTCGATGGAATAAACGACGACTGGGGGATGTACAGCATCCTCTCAGGCGCCTATTTAGGTTACCCGGACGCTCATGTTCTGTTCTTCCTCTATCCGTTGTCCCGGTTTCTGTGCAGACTGTATCAGATCAACAGCTCCGTTCCGTGGTTTGGTCTGTTCCAGCACAGCGTACATATCCTGTGTATTTTCCTGATCTACTGCCGGATGCTTCAGCTCTGGCGAAAACATTCCGGTTCGGATTCTATTCTTCTGCCGGCGCTTACGATCCTGACAACGCTTTTTTTCCTGCTGGATCTTAATGTCATCAGTGAAGTCCAGTATACTACCACTGCGGGATTTGCTGTTGTTACGGCATTATTCTGGTTTATCACGACCAGATCCGACAATGGATTCCTGACTTATCTGAAAGAAAATATCCCTACCCTTTTTTTGGCATGGCTCGCTTTTTGCATGCGGCAGAATGTTTTCTATATGATACTCCCGATTGCCGGTATGATATGGCTTTCCAAATGGCTTATATCCAACAGGCGTTTTTATAAAGAATATTTTCTGAAGCTGTTCGCTCTCGGCCTTCTTCTGTGCCTTGGTCTGGGTGCGCTTTACGGTGTCCATACATTTGCCTACTCTTCGGATGAATGGGCCGATTATGTCAGGATCAACTACTACAGAGAGCGCGTTACGGATTTCTATACATGGCCGCCCTACGAAGAATGCACCGCAGAACTGGCAGAACTTGGTATCGATCAGGAAACCTATCTCTACATGCAAAGCGGCGCGCCGTACATCGGATATGGCATGAGTGTGGAAGACTGGGCGCAGATGCACCGGATTGCAAAGGACCATTATCAGAAACAGATTTCCATACCGGCACAGCTTAAAAAAATCGTCACGGACAGTCTGCAGGTGTTTCTCTATCAAAACGGCATGCAGCCGCTTAACTTCTGCGCTGCGCTGTTTTTTCCGGTGACGCTGTTCCTGATTTTTCACAGACGCAATCCTGTTGCTCTGGCGGCGTTCTTTTTCTACCTGTTCGGCCGGACCGTCACATGGGGATATCTCCTGTATGGCGCACGTTTTCCCAAACGGATCATCCAGCCGTTAATTGCTGCGGACTTCATGATCCTGCTCGGTATTTTATTCGGATTTAACCTCTTTACACTCAAAAGCAAAAAAGTGCTCGTTTCGCTGCTCGCCTGTGTAACAATACTGTCCCTGTTTTCTATTTACAGTACCAAGCAGGATATCGATGCGTCCTATCATGTACATCAGGCCGTATGGGAAGATCTGAAGGAATATTGCCGGAACCGGCCGGATAACTTCTATATCTGGACTTATGGCAGCGATACGCTGGAGAATTACTGCGAATCGCCTTTTGATACGGAGACGGACACGTATCAGAATTTCTTCTATACAAACTGGGGTGTCGTATGCAGTCCCAACAGCCGTCTCAAACTGGCTGCGCACGGCATAGAAGACTTCGGCGAAGACCTCATACAAAACCCGCATGTTTATTTCATTTTCAAAAAGGGACTCTATCATAAGGAAAATCCCACCGTCATGTATCTGCGGCATACCTATCATGTAAACGCCGAACTGACGGACACCTTCCGCGCAGGCGAAAAGGTGTATGAAGTATATCAGCTGCGGTAATGTTCTACTGATTCCATGAGCGGTATTCACATGCCGCTCTATTTTTCATGAGAATCCACATGCCGCATGACCAGGGCATATCGGTATTCGAAATCACGCCTGTTTTTCAATGCCATATTGGATAGTATCAGGCCGGCAAAGAACGATTGTATCGCCGCCAGTCCGATAAACCCGCATCCGAACAGCGTCGGAAAACGCAGTACCAGTCCTGTCTCCACGTAAGAAATAAAGATCGGAACAAACAGCGCCACTGCCAAAAGCGCCAGAAATACGGCAACTGCACCGAAAAATCCAAACGGTTTGTAGTCCCGGTACAGCTTTACGATCGTATGCAGAACCTTTAATCCGTCTGAAAAAGTATTCAGTTTGGATTCACTGCCCTCCGGACGGTCTCTGTATTCTACAATGACATTTTCGATCTGCAGATTATTATAAACCGCGTGGATCGTCATCTCTGTCTCGATCTCAAACCCGGTGGAAAGAACCGGAAAAGTTTTCACAAATCCATAGCTGAATGCCCTGTAGCCTGTCATAATATCCTTAATACTGCAGTGAAACAGCCTGTTGATGCTGCTGCGTACGATACTGTTTCCGAAATTGTGAAAAGGTCTTTTATTCTCCGTAAAATATGTGGAAGAAAGCCTGTCCCCCACTACCATATCCGCATTGTGCTGCAGCACTTTGTCCGCCATCTCTCTGGCATACTCCATGGGATACGTATCGTCCCCATCGACCATGATATAGCATTCTGCCTCGATCTCACGAAACATACGCCTGATTACGTTTCCTTTCCCCTGCATATATTCATACCGCACTTTGGCCCCTGCCTCTTTTGCAAATTCTACCGTACGGTCTTTCGAATTATTATCATATACATAAACGACAGCTTCCGGCAGCGCTTCTTTCGCGTCCTTCACTACCTTGGCGATCGTTTTTTCTTCATTATAACAGGGGATCAAAACTGCTATTTTATCCATTCCAATAACCATGCCTTTCTTTCTGTCCTGCAGTTTTTCATCACTCCAAAACAGCTATCCATAATCTTATCATATCATAAAAAATCTGCCTGCTCTACCCTGAATTGCGTTTTTTATCTCTTCCGCCAAAACGCCGGAGAGCTGCCGGCTAAAATCCCTGGTAAATAAACTCCGACGCACTGTATTCCGGACCGTAACAGCCAAGCAAAATCACATAGAACAAAAGTGCATACCAGATCAGCCACCGGATGGGCAGCGCCTTTCCGGCGATTCTGTCACGTACGGAACCTTTCTGCTGCAGACAGGAAACAAGAAGCAGAATCAGGAGCGAAAAAACCGCTATCACAAGTTCCACGCCGTTTAAGCCCAGTTTCGTCAAAGAACCGTCCCAAAGAACGAAGGGATTCCATGTCGTCACCGCACTTTTTATCATGGCGCATGCTGCAAACACGGATTCCGCCCGGAAAAACAGATCGCCGATACATACGAGCAGGAATGTCCGGATGATCCGGACGCCGTTCATAAATCTGCCCTTCGCATTGATGTGCAGTCTTTCCATGAGCCGCGCGCACGGCGGCTCAAGCAGCTCTTCCGACACGATATAGAGCCAGTGGAGCAGACCGGAACCGATCACATATTTCCAATCGCCGCCATGCCACACGCCTACCGTAAACCAGAGGATAAACATGGCCGCAAACGTCGCGTACTGTTTTCCTTTTTTCTTGCCGAATCTGTTTTTCCAGGACTTATTTAACTTCGTAAAAAAGCGGGAGCGCAGCAGCGGATAAAACACGTAATCTTTCATCCACACACCGAGCGTAATATGCCATCTTCTCCAATATTCCGAAATGCTTTTTGCAAAAAACGGTGTCTTAAAGTTCTCCGGCAGCGTCAGGCCAAAGCTCTCCGACATCCCCAGAACAATATCCATACAGCCTGAAAAATCCGTATAAAGCTGAAAGGCATAGCAGATCGTCGCTGCCCAGATAAACGCTCCCGGATAATCCCGGTACTGCCCGTATACGGTATCCACAAGGAGCCGCAGCCTCTCGGCAATGACCAGTTTCTTAAACAATCCCCAGAGCATCCTCTGCATGCCCCTTGTCACCTTGCGGTAATCAAACGCATGCGGCTCAAAAAACTGCTCGCCGCTCTCTCTGTAGGATAAAATCGGCCCGGATATCATGACCGGGAAATACATCCCATAAAGAGCAAGCCTGCCGAAATTTTTCTGCGGCGCGGCAATGCCGTAATAGACGTCTATCACGTAACCAAGCAGCGTAAACGTATAAAAGGAGACGCCAAGCGGCGCAAGCAGGTGGAATCCCTGCAGCAGTTCGTCCCCCCGGCCTGCAAGCCGGGCGATGCCGTTGATCGTATGAACGCCGAAATTTATATATTTCAACAAAAATAAAATACCGAGATTGACGGCCAGCACTGCCGCAAGCGCCGTTTTTTTCTTACGTACATCCTCCGTTCCGGCCATCATGCGGATCCCGAGATAACATACAAGCGCGGACGCGAGCGGGTAAAGGATCAGCAGGCCGTTATCTGTAAGCAGATAATACGCAATACTGCAAAGCAGCAGAAAACACCACTGCCATCGCTTCGGAATGATATAATATAAAAATAGAATACATGCAAAAAAGCATAAAAAATAAAAAGAGGTAATTCCCATCTGCCTACGCTATCCTTTACAAAAATACAGCGCATAAAAAACACATTTTTAAGGCTGTCCACATTATTCTATCATATACCTGAAAATTTTGCATCTTTACCCGGAAAATATTCCGCTCTTTCTTAATTCTTTCTTAATCCGTGAAATTATATGTCAGACTTTTCCAAATTGTGGTACACTCTATTAAAGAGATGCGTTTTATATCTGCGCCGCTCTATCGTTTTAGAAGAGGAGTTTCGTTTATGTTGTTTAATTCTGTATCTTTCGGTATTTTTCTGATCATTGTATTTCTTCTATATTATATCGTTCCGCATAAATACCGGTGGGGATTTCTGCTGTTGGCAAGCTATGCCTTCTATATGAATCTGCATCTGTGGTACGGTATTTTATTGTTTCTGACGACCGGTCTGACTTATATTCTGGCCATATCGTTCGAAAAGGCAAAAACACCCGGGCAGAAAAAAAGAAATCTGCTTCTTGGCATCATCCCGCTTGTACTCATTCTTGTCTTTTTCAAAACGGCCAATCCGCTCATCAGCCGCATCAATGATATGATCGCTGCGGGGAGACTTTCGATACAGCCGTTTACTCTGGTTATCCTGCTGCCGGCCGGCATATCGTTTTATTTTTTCCAGTCTATGGGATATCTGATCGACGTATACCGCGGCAGGACCAGCGCGGAGAAACATTTCGGCTATTATGCGCTCTTTGTTTCCTTTTTCCCGCAGCTGCTTGCAGGACCGATCGGCCGGGCAGACGCCCTTCTGCCGCAGTACAAAAAAGAACGGCCTTTCAACTATGAAAACGTTACTTACGGATTAAAATTAATGACGTGGGGATACTTCAAGAAACTGGTGATCGCCGACGTCTTTGCCATTACGGTAAATACACTGTACGACAATGTATATTCCTATGTGGGACTAGCTTTCATCATCGTCACGGTCATGTTTGCCATTGAGATCTACTGTGATTTCTCCGGATATTCCGATATCGCCATCGGCTGTGCCAAATTATTCGGCATCGATCTGATGACAAACTTCAAAAGTCCCTACTATTCCTTCTCCATCAAGGAATTCTGGAGCCGCTGGCATATTTCTCTTTCCACATGGTTCAGAGATTATGTCTATATTCCGTTAGGCGGCAACAGAGTGCCGAAATGGAGACATATGCTGAATCTGCTCCTTACTTTCCTGGTGAGCGGTTTCTGGCACGGCAGTACGATCACATATATCGTATGGGGCGCTCTCCACGGCCTGCTGCAGATCATAGAAACATTGATCTGTCCGAAAGGAAAACCCCGCAAAAAGCATTTTATCATGCTTCCGGTCACGTTTATCCTATTGTGTTTTACCTGGATTTTCTTCCGAGCGAACAGTATCCAGGATGCGTTATGGGTCATTTCCCGGCTGTTCTGGGATGCTTCCCGTCCGCTCAATTATTTAAAAACCGCCGCTATCTGTCTGCCGTTATCCTATTTTCAGATCGCGGGAAGATGCCTGGCCGTCCTCGTACTGGCCGTATATGATTATTTTGCGCTGAAATGCGATGTGATTAAAGAATTCTCCAAACAGAAGTTTTTCATCCGCTTTCCGGTGTACATCCTGCTGTTAGTAGTAATTGCTCTTTTTTCACCAAAGGGCGTGGCGACAGAATTTATTTATTTCCAGTTCTGAATGCCGCTGCAAAAGCTAATCGGAAAACTTCACAGGCCAAAAGAAAGGTATGGTAACGATCATGAAAAAATATTACGATGTCATACGATTTGCCCTAAAATGCATTCTGATCCCGGCGGCAGCCGTTTTTGTCATCTACTGCCTGAACAAACCCTATAAGCCGATCAACGATCAGAAATACCTGGATGTCGCCAAGTTCTCCTCGTTAGGCATCCAATATACACAGGTACAGGTCGGAAATCTCGGCAGTTCCCACGGCGCCTATAATTTTGACTATACGCCCCTGACGGAACGCGGCTTTTCCTGCTTTAATTTCGCCAATACAAGTCAGTCGTTTAACTACGATTATGCCGTATTGAAAGAATTCGGCAGCTATATGACGCCCGGCAGCGTACTGTTTATTCCGGTATCCTATTTTTCCTTTAATAACGAAGTAACGAATGCTGAAGAGGCGGAGGCAATGAGCGTGCGTTATTATCACTGTCTTTCTCCGAAGAACATTCCGGATTATGACCCGTTTATAGATATCATCACCAACAGGCTGCCGATCTTGTCCGCGGGAGAAGATATTGTAAAACTGTTTCCGAGCTTACAGCTTTCTATCATTGCACTTGCTGCCGAAAACGAAGTCGATACCGCAGTATTTGCCGCAAGAGCGCAGGAACGCTACAGCAGACATTTCGATAATAAAAAGGAATATTTCCTGCCGGAACGAATCGAGGATCTGTACAATATCATTAATTACTGCAAAGAGCACGATATTACCCCGGTGCTCGTCACAACGCCTTTTTCCAAATATTACAGGGATCTGGTAGCAGATGAATTTCTGAATGAGTTTGAAGAAACCGTGACAAAAATTGCAAATGACACAGGTGTCAATTATTATGACTATTCTTATGATGCAAGATTCAGAGGCAATCTCACTTATTTCATGGACGCCGACCACTTAAATACGGAAGGGGCCGTCTATTTCATGCAGATTTTAATGGAAGAAGTTCCCGAACTGCAGAAGCTCCTCTAGGGAGTTTTCTGCAGTTCTTTTTTCCTTCTATAGTTATATTATCTTTATATTTTATAATAGTCCCGGTACCACTGCGCGAATCTGCTTAAGCCTTCTTCTATCGTTGTGTCGGGTTTAAAACCGTAATCGCATATCAGGTCTCTGACATCCGCATACGTCTGATAAACATCTCCCGGCTGCATCGGCAGCATTTCCATGACGGCCTTTTTGCCAAGGCATTTTTCCAGTGTTTCGATAAAATACATGAGTTTTTCCGGTTTGTTGTTGCCGATATTATAGACTTTGGCGCTGACGCCTTTTTCATCGACCTCAGGCGGATTACAGAGAATATTTTCCACGCCTTTTACGATATCGTCAATATACGTAAAATCACGGTACATGTCACCATTATTATAAACCTGGATAGGCTCGCCCTGAAGGATCTTCTTCGTAAACTTATAATATGCCATGTCCGGTCTGCCAAAAGGCCCGTACACCGTGAAAAAACGCAGTCCGGTCACCGGGATCCGGTACAGTTTGCTGTAAGCATGCGCCATCAGTTCATTTGCTTTTTTCGTCGCCGCATACAGACTGACCGGCTCGTCCACCTTATCCTGTGTGGAGAAAGGAATTTTCTCATTTCCTCCGTATACGGAACTGGACGAGGCATAGACAAGGTGTTCTACGGGAAAATAACGGCATCCTTCCAGAATATGAAAAAATCCCATCATATTGGACTGCATATACGCGTCGGGATTGTCGATGCTGTTTCTGACACCTGCCTGCGCGCCCAGATTTACGACAATCTGGGGATGGTATTCCTGGAAAAGTCTGAATACATCACCTTTATCGGACAGATCTCCCTTGATAAAAGTATAATGTTCATATTGTTTTAAGATCGCCAGTCTGTCTTCTTTTAAAGACACATCATAATAGTCGTTGAGGTTATCAAAGCCGATGACTTCCGCCCCTTTTTCAAGCAGGCTCTTTGACAGGTGAAACCCGATAAATCCTGCTCCTCCCGTAATCAGATATGTCTTCCCGGTATCCAATTGCTTCATAAATCTCTCCTTTACTGAATATACTTTGTCTGGCAGACGTATCATACTGCCTCTTTAGATCGGCGGCTGTTCTATCCCGCCGTTTTTCGTTTCAGCCGGCAAGTCTTCCTTTTCCGCGCAAAGTCCTGCCGACTTTTCAACAATATATTTGGGCCGCTGTTTGGTCTCCATATAAATCTTCCCGATATATTCCCCGATAACGCCCAGGCACAGCAGCTGAATGCCGCCCATAAAGCAGATCACGCACATGGTACTGGTCCATCCTATGACCGTTTTCCCCATAAAGCTTCTGACAACAGCCCAGATAATCGCGGCAAAGCTGATCAGCGAAACAAAGATTCCAAGCGCAATGATCATACGGATCGGCTTGACGGAAAGACTGGTGATCCCGTCGAATGCAAGCGATACCATTTTCCCGAGCGGATAATGGCTTTTCCCGGCAAGCCTTTCTTTTCTCTCATAGTACACGCTTGTACTCTGAAACCCGACAAGCGGGATCATGCCCCGCAAAAAAAGATTGACCTCTTTAAAATTGGCCAGTTCTTCCAGCACTCTTTTACTGAGCAGCCGGTAATCGGCATGATTGAAAACAACTTCCGCGCCGAGCCATTTCAGGCAGTGATAAAAACCTTCCGCCGTAATTCTTTTAAAAGCCGTATCGGTCTTCCTTTCCTTCCGTACTCCGTATACGATCTGACAGCCGTCATAATATGCGTCGATCATCGCGTCCATGGCATTGATATCATCTTGACCGTCGCAGTCAATACTGATCGTAATATCCGCATACCGCTTCGCCTCCATAAGTCCTGCCCAAAGAGCATTCTGGTGCCCTCTGTTCCGGGAAAGTGCAAGTCCTGCAAAACGGGAATTCTTCTCCGTCAGTTCCGTGATGATCTTCCATGTGTTGTCCCGGGAACCATCGTTTACAAACAGGACTTTGCTCGCCTCGCTGATCTTCCCGTTCCCGATCAGGGCACCTATTTTTTCAGAAAACATCCTGCTCGTAACGGGAAGCACTTTTTCCTCATTATAGCATGGCACAATAATATATAAGGTTGGGATCATTTTCGTTCCTTTTTCGCTTTCTGCCGCTATTTACGGCCTGCCGATACTGTAGTATTCGATGCCGGCCGCCTTCATTACCGCCGTATCAAAAATATTTCGTCCGTCATACACAAGCGGAATGCTCATTAATTTCTTAAATTCCTCCGCCGGAACCGCCTTTATTTCTTTCCATTCCGTAAAGATAAAACAGATATGCGCATCTCGCAGCGCATCCTGTATCGTATCTGCATAATGGATCGTTCCTTTGATGCATTTTCCTTCCGGATAATGCTTTTTAAAATTGTCGGATGCGATCGGATCATACGCATAAATATCCGCACCGTTCTCTAATAATAACTGTACATTATCAAGAGAAGGCGCTTCCCGCAGATCGTCGGTCCCCGGCTTAAAAGCCAGTCCCAGAACCGCCGCCCGCAGATTCTGGAATGTGATCATCCGATTGCTCGCTTTTTGGAACAGTCTCGTTTTCTGCTGCGCATTGACGTCTACTGCCGCCTCTACGGTCCGCAGCGTATAGCCGTGCTGATGTGCAATATACTTTAAGGCTTTCGTATCTTTCGGAAAACAGCTTCCGCCATAACCGATACCGGCGTTTAAAAAGCGTGCGCCGATCCTTTCGTCATAGCTCATGCCTTTAGCCACCGCATCGATATCGGCGCCTACCAGTTCGCACAAATTGGCGATATCATTCATATAAGAAATTTTCAAAGCCAGAAAATCATTGCAGGCATATTTGATCATTTCCGCCGAACGCCTGTCTACCGATACGATCGGAAGGCCGAACGGTTCATAGATTTTTTTCATCATTTCTTCCGCGTGAGCGCTCTCCGTACCGATAATGATCCGCGCCGCATACAGCGTATCATGTACCGCCGATCCCTGCGCCAGAAACTCCGGGTTAGAGGCCACTTCCACTTTTACGTCCCTTATCAAAAAGTCCCTGATAAACTGCTCCACTTTATCGTTTGTGCCGACCGGGACCGTAGACTTCACAACAACAAGGCAGTCTTTTTCAATCGATTCTGCGATCTGTCTGGAAACGGTTGCGATATAACTTAAATTGGCGGAACCATCCGGCTGCTCCGGCGTTCCCACACCGATAAAAACGGCGTCCGCATCTTTATAGGCATTCCGGTAATCCGTCGTATAATGCAGCCTCCCTGCCGCATTATTCTTGCGCATCAGCTCCTCTAACCCTTCTTCGTAGATCGGCGTAATGCCCTCTTCCATCATTTTTACCTTTTTCTCGTCCACATCCACACAGGTCACGTCGTGTCCCTTTTCCGCAAAGCAGACGCCTGCCACCAGTCCAACATATCCTGTTCCTGCAACCGCTAATTTCATACTGTATCCTTCCCTTATCCTGTTTCGTGTCATTTATTCTATTTGTCTTATTCTTTATTTTTCCGCATTCGATTTCCCGCTCAGCTTATGCCGTTTTCATCCGGGGATTTTCGCTTTATATAATCCACAAACTGCTGCGCGCAATATACGTTGGAGAGCCTGTCCCGATAACAGACACAGTTCTGCACATAAAATGCATTATTTTCACAGATCTCCCGCAGCGTTTCCTCATTCCAGTCATCCGATACGATACCAAGTTTTTCCCGCCTTACATATGCAGCATTGTACGGCACCGATGTTGTAACTACGGGCGTTCCTGCCGCGATGCTTTCCGCGATCGAAACCATATTGTTGTCCTTGGCCGTCGCAATCAAAAGCGCCCTGGACTGCGCCACAATGGGCAGCAGCCTGTCGTGGCCTAACTGCCCGCAGAACAGAACCGACTCTTCCAAATGATGCTGTTTCACAAGCGTTCTCAACTGCTCTTCCAGTTCGCCCTGTCCGATCAGATATAACCGAAAAGACGGGTGCCCGTTTTCCAGAAACGCTTTAAAGCGGAGAATGATCCGGTCGATCCGCTTCCGCTCAACAAACTGTGATACTACTGCAAACTGCTCCTTTTTTTCTTTCCATAACTGCTGCGGACACTTCTCCAGATCCACACCGTGTTCGATACACATATCCGAAACAACCGGCATAAACTGTCTGATAAAATCCGCCGCCGCTTCCGATCTGGGAATGACCGCCGCCTTTCGCATGAGCAGTCCGCCGATCAGACGGTACCAGATCCTGGAGGGAATCCGGTGCAGTATATTATTGTGTTTGGCCAGTTCATGCCATATCAGCGTTTTCTCCGGATAAAGCCTGGCCGCCGTATAAGACCATGTACCGAACACCTCGCTTGAGATGATCAGGTCAAACTCTTTATGCGCCCGCAAAAAACCTCTTAGTTTCGGCATGTAGGGAAGTGCACGCGGCAGAAACACTTTCCGGCAGGCCGTCTGCATCCAGACTACCGGGAAATCATAAGTTTCCTCATCCGACGGCCTGTAATCTTCCGCCGCTATCAGCGTTACGGAATGTCCCAGATGAAGGAAACCGAGACACAGCGTATAGATCATCGTATCCTTGATCGAGTGCACCTTAGGAATCTGATTCGTTTCGGAAGTATATAAAATTGGATTGATCACTGCTATCTGACTCATATCTTCTCCCGAAAATCCGTTTTACTTTAATGGATAAGCAATGCCTGCTGCCTCCAGAAACTGTCCGGCGATGCTCTCTACGGAATAGTGTTCTCTGACTTTGACGGCATTGCGGGACATCCTATCCGCCAATGCCTCATCGGACGCGATACGGCACATAGCCTCCGTAAGCGCCTCCCTGTCGTCCACCGGAACCAGAAAACCGTTCACGCCGTTTTCAATATACATTCTTGCGCCGCCGATCGGACAATCTGTGCATATCGTCGGAATTCCCATGGCAAGCGCCTCTAACATCGAATTCGAGATGCCTTCATAATTAGAAGAAAGCACAAACATTCCCGCGTCCTGTACTTCTTTTGTCACATTCCCGCAGAAACCGTGCCATACCACTTTATCGCTTATTTTCAAATTTTCTGCCCTTTGCTTCAATTCCCCTTCCAGATCTCCCTGTCCGTAGAAATGCAGTTCGTAATCCGGATACTGCCCGGAAAAAGCTGCAAAGGAATCTATCAGCATAGCATGATTCTTCACCTTATGCAGTCTTCCGACCGATACGACCCGGTGACTGCGCCTTCCTTCATAACGTGCAGGAATAGCCGCATCAATCGGATTGGGGATCACAACGGCCTTTTTCGCTATATCCTCCGGGAAATAGGATATACCGTCCGCTGTCTGAAACGTAACCGTATTCAAACGCCGGTATGCCCAATTTCTCAGTCTGACCCTGTCCCAGTTCTCCGGACTGCTGCGTTCCGCCACGAGCATATAACGTTTCATCCCAAACGTTGCTATGACCGAAAAAAAGGCGCCCATGATACAAAACGAAAAAATATAGGCATCCGGATTCTTTTTATAATATCTGCGCATTCTGATCAAACGTTTTAACATAACAAAAGGATTGCCATTGGACTGTCCGGCAACCGAAAAATCTTCTACTTTATCATTTAACTGATAGGCATGTTCATACCCGGCAAACTGCATGATCGCAACTTCAAATCCCATTTTGACATACGCGTCGGAAAGCAGGGATATCACCCGCTCCGTACCGCCTCCTGTCATATTGGGGATCACAAATATAATCTTCATTTTAATAACCTGCCAAAAAGGTAATAAATAAGGTAAAACTCCTAATTCCTATTAGAAATTTTACCTTATTTTATACTTTTATGCAATGGTTGATTGTTTGGTGCCGTGCGACTTGGTCTGTACCGGTATGATGATCTTGACCCAGTATCTGCCATCCCGGTCTCCGTACTCCATAATACCGCCGTATTTTTCTATGATCTGCTGAATGCTTTTTCTTCCGATTCCGTGTTTATCCCCGATCGCTTCCTTTTCTTTTGTCACAGCCGTCTCATCTTTCCGGTTTTTATCATAACTGTTTTCCGTCTGAATGATGATATGACGGCCTTCCCTTGCCATGGTCATACTGCAGAAGATCCCTTCCCGATGATCGGCATATTCCTCCGCTTTTATGGCATTATCCAGAAGATTTCCCATAAGGGCGATCAGATCTTTGTCGTTTATCCCCTGTAAGCAGAGCGGTTCTCTGATATCAAGTTCCAATTCGACGCCGACACTCTCAGCATAACCGGACCGTTCCAGCAGCAACGCGTTTAGTACCGTATGGCTGCATATCGTTCTGTATCTGATATTACCGAGCGTAGTCCCCATATTTTCAATAATGCTTCCGATCTTGTCGCATTCTCCCTCTTTTGACAATGCAAATATTGCCCGCATCATATGTTTTACATCATGCAGAAAAATATCGTACTGTTGATGCGCCGCTTCCATTTCCCGATAATAGTCGTCTTTCATTCCCATACCATTACCCGCACCTTTCTTTCGACATACGGCCAAGTTCTCCTGTCCCCTGCCGTTTTGTCTATATTTTCACGCACATTTTCCCGATGTGTTTTCTGTATGCCTGAATTGTTGTTTTTTAGCATCAAACAAAATAAGCCGCATATAATTTACCCGATCTTTGTCATTTTTCGACAAATTAATGTATTTTATATCATTTCAGGCACAAAAAGAGAGGGTTCAATGCTTCAAAATCGGACGCCGTTTTATCAAAATTATTACTTATAGTTATTATAACATACTATTAGTTACAATAAAATGTTGTAAAACAAAAAACTGTACTATCGTTTTTACCGTACGCCGGCCGCTTTTTTTCACTTGAAATAGTTATTAAAAAAACCGGATACAAGCAAAATGGAAATTTTAGCGCTTTTTTAGGCAAATTTGACGTTCAATCATCATTTTTACTATTTAAAGCATATGCTCTGCCCTTCCCGTATTTTTTCTTTAAAATAATAGGCAGGAAAACATCAGAAAGGGCGGACGGACATCATGGAATACATTATGAATAAAGTGCAGGCAGAATACGGATTCTCGGATTACCAGATCAAACTGATCCGATTTTCACTGACCGGTCTTTTTTATGATGCGAGTAAAACATTGATCTTTTTCCTGTATTTCCATGCAGCAGGCAGGCTGCCTGAATTCTTATTTGCGGTCGTACCGCTGATCCTACTGCGTACGCGCACCGGCGGCATTCATTTCCGTAAATACTGGTCGTGTTTCCTGTTTTCTTTTGCATATCTCTATCTGTGCATCAATGTACTGCCGGTTATCCTGACAATACACCCGTTAGTGATCTATCCGGTTTTGCTCTTATGTGCAGTGACGGACTTCCTGATCGGTCCTGCTTCGCTGAAAGAAAAACCTTCGGTACAGGATGCGTATTACAAAGATCTGCAAAAAACAACAACCAAAAAAGCCAGAATACAGTCTTTTCAGGTTGTTTTCCTCGTAGCTGTCCTGATTTTTATTTTTCCGGAACAGCCGTGTCTTATCGTAAGTTTTTGGACCGTTGTCTTACATACGATTCAATTATCTGTTATTAAATTAATGAAGGAGGTGAAATGTCGTGAAAAGGTGGCTTAAGAAGAATATCTATGTGCTCTGCAGCGCTTGTCTTGGGTATACGATCATGTATTATATCAGTGGGTTTAGTCTGGTTTTGTTTGGAGAACCGGAATTTCCATCCGAGGACTAAAGCAGATTGGTCCAGACAAAAAGGTGTGAGGTTTATTCCCCCACACCTTCGCTTTCCAAAAACTGTACGGCAGTCATACATTTGGGATGATCCATTTCCAAGCTTAAAAAATCCTTATCACCAGTAAGGATAATATCCACATCAAACACAATTGCCGCATTTAAAATTGGCTGATCCTTTGCATCACGTATCAGCTTCTCTGCATAATCTACCGCCGGAATCAGCTCATAGGACATTTCCGCCAACAGTACCTCCGCGTCCGGCAAGAACCTGGCTGCTTTCCGTTGTAGGATATCTCTCAGTTCCATGATGTTTCGGTCACACAAAACCATCTCATGATTATCATTTACATAAAACAGAGCTTTCGCCGGTTTTGACTTTGGAAACACTAATGCGGAGAAAAGAATATTTGTATCAACCAGTATCCGCATTTTACCGACCCTCTCCATAACGCACTTTGTCTACAAGCGCCTGTATATCATCTTCATCGGCAATCCCCATAGCTTCTGCCACACCGGAAAATGCTGCCTGCGCCTTGCGGATTGCCTGAGCTGAGGCATTAGTTAAAACAACTTCACCGTCCTGCTTTTGGTAAAACAGAATTTTGTCACCAGACTTTAAACCGAGCAGACGCCGAATTTCTATCGGCACAGTGATCTGGCCGTTTGCAGAAATTTTTGCTAAATTCATATAATCCACCCTTTCTTTTCTTGAAATCTAAAGAATAATTTATCTTTCAATTTTATTATACCCTGCCTACGCCAAAAGTAAAGCATGCCAATTGAAAAAAGAGAAAAACCTTTTTATGAAACTGATTTCAAAATCTTTCATAATTTCCGCCCCTTTTTCGGCAAATCTATTGTAAATGTCAAATAATTGCTGTCATCATAAAATTCATTACTGACAATAATGCTGCCTTTTCTCACGGATACCATACGTTTTAATTTCGCCAGACCGATTCCCCGGTCTTTTCCTTTACTGCTGTATCCGGCTTCAAAAAACTGCGCTGTCATATCTTCCGCGTAATAATCACTTGTATTGGCTGTGGTCAGCACAAGACCTTCGTCCGTTTCCTCTATCGCAAAACGGATTTTCTTTTCCTGCACTTTCTCAGTTGTCTGCAAAGGAAATTTCTCCAACGCATCCATTGCATTATCCAGCAAAATACCCGCCATTTCTATCAGTTCATATTCCGGAAGCACCAAAGACTCTTTAGGCATGTTAATACAATAGTCTATCGTAATGTCCCTGCTGTCTGCTTCCTGGATCTTACTGTACAAGAATCCGGCGATCAGCGGATTTTTTACGGATAAAACCAGTCGGTTCTTCTCATTCTCTTCTATGATGTAATTACAGTATTCTTCCTGCTTTGCCACCAATTCTGCATAATTATCGGTTGTATAGATCATACTCCTGATTGCACCAATATGGCTCTTCATATCGTGCTGACGCTGTCTGACAAGCAGTATCAGCTGATCATAGGCATCAAAGTACAGTCGGTTCATTTCCAGCTGCGTTTTCTTTTTTTCTGCATCTAATCGGCTTTTCTGCCATTCATATATAACAAATAAGAAGATAAGAATAAAATATACCATTTGTATATAAGATTCTTTTAATATTGTGCCTTCTTTCTTCATCTGATAAAAATTCAATCCAAAGCCAAAAAGAAGCAGAATAAAAGCAGTCATTAACAACTTGTTTCTTTTTATCACCGCATTTGACAGTCTTTTCAGCTTAACTTTGGAACAAAAAAGCACAAGCAATAAAAGACAGCCTATATTTATTAATAATTCATTTATTTGACTCCGTCCGTAATTTATAAAAAACAGAAAATAAAACGGTATAAACATTAATATTTGCAAAACCGCCAATATAGCAGGCGCCAAAACACAATTAACCAAAGTTAATTTTATACTTTCTCCAAAGCAAACCAAGCCATACAAAAATATCCCCAAATAAGCCAACGACGAAAGCTGTTTTGGAAATCCATAATCATCAATACCTACCAGTAAAAACAGATCCAATATCACCAATACAACTACATGAATATTTATCTTAAACCGTCTTCCGAATAATTCTGATAAACAGTATAAATATGCAAATAGTTCAACCAAAAGTTTAATATTTCTAATCATACCAAGCACCCTCAAATCACCCCAGTTTTTCGCAATCCTCTCTTCTTACGAATGACTTGAGGCAACCATTTCACAATGTCTTATTTTATCTTTCGTATACATCGTATCAACCGCTGCAGCTTCCCGGCGAAACTCTATTTTTCCTGCCTTCTCCATGGCTGCAGCGTGAAACGAGCAATTTTTTCACTTTTTTCCGTTTGAATAACCCAAAGATTGATATCCATATAGTATACCATGATACGGATACCAGGACTATGGGACTTCACGCCCATCCTGCATCGGACATTCCTATCAGGACGGAAGAGCGCCTTCCTCTGCACTCCCCCTACTCCTGCACAACATCTCTTAAAAACCGCTTCTTATACGATTGCCCGATCTCAATCTGCTCTTTGATTCCTCTTAGCTTTATATAACGGTTCACGGTATCTATTTTATCAATATAATCCATATTGATAATGCTGTATCTGCTGCACTGCCTGAAGCGGTCCGAATCAAGCTCTTCCAGAATCACCTTATTGGGTTTATACGGCAGCTGCAGATTCCCGTTTGTACAGCAGACCGTCAGTCCGCTCCTGCTATTTTCAATATAAATGATATCTTCGATATGCTTCTTGTACAGAACACCGTCTTTACGGAAGAAAATGCTCCGCGTCTCTTCGGCAGCCTTGGGGAAATCCAGCGCCTCCAGGATCACGGAAGAGACTTTCTTTACATTATACGGTTTTTCCACATAATAATAGCAGTGCAGTTCACTGTATGCATGAAGCGCAGGGTCTTCTAACGCCGTGATGAAGATGATCGGCGTATACTTATATTTCGAGCATGTGCGGATATGTTCCGCAAATTTCATGCCCGATACGTCGCTGGGATTGGCCGGATTCAGAATAATATCCAGCATAAAAAGATCGAAGCTGTATTTCATGAGCAGAGAACCTGCTTCCGCAAGCCTGGATGCCTTTTTTATCACAATATCATCTCCGAGATCCCGTATTATTTTAACTAACATTTCCATATTTCTTTTGTTATCTTCTAAAATAAGAATTGTTTTCATTTGTATGTCTCTCTTTTATCACTTCTATACTTCTTTTTAGTCAAATATCCGGGCACCATTCCGGCCCGGATATTATTCTTCATTCGTTTAACGGCAGATCGTCCTTGCAGTTTCGTTTAAACTATGTACTTGATGCATGCTTCCTTAAATGCCTTTTCTCTTGCCCTGCTGATACTGATCTTCACACCATTTATCAGCTCTAACTCATGATATCCCCACCATTTCAGGTAATGGCAGTTGACGAGATAGCTATTGTGCGCAAATTCGAATCCGTAACTGAATAACTGCGGGTACAGACTTTTGATCTTCTCTTTCGCCTTCACGGTACAAAGTTCTTCTTCGTTATTATAATAGTGTACATGGCATCCGTTTTTGGCAATCTCCATATAAACAATATCTTCTATATTAACCAGCAGTTGTATTTTACCAACGGACAGCCGCACCTGGTGTTTGCTTCTTCGTCTGTACATTTCTTCTACGGTATCTAACAGATCCGTCCGCAAACGGTTTGCGTGGTCTTTGCGCATATACCGGTAAGGCTGATATTTAAAATCATCCGGTATCGGAGATGCTTTACCGGTACAGAATACGAACAGTCCGTCCTTATTTCTGCGTCTGTATTTCTCTGCGATCGCTCTGCCGTTTTCACCGGGAAACATAATGTCCAGTATCAGCAGATCATATCTGCTGACATTGGCATTCAACAGTTCCTCTCCTGATGAAAAAACTGATATTTTGAACTCGCCGGGTTCTAATTCTCCTTCCATCAAAATATCCACAATCTCCTCGACGCTTTCTTTTTCATCATCACATATTGCAATCCAATATAGCTCGTCGCCTTTGTAGTTCATAATTCTCATCCCCTTACTGTACAGCGTGCGCATAGCAGCACTATTTTGCCGGTTATCTGTTACTGTTACTGTTTCTATCTCATTTTACAATATTTGCCATTGTAATCCCGCATTTACAACATAGTATTGTAGTTATTTTGATTTTATTACGTTTTACAGTATTTCATCAAACAACATTTTGTTGTGTGGTAATATCTGTAACAACATAGAGTTTAAAAGTGAAAAAACAAGGTTGCAGACGGACTATGAAAACATTAAATACAATTTTAAGAGAGCTGCGGGAGGATCATGATATCAAGCAGGAAACGATTGCAAAATACCTTGGCATATCCCAGCAGACTTACTCCAATTATGAAAACGGACACAAAGAGATTCCGATCACGGCAGTAAAGAAACTCGCGAAATTTTACAAAGTCAGCACCGACTATCTGCTGCGTTCGGATACCAGCTATCTCGGAAGCGTAGATTTGAACGCCACATACATAGATGATATCTCAATGCACGATATCGTTTTTGATATGCAGACTTTGGATGATGCAAGCCGTAAGGACCTGGTAAAATATATCCGTTTTCTGCATCACGAAGCGGAATAATGCATATAAATAAATTGTATTTAAGACCCGTCAACACTAATATGTTGTAAAATCTTGTTTTCATAAAATTGTGTGTTATTGTAATTTTACAACAAATCGAGGTGCAATATGAAACAAACACATGAACTTTTGCGGGAATTAAGAGACAGCCATAATTATCGTCAGGAATATATTGCCAAATATCTGGGAACCACACAGCAAACCTATTCCAACTATGAACTTGGACTCCGTGAGATTCCTCTGCATCATATTGTAAAACTGTCACATCTTTATCAGGTCAGTACCGATTATCTGCTCAGCATCGATTCACCTTATACAGGAACCACCAACTTGTCGCAGGAATATCTCGACGGCATGACCTTACATGATATTGTCTTCGATATTCAGAAACTGGACGAGGATAAGAGAAAAAGCCTTGCTCAGTTCGTACGGTTTCTAAACAGCCAGGAATAGTATCCCGGCAAAGCAATTCAGCAATTTCCTGCAAAGACATTCTGCAGATACTTTCCGGCCGTATCCACCAGATGATGGATCTGCGCTATCTGTGTCGCTTCTTTATCCATCATACGATAACGGGGGAAAAATCTGGTAATATGGAGCGGAATCTCTGCTCCGACAGACGCGATCCACTCCGCCTCTTCTTCCATCTCCGCCTCCGAATCATTTTCCCCGGGTACGATCAGCGTTGTAAGTTCCACATGACAGGCTGCCGCCGACCGGATGATAAATTCTTTCACCGTTTCCAGATCCCCGCCGAGTTTCCGGTAATATGACTCCCGAAAACCTTTCAGATCAATGTTCATGGCATCCATATAAGGCAGTATCTCATCCAATATCTCAGGCGAAGCCGTTCCGTTGGACACAAGCACATTTTTCATGCCCGCCTGCCGCACCAGTCTGGCACAATCACGTACATACTCCCAACCGACAAGAGGCTCGTTATAAGTATACGCCACACCGATATTCCCTGCCGGCTTACAGGCAAGCGCTTTGTCCGACATCTCCTGTGGAGAAATGTATACGGCTGCAGCCTCTTCCTTATTTGTCATGGAAATCTCATGATTCTGACAGAAGGCACACCGTAAATTGCATCCGTAACTTCCGACAGATAAAATGAGACTGCCGGGATAAAACATGGAAAGCGGCTTCTTTTCGATCGGATCCAGGCCCAAAGACGTTACCTGTCCGTAATTTTCACAGACGATCTGTCCGTCCACATTTTTTCTTGCCCTGCACACGCCCCTCTGCCCCGGCTGCAGATGACAATGATGGATACATACCTGACAAACTGCTTCCATATTGTCTGTCTCCTTTTCCGCACTCTTAATAATGCCTTATGACTTCAAAACGCTCCAATCTGACTTCTTCTTCCGGGCGGATCCCTGCCTTGTTCTTCGCTATGGCGATCTGCTCTTCTACTGTATCCACACCATCCAGATTCGGAAGCAGAAGACCTCTCTTACGTCCCTTGGTCACAATGACGCCATACCGCTTCACATCCAGTTTATCCGGCGCGTCTATTTCTTCCGTCTCTCCCAGAATATCTACGCTGATCACCAGCTTGTCAAGTTCATCGGCTTCAATCGGGGCAAAACGGGGATCTTTCACGGCCGCGCTTATGGCGTTATACAGGATCTCCTCCGCAACAGATGCCCTCGTTGCCTGGATCGTCCCGATACAGCCGCGCAGACTGCCGTTTTCTTTGATCGAAACAAAAGCGCCTGCTCTCTGCCGATACATTTCATCCGGCAGATCTTTTGGCAGATCCGGTATTTCACCCGTACTGACATACGTTTCTATTGTGGCTCTGGCAAGCTTTACGAACGCATCTTCCTTTTCTCTGCGCTCCATGATCTGCATTCTTTCCTTTGTTTCGTACTGTGTCCTGAAGTTACGCAGGGCATCGGCGCCGCACACCGTATAGCAGCAGATACCGTATCCTACGCCAAAAGGCCCTTCATAGGAAAGTTTCTGCGTCGTTACCTTCGTTTCGTCCAATGCTCCGGCCATGATCGTAAAAGAACGGTGCCCGCATTCCCCCGCTTTCTCACAGAAGTCTTCGGGAAATTCCAACAGTCTGCCGAAATCCGCATTTCCCATAACTTCCATAATATGCCTGTCATACACGGGTCCTTCTTCTTTATAACCATACGGCCCATCTTCTTTCAGACAGTGCGACAGATCGCCGCTGGCAATTACTACCGTCTTACGCCCAAGCGCATCCGCCGTTTCCCTGATACACTGTCCAAGCGCATAATGCTTCGTAAGCGGCAGGCCGGAAAGGCCGATTCTGACAAGCCGGTAATCCTTCCAGTACTGATCTACAAAATACAGCGGCACCATCGTTCCATGATCCAGTTTCTGATCCCGTTCGCCGTATGTCCCTGCCGGAAGCGCCTTTTTCTGCGCCAGTCCGCACAGTTTCTCCACGAAATCGGTATCATAGGAAACTTTCGTTTTCACCTCTCCGGCACGAAACCGTCCGAAATCACCCCCGGCGCCTTTTCCGGGAGAAATATGAAAGTAATCCGTATACATGATCTGGTGCGGTGAGATCAAAACGATCGTTTCCGGCTCTGCCGCCCCGATCCTGCGCGCGGCTTCATGGTATGCATCTATCGTCCGCCGGATCCCTTCCTCACTGCCTTTTCCGATCTCCGGAATGATGAGCGGCGGATGAGGGAGCATGAATGCTGCTGTAATTGACATGGCTGTTCTCCGTTTTCGATGATCATAGATATATGTTACACAACATATTTTACGGGATTTTCATGGTAATTGCAAGTAGCGGGCGCGGGTAAAAACGGCTTCCTGCATAATGGCCATTCAAAACGACATTTGCTTTTAAGCCGTATTTCTAATTGCTTTTTAATCTCTTCATCTGTATAATAGGAGGCGTAATGAACAATATATGTTTCAACATAGGAGGAGAGAGTATTCATCATGAAAGAGAAAAGTAAACTATCTTTATTACTCGGTGTCTGGAACACCAAAACCATTGTCGGCGTAGCAATCGGCGCCGCCTTATTCGGCGTATTAATGGTATTTGGCGGAATTAAGGTATTTACCAATACTTCCTTTACCACAGCCATGATCGTTGTCGTTGTCGTAGCCGGAATGTTCGGCCCTCTGCCTGCTGCAGTTGCTGCCGGTATCGGAAACGTAATCGCTGACCTGATCGGCGGATGGGGATTCTGGTTCGACTGGTCTATCGGCAACTTTGTACTCGGCTTTTTCGTAGGACTGCTTCCAATCTACGGCGCTAAGATCGAGGACGGTATCTTTACTGCAAAGCATGCCGTTATTTATGCCCTCAGTGTCATCGCAGGCAACGCAGTTGCATTCGGCCTTGTAACCCCGCTGCTTACTTACCTGTTCTATTCTTCGGAATTGACCGTTACCTGGATGCAGGCATTTTCTGCCATTATATCCAACGGCGTCGTTTTATTGGTAATCGGTATACCGTTCTTATTTTTGCTTGCAAAACGAAATGCCAAAAAAACAAATTTAGTTAAAGAAGATTAGATATGATGAAAAAAGCGATTGTTGAATTCAAAGATTTCAGTTTCAAATACAAATCCCAAACCGAAACAACGCTGAAAAATATCAACCTCACTCTTTATCAGGGAGAAAAGGTCTTGATCCTTGGTTCCAGCGGCTGCGGAAAATCGACGCTGGCCAACTGTATCAACGGATTGATTCCTTTCTCCTATGAGGGAGAGATTACCGGTTCTCTCAAAGTGGCGGGAATCGAGACGAAAGATGCAAGCATTTTCGAACTCAGCAGCCATGTAGGAACCGTACAGCAAGATTCGGACGCCCAGTTTGTAGGCCTTTCCGTAGGCGAAGATATCGCCTTCTCCCTGGAAAACCGTGCGGTTGACAGGAAGATCATGTTAGAAAAAGTTGATTATGCCGCCAGATTAGTCGGAATGGAAGATTTTCTGGTACAGCCGCCCTTTCACTTATCGGGCGGACAGAAGCAGAAAGTCGCTTTGGCCGGTATCATGCACGACGAAGAAGAAATCCTGCTTTTTGACGAACCTCTTGCGGCGCTGGACCCGGCGATGGGAATGGCCGCAGTTGACCTGATCGACCAGATTTACCGGGAGAAAGAAAAGACCGTCCTGATCATTGAACATCGTCTGGAAGACGTCCTGTACCGTCATGTTGACCGGATCATCCTGATCGACAACGGACAGATACAGATGGATTCCACGCCTGATGAACTGCTTCGTTCCGGTTTATTAAAAGAACACGGTATACGGGAGCCTTTATACATATCTGCTCTGAAGAATGCCGGCATCCGTTTTTCGGATACGGAACATCTTGACAATATCGAGGAACTGGATATTACCAAATATAAACAGGCTGTCATAGACGATATGAAGACCGTGAAGCCTTATCAGGTTCCCAAACGGGATGAACTGCTCCTGCATGTTTCCCATGTCGATTTTTCTTATGGAAAACGTAAGGTTTTAGATGATGTTTCCTTCGATGTTTATCGGGGCGAAAAAATTGCGATCGTAGGGAAAAACGGCGCAGGCAAATCCACTATGGCCAAAATGCTGTGCGGTATCATCAGACCGCAAAAAGGCGAGATCCTTATGAGCGGTACGAATTGTGTGAAGCTTTCCATCAAGGAAATCGGCGCCAGAATCGGTTATGTCATGCAGAATCCGAATCAGATGATCGTCAAGGACATCATCGCCGACGAGGTGCGCCTTGCCCTTACTTTAAATGGTTTTACCCCGGAAGAAGCCGGAAAGCGGGTTGACGATACATTGAAAATGTGCGGTTTATACCCTATGCGCAACTGGCCGGTTTCCGTTCTCAGTTACGGGCAGCGCAAGCGTGTTACCATTGCCTCCATTCTGGCGTTACAGCCGGAGATCATCATTTTGGATGAACCTACCGCCGGACAGGATTATCATCGCTATACCGAGATCATGAGCTTTTTGGAAGAACTGAACAGAAATTATAACATCACGATCCTCTTTATTACGCATGATATGCATCTGGCTATTGAATATACGGATCGCGCCATTGTATTTGCCGACAGTAAATGTATCGCTGACGACTACGTATTTAAGGTTCTCTCCAATAACCAGATTATCGGGCAGGCCAACCTAAAGCAGACTTCTCTTGTCACTTTGGCCATGCAGGCCGGCCTTGATCCGGAATCCTTTATTCGTCATTTTATTGAGACAGAAAGGGAGGAACGTGCACATGGACATGAGTAAAAGACTTTTTATCAATGTCATACCGGGCAGCACCTTTCTTGATAAATTATCAGGAACCACAAAAGTCCGTTTGTTTTTTGCATTGATCATCCTTCTTATCGTTACGTGGGACTTCCGAATTTTATTTCCGGTTCTTTTACTGGGCGCCATAGGTCTGGTGTCCATAAAACCGAATTGGAAACTCATAGGCGGACTTTTATCTTTTATTGTTGTCGTCAATCTGTTCAATCTGTTTTTGATCTGGGTGGTTACACCCGACTATGGCAATAATATTGTAGGCGGATCGACCGTTTTGCTTACATTCACCTCAAGGTATATCATAACAGCGGAAACAATGTGGTACTTTATGATCCGTTTTATCAAATTCCTGGCCAGCTTTATCGTATCGCTGACTTTTATACAGGCCATTACGCCAAGCGAAATAGCCGCCGGATTATACTCCATTAAAGTACCTTATAAGATTGCTACCATTGTTTCCATCGCCTTCCGTTACATACCGGATATCTCCAGAGACTTTTCGGATATCAAAATCTCCATGCAGGCACGGGGCATGGAACTGGATTCCAAACGGACAGGACTATTTACCCGGCTGAAACAGTACATTCTGATCCTGATGCCCCTGATCATTATTTCTTTTGAGCGTGTCGGCAATATTGCCAATGCCATGGATCTGCGGGGATATGGAAAAGGAAAAACAAGAACCTATTATGCGGAACACGATGAAACGCCAAATGACCGCCGGATGAAGGTATTTTATATTTTAATCTATCTTTCCATCCTGGCCGTTATCTTCTGTCGGATCGTCTTTCCGCCGGAATTTCAGGTATGGGCGCCATGGATATAAATTTTCAACAGTATTTTCTGGATCATTTAACGGATCTGCAAAACCTAATAAAAATTCCTTCCGTCTATGATGTGGAAACCATCACGGACGAACATCCCTATGGAAAAGGCGTTTCCGACGCCCTTGCCTATATGGCCGGACTGGCCCAAAAAGATGGGTTTGAAGTTCTAAACTATGACGGACATGCCATTGCCATCCGGACTGCGCCGCAGGATGAACGGATCGATATCGTATCACATCTGGATGTCGTGGAACCGGGTATGGGGTGGAGCGTTCCGCCCTTTTGCGGGGAAGTGCAAAACGGAAGGCTTTACGGAAGGGGGAGCCAGGATATGAAGGCTCCCGCCTTTCTTACTTATCTTGCCCTGAAACTGATCCGCGAGGAAGGTCTTTCTCTAAAAAAGGAACTGCGCATCGTTCTGGGCGGTGATGAAGAACGTACCATGAACGATATGTTTTATTATGTCTCCAAAGCAGGCATGCCTTCCTTTGCTTTTACGCCCGACGGATTTTTCCCTATGGCGATCGGTGAAAAAGGTTCTCTGATGTGGCGCCTTTCCGGAGAATATGACGGCATTGTCAGTAAAATGAACTGCGGCGTCCAATGTAATGTAGTCGCTCCCACAGCCAATGCACTCCTGAAGGACAACCGTTATACGGCAAAGTTGAAAGAGCTGGCTGCTGCATCGAATATTCCCTGCACGATATCGGAAAAAGAAAATAAGACTTATCTGGAAGTCACCGGAAAGGCGGCCCATGCTTCCGCGCCGGAGGAAGGCTGCAGTGCGGCTGTGGCGCTGTTTTCTCTGTTAAGGGAATGCAATGATCCCCTGATGGATAATCTTTACCGATGCTTTCAGGACTTTTACGGGCGCTCTGTCGGCATAAAAACGCCAACCGGCGATCCGGCTGCCTATACAATGAATCTGGGCATTTTTCGCATAGAAAACGGAATCTGTTACGGCGAAGTCGACGCCAGATATCCTTTTGGCATGTCTTCTGCGGAATGCACGGCCAAACTGGCCGCCAGGTGCAGTTTAAAACTGTCTTTGGATTATGATTCTCCGCCTACCATGAACGATCCGAAGGATCCTTATGTAAGCACGCTTTTATCTGTTTATCGGGAAAAAACCGGCGATCACAGCGAGCCGATCATTTCCGGCGGCGTTTCCTACAGCAAGGTATTCGGACACTGTGTCGCTTTCGGTCCGGCCGGTCCGGCAGAACCGCTTTTGGCACATCAGGCAGACGAATCCGTTTCCCTTGATTATGCGGGAAAGGTTCTGGAAATTTATTATGAAGCAATGAAACGCATTGCATCCTGCTGAAAAGTATGGCATTTTTATCACGTAAGCTACTCCGACGATTGCGAAAATCCAGGAAGGGCGGGCGGAGAGGAAAAGTTTCTGCTTCGAGGCACGCTTTCGCTCCGTTAAAAATGCAGCGGATGCTAGGTTCGTAAGAAACCTCACCAAGCACCGGCATTTTTAGAGGGCCCTTCAGCAGAAATCTTTTCCTCTCCGCCCGCCCTTCCCGGATTTTCGCAATTGTCTAACATAAAAACCAACACAAAATACTAAGAAATGAGGAAGACTATGAAACCATGTATTGTCTGGCAGACAGACTTCGGACTGAAATGGGGCGCCGTTGCCGCCATGCGGGGCGTCTGCAAACAGGTAGATCCCACTTTGGAATGTGTGGATATTACGCACGAAATTGAGCAGTATAATATTTTGGCCGCCTCCCGGGAGATCATGTATGTAGAACCCTTCTGGCCGAAGGGAACCGTGTTTGTCTCCGTTGTAGACCCCGGCGTAGGTACGGACAGACGTGCCTGCGCGGCCAAATTAAAAGATGGAAATTATATCGTAACGCCTGACAACGGAACGCTGACCCATCTTTTTTACCAGGTAGGAATAGATGAGATCCGTGAAATCGATGAAAGCGTGAACCGCTATCCCGGTACCGAAGACGTTTCCGTGTTCCACGGCAGAGATATTTTTGCTTACACTGCCGCAAGACTGGCGGCAGGCGTGATCGACTTTAACGGTGTCGGCCCGGCCTATCCCATTGAGGAGATCGTCCTCTTCAGACAGGATATGATCAAGGCACAGGTGGACGGGACAACGATAAAAGGGATCGTTTCCAGTGTCAGCGACCCCTTCGGCAGCATTGCCCTGAATATACTTTCTTCTGACTTCAAGGCTGCAGGCTGCCGGCATGGAGATCATCTCCATGTGACCTTATCCGATCAGGGGACGGTATATTTCGATCAGGATGTTCTTTATGAGAAATCCTTCGGATATGTGGATGTCGGGGAACCGATTCTTTTTGATTCCTCTACCAACTATATTGAGCTTGGCATCAATCAGGGGAACTTCAGAGACACTTTCCGGGTGAAGGCAGGAAGTGATCATACGTTTGTGATCGTAAAATAAATAAAGGGCTGCGCCAAACAGCGTAACCGAAACCGACAGCGGTAAATCCAGTAACAGGTTTACCGCTGTTTTATTTGCGGCAGTTTCCGACAGACGACCTTTTCCGGCGATTCCTTCCATACGCATTGAATGGCCTTTTCAGCCACATTAGACTGAAAGGCATAGGAACATCCATAATTCTGTTTTCGGGGGAATTTGAGCCGTCTGGGGACGTTACAGAGGGTAATGCCGGTTTCATTCCGGAGGACGCAGACAGCACATTGGATTTTGGCAAAATTAGCCGCATTTCTGGCAAAAATAACACCCTCTAAAATAGTAAAATATTGTCAGAAATATGATAAAATGAATAATAGATTTGTTGTCTGGATATAAAAATATGTACATTGAAAATATCATATGCTTCCGGTAAGGCTTTTCCACAATTATGATAAACAAAAAATATGATTTTTTAAGAAAAAAAGATTGTATTTTACAACAAAATTGTGTATAGTGATACTAAGTTTTGATTTTGAATAGATTGAGGAGGTGTACGCACTGCGATATAAGAAACCTATTTACGTCACCAGAAAAGACACCTTTTTAGCCAGTGATCAGATCATCCCTTATGGCGGCAGAATTTGTATTTCCTCCGAAACCAAAAGAAATGCGGCTGCGCTGAAGCTTTTAAGCGCATGTCTGCCCAAAGAGAAAAAATGACCCTGGCTGCAAACGGGTCTTAAAAACGAATGCCGCCCCCTCGGGCCATTCTTACTTCACAAAATGAGCATAATTGAAAAACCATTCCGAAAGAATATCAGATCATATCTTTCTTAAAGGTTTTCAATTATGCTCATTTATTTTTTCGACAGTTTATTTTACATACCAGAAAGGAATCTATAGAATGCAAAAGAAAAATGAAAATGCCGAAATACCATACTGTTCCAGATACAGTGTTGACATTATCAAAATGATACGAAACAACAATATCGCTACCGGCAAAGACAGTCTTTCCGGTTATGACACATATTTTATGCTGGACTATTTCGACTTGCTGTTTCACCAGACATTAACCGGTGAGTCCAAACTCTACCGGGAGTTCTGGAACATCAGAGACAGTTATGAAAAAAAGACGCTTAATTATAAAGCCGCCTATAAAACGCTCAGCCTGTATGCAGGACAAAATGCAGGAAATGAAGATATTTTTAAAACACAGGATTGCCATGGGGAAAAATGTATTTCCGACGCCCCATTTCTGGGAATTATACAGATCAATATTGTATACAACATATTTACCAAAGAACTGGACGTAGAAGACACGCTTTCCGCCTGCGAAAATAAAATCATGGAACATCTTCTCAACAATGATCTGGAAAAGCATCCCAAAACGTCCTGCAAAATGTTCCGCAGCAGTACCAGCGGCGATCTGTGTTTCGTGGTCAAAAGCGCTTCCATAGAACATATTTATAAGATTTCCGCTCTGATCAATCACCTGGTGATCCATTATAACGGTGACAGTTTTAAATTAAACACATACACCAACATCGGAATTGAATGCTGCCTGAATGATAAAGGGCAGTTCATGACCCTTCGCGATGATACCATCGATTTGAATAGAAACTGTGAATTTGCGCTGCGCATTACTTCGGATCATGAGTTCGCCAAAGTAATGATCGGCGAAATTCAAAAAGCAAATACACAGGCAATTGTTGTAAAACCCATGGAAGGTTTATTCGGCCGTTACGATTTTCTTCTTCAAATGCCGATGTGCAGCTTCGCACAGATCTATACCACATTATGCGCAAGCAAAATAACCGGAGGAAAAACGAAACCTGCCGATTCTGCAAATAAAAAAAGCGCACCATGGATTCAGTACCTCATAAGCGGCATTACGGACAACAAAGTGCAGATCATCAACGAGCGTGTCCTTGTTCCCTTATCGGAAACCCTGTTTATGCCCAGGGAGTTAAAAGATGTACCCGAGTCCGCTTACCAGAACCTTCAGAATACAGAAGACAAGCTGCGAAGCGCAGTCAAGAAGATCGGCAATACACTCAAAAATAACCTGAACAGATTTCAGGCAATGGAAGGCATTTTTATCGAAGAACGCCGCGTCTTCATCGATATCGGCAGAGAACTGTCCGAACTGATCAGCACTTACGTTCCGCAGGGAATAGAAAACGATTCTCATGTCAACTGGCAGATGCTGATCAGTGATCTCAAAGTTACTTTTATGTGCATCGATAAGTGGGCCGCAGCCTATGAAATGTGCAGTGATGACGCAGAACGGAAAGATATGCGCATCCATTTTCTCGATGATCTGCGTCTGGTAACGGATGCCATTAACCGTTATTACAAATTTCTGCAAAACGTCAATGCACAGACATGGCAGTCTCCATTATATGAAATCCAGACCCAGCTTGACGCTGAAAAAATGATGATCGCCTATCGGGAATTTCTATATGAATATTTCTTTGATTATAAAGAGCACTATAAAGACGACAAAGAACCGCGTCCCATGCTCTACCCGATCCTTTATCCCGATATGGCAATCGATATTGCATGCGCCATGGCCGTGTTCCAAAATATCAGAGGACTGGATTCCCGTCTTCTGATCTGCCGGGTGCCTTCTTTTGAATACTACGGCAGAATGTTTGATATGATCCCCTGGATCCTGCACGAAGCATCCCATTCCGTCAGAACACTGGACCGTCCGGCAAGAAACAATTATTTGATCTACACAGTCATGCATAACGTGTTTGACCAGCTGCTCTACAAATTTTTCAATAAATATTCCAATGATTTCGGCTACCATAAACTCGGTGCCCTGGAAAACGACATTTTAGCCGGCATAGCGGATACGGCCGTCAAAGAATTTGAAGCCTTCTGCCGCACCGGAAAAGACGATCCGGCCGGCCTGGAAATAAACTACCTGGAAACAAAGTTATTGGAATATCTGGAAAAAATATTCGATCAGAATATCGTACAGTCGGATAAAGGAGAAGATGCCGTCAATATCAGATCGATCCAGACGACACTGCTTCATTTTCTCGGCGTTATGGGCCTATTATATGGGGCAGATAATGATGCCGCGGATACGCTTGTCCTGGTCGAACAGTCCGCGGAAAGCGCTGACGCTCTATGCAGTTTATTAAAACTGATCCATGATTCCTATTATGAGCAGATAACCGGCTCCGCACCTGCTCCGATGAAATGGCAGTTCATTATAAAGGATATCACCGAGTTTGAAGTCATACTGGAAAATGACCAGAAACTTCTGCGAAAGTTCGGTATCAAAAAAGATATTTTACGGGATTACTGCTTTACCATGCGTGAACTAAACCGGCTGCAGGGCGCATGGTCCAAACGCCGAAAAGACGACGCCAACGACGCCCTGCGAAACAGTTTATGGGAAAAATGCATACCGGATATCCGGCGGAAAATCAAAAAAGGATTTGAAGAGAATAAAGGATTTACCGAACTTTACCGGATTCTAAATATGGTATTTAACAGTGAAGAATCTTCCGATCATACCAATACCGCCAAGATTGGACAGATCTTTAATATCCTGCTGCAAGAAGAGGTGCACACGCTTGTCACAAGAGAAGTTACCATCTACAGAGAATCTTATGCCGATCTGTATATGGCGGCCGCCCTTGATTTCAGCGCATTCGGCTACTGCAGACAGATATCCCAGACGACAAGCGACGCTTCGAAAGAAAATCCCATGCAGTGGGCAAGCGCAGTCAATGTCAACAGATTCCGGGCCGTTTCTGCGATCCTGTCGGCAAAAGAGTGCACAGCAATTGAAAGCGGCAGCAACATCAAAGTCCCCATGGACGCCTTATTAAAAAACGGGAAAGCCTACTGTCATGCAACCCTGGAATGTATTACCAAATCAATCTTCCACAAAACAGGCGCTGCGGCTCCCCGAAATAATAAAAAGGAAAAAATAGAAGCTTTTTTCACCGCGCTGCGCCAGAATATTGATACCATTTTCACCTATTTTACACAGGATGAACTTGTCGAAGAAGCCTTGGAAGACTCCCTGCTGTCAGTCTATCTGGAACCGGACGCCCATATAGATGAAGAACCTTCCTACGTATCGGCTGCCCGCCGCGAAGCAGTTAAAATATTTAAGGAAATTGAAAGAGAACTTCGCGAATACCGTCATGTCGTATACCGCATCAAGTGCTTTATTCAGTTGATCGACCTGACAGGGGAAAACGGGCAGATCGTCATTCCCAAGAAAGAATTCGAGCACTTAAAAGCACTGTATGAAGAACATCTTCTCAACTGCCGCATTCTCAAGGATGATGAAGCATGTAAAAACATTGCAGACTATTATAATAATCCGCAGTCTGCCCTTGATAAAACACCCGAGATCATGTTGGAAGATACCATACACTTTATACAGACATACTATTACAGAAACCGCTTCAAGATCATGTCATCCGACGAGATAAAAGGAGAATTGGACGAATGAGCATAAAAATTTCCCACAAATTTTACGCAGATTCTCTGGAAGAAGTACTGCACTATGTAAGCAAGATCGGGGACGTCTACAAAAAAGACGATTCCCTGAAGCCTCTATGGTTCCGGGGACATGAATATTCCCATTACAATCTGGAACCCAATATTTTCAGGCAGGCCGCTTATCAGTACAATGCCGGAAAAACATACAGCAATAACCATCTGCGGGAAGATTACCGCTACCAGCACTTTATGTCCAGAAACTTTGACAAGACCGATTACCGCGAACCTCATTCCGTTTTTGAATGGCAGGAGATCATGCAGCACTTTTTCTCCAAGACCCGCCTTATGGACTGGAGCGAGTCCCTTCTTGTTGCACTGGAATTTGCCATGGAGGCTTTCCTGATCCCCTATAAAAATCTGGATATTTCTGAAAAAAGACGGAAACTGCAGCCGACCTTATGGATCCTGCAGCCGAATCAATTAAACGACAAAGTATACGACGCGCTTTTAGAAGGAAAAGACTTTCCTCTGCTCAAGCGCGTCGGACAGGGATTAAATGCCTTTACAAGAGCACGGATCGGCAATGAATTAAAGGCAAATAAAGATATCTACTTTTCTCTCCAGGATAAAAAAGAAGGAAATTACAGCAACATTGTCAGTCTGAGCGCTTTGGAAGAATTGAAACGTTCCTACACGGGACGGGAAACAGAAGCCGTCAAACGCCTGGAATTTAACCCTCTATTTTACCTGTTATTAAGAATATATACTGACGGTGTGCCGGTAGAAGTCGGTACCGTGCCGCCTTTGGCAATCATCCATCCCTACCACAGTTATCGAATCCGTTCCCAAAAGGGCGTTTTTACAGTATTTCCATACTATATTCCCGGAAAAAAAGAAGATATGATCTCAAACATGAAGCTCAACTTTAATCCTATTGCCATGGAATATATGCCCAAATGCCAGGACTGCCTGTATGAAATCCAATTGACCAACCCCGGAAAAATCGCTGAGCAGATGCGCAAAATAGGCTGCAGGAGCAGTGATCTGTACCCTGACACACAGCGGGTAGCACAGGATATGGAAAATATGGATTTCTCGGTGTAAGGGACTCTGCCCCGATAAAAATGCAAAAACACCGGATTGCACAGTCCGTTTATTTTGTTCCGAACATTCTGTCCCCAGCGTCGCCTAAACCGGGACAAATATAAGCATGCTCGTTCAGACAGCGGTCTACATGTCCTACATAAATCTGAATATCCGGATGTGCCTTTTGCAGACGTTCCAATCCTTCCGGCGCTGCAATGATGCACATAAATTTGATCTGTTTCCCACCGTGCTGTTTGATAAAATTAACCGCTTCGGAAGCAGATCCGCCGGTAGCCAACATGGGATCCAGCACCACGATCGTTCTCTGATTGATGGGTTCCGGCAGTTTGCAGTAATATTCATGCGGCTCGTGCGTCTCAGGATCTCTGTAGAGTCCGATATGCCCTACTTTAGCGCTGGGAACCAATGCCAATATTCCGTTTACCATACCAAGACCTGCCCGCAGTATAGGCACCACGGCAAGCTTTTTCCCTGCAATTTTTGGGGTCATACACTTTTCTATCGGCGTCTGCACTTCCACATCTTCCAGCGGCAGATCTCTGAGCGCCTCATACCCCATCAAAATGGAGATCTCCTCGATGCATTGTCTGAACTCATTGGTACCTGTGTTAATATCCCTGATCTGCGAAATCTTATGCTGAATCAACGGGTGCTTCATAATAAAAATATTTTCCATCATTTGTCCTCTCTGCTGTTTTTATACTCTTATTTATCAATATAATGGATTTTCATCGGACAAGTCAACTGTTTTTAATAAAGCGCTTCAGCCGAGCTTCCTTCCGACTTCACTCTCAAACATGATCCCGCCGATCTTTCTTTTTTCCTGCCCGTCTAAATCTGCTTTAAACATACCGTCTAACAGCAAAACCTGTTCTTCCCACTCAAACAGCCCCGCATGACAGCACTTATTCCTTCTTCTGGTACACTCGCCAAGCTTCTCTTCAAAGGCGCTCCACCATAACGCATCATAGCGGTCATACCCGGCCATCTCCATTCTTCGGCTAAGCTCCTCTTTATAATTTCTGAAGATCCAGCCAAACGTTCCCAGCATAAGTTTCCTGTTTTTTGCATCTTTCAGCAATACAGAACCCTGTCCGTTTCCCCCTATTCTGCATTCCGGCAATGCCTCTTTTAATCCTTTGGCAAAACAATCTTTTATCTGCAGTTCCAACGCCTTGCAAAAAAGAATTGCACAGCAGGAAGCATCCATCTGTTTATTAAGCCTGTAAACGGGGCCCAACAGGAAAAACAATTTCATGCCGAGAATGATGTTCGCTCTTACCTCTGCAGAGAAAACTTCCAGATCCTGCATCCCGGTAAAACCAAATTCTCCAAGCTGTTCTGTCGAAAGTTCTGTTTTCAGAAAGGTTTCATCTAATCCTTTTATAAAGCCGGCCGTATCCAGACTGTAATCTCTATCCCCTTCTTCCGATACGACTGTTGCAAAAGATGTAACGGGCGGCAGTCCTGCTGACGCCTTTAACAACGCCTCCTCCCGTTCCTGTTCCGGAATATCCCTGTCCAGTATGGACTTGATCTCTTTTATCGCATATGTATCCAGAATTTCTTTGGCCGTGCTGACACACTGTGATGCCTGCCATGTTTCTTCGTCGCCGATCACATACAGCCTGAATTTTGCCCGGGTCGCGGCAACATTGACAATATTTCTATTGACCCATTTCACAGCGCCTCCCGCCTCTGCGCTGTCGTCACAGCCGAGCAGAAATATGACCTCATCCGCTTCTTTTCCCTGAAAAGTATGTACTGTCCCGATCTTCTTTTTCTCATAATCAAGCATATACTCTTTTTTGATTTTCGTCTGCGGATGCATTCTGCAATAGCTTTCGATATATTTTTTTATCCCCGAAACAACCGTTGTAAACGGACTGATAATATAAAGACTTGGCTCCGGATTGTTCGAAAAAGCGGTCTCCAGCAACTCACAAACCTTTCTGCCCTGCTCTTTCACGAAGTGATCCTTACTGCCGTTTTCCTTCCCTTTCACCTGGATCCACTGAGAGTTCCCGCAGATAAACTTCACGGCCTGCGCAGGCTTCGGAGGCCTGGTCTGCTGCTTCATGATCCCGTTGTAGGAAATTTCATTTGAAATATCATACATAGGCGAGATACAGCGTCTATGCACCAACAGCGGACAGCCTGCCCAATCCGGATAATCCGAACCATTGTCCAGATAAGTGCCGAAGCGATTCATCCCGTCGGCAAATCCCTGTACGGAAAGCGTCTTTCTCTTATATGGCCGCAAGACGTCGTCGGTATATGCCTTCCGCAGAAGGAGCAGATCATCGGTAACAACCGGTTCCACCTGCTTCGGATCGCCTACGATAACGGCTCTGCGGCTTCTAAAGAGCGCGCCCAATGCCATCTGCGGCTGGGCCTGTCCTGCCTCGTCCACAACAAGCGTTCCGATCACCCCTGTTTTCCTGATATCCCGCAGCAGACTCCCGACCGACGCAAAGGTAGAGGAAATGACCGGCACCAGTAGAAACAGCGTCTGAAAAAGCGCCGGGAGCATATTTTCCTTATCCTCTTCATGGAAAGTAATCCTCTCTCCTTCATCACCCTGCCGCAGTCCCCAATAATGTGAAAGAGTCACAAAATTATCCCTGCAACGGTTCGAAGAAATGACAAATTCCTTATTTAACCGCATTGCATACCCGAATAATTTCTCTCTTTCCCTATTATAGCGCTGCGTAAACCATGGATTGGACACCTGTGCCTGCGTTGTCTCCTGTATATCGTCAGAGAGCAGCTTTCCGATAAATCGGCTGTCTATCACCTGTGCCTGCTCCAATACATCGCCGCCCGTAAATCGGGCGGTCTCCGCTTCATACTCTTTTATGACCGCCGCAAGCGCTTTGTCAGCCTGCGCCAATTTTTTCCTGCAATCGGCAATTCGATCATCTTGTTCAACCATAGACTGCGTCAATCGGTCCTTTACTGCAAGACCCTCCTCATATTCCAGACTGGTCCTGTCATACAAATCTTTGGCCGGCTCTACCCTCTTTTCAGCACTTTCGACCTCTGCCTTTAAAGCGGCCGCTCTGCAGCTTTGTTCTTCGGCCTCTTTTGTATACGTATCCGCAAGCTGCAGCGCCGTATGATATTCCGCTTTCCGAAATAACTTTGTCACAATCCCGACTGACCGACTGACTTCCCATGCCTTTTCCCGCAGTTCCTTTACTTCTTCATTGACCTGTTTAAACTGTTCTTCCCTTCTCTGCAATTCTGCCGTTACTTCATGCAGCGCTTTTTCACAGGACTCTTTTCTTAAAAGAACCGTTTTTTGCTCACTTTGCAGCGCCGACAGCTTTTCCTGATAAATTTTTATGTTCCTGGCGCTTTCTTCTATTTCTGCCTCACATTCCGTTCGAATCTGACAGACCAGTTCTTCTGCCCTTGCTCTTTTTTCCGCCAATTCCCCCGCTTTTTTTAAAGAAGCCTGCATATCCTTTACAACATCCAGTTGTTTTAAGAACCGTTCCCTCGCTGCCCGGTAAGATTGGCACCGCTTCTGTGCCATATCTTTACTTTTATAAAAGTCCCATCCCAAAGGATACAGCACCCTGCTGTAAAACCGGTCCAGATTGGATTTTTTGCCAAGCGGCGCAGCCACCAGACCCCATACGTCTTCGTTATCCAAAAGATCTTTCGCATATTTTGTATAATAAATATCATGATAATGAACTTTATCGCGGTCTGTTGTCTCTACCGTTTCCGATTTCTCCGGATCAAAGAGGTCTCCGACCTCCGTCAGCAGCGCTTTTAATTCCTCCGTATCCTCTGCAAGCGGCGTAAGATCTCCTAACATCCCCTTGGGAAGCTCCTTGGAAATATTCTCAACGGCGGCATTATTGCATGACGTAACAAGCATACTGTAATCATTGACTGCATCATTCTCTAAGCTGTACCAATGACGCGTATATTTTGAGTATGCGTTCTCCGCCTCACCTCCATGCAGAAAATCGTGTTTCCGGAATGCCTTATCCGGCTCGTCATACGCTGAAAGCAGAATCGCCCTTTCAACAATATTACTCACTACTATTTCTTTTAACAAAGTCGTTTTACCGGTTCCCGGAGGTCCGTTAACGGAAAACACCCTGCCGTTTTCCCCATATAACGCGGACGTTCCCTTACCGATCGAAAGGTTAATGGCAATCTGCTGCATAAATGCGGGCATAAATCTGGAGGGCCACTTCCCAAGCGGAGCATTTTCAACCGATAAAATTTCACTGATCTGCCGCTTATATTCCTTACTGCCCTGCTTTTTCGGCGCCACCAGATCGATCCTGTCCTTCTCGTGCTCCGTTTCCTGCAAAACCGTTATATACGAAAGCAGATCTTTTCCAAGATATCGATCATCCGAAAGCGCGCCGCTTCTTACCTGTTCCAAAACCAGTTTGATATCATCCGAAAAATAATCATGCGACAACCCTAAATAAGAATCTTCTTCTTTCTTGTTTTTTGCCTCTTCATCGGCAAACAGCTGAAAGCTGATCCCGTATATTTCCTCATAGGAATCGTTTGTACTTCCCGTATTTTCTATGTTTCCTTTTATATAAGTTTCTTCAATCTTCTCATACAAAGTCCGGAGTGACTTCGGTGAAAGTCTGCCTTCCGGCAGTGTCTTTTCAAGTGTTTCTACCGCCTCATGATACAGCCTGTCATCCAGAGATTCTGACAGATCTCCTTTGGCATGTTTAATCTGATTGAGCGCCCAGATGATCGTCGAAAGAGACAGCGAATACTTCAGATAATCGCCGGACGGAGAAAGCTGCAAACTTGCCCAGGCTATCTCATCGGTATTTTTCTCAGGACTCACACTGTCCTCTTCGGAGACCGGCAGGACCGCAGCTATGCAGCTGATACATTTTTCACGCTTTACTTTACCTATATAAACGGTAAAATTTCCCCACAGTTTCATTCCGCATTCTGCAGCTTCTTTGCAGGCAAGTTCGAATAAATCCGTTTCCAGGTTTTCCCCGGTGAACGTGATGAAGGTTTCGATCGTTTTAAGGTTGTTTTTGCCTTCTTTGATTTTAGCCCTGACATCTTTTTTACGTTTTTTAACCCGGTTTTGAATATCCCGGAAGTCCGGATATCTGTCTTGTGACAGGAATTCCAGGGCAAACCAATAGTCAAGGATTTTTTCGGAAAGTTGTTCTTTTGGGGTTTTCATAGGTGTGGGGAGGACTCCTTTTTGTTTGTCAATAAGTTTAGTATAGCAGAATGCTGCGATCCTTGCTTAGATTTTTTTGTCGGAAATGGGGGTATTTTTGCCAAGAAAGGAGAGAAAAGGGGCGGCTGCATTTATTTAGGAGAATTGACAGGAAAATATCATTTACAAGCAGCACATTTGTAATTCCATGAATTAATATGTAAAAATTCAACACAAACTATTGACAGCTATACAAATGCCCAAACCAAAAACACATAAAATGTATATATTTTTACCCTAAAATATATATGGTATACGGGAACGACTCAATATGATTCCTGTTCTGGTCAACTCTCTTCTGAGAAGTTGTTCTTTAAAACCACTTTTCTCTTCAGTCATTTTAACCATATCGCTGCGTATATCCATGAATAGACTGTAATGGTTAATCGTATTATCTTCAAAGCAGCTCTTACACTTGTCCCAAATTTTCTTATGTTCCTCCGGCATATCTCCGCACAGCCTGAAATACTCCTCACATCGCTCGCGATAGTGTGGACCGCTAAGCTTAGGAACCTTTATTCTCGCGTGATTCAAAAAATGCAAAATGCTTTGAAATACAACATTCTGATTAAATCCCGGGCCGACCACGATCTCATGTATCGGCCATCCACCCGCACACTCTATGTCAAGAAACGGTTTTAAGACATTTCTACTATTGCGATAATCAATTCGGAACACTTTTTCCCATTCAGCCATATTAAACACGAGACGATACTCCGCTTCAGCCTTGAATTCGGCCCTTTTCACAAAGGGTGCCATCCGTTTCCACAATGTCGGATATTCGTCATTAATATCCGCTATTTCAGTTTTCTCCTCATCCTGTATAGCATACTTTTGTCTCTTAGTCGCCTCATCCCAAATCTCATCAGCAATCTTTCTGTATTCATTTTCATCCATTGCCGTCTTTGTACAGTAATACACTTTCTGTATGCTCAATTTTTCTTCCGTATCAGGCAGGTCTTCGCGCTCCTTCGCTTTTGATCCGTCGCTTTCCGGATATGCCCGGTACTTCTCCATACCGGAAAAACACATTTTAAGACTCACACCAGACTCTCCCGCATACATGGACCACTGACTTAATAAATCCCGCGCTTCTGAGAAAGAAATCGAATAGCTTGTAATCTCTTTCTCCAATACTTTGCAAAGCATTTCTTCGGTAATAAGCTCTTTTTTCCTTCGCTCATTAAATATCTCCCGTAATTCCCGCACTCCGTTCGCATACTCTTCTGCATCGTTCATATATCCGAGATTTGTCGCATAGATATTGGCATTTTGGAGAATATAACTCATGGTCTCTACATTCGTGTAATAATATAACTCCACCTCATCTACCTCTTATTTCCAGCCAAAAGACCATCACGAATATAATCGTAATCAAGCTTTAGAATATACTCCTGTGGAATATATTCCACCAACGGAATGGTATGGCGATCAAAGGTTCTGTTTAGTCTGTCAACAATTTTCTCACCTAACGTAGTGTAGAACCATATATTCAGTTCTTCTTTTTGCATCTTCTCTTTTGCATAAATAATATTGACCCGGTCCTCAAACTCATCTGTATCACCTAAATTATAGTCCGCAAAAATTAGCGTATCTTTTTCGTAATATTCGTTTAGCTTTTGTCTAAGATCAAGATTACTCTTTATGTGGAAAAGCTGTGTATCCAGTTCCTTACACTTTTGTTCAATTTCGCTGTCTTTTTCAGGCCTATATGTGAAACCGCCATGAAAGTACAGCAGCACAATTGTATCAACTTCCATACGTTTTAACTCTTTAATTGTTTCCCACATGAAATACGGCCTATCATCTACTATAATTATTCTCATATTTTTCCCTCTTTCTCTAACAACCTCTAAACTCTGAATATTTTTCTGCCAAGATAGGGATATCCATATAGAAATACTGCACATCATCTTCCACAGTAGTTCCCACTTTTACATCATACTCCCCTCCTAAGAGTTTTTCAATCGAATTCTTTAAGTGTCTAATTTCTTCTTGAATTTCCTCTTTAGAACCGAAGCAGTGAAAAGTTCTTTTTATCTCATATATCCAGTTATCTAAACGCGTCGCTATAATGCTTTTTATATATCTTGACATGCTCCAAAGGGAAATTCCCTCATTTCTTTTAGGCGGATATTTCAACCCCCTATTAATCTCTTCAACCGAACGTTCCATGTGATCACATCTGTTCGCAATCCGCAGGCTCCCCCCTTCTGTTTTTGTCAAGTACACAACAATTTTCTTTGCCCCTTCATGCTTTTCGTCATTCTTTCCAATTCCTCTTCTGGCTCCCGCAGCATTCATAATTAATGCCGTTAACAGCAGGCAGACATCATCTGCACCACTTGCCACTGCATAAGTTAAAAAATTCTCCTCCTCTCCTAATTTGTACTCTCCTGTCCTGCACTGGGAACCTTCTGGAAATTCGAGGTATAAATAAACACATCGGCTTAACTCTTCCTGATCTACCACTGCCAGAGGTCTTCCTTCATGGTAAATAGAAAAGATTTTTTTACGCGGATGAACATGCAAATTTACTCTCTTGTGATAAAAATCTTCTTTCAGACTTTCTCTGTATATCCGGCTCACTTGCAAATCTGAAAGCAGTGTCAAAACAAAAGAGCGATATTCTTCCTTTTCTTCTTCTCTGCTTAATTCATGAATTTGCACTCTGCGCACATTTTCCTTGGTATGTGTAAGCGCTCTGTCCAATTCATACAACATGCCCTTTTCATCTGCCAGCATCAATTCAAACAGATAATCAATGACATCTTCATTAAATACGGATTTATTCAGTTGTTCTCTTAGGCACAATAAATTGCGTATTTTATACCATGCTTCGGGATATCTGATCTCACTAAATTCAGCATATACCAACAGCCTTCTTTGATTTTTCTGCGCAGCATTCGAATTACCGATTTCCCAAATCATATAGGCATCTTCTTTATTAATATAGAACTCTGAAATGCTCTGTTTTTCAGTAATATTATGAAAATCTCTCAATTTCTCCGCAACATCAATCGTCGCTCCCTCAATGAACCAATCTGCAAACTCATTTGCTTTCTTACTGTCAGCAATCACAAGATATTTCTTGCGGTTTTCCAATTCAAGCTTCGGTACTTTCGGTCTGTCTTCTTCCCATGCTTCTTCATATTGCTTTGCCAACTCGTTAAATTCTGCTCTGATATGATCCTCCCACTTGTCACACTCCATAGGACATTCCAACAGCAATTTAACTTCCTCCGCACACAGTATTTTATTCATCAAGCCGACAATATCATGACAGATTTCCTCTATCTTTCTATCCGACAATTCCTGTCCTCTCATTACAGCGCTTTTTTTGCAAAGTGCCAAGAGTTCGACGCCTGCTTGTACTTCGTTCTCCCTATCTTTTAAAACACACTTTTTTTCAATATCATATAGTCCAATATCTGACAGCACAGCACAATAGTCCCTGTATTGCGCCTTTTTAAGCTCATCGTTCAAAGATATATTCTCTACCTTTTTGCACAACTTTTCCAAGCCGTCATAATATGCGCGCGTATTCTCCAATAAGAGTCTCCCCAATATATGATCCGGCAAATCAAAATTTTTCTCTTTTTCGTAAATTTCGCGGCTAAACCATGCACTTTTGCTTGTGTCTGAGCTCACACCTAAAAGTTTTTTGGTCTGCTGTAAAAATCTGTCATATAATGATTCCTTTTCGTTCTCTGCATAATCAGCAACAAATTTTGCTATGGCATGTATGTTTTCACTTCTGATAAAATAATTACCTTTCATTTCCGTGATCTGCTTCATTAATATTTTCATCAGATCAAGGCGCTGCTCTTTCGTAAAATCAGCCTGCACAATATTCAGAATATCCCGCACATGCTTTTCATTTTGTGCAATGTACGTTTTTCCCACGGCTTTCCATGTATCAGCAATCTGTTTTTTTTCAAACAGCCCTTCCGCCAAAAATAGCAGCACGTCAAAAACCACCTCTTTTATGGTTTTATTAAATACTATAAAAGGCCTGGATACAATCTTCAAGTATGATACAAAATACTCAAATGCCTCCTCTTGTCCCTGCTCCTTTTTTCTTCCGTTATAGTCCTTGAGCAGCAGATCTAATAGACATTTTGCCACACTTTCTTTCTTATTTCCGTGCTTCTCATCATCCAATGCAATCGTCGCCATATGACAGCAGAACATTCTGCGAAACGCCTTTTCTCTAGTATCATTCTCATATACGTTTTCGCCTCCTTCCTCCTGCGCATCCCGCAATACCTGTATCCGCTCTTCCTCCTTATCCTTTAACTGCCTGACCTGAAACTTTTCGCTCTCACTCTTCCAATACGACGCCATTTGTTTTGTTGCCGATGAGCGGTACAATATATCCGCCTCACGCTGTAACTGGCACAAAGTGCAGGAATCACCATGATTCCGCATAGACGAGATGTGCAGAGTACGAAATGCAAAAAAACCATTCTCCAACCATTCTTCATTGCTGGTTTTACGGCCCTGATATCCAATATATTGCAGCCGGCTTTGAGGAGAATTGCGATCCAACAGCACAAATACCTTTTCGAAGATACGGATATCCATGTTCTTATTCTTTTTTCTATATCTATTTATGATACTAGACACAAGACTTCTCGCTCTAAAAAAAGTTCTGCCCGTAATAATGCTGTCATCCACATAATAAAGTTTTACCGCCCCTCCTTCATCCGTATCCAGAAGCCGGATAAGCAGCGCAAGATTGGAATATTTCGCACATATATTGCTTCGATATTCCTTATCTACATCTACCCTGATAACCAGTGCCGCCTCGTGAAATACAATCCGGTTTATGTATTCCATAAATCCCGTATTGCTGAAATGCGAAGGACAAAATAATACATGGTACTCGTTCATATCGACATTTATCGATTTCGAAACTTCTTTCAGCCACTTGATAATTTCTTTCTTTTGTTTTAAAAATAAATCATCCGTCTTGAAATAATAAAGAAAATGATTCTCTCCTCTTTGCGTATGCCCATAAATCAAAGACTCCTTTAATACCCTAAGGCTTTCTTCTTCGCTCCGTATTTCGTCATAAGAAAGCTCTTTCCATTCTTCAGTTCCATACAATCCAATTGCCTGATTAGGAATCGTTGATGCAGCATTCACTTCCACCAAAGGCGTCTCCGCTATCGGCTCCTTTGGAAAACACAGTTCACAGCAGTTTGCTTCATAATACTTCACCTTAATGGATATAAAGTATCTCGGATACGGCTTTATATTAAGTTTTATCGAAGCAAACGTTTTCTTTCCTTCGTCGATTTGCCAATAATTGTTACTGCCAAGTGAACCTATCAGGATCAACGCATAATTCAAGATAATATTCTCGGCACATTCTTTCCCGTTATTCTCCTGAAACTGATTCAACATTTTCTCATGTGTCTTCAGTGTGGAATTGATTGGAACAATACAGATTATTTTCCTATCAAGAAAATATGCCTTTCTCTCCTCTTCCGTCTCGTGATTGTTACTATAACGAATTCTGTCTATATGGGAAAACTCTCTGTGATCTGCCTCTCTCTCAAAAATGGCATAATCAATATCCTTTTTTGGAAACATTTCACTAAATATGTCCATGACCTCTACAATCAACGTTTCCGAATAAAGCGCATAACTGTAAAGTGTCACTTTCTGTGCATCCACAAACTGTGGTGATTTCAAAATATCCTTTACAAGAAGATACGCAAACCTGGATACAAACAAACGATTATTAAACAACAGCTCCGCCTCGTAAAAGCTGCTTATATGAATGGTAGAGCCAAGCCTCATATGCGTATTCTCAATTTTACAGCCAAATCCCTCTTGTTGAATATCCGTTTCAAGAATCTGCTTTGTATAAATTTCAAAAATTGTCTGCAACGTCCCTCCGCTGCTTATTTCATATAAGATATCATACGGCGGAATCCTCTCCTCCGTCTTCTCCTTCTCATCTTTATATAGTTCACGATAGGATGACAACCATTTCACCCCATCATACTCACTCCCCAGATAACAGTTTGTTCGATTTGCCAATATCGTTCTATAGTAATGCCCAGGAATAATAAAGCAACACTCAACAGGTTCTTTTGTGTAAAACGCTGTCACAAACTCGCGCTTTCTATAAATCAATGAAAATTCAGGCATACCGAAATATACTGCCATGTTTTGCTGAAAAACATGCAAAAAACCTTTTGTGCAGTCAAAAAATACAAAGTCCGGAATATCTGACTCACCTGATGCAATCAATATCGCTTTACACAAATATTCTGCCGCTCTATCGTCTAACGACTCTGCTGACATATAGACAATCCGCCGCGCCCCATCGTCACGATACCTATCTAATGCTAATTTCTCTGCTATTTCAGCAATGCTTTTTTCTTTATCTGTCTGACTGTCATAAGACAGTTCTTCATTGGTAATGCTTTTTTTTAAACAGTCATATCCATTGATAAACCTCTGGATTTGATTTTTTAAATCAATGTTATAATCAATTCCTATTTCTGCACGATAAATCTCTTCTTTTTCCTGTTTCTTCAGTTTTATCGGAAAAAGAACCGTATATCCTGTTCCTGGCATACATAATTCTTCACTATATTCTATAAATCGATAATTCTCTCCTTTGGCAAGTATATGCGTACGATGACTATAAAAGCCAAATGTACCATCATTATCCTCAACTATTTTTCTAAATATTTTTAACCCCACATGTTTACCAATATTATCTGATTGATGCAAATATCTGACAAGAGCCTCTCTTCCGGCTTTTTTTCGATATTGCTCCGATTCAGGCATTAAAAAATCAACGGGTTCTGTCTCTTTCAGTTCATTCTCCACCCCCTGCGTCATACGAAAATTATCCGCCAGATTTCCATATGTATTGATTCCCGCATAGTCCGTAATCAGAATCTCCACAAATCTGTCCTTAACTTCTTCCAGTTGATACCGCTCCTGAAGATATTTCGAACGCCGTTCATGTATTCGAATCGAGACACAGCCAGATTTAGCCACGGAATGATGAATGATATTCTCAATCAACTGTTCACACCCCATTGCCCATTCTCTAATTTTATCATAATGCTGTATGATAACTTCCATTTCGGTTTTCTTCCAAAAGCTTTTATTCATAAACGAATACGCAAACAGAAGAAAGGTGAAAATATCCCCCTTACAAAGCATTCTGGCAATCTGTTCCGCTTTTTCTTCTGTTACATCACCTACAGCATTATGCAGCAGCTCCAATCCTGTCTGTAAAACAGGCGAAGCAGTTATTCGTTCGTTCGCTCCCACTAATACTTTCTGAATATTATCTTTAGAAATAACCAGTTTCAATTCCTCTGTAAATCCTTTTTGATCCTCAGAAAAATACTGTAAAGGCATAAAATCGTTAAATTTTCCCGCATTTTTTATCTGAAGCCGCTGTAACTTAATCCGCTCCGCATCACTACTTGCCTGTTTATAGAAAATACGATTATATAAATCATTATCCATACAGCTGATACTATACAGATAATGAGACGCCTTAAAATATAAATCCATCGGTCCATTAAGCACAGACAGAATGTTTACCGTTTTGAAAAACTTTTTCATCAGGCAATCATACTGCAAGTCTATGAGATCTCTTAGCGACTCATTCTCTATCCACAAACAATAATAAACTCGATACTCACTGCTGGCAGACAAATTTTCCGGCTTTAAAATACGCTTAAAATGTTCTCTGTTCTGTGAGGTATATTCTGCGATATCTCTGTAATTAACATTCTTCCCATTATAACGAATCGTTGTAATTCCATGCACTTCTTGCAAGCTTAGGTTTTCGTTTCTGCTCATTTTGGAAATAAAATTACTTGCCTTCGCGAAACCTCCGCTTTTCTTTCCCAATTCTATCTTAAAAATAATTATATTATCCACACTGTTCCCACCTTCATATGTAATTTAATCGCTTTTCCTTTGCATTTTTCTTAACGCTTCTAGAGTCGTAGACACAACACTATCTTGCTGCATTTTTATAATAATCTATCCTATCCCGCACACGATGCTTACGCTGTTTTTTATACTGCAGATGGAAGAACATCACCGCTTTCATTAACCTGAATACTTCACTTATAAGGATATTTTTACAATTGATGAGGGCGTCCCGTTCTGTAAGATAGGCTTACACATGCTACGGCAGAGCCCTGCACATTTTTACAGATGATGCGGATGACTAAGAAAAACGACTTTTCTTAATACAATTATTACTATAAATCTTATTTATCTTTCAACCGTTTCAAAGGTATTTCAAACTCACAAATTGTTCTATAAATACTACTATCTCCATCCTCCCAACTGGAAAAAGAAGGATATTCATCTGACAGGGAAAGCGCATTGGCTGTATCTCTGGCCATTTTTACCAATACAGGCCGTGTCCACCCATAAAAATTAATTGTATATGTTAGTTTTTTGTTTTTCATAAATCCTCTTACATGCCTGACAAACTTTATTTTTTGCCCCTCTAAACTCCACTCAACTCCTGTATTTTCTAACATTTTACAAAACTCTTTTGTTGTTATATTCATATGATACGAATTATTCTTTCTGACTACTAAACGTTTTATAATATAAGAAATAGTTTTTATCTCCGGATCATTCATTTTATCAAATTTTTTCCATATACTTTTATATGTAAAGGGAAGCTTATTATCTGCAACCGATACTACCAATTTCTCAAATTCGGCAAATTTCTGTTGCGGAAAATACCCATACTGTTGCAACTGATATAACAAAATTAATAATGCTGTTCTTTTATTTCCATCATGAAAAGCATGATCCTTTACTAATCCATAAAACAATGTAGAACATATGTCTAGTTTATCTGAATACTTTCTTTTTCCATCATATTCAACACATTGCCGTCCTAAAGCAGATGCTAAAAGATTATAACTTCGCACTCCTACTAACATTCTTTCAGATGTTTCTCCACTTGATGTATCTGTAAAATAATCCGCTAAAATATAATGTGCCTTTAAAACATCTGATACATTAATTAAATTGGCTTCCAAATCCAATTCTTTACAATTACTTTGATCATAGTCAAATGCATCTTTTAGCTCCTTAGGCAGATATTCCATATTACCTTTCCTCCTAGTGTACTTTGCTTTATCCTTTGTATGGAAAAAAGGAATCTTTGCAATCACATCATTCTCCATAGCATTAAATAAATTTTATTGTCCAAACAATTTCAATGATACTTATATACCAATATTATCTACATCTTGCTTATAGCGTAAAATTTCTTTTACTAATTATATCAAAATATCATTTATTTGTCTTTTAAAATTTTGTGCAATTTTTGCCTGAAATCCTACCAAATTTGCCAAAAAAGAGCTGAGACATCGCTCAGCATCTATCTAACCCCCTTTCAACTCTTTTTATTTATCCTCTGTCATCTCCAGCGGATAATACTTAATATCATGCGTGCAATGTGCTGACTTTCTACAACTTTTCATATTTGGTCCTTAATACGCGAATTTATCCCACGATACAGACAATAAAATCAAATTATTTATGATCACCTTTTCTTTCATATACAACATCTCCCATATATATTGGCTTCCCATCATCAGAGATACAATGCCAGAATTTTCCTACCATTTTACATGGCCGATTGTCTGTTGATAATTTATTCATATCAATGCACATACTTTCATAACCAATTCGCTTTTCAGGGTATCCCTCTTTTTGCAGCTTTCCATAATACTCTACTTCATACAAAATTTTTAAATTATTATTATTATCCCAATCGGCTGATAAAGAATGCCACACAAAATTTTCACCTATAGATGGCAATACCTCAATAGTTTGACAAGTTTGCTTAATCTGTACAGGTGAGGGAACATTTTTTTGCTCTAAGTTGATCCAGCCTCTGCCATTAAGACCTTTAATATATGTCGTTATGTCTGCCCACTCTCCATTTACATCGTATTGGGGAAATTTTTTCTTCCAGCCATTTTGATTAATATAATTCAAACTAACGGAAAATAAAATGACCGTAATCGTAGTTGGCGCTGCAAAATCAATGAGTAAATCAAATATATAATAAAGGATCTGTTCATTACCTTGATTTACCCACTCTATATTGGGGTTATCTATCCACATTCCAAGCAAATTAGAAAATGCTTCATTTATAAAACAAAAAACAGCTGAAAGAATTATCCAGCAAAGTATACATAATATTAATAATGTTTCCCTCCATTTATTATAATAATCCTTTAATTCCGGCATTAGTATTTTCCTCCCAAATTATATTTCGTTCATAATATCCCTTATGATAAAAAGAATCGCTATACTTAAATAAACTAATAACATTTCCATTGACTAAAGGAGTAAGATTTTCTACTGCTTGTTCAATACACTCTGTCAATTCATATAAATTGGGATAATTCTCGTGAAATTCTTCTGGTTTGGTTTTAATAACGCTATTTGTTTTGATAGAAGGCAGGGCAAATGCATTGGCAATAATATTATATTTTGATTGTTCATTTGCAACACACTTTATCAAACATTCAACAGCGGCTTTTGCTGATGTAAAAGCCGCCATATCAGGATAATTGTACTTTACAGAATTACAACTAAGGGCAATTATTTTCCCTCCTCCAACAGTTTGCATGATAGGTACAATAGCTTTTATCATTCCGAACAAGGTAATATAATGACTCTGTATAAGGGAAAAAGCTTCCTTAAAGCTAGTGTTTTCTATTGATTTGTGCTTCCAGAAATCACCAACACTATGTATTAAAATAAAAGGAGAGGTAAAATGCTCCTGTATTTTTGTTCGTAACTCAGCTAAATGTGCTTCGTTTGTCATATCTATACCATCAATCCACGGATAAATTGAAGATAAGTAATCGTCTTTTTTAGAACGAGATATCAGAAAAAGTTCATGTCCTTGCTTAATCAGATGATTTGCCAAAGCTTGTCCAATTTCTGAATTTGCTCCGGCTATTACGTACTTATTCATTTCATATTCCTCCTTAACAGTTTCTTACATATCTTGGACCTGTTTTATACTCAATATAAAAGTCTCAAAATCTCATAAATTTTCCCCATGCTCTACGGTATTTTATTTATTATATCAAAGTAAAATTATCCCCGTTTTACTTTTTTTGACATAAATATTGCTAATTTTGCCAAAAAAACTAAAATATACAATTTTTTTTACAATTTCAGTTACTTAAAAAATCAGAACCATAACCACTTCCCAGAATAAAATCCCCATAACAAAAAACGGCACCGCCAATCACCGCAGCACCGTCCATATCTAAATCACTATTTTAAACCAAGTCTTATTTCCCTGCACCACTCATTCCACCGAGGATATCAAAAATCTCTTTACTCACCTCTCCCCCCACATAACTCCTTCCAGTTCCTGCCGCTCCAGCAGCGGGGCCATATCCTCCAGCGGCCGGCTGGCCATCTGGCCATCCTCCTTCATATAACTGGCCTGCTTGGGCACAATCTTCTGCGCAATATCCGCCTTCACCGTACACACTACCGGACCATCATATGCAAGTACTTGCGCAACCTGCTCTGCCAGATTCTCTTCACTCTCAATATACATGCCTTTGATCCCGAAGGCTTCTGCGATCTTTTTCATATCCGGAAGTGTAAGGCCGCTCTCCTTTGTACATCCGGTAAGATTTCCTTTAAAATTACCGTTCTGGGAACCATAGATCATACCGTATCCTTTATTATCGGCTACAAAAAGCTTGACCGGAAGATTTCTTCTTTTTATGACTTCCAGTTCCTGCATATTCATCGCCGCGCTTCCCTCTCCGGTCACACACACCGTGCGGCGGTTTCCGGACGCGATACAGCTTCCGATACAGGCCGGTATATCATATCCCATTGCTGCCAGTCCCTTTGTTAAAAATGCCCTCTGCCCCCATTTGATCCGAAATGTTTTCATCGCGATATCTGCGGTGGTTCCCGAGCTGGTAAACTGGTATAGATCCTCCGGCTCCATTTGTGCGGAAATCTCATCGATCAGCCGGTAACTGCTCACATATCCTGCTCCCGCCTCCTGTTCGGGAATGAAATTGGGATACGTTTCCCACATTCTGCTGCAATATGCCAGCCATTTCTGTCTGTCTTTTGATACAATACATTCTTTCTTCGCCAGCATATTCTGTATAAAAGTCCCAACGTCACACATCACCTTTACTTGCGGATGAACATTCTTCTTCTCCATTTCATGTCTGTCGATATCCACCATAACATGAACCGCATTTCCGAGAAATTTTTCATAATGATAACCTGAACTGAGCAGATTGATCCTGGTTCCCAATGTTAAAACGAAATCCGCGTTCTGTTGGATGATATTGGCCGCTCTGTGGCCTACCGCTCCCGGTCTTCCGAAATAGAGCGGATGGTCATCTTCTATCAGATCCACGCCGTTCCATGACACCATAACCGGAATCCCCAGATACTGATACAGTTCCCGTGCGGTCTCAACACAATGGCTGAGTCTTATTCCGTGCCCGAGTATAAGGAGCGGTCTTTCAGATTGATTCAGCAGTGCAATAGTTTTATCAACATCTTCTTCACGAACCACATAAGAAGGCGCCGCTTCTTCATATCCTCTCAGCATGTCGGGTTCTATCTGCATCGCCTGAATATCCAGCGGAATATCGAGCCAGACCGGTCCCGGTCTTTCGCTTACTGCAATCGCAGCAGCTTTCTCCAGTTCATAGCGGACATCTTCCGCTTCTTTTAACTGTACGGCATATTTGGTATAAGACTTGGCCATCGAAAGAATATCGACTTCCTGAATACCAAACTGCCTGAGTCCGGGAGTACGCAGATCATCTCTTTTCACCTGTCCGGAAATAAAAAAAACCGGAATGGAATCCATATAAGCTCCTGCAAGCCCCGTCAGGGCATTGGTACCTCCCGGTCCGCTTGTAACAAGGCAGGCGCCATAGCCTTCATGCACTCTGGCATAGGCTTCCGCCGCGATCGCAGCTCCCTGCTCATGAAGCATGCACACGCCCTCCATTTGAGGATGACGCCCCAGAGAGTCGTTTAAGTGCATTGCACCGCCGCCGGAAATATAAAAAATTTTGTCGATTTTAAGATCTGCCAGAAATTGAATGATATAGTCCGATACTTTCAAATTCAAAATCCCTGCCTTTCCTTCCGTCTGCACAGACCAGTCAGACATAAGTACTTTATCATTGTGCAAATTTGGAATCCGTTATAAAGCCGATCTCCATCTGTCCCTGCACAGACTGTCTGAAATTCCGAAACATTTCCCGTATTTCCTCATTCAGTTCTTCTATGCTCATTCCCGGATTGATCCGCGGCAGTCCTTCATCCGCATAATTATCTTTATGAAACTCTGAAAAGCCATCAAAACCAGCCAGAACAGCCTCCTTCACATGTAACTTTCCAAGCAGCCGCAGGCACAGGATCGTCGCATTGTCAAAATGGGGCCAGCCCCGTTTGATGAGCATATTGAAATTGACGATATATTCCCCGTCTTTTGCGTGGTTTTTAATATTGGATAAGAGAATTCTGTCTTTGGATCGCAGCACTTCCGGATAAACATCTTTTGCATAGGCATACCGCATCTGATTGCTGAAAAAAAAGTAATCATATTCATAATCCGCAGACACTGCATTAATTCCGATACAGACAGGATTTTCTTTCCCGATATAATCTCTGATCTTCTTTTTTTCTCTTTTCAGAGAAGATCCCGGTGAAAGCAACAATATTTTACGGTTTTGAAATGCCGCTTTTAATGTATCATACACTGCATGATCATCTACCGATTGATTCCGGTATTCCAGATATTTCTGTTCCAGCAAGTCATAGTCATACTTTGACCGCTGGCGCTCCGACAGGGAGCTGATGATACTGTGCATTTCCAGCGCACTGGTACGATGATTGTCCAGCAGGTAAGATATATTATTTACATGGGCACAATATGTTCCTGCAATAAAGTAGGGGGTAGAGTATCCCCATGAGTAGCGGCTCTGAAAATGATTCATATATGTATCGATCGTATCCAGAATAATATTCATATCATAACCGGTATGATATTTTTTGTTTAAAAAGCCGGCTATCAGCTCTGTCGTTGTATTCCCTGCTCCACGGCCCATGCCGCAAAGGGACGCGTCAACGATCACTTCTCTTTTCCCATACAGCTTCTGTACAAATATCTGAGACATTGCAAAGGACATCTGCCGATTATTATGGGAGTGAAATCCCAGCATGATATCCGGCCGCAGTTTTTCATCAAGTATTCCGATGATCCGCTCCAAATCTTCATAATCCATTGCGCCAAAGGTATCTACGACCGAAAGCGACTGCGCGGCAGAGGCGTTGATCTCTTCTGCAAGCTGCTCCAGTTCTTTATCCGAATATGCCAGGGTATTCGATGCCTGAAAAAATACCTGGTATCCTTTCCGGTGAATTGTCTTTCCCAGAGCAATGCCTTCCCTGAAGTGTTCTTTGGGAAATACAACCCGGACAGCGCCTATCGTCTCACCATCATAAGGCGGCAGAGAAGACAGATCGTATCTGTCCCAGTCTATCATGGCGACGAGCAGCGTATGATCATTCTTCTCAAGAAGATATGGTTTGATATCTGCCGGAACATGGTAATAAGTCGTACCTTGTTTGTGCGGTGTATCTTTTAACCAGCCGCATTCTATGATTTCCAGATTTGCATCCTGCAATCTCCTGATGATCCCTTTCATTGCCGGAACTCCGAAATCGGCATCGACAATGTATGCACCATCGCGGAGTGTGCAGTCTAATAGTGTTACCGGTTTCTTCAACGCTTCGTCCTCCCCATTGCGGCTTCCAGTGCGCCTCTTTTGGCCAGAAACTTCAGAAAACGATAGTAGATCAGGAAAAACCTGTAATATGGCTTATCCTTATATATGTCCAGTACCCGCTGCTTAAAATCCTGATTTTCCGTAAAAGTATAGCCGGATATCTGTAATTCCCAAAGAAGCATCCAGTTGGTAAAAAAATCAAATAACAGGTCTCTTTCTATTTTTTTCACGCATGATCCGCTTAAAAGACCGCTTTTTATTTCCGGCTTTAAAATCGTCATGAAGTTGGTATAAAAAACCTGGTCATGGTTATAAGTCAAAAGTCTGTTTACAAGCCGTTGGTTATCTGCAAATCTCTTATATAAGACCACACCTGCATTTCGCTTTTCAAACATTCTGCATAATTTCCAGACCTGCCAGAGCTTCAATTCGCAAGCGCCTGTGTCATCAAGCAGTTCCTCACACTCCGTATCCCACATCGCAAATGATCCGATCCAGGTCGCGTGAAAACTCGTGCGGCGCATAAAATGATCAAAATCCACAACTTTTGGTTTTTTGTAGGACTGATCCACTCTTGGATTTAAGAAAAACAAATGCGGCTTTTCTTTTATGTATTTTCTGGCCATACCGCACATGTAAGCAATACTTCCCGGCCTGTAGATAATAGAATCATTGCTCAATTTACGTAAAATACCGTTGGCACGGCTCAGCGCCATAGGAAAGTTTTTGTCCTCAATACAGCTTTCATTCCGAAAATAATATATGTTTTCATATTTTTCTGCGTATTCTTTTCCCAGTGTTTCCGTAGCCCCTTCGTCCGGAGAGTAGTTGTCCGAAATGATGATCTCTACATCTTCTGTAAAAAACTCAGGCTGCCCTATCAGGGAATCCAAACAAATCCTCAAATACTCTGAGCGGTTCCATGTAGGGATACAGATACTTAACAATGGTTTTTTCATCACTTATCTACCTCCTCATCGGCTCATAAAGTCAGTATAATGCCGTAATATCGTTTCCGTATCTCCGATTTCCTTCATTGCACCGTCATGGATCCATAAAATTCTGTCACACAGCCCACGCAGTGTTTCCATGCTATGAGAGACAATAATCACTGTTGTATTTACATTCATGATCAGTTCCCGCATTTTGGCAAAACTTTTTCTTTGAAACTGATTGTCTCCTACACTTAATACCTCATCCACCAGCATGATGTCAGTCTCCAACATAACGGTAATCGCAAAGGCCAGTTTGGAATACATACCGCTGGAGTAAGTGGAAACCGGTCTGTCAATAAAATCACCCAGTTCCGAAAAATCAATGATTTCCTGTACTTTATCCTCCACATCCTTTTCTGAAAAGCCAAGCAGCATACCGGATAATACAATGTTCTCTCTACCGGATAAACGGCTGATAAACCCAATACCCAGCGCCATAAGGGAAACCGTATTCCCATGCAGATCTATCCTGCCCGCGTTAGGTGAAAAAATGCCTGCAATAGAACGAAGCAGCGTAGACTTTCCGCTTCCGTTCTTTCCTACGATACCCAGTACTTCGCCTCTATCTACGGAAAAAGAAAGATTTCTTACTGCCTCGTGGACAAGATTTCTCTGTTTTTTCTCCCAAACACTTCCCCGGACGGAAGTACTGTTCAATATTCTGTAATAAATACTGACATTTTCCACATCTATGGCATGTTCATTCATACTCGTCCCTCATGCTAACTTATCTTCGCATATGCATTTTCATTATAGTAAATCGTATACAATCCGATGCATGCCAACACCAGACTGATGCACAGCCATCCAAAATAAACAGGCCAGTCCGGCATTTTTTCATAAAGCAGCGCGTCTCTCATGGAATTCATTAAAAATGCCAGCGGATTGAATTGCCCAAGCAGCACATCATACGGTTCGGGGAAACGCTTCATGGAATAAAAAACACCCGACAAATACATCAGCATATTCAGAGCAATCCCCACAATATAAAACAGGTCATTCACATATACCCCAAAGTGCATCAAAATTGTGCCTATTGCAAAAGTAAATAGAAACAGCTCGGCAAACAGCGGAATGATCCATAAAATATGATAGGTCAAAGGCACTCTGAAAAACAGCATCATCACAAAAGCGATCCCAAAGGAAATAAAAAGCTTAAAGGCATTTAAGAGCATCTGAGATACTAACAGCATATATTTGGGCAGATAGACTCTCGTTACAATAGATTTGTTGTCTTCGATCGCCTTCACCCCATATGATATATTCTTGGAAAAAAAGGTCCACATGATCAATCCGATAAAGACAAATATTGCAAAATTCGGTTCCTCTGAACCAAATACGAAACCAAAAACAAATGTATAGATAAACATCATACATAACGGTTCGATCACCCACCAAAGCCAGTCCAGATAAGAATTCGTCACTTCTTCCCGCAAATGAGCCCTGGCTGAACGGACAACGTATTGCCGGTACTTCCGGATATCCGTAAAAGTGCGGCAGACATATTTCCAAATTCCTTCCCTGGTAACATTGACTTCGACCATAAGACATATAAAAAATGGTGCGATAAATGCGTACACTAATCCCGCCCCTAAGTGCTTTATCACATAATCAAAAGAAAGCGTCTTCAAAGCCACTCCACGAGCACCGCCGGCATATGCTGCACCTGCGGTCATCAAATGGATCAGGACAAAATATAATAACAGATACAATACCTTTCTTTTTCCCGATACTTCTCCATGCTTTAAATATAGATGTTCTCCCCATGCCAGAAAAGGCGGCAATAATATCGCTGCAATACCTAATAAGACCAACATGTATCTACCATCCTTTTCCTCCGTCAAAACATATATCTGCAGTCAAAAATCCTGTTCTGTGTCTGTACCGGTATCTTGGCAAACTCTTTCCACGCGGTGAGGATCACAACTTTCTTCGCCTGCGTCAGCACCGCCTCAATTGATCCCGCATAATTGATCGGCAACTGATACCGTTTCTTGAATTCTTCTATTGCCAGCGGGTCATAGGCTATAATATTGGCATAACCATCCGCTATTAAGCCGGAGATCACTTTCGCCGCCGGCGTATCTCTTACATCATCCGACTCCGGTTTAAAAGAAAGACCCAGCACACCGATACAGTCTCCTTTTGCAACCTGTGCTTCAATCTGCGCAACCATATAACCCGGACGGGCATCATTGGTAGCGATTACATTCTTCAGTATCTGTGCATCAAAGCCCTTGCCTTTCCCCAAAGCATAAATTGCATTCGTATCCTTCGGCAGACAGTAGCCTCCATATCCGCATCCCGGATACACATAAGATGACATATTGCAGCCGCCCCAGCGTTTATCCATATGCAGGATACGAAAAGCCTGTGCCACGTTGATTTCTCCAATGGTATCTGCCAACTGTGCCATCTCATTGGAATAACTGATCAAAGTAGCCAGCAATGTATTGGACAAATATTTAATAAATTCTCCTGTATTCAGGGATACAACAAACTTTGGCATCTCAAAGTCTTTGTACAATTCCCTTAAGATGACCTCTGTCCGCCCGTCACTGACTCCCAGAACAATACGATCCGCATGCATGAAATCATCCCAGCAGGAACCCTCCCGGAGGAATTCCGGATTATTGGCTACTCCCAGCCTCCTGCCTGCCGTATAGCCTTTTGCTTCTATGTACGGAATGACCTTTTCTGCTGTTGTGGAGGGCGGAATCGTAGACTTCGTAACCAATACCCGGTATTTATCATCCCGGCATGCCTGAAGCGTTGTATCGATTGCCTGATAAAGATAGGTAAGGTCCGCTTCACCGCCTTCACCATATGGTGTTCCTACACAATAATAGATACAGTCGCTTTCTGTTACCGCTGCTTCTGCATCTTCCTGCAGAAAAAAGCATTTTCCCAGATTTCGTGTAAATGCTTCATCTAACCCCGGCTCATAAAACGGAATGCGTCCCTCTCTCAACGTGTTCATCCGCTGCCTGTCCACGTCCAATCCGTGCACAGTAATGCCTTTTTCCGCAAAGCCTATGGCAGTTGTCAATCCTACGAAGCCGAGTCCGAATACCGTTACTACCATATAACCCCTCCTTTATCGTTCTCTCTGATAAACTGTAAAAATCTCCGTACACCGTCTTCCACCATGATAGAAGGTGCATAATTCAGCTTCTGTTTCGCTTTATCAATAACCGGACAGCGTCTTTCCGGATTATTAGTCAAATAGTCTTTGTCCTCGGAAGTCTGATAACAAACCTTTCCATCATAGCCGAAAATCTCTCTTCCTGCCTCCGCATAAATATCTGCCAATTGTTTCACGGAAATTTCCGGCTTATCCATCCCAATATTAAAATAGTCATATTGCCCATAGAGCAAGATCTTCAGATAACCGACGATCGCATCTGCAATATAGCAGAATGTTCTGGTCGGACTTCCGCTAGAGAGAATGACAATGTTCTCCCCTTCATAGACAGCCTTGGCGAAATCGGCCGGTACCCGTCTATCGTTAATGCGCATTCCCGGTCCGTAATTATTGAATGGACGCGCTACGCCAATCGGCAGATGATATCGCTGCGCAAACAGCATACACATCGTCTCGCCGAAGCGTTTGGCCTCATCATAGCAGGCTCTCGGCCCCGTTGCCGACACATACCCTCTGTATTCTTCCGATGTCGGAATGTGGGCGGCATCAGGGTCGCCATACAATTCCGAACTGGAAAAAAACAGAAATCCTCTGATGTCTTTTTCTTTATAATAGTCTAACAGGGATCGAAGTCCCCAGACATTGGCATCCAATGTCTCAATCGGATATTTACGGTAAAAGGTCGGAGAGGCAATTGAAGCCATATGGATAATATAGTCCGCCTCTTCTGCTCCGGGTATTTCTTCTATACTGCCTTTAATCATATCAAACTTCCGAATTTCAAATCCCGGTTGAGACACCAGTTCCTCTATCCATGCCGGACGCCCCAGCATGAAATTATCCAGTCCGATCACCTTCCGTATTCCCAGAATTTCTTTCTTACTATGAAAGAAATTCATAAAATAATATCCAAGAAATCCTCCGCATCCGGTGATCAGTACGGTTGCCCCTTTCAGCTTTTTCTTTTCCTCTCCTGAAAGATGCACTTCTATGTATTCCATGTCCTCTGCTTTAATTGACATATTCTTCCCCTTTTTCAATCTTGTTGCTTTTCCTATTTTCCTACGGTTTCTCTTATCACTTTGGCCATAAAGTCTATCATTTCTTCCGTCATTCCCGGATAAACGCCGATCCAGAAAGTTTCAAAGAGCGTGCGGTCCGAATCAGACAAATCCCCTACGACGCGATAGCCTGTACCGGTATTTCTCATTTCATCAAAACAAGGATGCTTGATCATATTTCCGGAAAACAGCATGCGTGTCTGTACTTTGTTCTGCTCCAATGCCTGCACAATCCTGTCTCTGTCTTCTGCCTTCTTTACCGTGATCGGGAAACCGAACCAGCTGGCTTTGGCATCCTCATCCACTTCCGGCAGATATAATACATCCTGCAGATCTTCAAGCTGTTTGTACAAATAGGCTGCATTGTCCTGTCTTCTTTTCACAAAATAAGGCAGTTTCTTAATCTGGGCACAGGCAATTGCCGCCTGTATATCGGTAATTTTCAGATTAAATCCTAAATGACTGTATACATATTTATGATCATATCCATGCGGCAGTTCTCCGTAATCCCCATCATAACGATGTCCGCACATATTATCGTGACCACCCAGACAATGACAGTCCCGTCCCCAGTCACGGAATGACAGCATCGCACGATATAAGACAGGGTTGTCCGTATAGACGGCGCCGCCTTCGCCCATGGTCATATGATGTGCCGGATAGAAACTGGAAGTCCCGATATCTCCCCAGGTTCCTGTCTTTCTGGTAATACCATCGATCGTGTACTCTGCTCCAAGCGCATCACAGTTATCCTCAATCAGCCATAAATTATGTTTATCACAAAACGTCTTAATTTCTTTTAGATTAAAAGGATTTCCCAATGTGTGGGCAATAAAAACCGCTTTTGTCCGTTCTGTCAGAGCTTTCTCCAGCAATGCAGTATCCATATTATAGTTCGGAATACGAATATCCAGAAATACCGGTACCGCACCGAATTGAAGGATCGGTGTGATCGTAGTCGGAAACGCTGCCGCCGCCGTAATCACTTCATCACCTTTTTTGATCCGTCTTTTTTCCTCTATTAATGGAGAGGTCAGAGCATAAAAAGCGATCAGGTTAGCGGATGAGCCGGAATTTACAAGCGCTGTGTATTTTATATCCAGATACTCCTTTAATGCGTCTTCCAGTTCTTTGGTAAAGCGGCCGGCCGTCAGCCAGAATTCTAAAATGCTGTCTACACCGTTGATCAGCTCCTGTTCGTCATAGACACGCCCTGCATAGCGGATAGAATCTTTACCGCCTTCAAAAGGCTTGTCTTCTTCTTTCAGATAGGTATGATAGTAGTCTTCAACCATTCGGAAAATTTCTTCTCTGGCTTGTTGTTGTGTTTTGTTTTGCGACATTTTTTTCTCCTTTTTTCAACTTTATCTGCACATTTCCTGCAGAAAACCTCTCAAAGCATCAAAGCAGTTAATATACGCGGCGCTATCCTATATTCAGCGGAATAAATTCATCCGGCGGATCATAGGATTGTACTCTGCCAAATGATGTTTTCCCTTGAATCTCCTGTAATCTCTTTTTCAGTTCATCGCCCTTTAAATCCACACATTCCAAAAGACATCTGTATATTTTATCTTTACCAATATCTTCTTTCAATACAGGGGCAAGCAGTAAATATCTATGAGCCGTTTTATTCAAATCATTCTGAAACATCTTAAATGCATATCTTAAACACATCAAACCAAGTTTTTCAACGGCTTCCTGATAGCGCGCCGCCGGTTTTGTCATTCCAAAATTCCTTGAAATGTCTACAAATGCATTAATCAGCTGGTAATGCTCAAAGATGCCCAGCAGATTCTTTTCCGATTCATTTGTTTCATTTCCGGAATGTACCCGATAATTACATAAAGGCTCTGTAATATATGCCACATCACCGCACATGGAACACAAAAAATTATCATACCAGTCTCCTGCAACATGAAAGGCTCTTTTATAATTTATAATCGGATTCAGCATGGAAGCGCGCATCATCCTCTGTCCCGGTATTGCAATCCCTGCCATCATAAACACAGCCGCCTGATCCTCACTTTTTATTATGCAGTTCCGGTTGTAAAAAGAGGGAGTCTTTACAATATTACCGTGCTCATCTACTTCATTTCTATGCGTCATTACCATCGCAACCGTCGGATACTTATTAAAAACAGAAATACATTTTTCAACGAATGTCGGTTCTATGCTATCGTCACTTGCCAAAATATAAGAAAAATCCCCACTACATTGTTCCAGACAAAAATTTGTATTTTTATTACTGCCGTAATTGTGTTTATTATTATGTATGGATAAATAAATCCCTTCTTCTTTAAAGATATGATAATATTCCATAGCAATCTCAAACGAATCATCACTCGAATTATTATCATTAAATATCACTTCAATATTAGGATATGTCTGTGCCAAAATGCTATCAAAGCAATTCCGCAAATAGTGCCCGTAATTATAATTTGGTATACAAATGCTGACTAACGGTAAATTTTCCCTCATGACGCTTTCCTTCCTTCATTCAAACTACGATAGGCTTCTTGAAATCCATATATCCCTGTTCCGCTGCTTTGGATGTCAATCCCAGCTTACACGTCTGGCAGTGTCCGCACACCCTGTAATAGGGCTGGTCTATATATGCAAAAATCTTTGCACGCAGATCTTCCGGACCTTTGCTATGTTCAATATCCACATAATCCGTCTCATAATCCGCTATTCCCAGACTGTAAACGGCAGTTCCGAAATCACATGGATGAAGCTTTCCGTTTTTCACCTGCATACATCTGCCGGGCGGTGCACAGTTTGTTTTTTTCTGTATCATGATCTCTTCACTCTCTCCCAGATCATACAGCGTGGAAGGGATCTGCCATTCCGGCAGATAAATGCCCACTGTATAGGCGATGCCATGTTCTTTTAATAAATTAATGTTTTCATACATGACCTTCTTCTGATTTTCACTGATACTTTGTTCATAGTTTGAAAAACTTACATTAATCCGTTTGTCCTGCAGTCCCTCCAGCTGTTCGGCCCGGATCGGCCAGGTTCCGGATGTCGCTATAGAAATAAGTCCGAAGTTGTTTTTTGAAGTCAATTTTTTTATAATCATGCTTAAATCCGGATGCATAAACGGTTCTCCGCCCATTACGGTAACAGTTCCGATGCTGTCCATTGCCTCAAAAAATTTATCAATATCGTCTAAAATTCTCTCAGTGGGAACATTAATTCTTTTATCTATCGGGTATTCGTTCATATAAGAAGTACAGCATTTACACTTCAAACTGCATTTTTGATTGATCACCAGCGTTATGCTGAACGTATGTAAATGATCTTCTTTTGGCTGCCTGTTCTTCACAATATTACTAAGTCTCTGGCAGAAAATAGAACGACAGCACATCGAACCCTGGCATACTTTTGAGTCAATCTCCGATCCATTACCAAACGGACAGATTGCTGCCATATAGATATAATCTCCTCTAATGACATTCTTGTAGCCTTTCTCCCCCAGTTCAATTAAAAGCGATGGCCTGATTACATTATTTCCAATGCAAAAAACCACTAATGTATTTTCTTTGTCCTCAGTAGTAAAAGGCATGTTAACCTGTATCCCATTTACCTCTTTCAGTTCTTCCGCCCGCATATCCCAGTAACAAGTCAGCTCTACATCATGATCCAGAAAGTATTTTCCGATCGCATTGCCAAGATAGCTCCCTCCCCATAACACTACTTTTTTAAAGGAGCGGACATATTCCAACATTTTTGTATTATCTACGTTTTCTCCTGAATGTGCCTGCGCATAATACGCCTCAATATTAAACATTTTTGTAATCCTTTCTTCTTTTTTGAAATTTTAAAATCAACTGTTCACCGCAGTTTATTCTTTCACAAGAAGCGTCTTATATGAGTAATCTGCTTCTATTGTCCTGACCCTGAATCCCATCTTTGACGCGATAAAAAGCATAGTCTCCCTAAAAAAGAAATTAATATGTTCATGAATTTCTACGTCAGAATACGCCATAAATACATTACTATTGGGCACCTCAATATATAAATACCCGCCCTTTTTCAGTACGCCTGTCATATTTTCTATTACTTCAATCGGATCCGATACATGCTCCAGAACCTGACAGCACATAACCAAATCAAATCTTTTCCTCTTTACTTCCTCCAGGTCATTTAACAGGATTATGCCATCTCTAACTTTCTTTCCCGAAATTTCAAACACATATTTTTCTGCATTGCAAAACGGATCAGGGATATATTGCCCTTCATCACCGCCATAATCCAAAAGCGTATGGATCAGATCGCACTCGATCCATTTACGAAAAAAGACACCCAGTTCCTGTTTCCGTTTTACCATATAATCAGCTGATTCATAAAACTCTGCCGAATACCCGGGTTCATACTTCTTCCTTTGCCTTACATATTCTTCGCCTCTATATCCGGCATATAGTTTCTCCATTTCCAAATCGTTTGGACGATACCGGGAAAACCAGAAATTACACTTTTTGCAGTGGATCAGTTTTGTTTGTATATTTTTATCGTTGAACATCCGCTCCACAAGAAACGGTGCAAAATGCGCCCGGCTGCCTGTACACTCTTGCGATCCGCAAATAATGCATCTATCCCCCGGCTCTATTTCTTCATATAAATAATCAGCAAATATCTCTGTATCTTTTTTAACTTTTATCGTATCTTTTACGCTCATCCACTGATGAAACGCCAACGCCAGATTAATACCGCCTTTCTCCATGGCTTCCTCACAGGAAATAACCGGTGTATCATTGTACAAACTATTAATCAAATCACGGTTTGAATCACAAAATGCCGCTGCTTTTATCTCCTGATTCTGAAGTAACCGATATAATTTACGGCCATCATTCCCACAACCCCAGATTATAATCGGACGATCAAGCAAGTCCGGATTGATTGAACCATCTTTTAAATATAAGTGTTTCGTTCCCCGCCCCTCCCTTCTTAATCACAAAGGTTACTTCTGTCAGATTATCAGCTCTGCTTAATTCATCCGGCGTACAATACGCTGTCCCATACTACCGGTGAATGATGTCTCAGATATAACTTATATTCCGGATTTAATTGTTTGATATAAATAGGAATACGCCATAAATCCTCCAAACAGTGGTAAAGACAGACTGCCATTTTCGGTTTCCATTTCTGAATGCTCATCCTTCCTCCATGCAGCGCTCCCCACTCATATCCCTCTATATCCATTTTTATTAATGTAATCTGCTTACCTTCCAAAGCCCGGTCAAGACATAACATGGAATTGGCTTCATCGTCCTTCTGTGCAATTCCCTTTTGATAAATTTCAATATTGCAGTCTTTTATCTTAGCAACATTTTCCTGCAGTTGTTCAAAGGTCTCTGCATCCATCTCATACGCATAGATCTGTTTACAGACAATCTTTTCCTTTTGGCAATGACTGCAGAACTGCTCTATTGTATCTCCCGTATAGGCTCCTATGTCTACGAATATTTCTTCTTTTAAATACTGAAAAACTCCTGTGTCAAAATATTCGCCTTCCGTCTTTATCTCCTCAAATGTTTTTTTACTTAAATGCGGGGCAATCCGATTGCAGATAATCTCTACATAATTTTCCTTTGATCTGTCATCCTCAAATAAATCCGCTGCGGCCATTATGTCATCGCTCTGAGCTGAAAACCATGCCGCATTGTGTCTTGGTGTGTACATGTTCAGCAGCAGCTCTCCTACATACATATTATCAATTCTTTTTTGATCCAATTGACTTTTTACTTCACAGTACCCTTTCCCTAACATAATAACGACTAAGATACCTTCTTTTTGCTCCAGCTCATCCACATGAAGACATTCCAATCCGTATGTATTTCTTTTTTCCGCGATCACACCATCAATATGATTGTCACATAAATATTTTGCCTGTATTAACGCTTTCACATAAGGGTATCCTTCCCGGAAAAACCTGCCGGCGCCAAAAATGCAGACATCTTTTGCTGCCGCCAGCTTATCGCACGCTCTTTTTTGTTTATTGTAAACAGCATAGTCAGATTGAATCGCATACCGGACAGCCTCATATAATCGCTTCTTACTCTCTTCAAACATTTTTATTCTCTCCCGCTTTTTACTGTCATTGAAATAATGTGTGCAAGCAGCCGGTGCATTTTCAAATTAGTCTGCAACTGCATAGCACACCGTTTCCGACACCCAATACTGCGCATGGTGCCGCATATAGATTTTATAATCACTGCATAATTCTTTCAGATACAGCGGCACTTCCCACATATCCTCTATCCGGTGATAAACGCAAACAGCCATAGTCGGATGCTGTATTTGAATAATCCCGGCACAGCCTTTTAAAGCCTCCAATTCTGCTCCTTCTATATCCATTTTGATAAAATCAACTGCTGCGTCTTTTAATTGACTGTCCAGACTGACTACCCGTGCTTTTTTCGTTTGTCTCGGATTATAGATACTCAGACTGTCGTCAGAAGCCATTGTTCCATATGAAATGTCCTTATCCTCACTCCATACTCCGTAAGGAAAGCATGTAATCCCTTCACCACCGCGGAACATTTCCGCCTGACTCTGCAGCCGGACAAAATTTCTCCTGTCCAGTTCAAAGGCATAATAATGCCCATATCCTCCCCCGGTCAATTCTTCAAATTCACACAACGTATCTCCGGTATAGGCTCCGCAATCCACGACGTTTCTACATTTTCTCAACGAAATGATATCTTCCGGGAAATACTGGGGTTTCGTGCACATCTCTTCATATGAACGCCTTGCAAGATGCGGCGCTGCACGCAAACAGAAAATGTCCACAAAAATCTCTCTGGATTTTTCATCTGACTGCAAACGAAATGCCTGCAGCAGCTTGTCCCATGAACTCTCATAATACTCATCCTTTTTGCTGCAGGTCATTAATTCATCCAAGACGAGATCATTATATGTAATGCAATTTTCCAGGCCGACTATACCGCCGAGATATTCCAGTGCACTTCTTGGATCTCCCAACATGAGAATAACTGCTACATTCTTTAATTGCGCAAGTTTCTCCGGATGTATCAACTGCAAAGATTCTGTTCTGGAATCTCCGGATAATTTTTCCAGACGGCTTTCATTTCTATCAGATAAATAATTTACATGAAAACGTTCCTGCACATTTTGTAGAAAAAAGGCTTCTTCAAAATATCTTCCAAGACCGTAAACACACACGTTCTCTGCCTGCTTCAAAAGGCCCATCTTCGTAAAGCTCTTTCTTTGTACGGCATATTGGAATGCCTTATGCAGCACTTCTTCCAGATCATTCTTTGTCTGTAGATTACGATCATTCATCTTTTTCCGTACTCCTTCCGCGAAAGATACTTCTGCCCGAAAGCCTATCCGACCCAGTCCGCTGACATCCGGCTGCAATTGAAAAGTCCGCTCCGGATCCGCCCGATTTAAGCCAAACCCCAAGGCCAATTCAGGTGCGATCAAATCCCTCATTTCAACCACATACTCTTTTAACGGTCTTGTATCCTTTGATGCCACATGACAGATTCCCTGGGCATTTTCATCCTCAGCCAGCATACGAAGCGCACGTACGCAGTCTGTGATATAGAGAAAATTCCACGAATTTTCACAGGGTGAAAGTGCAGGCATCTCACCTTTTTCCAAAGAATCCAACACATAATTCACAAGCGTTCCCTGATTTTCTCCTACACCGTATACACTGTAGATCCTCGGCCATATAAATCCGATACCGAGCTGCTTTGCCAAAACAGATCCCATTTGGCATGCAGCCAGTTTTGCCGCGCCATACATCATAAATGGAGAAGGTACCGTTTTATCCTCAAATGCCATCCCGTTCACTACCCCGTATTCCGCCTGGGAGCCCGCACCGATAAATTTTCTGCATCCGCACGCTTTTGCCGCTCTGAGTGCACAGGCTGTATACGCAATATTACTGTACTGTATATTAAAATCCTCTCTGGATGCTCCTGCTGAGCCGTTCCAGGCCAGATGGAAAAAGAAGTCTGCTTCGATATGATAATCTGTATGGAGTATATTTATTTTTTCTAATGGTATTTCCAAGATTCGTAGAGACTTGTCTGATGATCTGTTTTCTTTCTGTAAATTCTGCAAGTTATTCTTTTTTTCTGAAGCCGGGCGGATCACTGCCGCAACTTCATATCCGTTTTGCAACAGTTCCCTGCACAATGCCAATCCTATAAATCCGGTTGCTCCGGTCACAATTGCTCTCATTTGCAGGCCCCGTTTCTTTGCAGATTATTCTTGATCAATCTTTTTATATTCCGAAAATTTACACTGTTTTATAGCCAACTTCTACGTTTTTCAGTGTTAATGGATAATCATACTGATAACTTATTTCTGATTTTAGCATCATCACATATGTTTGTCATTCCTTAAATATGATAAAAGTAAGACAATTTATCGCGCACTTACCAATTAATATAATTATATTCTACTTTACTTTAATGTCCACGAATCACCAGTTCATATTTAACATGAAACGGTTGTTCATTCCATTTTTAGCTCCTTACTAGTACAATAGTACCAGGAGGTGAACAAATAGTGATAGATGAACATGCACAGCTCATCCGCATTCTTGACTCCTGTACGGAACGGGATATTCATATCATTCTTTGTACTGCTAAGGCTATGTTGAATGATCTGTAGGATATAGAAGAGATTCTGGAGAGAGTCTCACCAAAATGAAAAAGAAAAAGGATCATTTCCTGACAGTTTTCAGGAAACGATCCTTTATTTCTCAACATATCGTAATGAATTCTTCTTTACCCCAACTCCTCATACCGCTTTTCCACCGCTTTTCCACCGACGATTTCATAAATCTTATCGCAGTTCCTTATCGTAGTCAGTCTGTGTGCAATAATGATCATTGTCTTATGCCCCTGCAGCGCATCAATCGATTCCATGACCGCCGTCTCGGTTTCTGTATCAAGCGCTGATGTTGCCTCATCCAGAATCAAAATATCCGGATCCAGATACAGTGCCCTGGCAATTGCAAAACGCTGCCTCTGACCGCCGGAGAATCGAATACCGCGCTCTCCGATTTCCGTATCCAGGCCATACGCGCTGTTTTCTACGATCTCCTTTAACTGTGCCTGCTCCAGCGCTCTCCAAACCAGGCTGTCGTCAATTTTCTCATCTTCTATCCCAAACGCCACATTTCTTCTGACCGTATCGTCAAGCAGGTTCACATTCTGCGGAACGAAACCGATCAAATGTGCCTTTGCCGGCTCCATGTCTGCAATGTCTGTTCCATCTATTTTTATTTTTCCGGTCTGCGGTATCAATAATCCCAAAACAATATCCGCCAGGGTTGTCTTTCCGGCACCTGATTTTCCGACAAAAGCTATTGCCTGTCCTTTATGAATCTCTAACGACACGTTTTCCAAAACATTGATTTCCGTGTTTGGATATTTCCATGTAATATTTTCAATAGACAATTTATCGGTAAACTCATAAGAAGTGTTTGCCCGGATCTCTTCTCTCCGCTCTGTATTTCTTCTTTCTGCGACTTCACTTCTGGCTTCTTTCAAATTATTATAAGTGTCGTTGATGCCCGGAATACTGAACATAAACTGACTGAAATTATTAGAGATCCTGCCTAATGATGGCAGAATACGAAACGCTGCTACCGCAAAGGACGCCAGTTGAGGAACAAGTGTTGCCGCATTATCGGCATCTATCGCCTTAAAACAGACTGCAATCACCAGGCCGGATACACATATCGATTCGATCAGATAGGCCGGACTTTCCGATGCAACAGTCTGGCCTATTGTTCCTTTCTGCCTTTTAATATAATTATCACGATAGGAATTAATAAAATACTGCTGTCTGCCCATTACAAGAATTTCCTTGATTCCCTGAAAAGCCTGCAGCAGAATCGTATTCAGCAGTGCTGAATATTTATAAAATATTTCTCCGCATCGCTTTACCCATTTCTGAAATCCCAATACTACCGCCAGCAGGCAGATCAATGCCAATACCACGACACATGCTGCCATAATGATATCTGTGGACATAATATAAACACAGATGCATACTACTGTTAAAGCTTCTGCAAGCAGCTTAAAAATTTGATATAATCCCATATACATATTGGATATACCTTCGGTCACACCTCGCATCAGTTCCCCCGTGCTTGTATTTAAAAAGAAGACATATCCGCGGTCCATATAGGAATCTATCATTTCCACAGCCAATTCACGCTGTACTTTACAGGAATATTTGACACGGACATAGGACAGAAAAAATAAAAACAGATTTTTAAACAGATAAACAGCGATCGTAGCAATTCCAATTGCCCAGATCAGCGATGCATCCGTTTCTAATCCCATCCTGTCAATAATCGGTGCAATCACTGCATTTTTACGCAGTTGATGCGGTTCTATCATTACCTGTACAAGAGGAAGAATGACGGATACTCCTAATGTCTCGCATACTGCTCCGAGCAATGTCAGTATCAGAACAACCACTGCCCATCTTTTATGGGATGCTGTCAAGATAAAATTATATTTGTTCCATATATCCTTTACGCTTCTGAATTTATTCATCCTGTTAATCCCATTCCGGAGAAAACTGCTCTCCCACCTGAATAAACGATTCTTTCTTATTCCAGTTGCAATGTGAAGACTGGTAACACCGCTTACAGGGTTCATCCATCTTATCGGTGAGATTTACCTCTGCACGATATTTTTGATATTCCGGTGAGTTCCAGATATCCATAAAATCTTTATTTTTATCATATTGGAAGAACTGAACCGGCGTAGACATACAAGGTCTGACAAAACCATCCGAACCCAGGAAAAAATCTCTCCATGCGACAAAACAGTCCTTATGCAGTTTCGATTCGGCAATATCTTCTCCCGGAATATGCGGAAGTTTTAAGACAATACCCAGTTCTTCTCCTACGGCAATTGCTTCATCAAATACCGTCCTGATCTCATTTTCGCATCCCCACAGGCTTTCGTTCATCAAATCTTCGCCAAATACCGTCAAGTATACCACTTTAACTTCTTCAATACCGATTTCTGCCGCCAGTCTCACCAGATCCGGTAATTCATGCAGATTAGAGCGCATTGCACAAAACACAAAATTGATCCAGGGATACTGTAAACCTCTTTCTTTTTTAATCCGTACGATCTCTTTTAAATCCTCCGTGATCACATCGATCTTAGAACCGCGTCTGATCCTGCTGTTCGTTTCATCTGTTGCCCCATCTAAACTGACCGCAAAAACATCTACTTTACAGTCAAAGACAGCATCTTTGATTTTCTTAAGATTCATGCCGTTCGTGCAAAAATATTTCCTTGCATCATGTTTGTTGATAGTCTCCAGCATTTCAATAAAATTCGGATGGATCGTCGGTTCTCCCCAGCCCATCAAAGTTACTTCTTCAACCGTATCCATCAAAGGCTCAAAACTACGAAATACATCCATATCAAAAACCGTGGGTTTAAAATCAGCCGCATTTCTGCCGCACATGATGCAATTCAGGTTGCAGGCATTTGTCAGCTCAAATACCAGTCTTCTCGGATAAGATGTCAAGACCGTCTTACCGGATTCTAACTCTTCTATATTTTTCTTGCTGTTCTCATTCTGCTTTGCCGTCAGTTCCTTTCCGCTAAATAAATTTTTGGTTTTTGCTCTTAAGATCATCCTTTTCCTCCTGATATATTCGTATTAGTGCCATGTTTAAACACTGCAAAATCCATTCTCTAGTCGTTATTCAAAAACGGATACAGGTCGTCAAATTCCGCCGCCTTCAAAGAGCCATCCGGCATTACTTTAGAAGCGATCCTCGGCTCAATAGGGGCAAATTCCTGTACCATAATTTCACATACTGCCGGCTCGTTCCGATGCAGTACGTCCTCGATCACGGACTCTAATTCACTTTCCTGCGTAATTCTGACTGCCTTAATTCCATAAGCTTCCGCTACTTTGCAGAAATCCGGCGTCTGCAGGCCGCTGTCGGGACCTACGCCGAGAAAACGGTCGTTCATATAATTATGCTGGTTATGCCTGATCAGCATATATCCGTTGTTATTATATATAAACAATTTAACAGGTATCTGATTATATTGCAAGGTCGCTAATTCCTGGATATTCATCTGTGCACTGCCGTCCCCGGTAATCGCGATCAATTGTCTGTCTTTCTGATCGGCTCCGATTGCAGTCGCCCAGAATCCCATACACGATAATCCGCCGGAAATCAGATAACGCTGTCCTTCTTTTATCTGCCAGCTTTGTGAAACGATATTGCACACACTTCCCGTATCAACAACGATATTGGCCTGCGCATCCGCCTTTTGGGATATTTTCTCAGTCACCCAATATTCATTTAACGGTCTTTCCTGCTGATATTCCGTTCTAACATTCGGATACTGTTTACGCATCTCCATACAGTGTGCTTTCCAAGCCTGCTTTTCTTCCGATATGATGTTCGGAAGCTTTTCCATAAGAGAAGTCATAAAGCTCTTTACATCCGTATGATATTTGTAAGCAACCGGCACGTCTTCTTTCGCCAGCTCCTTTTCATCGATGTCTACCATGATCTTGACCGCATTCCCGGCCAGTCTTTGCGGATAATAACCGATCGTGGACACGGATAATCTGCTTCCAAGTATGAGCAGCAGATCGCATTGCTGTATGGCAAAATGCGAAGCTCTGTCTCCGTATGCCCCCGGCCTTCCCACAAACCATTCATTATCGGAATCTATCACATCGATACCGCCGCGGGACGTTACGACCGGCGCCTGTATCTTACTGCTCAAGGCTTTCAGTTCCGTAACAGCCTGCCCGCTCCTGATACCGTATCCGGCCAAAATAAGCGGCTTTTGGGCCTCCGATACCAGCTTAGCCAGCATATCATAGTCAATGGCGTCCTTTGTCTTTGGAGCAGGTGTTTGAAAACCTTCCATCTGTTCGGGAATCTGCCTATTCTGAATATCAACCGGAACATCCAGCCACACAGGGCCCTTTCGTCCTTCCATTGCCATATAATAAGCTTTTTCCATATGCATTCTGATATCTTCCGGACGCATAACGGCCGCAAAATATTTGGTGATCGGAGAGACGATCGGCTCAAGATTCAAGCTCTGTGTTCCATGCTGTCTGATGCCTGTCTGCACCTCGTAATTGAGCAGCCTGGAATTGGCCTGTCCGGACAATACAAACATAGGTGAAGAGTCCAGATACGCCTGTGCCACTCCGGTAATCGCATTCGTGGCACCGGGACCGATCGTCACCAGACAGCAGCCGGGGATATCATGAACTCTTCCATATCCGTCGGCCGCCATGGCCGCCGCCTGCTCATGATGGCAGCATACCGCCTTCATATCGGTATTTCTGCAAAGTGCATCCGTCAGCCACATTGCGGAACTTCCCGATACCATATAGGTCGTTTTACAGCCTTTTTGATACAGAAAATCAAATATATATTCAGATACTGTCATGATGCTCCCTCCCACTCTTTTCTTTTTTAGCTATCACAAACATGAAATCTCTCATATTCATTTTTATATTCCACTTTGTAATCCCCATTCGCGCTAAAACTCCATATAATTTCTCATGATTTGACTTTAAACATAAAATTGTATACAAAATTGTATTGAAACTTAATTCATTTGCAGGATAGGATACTTCAAGCACTTGAAAACCCTTTTTCTCCAAGAGGTTCTTAAGGGTTTCCTTTGAAAAATAATGCAGATGAGTCGGCGGGTGTATCTGTCTCCATTTAGCTCCTCTGATCTTTGCATTTATACTTCCAATATCCCCTGTCGTGATACACAGCAGTCCTCCCTGCTTCAGGCATTTATGTGCCTTTTCAATGTACTTATCCGGAGCAGACAGATGTTCTATTGTATCCCACATACATATGATATCATATACATCCTTGTCCTGAAATGCAAGGTAGTCACCGGCATATGCTTCCAGACTCAATTCTTCCGATGCATATTTAACTGCATCATCTGCAATATCGATCCCGGACACTTTGCCAAATCTCTCCCCGGCCACCTGTAGAAAAAAACCGTAAGCACATCCGATTTCAAACAGCTTCTTCTCCTTGGGCACATCCAAATATCGTTCTATTCTTCTCAGTCTTCTCCGAAAATTTTTCTGGATAATCGCTTTATCCCGGACGTAATCTGCATACTCTTCTCCATTGTAATAACCTGACGAATATAGTCTCCTGATCTCTTCTACAGACAGATTCAAATCCGTCGTAATAAAATTGCATTCCTCACATGCAACTAAACCCGGCAGGCGGCTCGTTACAAGTCTCCCGCCACAAATTATGCATCTCTTTTCCTCTTCCTGAACCTTCTCTCTTCCTATATATTCGAATTCAGTATCATTCTGTATTTCCTCTACAATATATCGCGGCCGCTTCTTTGTCTCGAAATAAAGTTTACCAATATATTCTCCAACACAGCCTATCGACATCATAAGCATTCCGCCGATCAGCCAAAGTGACATAATAATTGAAGTGTATCCACTGATACTCTTTCCCTGAAGAAATGCAATCAGATATCCGCCCATAACCAATAAGCTGACCGCAAACATCAAGGTTCCACATAAAAACACCAGACGTATCGGACGAATACTGAGCGATGTTACACCATCCATAGCCAGTCTGAACATCTTCTGCAAGTTATACTTAGATTCTCCAAATTTCCTGGGCTGCACATCAAAGTATACAATACAGGAGGGAAAACCAATCATTGGAATCAGTCCCCGCAAAAACAAATTCGTCTCCCCAAATTCTGCTAAAACGTCCATTGCTTTTCTAGACATCAATCTATAGTCCGCATGATTTTTAATAATCTTATAACCACTCAGCTTCCCTATAATATCATAGAATAAGCAGGCAGACCATTTCTTAAACACGCCATCGCTCTTTCTGGATTTACGCACACCATAAACAATCTCATACCCTTCATAATACTTTTCCAAAAAGTCCCTGATGGCATTAATATCCTGCTGCAGGTCAGCATCTATGGTTATCGTAACATCTGCATATTTTCTGGCATTCATCAAACCGCATAACAACGCATACTGATGCCCGAAATTTCTTGACAAATTAATGTATGAAAATAAAGGATTTTCCCTGTGCCTTTGTTCCAACAATTCAGCTGTCTGATCCGTTGATCCATCATTCACCATTAAAATACGACTTTTCGGTGAGCAAAGTCCGGCCGCTGTCAATTCTCCCATAAGATCCTGCAGCCTGTCAAATGTACCCCCCCCCCTAAACTTTCAGCTTCGTTATAGCAGGGGCATACAATGTACAGCACCTGACTTGTCCGTTCTTTGATCATTGATTTCTTTACCGGTATTTTTTCCAACACAATGGCATCCTCCGCTCTTTCCATGATATCTCCTAAAGTATCTAATATTTCTGCTATCAAAACAGTCATCACATACACGTATCCTGCACAGCTTGCATATATATATGCTATATGAGGATAACCTATAATTCCCTGCACCGTTCCCAGTACAATTATCATCATTCCCAGCAATAAACTCCACAATAAATAGGTATGTACTTTCCTTTTATGCATAATACATGATATGCCTTTTACAAACAATAATAATATACAGCATTTAATCAATATTTTCCCAAAGCAGCTCCAGCCTATTTTCAGGGAATCTACAAATTTCTCCCAATATGTCCCTAATACAAAAAAGGGATCTTTATAAACGACCTCCATGACTCTGTCCTTTAAAATATCAAAATATTCTTCCGAACAATACTCTGCCTTTGAGTCAACACTTGTTACATATTTGTACGCTGCACTATCATTCCATTCAAATCCATAGTCATTGCTGTTATACCCTAACCCGCACCAAATCGCATGCCACGGACGTTCTACATTCTCTATACGCAATTTCCCGGAACATAGATCATACACATTATGTAATATTGGTTCTGTGCAGACAAACAGCAACAGCAGCGCTGCAATCCCAACCACGCTGCGCAGTATTTGTTTTTTATGAAGACACAGACACTGTTTTAATATTATATACATCATAAGAATGCATAAGATCGGAAGAGAAGCATGTTGTCTGATGATATTGCCGATAAGCATGATGATTATCACAATAAGCAATTCTATATGACTCTTTTTATCATTCTCTTTTCGAATATTTCTAAACAGATCGCACAATAACGGCGATACGATCAAAACTGTCACAGGCGCGCCCCAGTAGGAATATCCCAATGTCGCTATCCAATACGGATAACTAAAACAGCAAATACTTACAGCAGCAATTACGCCTATCCAAAATCTACCTGTCAGATTCCCCATAAATAATGTCATCAGCATTACCATCAATGCAAGTATTCCCCCCTGCACATAATAGCATATGACATATGACTCCGTTTGTCCAAAAAGATTTCCCAAATATGCTAAACTAATAGGATAAACGGCTCCATGCATATTGCCCTCTATTACCTGATACGGCCGTTCTCCCCGCAACTGCTGCAATAAAAGATCCAATACGCTGAAATAACTGGAGGAAGGTTCCGCCATTGGTTCAGTTTTGCTTAAATATGCCACGAAAAACATTATTCCCAGCAACAACGCAAAGCCGATTTTTACTATCGTTTTTCGAGTCTCTACTGATTTTGCCATCATATGGTTCTCCCTTTTTCTTCTTATCCAAGAATCATGTACTTTAAGTTATATATTCATTTGCAGCAACTGTCGGATGTAGGCCATTGAAATTGCAATAATGATAATATTATTCCATTATTATACATAGGGAATCATAAAAAGGCAAGAGAATCGAACTTAAGATAAAATCCCTTGCCATTTTGCGCTATGTGCTATCATACTAAAATGATTGTTTTATACAACGTTCCGCCGCATCTCTCCCGCTTCGGAAACTCTGCCCTACCCAGAGATAATCCCATTCTCCCCATCTTCCCGCATATTCAATATCCACAGACTTTAAGTACTGATGGACCGCATCTCTGGCATCATATATTTCCGGAGTAAACATAATATTGGCATACTGTTTCATCCTGACATCTGAAACAACAATATCCTCTTCTTTAAATAAATTCAATCTAAGCATCTGATGAATGACATCTTCTTTTAGCTGTTCCAGGTCATCCGGCATCTTTTTATACCTGGAGTAATATATTTCTGCCTGTAAAGCGCTGCAGCCATGCGGAACATTATTAGGCGATTTGATATCAGGCGCATATACTCTGGCCGGCAGAATCTCTTCGTCATAGATGTAAAACCACAAAGCCGGAGATACACATGGCCTGGCCAAACCGATCGAAACCATAACACCGGAAGTATAATCAAGCCTATCTGCTGTTTTTCTGATCGACTCCGGCGCTGTATTGATGATATGGCATAATTCAGGAAGCGGAATTGTACTAATTAGCTTATCGTATTCCCATTCTTCTCCGTTTCCAAATCTAATAACTTTATGTTGTGGGTCAATTTCAAGTATATCCATGCAATATCTGATATCAGCATTTTTTACAAGCGGATCCAGAAAAGACTTAAATCCGCCTTTTACAGGATACCTTGCTTCTTTTGAATAATGCACGGAACGAGTGTCTTCTTCCATTGCTCCCCGCAATACTTCTTCCAGTGCGGGGGTATACATTCTTCCTTTTATCCAGTTGCTTTCCAGTTGTTCCGGTTCAACCGTCCAATACTTTCTGGTATACTTATATGGAAATTTTTCCGCAAAGTAATTCCCAAACATCGCTCTTAACCAGTCCCCATAATTCTCGATATTTCTATCAGGTGTTCTTTCAATGAACCCCTTTATAATCCTGATTCTCTCTTCAACCGGCAGACCGGACAGATTATTCTGCACCGGATTCTTTATCCAGCTTCCCTGATTGAAATTAACGGCTTCTGACTCATGTGTCCAATGCGGAACATTGCCCTCTAACATATGATAGGTTGTTTCTTCATTATCGAAGCTGATATGTGCAAACGTATCAAACATAAAACCCCGGACTTCAAAACTATTGCACAATCCCCCATAGGTATTCTCTTTTTCAGCCACTATATTGGGAATCCCTGCTTCTTTTAAATGATAAGCGGCAGATAAACCCGCTATGCCGGCTCCCAGTATTACGATTTCTTTATTCAACGACAATCCTGCCCTTCATTCATTTTCTATTTTCCTAATTCAAGAACAACGTCCACCATTTCTCCCACATTCTTCAGATTCACCACTGTTTCCATAGGCATTTTAAAAGAAAACTCATCTTCTATAGCACAGATCAGATTGATATGTTCAAAAGAATCCCAGTCTTCAATATCGTTTGCGGTTGTCGTATCCATAATAACAAGATCCTCATCATCAAATATTTTCCTGAATACTTTTGTTAATCTTTCATATGCTGCTTCTCTGGTCATTTTCATTTCCTCCTGATTCTTACATAATAATATAGTTTGTCTGCTAAAACGCCTTCTGCTGCTTCTCCAATATCATCGCGATATTAATCGTCTGTTTCCTTTTCTTTGCTTTTTCCAACGCAATATCCCCTTCTGTGGCATAGGTATAGTCCAGAATACCAAAACCTGCTTCCCTGGCCATATCCAATACTTCTTCGATGCTGCCGAATAAATAAATGTGATCCAGGGTGGGCGCATTTATAACCGTAGTAATAAATGCCTTTCCGCTTTCTTCCAATAAATCATTTATTTTCCGAAGCATCTGCATTGGTTCCTCAACATGTTCCAACACTTCACCCATTACGATGCAATCGAACTTTTCATCCGAAGTATATTCGAAGAAATTTTTTTCCTGTACGGTACATTTTTCCGCAAGATTTCTGTAGTTTAAAAACCTATTCGTTCCTTCGACGGAAGTTTTACTGACATCACATGCCGAGTAATCGTGAAAATTACAATTCAATATTGCTTTTACCAAATATTGTCCGAAACCCGGACCGATTTCCAAATAACGCTCTCCTGTAAATATTGTACTGTTCTTCTCAAAATATCTCAACATTTTTATATGATTGGTCCATATATAATCCGATATCGATAAACCCATCATGTACTTTTCCATGTATTCATGATTGTCATAAACCAGCTTATTTACCTCTGCAAACGTAGAATATCGATACCTTCCATGCCGTATAAAATAATAAGTTTCTTCCATTACCATATTATTGATAAATAAATAAGTCTCTACAATAAAATCCAGATCATAATGCAGCTCTTCCATAAAAAATGTTAAAATAATATTCAATTCTTCTTTTTCCGAATCTGATACACTCCAGTTTCTTAGATATTTATTCTGCAGTTCATCTTTCTCTGATACCTGATCAATAAACATCTGTACTATATCTGCCATTTATTTTCCCTTTCTTCCCTATGGTGAACAATCTGTCACGCTGCAATATTTCATCCAACTCTATAAGTCATACTGCCCCCCCCTAAACAAATATTTTCTCCCGTAATAGCAGCGGAGTCATCTGACAATAGTAATTTCATGAACGGTAAAACATCTTCTGTCTGCATCAATCTGCCAAGCGGCGCTGCTGCTTTATGCTGTTCAATCATTAATTCCGGCACATCCTTTATAAATTTCGTCTCTATCATCTGCGGCGATATCCCATTTACCGTAATCCCTTTGGAAACATACTCGGCTGCAACAGATTTCATTAACCCCAACAGGGCATATTTCGATACTGTATACGACGCTGCAAATTTCGGATTCGGTATGGTTGTGTAGGCAGATAACAGAAATAGTATTTTCCCATACTTTTGTTTCTGCATTGCGGGAATGCATACCTTCAATAATTCAATGATACTATACAGCGAAACCTGCATCATTGCCTGATATTCCGCAACATCCATTTTGTGAAATCGTTCACTTTTAACAGGCAGCGACGCTAAGTGTAAAAGATGCGTCGGCCGGATGTTCTCTTCTTTCAATTGACGTACAAACGAACTGACGCCCTGCTCATCAGAAAAATCTGCCCGAATAGCTGTGATTTTATCGTTATATGTACTTAACAAACTTTCAAACCTTTCGGATCCGTGATGATAATGTGCGATTATTTTGTCATAGTCTTCTGCATTTTCTTTGATATAAGCCATTCCAAGATCCGAAGATGCTCCGGTAATGATTATTATTTTCTCCATTTAATACAGCCTCCTTTTGCGCATTCATTTTAGAACCAATACTTTCATATCCGCTTTCGACACACATACGCCATCCTGATTAACGATCTGTACTTTAAGACGCAGAAGTTTCATATCCTCCTGTTTTCCTGCTACAACCCCGGAAACCGTTAAAACATCACCGACGAATACCGGTCTTATAAATTTGATTTCCATGCTATGGATCAAACTATGTTTCCCCGGAAGATACATGCCGGCCATAGTAGAATATAAAGACGCAGTCAGCAGGCCAAATGACACATGTTTCTTATATCCTGCCTCTTTGGCATATTCATCATCCTGGTGAAGAGGGTTTTCATCACCGGAAATTTCTCTAAACGCCTTCTCCATTTCAAGTGTAATTTCTTTCGTGAAAGATTCCTTCATTCCTTCCTTCAAATCTGAAAATAGATACGTATTCATTTTCTTTCCCTCTCTGTTTCTCCGTCATTTTATAATCTCGATTACATTCTGTTTTCTCTCATATGACGCTGCGATCTCAAACATCCATATGGTATTGCCTGTTTCATCTTCAGAAATTTTTGTAAACCCCTGCATTTTATAAAAGTCTTTTACCATTTTATTTTTAGATGTCGGATAATAATATCCGACAATTCTTTTAACTCCGGAAGCGGCAGCACGCTCAACGAGTTCGTCCATCATTGCGTATTCCATATTCCGCTTTAAAACCCGGCAGCTCATAAGCCACAACTCCAAATGCAGTTCCTCTCTGTCTTTCCCGTCAAGTCTTCCGATCAAAACGCTGACAACACCATTATCGCCGAATTTATCTTCAAGTTTTCCATAAAGCGTTATATACGACGGGTCTGCTGCTACAGCTTCTATATCGCTTTGACTGTACCGTCTGGTCGTTAAATTAAACTGATTACTTTTATTGGTCAGCTGCGCTATTCTTGATAAGTATGCGGGTATAAATGGTCGGATCTCTCCTTTCATTTCCAATGATCCCAAGTAATCTTCATAACACGCAAAAGCAGCCTGCATCTGACTTCTTTTCCTGTTTTCCTGATACATCTTTGTCCGCTTTAAATCATCTTCTGACAATGAAGTTACTTCGAAGAATCCCGACTTGTCCAATATCTGTACATAGCGCTCAACCCTCCCCATATCAGGAACTGCCGCTCCGGGAACCTGCGCGGAAACAATTGCCCTTTCAGAAGGATTATCATCTACAAATACAAAACTTTCCGGCAGCAGATTAAGCTCTTCAGCAGTCTCGACTAAATTCCGGTCTTTCGGATTCCAGTTTGCTTTCATGCTGACAAAGTCCTCTGTCCGCAGAATACTGTCCGGCCGTTTCAGTCCGCTTATTGCATTTTCTTCATCATTTTTTGAATTAATTGTTAACAGAATTCCCAACTGCTTATGCAGTTTTAAGTATTCCTGAAACTCACTGTATGTCTGTGCAAGCGGAGTCTCCTGTCCGATTTCGATATTGTCCGCTCCATCTTCTCCGACAATACCGCCCCATAATGTATTGTCCAGATCCAGATTCAATACCTTTTTATTTTTTCCATAAATAGATTTCATGATATTGGCAATGTTAAAAGCCAGATACGGTATGGCCGGAACTGCCGCCGCATACTTATACATATGCCAGTAATAGGGATCGGACCACTTATCCAGACCATATGATGCAGACAGATAATTAATATCACAAATGTAAAAATTATCATGGTTTTGCGCATATTCATAGAAACAAAGATTCAGTCTGGTCACAAAGTTTACACGTCCATGCATGTCGCTTGCATCTTTGTTGCCCAATAAACGGAAATATGGATATTCAAAATTATTCTGTATGACAGGGCAATGAAAACGCTCCGTCAAACATGACCATATCTCCTGAAATTTATGATACTGTGCAGACAGTTTTTCATTTACCATTTCCAGACTGTCCGAAAGATTCGGAAAGTCCATGATATTTCTTACCGAAGTACAAACATAAATCATGTCCGGTCCAAAATTTTCCAACTCCGGAGATGAAAACACTGCCTCTTCATAATATTGATCATATTCCGATTCATAGAAAAAAGGTTTTATTCCATAATTTAACAAAAATAACTCCAAAATAATTCTGATATTTTTAGTCGTTACACCGCCAAGAATCGCTATTTTCTTTTCTACAAACGGCCTGTCCTGTTTTAACAGCTCTTTTTTTAATTGCTTTTTTCCGGCAATAATTTCTTCCGCATCAAACGGATATTCCAATTCCTTCATTCTGCAACCTCATTCAAAGATTCATGATACCAAATATTAGGCCGGTCTCTGTCGCCATCTGCTCTAAATGCTCTAAAATCAGGGTAATTTCCATTAAAAAAAACAATTTCTTCATTATTTTTTTCCAGAGGTTCCAGGCGGTCCGGTATAATATTGGCCTTATTATGAATAAAACCTAATTCTTTCATAATATTTTCATCTATACCATAGCACCAGCAATCAATATACTCATATCCGTTTATTCTGCCCTGTTCCTCAAAAAACCTCCCGATTCCCAATAACTCTGTCTCACTTCCTATGATATCCACAATTCTTAAAACCTTTCTGATACCATCTTGTGTAGAGACTTCCTGCTCTCTCGTTACAAATAACGTGGAAACCTTCCCTGCAGATATTTCAATGGCCCATAGTTTATATTGATATTGCCGATATGGAAAATAAAAGTATCTTTTCATCACGTATTCATAAGATTTCCGGGGCCTATGCCGGGAAAAAACAGACTCGTCAATTCTATCAAACAGCATTTGTTCCGAGTCAATACTGATTACACGATATTGATCTGACATATTTGTATAAATCTGCTTTTCCGTAATCGTGGCAACTTTATACTCTTCCCTGTCAAAAAGCTTGTAATAATGTTTCAGTTCACCAATTTCGTATCCCAGAATTTTATAGAATCCCTGGGTGTTTCTCTCGATACCTACCCCGCAGAAATTTAACCCTTTGTCTTCAAAAAATTTAATGATCTGCAGCACCAATGTCGGACTTTCTCCTTTTTTTACCAATAAATTGGAGATCCACACATCCCGCCCCGAAGCTTCAATAAATCCGCAGGCGCCAACAATTTCGTCCTTGCGCACTGCAACCACAAAATTTAGTTCATTATCATACACATAATAATAGGCAAACAGTCTGCTGTCATTGATTGTCTGAGATTTTTTCCATTCCCGGGAAAAAAAGTCGGCAATCCTGTCCCGATCTTCTAATACCGCCTGCCTGATACAATATTCTTGTTCCATATTGATTCTCCCCCTATCCTCCTGATACAACGTTTCCTATTTTATTCATTTTTTACATGGATTAGGGGGAAGAATCAATAGTCCCCATAGAAACCATAGACAACTTTATATTTTTTCATTCTTAGATAGATTTCGATAATCACACATAATACTGTCATAATCAATGTCAGCGTTACTAAAATCTTCCGTAACTTCTTTGATCTGAACCGTTACCTCATACTTTTTACCGGAATCCGTAAAATAAGCTGCCGGAAAAGGTCTGAACGTGCGTGCTCGAATAATATTTAAAAGATTTCTTGCAGTATACTCCTGATCTAAAACAATTCTGGAATTCTGCTCAAGTTCTTTTCCATAATGAAATGTTCCTGACTCTGTCTGACCTACCAAATCAAAATGCAGGTTCAATATTTCATCCCGCTTTTCCGTTAATAGCTCTGACATGGCCTGCATAGCCTTAAAATACAAAGTCTTTCCTGTATCCGGCCAGGAAACTTCTATCTCTTTTTGAAAAATAATCTGTCCTGTATCCAATCCACTGTCAATTTTCATAATCGTAACACCATATGGTTTCTCATCTACTATTGACCAATAATGCGGATGTTTGCCCTTTCCATATGGCAGATAACTCGTATGCAGATTTATAAATCCAAACTTAGGTGCATTTAGTAATTCGTCCCGTATTACCCCCCCCCAGAATGCTAAAACAACCGCATCAGTGCCGCTGCAAATATCCAATAATTGTTCCTGATCAGTATGATAATATATCCGTGTATCTTTGAAATCTTTTAAAGCATCCAGAATTTTCGCATTCATATTCCACATATCGGCATGATCCAATACTACGAATTTTAACTGATCCTTTTTTTTCCTGAAAAGCTCGACTGCCAGCCTTCCGATTTCTCCGCATCCAAAAACACCGAAGCTATAGCTCATCTCTGGTTCTCCTTTTTTATATTTCTTTTACAGACAAAAAATCCTTACATTTTCCCTTTAATAATTCTGACCATATCACCGATATTATCCATGGAAATTATTTCATCTATATCAAATTCTACATGAAATTCCTGTTCCAACATTACCAAAATCTTTACATGCTGCAAGGAATCCCACCCCTCTATATCATCCGCACTTGTGTCTTCCGAAATAACCAAATTCTCCTTTTCAAAAATATTTCTGAATACCTCATTAATCTTTTCCAATACCTCATTCATTTTACAGTCTTTACCCTCCCATAATTAATTCTTAAACCAGATATTAGGTCTGTCCATATCGCCATCTGCTCTGAATCCTCTGACACCCGGCATATTTTTATACACGAAACAAATCTCTTCATTTTGTTTTTCCAATGGTTCCAAACGATCCGGTATGATATTAACACTATTATCACATTTTACAAAACCCAAACTCTCCAGGACCTCATCGCTTATTCCCAGACACCAGCAGTCAATATACTCATAATCATTCATTTCACCCTGTTCTTCAAAAAATTTACCAATCCCTGTTAACTCATTTTCACTTCCAATAATATCTACAATTCTTAAAATCTTTTCTCCCTCAACGGTCTGTTCTCTGGTAACAAATAGTGTAGAAATAATCCCTTTTGAGGTTTCAATTGCCCATACACGATATTGATATTGCGGATATGGAAATCGATAATATCTTTTGATCAAATAATCACATGACTTTTTGGGTTTTTGTTTCTCAAAAATTGCATCATTTATTTTTTCTTTTAATATAGCTTCCGAATGTAATTCTATTACCTTATATCTGTCAGACCAGTTAGAACGGATCTGCTTTTCACGAATTGTCGCAATTTTATATTCTTCTTTGTCAAAAAGTTTATAAAAATGATTCAGTTTGCTGATCTCAAATCCTAAAATACGATATAACTCTTTTGTATATGGTTCAGGATTTAATCCCCAAATTGTAAAACCTTCTTCTTCGAAAAATTTCATTAACTGAAAAAACAGTGTCGGTTTTTCTCCCTTTTTAATCAGCCATGAAGATCCCCATATATCCTGACCAGCCGCTTTGATAAAACCGCATGTTGCAACTATTTCATTATTTTTTACAGCAATGACAAAATTCAATTTATCGCTGTCAGTAAAGTAATATGCAAATAATTTATCATCATTTAAAGTTTGTGCCTTTTTCCACTCAAGATTAACAAACCGTATAATATTATCTTTATCTTCCAATTCGGCTCTTCTTATCTGATAGTTTGATTCCACTTATCTTATCCTTCCTACTTCATTAAGTTTTTTTTCGTTCATTTTCCGTACCATCTCTTCCAATTTAAAATATGATATTTTCCCGGATTCATTCTTTATCATACTATCCACATATTCAATCCGAATCATCGTGTCTGAGATTCCCAGAAAGTTTTTTATGCCTTCTTTCAATACGGCGTCACTATGCTGCTGTTCAGTCAGAATAACCCATACCTTTTCCTTTTCGCCAACGCAAACACATTCCTGCACTCCAAATTGCTTCTTAACATAATTCTCTATATCATCCAGATTTACTCTTTTTCCATATAACTTTATAAATCTCTTTTTTCTTCCGACAATATAATAGCAGCCATCCGTATCACGTCTAACAATATCACCCGTTTCTACCCTTCCATATACATTCGGCAGTTCCGTTAAATCCAAATCACCGGTTGCATATCCCAACATAGCGCATTTCCCATTATAAATAAGTTCTCCCTGCCCGCATTCAATATTTTCTATCTCAAAGCTTCCGCTGCTAATCGCTTTTCCAATACAATTCGTTTCTTTATCTTCAAAGAATGACAATGCTCCACAAGTGCCGCTTGTTTCTGTTTGTCCATACAATATATAACCTTTTTTATGATACTTTCTACAATATTCAGTTACTTTTACACGCATTTTTTCTCCAAAAACATCCCCCCCCTGTGTCAGAATTCTTAAATGCTGACAGTTTTTTTCAAATAATTTCATCACACTTAACATTTCATAATGCACTGTCAAACCAGAAATGCAGGTAGGATGATATTTATGAAACAGACTCCAAAAATCCCTCTCCATAATATTACTGTTTGTCAGCAACACAGTTGCTCCTTTTGATATACATATATTAATGAACGATAATGTATAAACAAATGCCATTGGCATAGTCGTTATGATAGAATCATTTTCCGTAAATTCCAATACTTCACCCAATGCTTTGGCATGCTCCTGAATGCCCTCATATCCTAATTGCACACATTTCACATTACCTGTACTTCCGGACGTAGAAAGTATAACTCCTACTTTTTCATTAAGAGTATACGTTTCATGCCCCGTACGCAGCAAATAAAACCCATACTTTTTATATAAATCAGGGAAATCCAACAGTTTTCTCCACTTTTCCTGTGCCCATACGAATTTAGGCCTGTATTTTTCTATCATAGCCTTACAAAATTCTTCTTTCACTGTATTTTCCAATAATATCACTGCACAGTTCATATATAAAAAACATATGTAGCCCAAATAAGATCCTACCGAATTATCACTTAGTATTAATACTACATTGCGCTCTGCTGTGATCGATTGTATCTCTTCAATATGCCTTTTCACATCACCATACGTAATGAGATCAGTATTGTCAATTGCAGCTACCCTTTTTTCATCGATATCTTTCATTTTCCAAAACATAATTTCTATCTCTCCTTTACTAGCAGCCCCTTTTGTACCTTAATAAACAGGATGGGAAAGCCAATGCTTAATATCGTCCCTATAAAAATCAATATTTCATGTCCAATATAATACGCATAGGCATACAAGGGCGTTGCAATAAGCAATGAAAAAATAATACCCAAAAAAATCGAATTTTCTTTTACTCCTTTATCTTTTTCCAAACAGGTGATCACGGTTGGATAAAATGTGCACATTCTGATCACGGTATAAAACATGAACAAATAGAGTGTTGATATGTTAGGAAGGTTTGCAATACAGATGCTCATAAATACAAGCGCCACCATACTTACATGGGCTGTTTTTCTGACTGACTTTTCCTTTCCGGGGAAAACGTCATTTGCAACAATACTGGAAAAGGCACATAAACATGAGTCCATTGTTGATGTAATTGCTGCCGCAACCATAATCACAAAAAATGCCGTGCTAAAAGCAGGAAGGTAATGTGCAATATATTCAATTGCCACATTGGCGCTGTCATTAATTTGCAGCATATTACCTTTTACCTGATATGCCGCTAAAAATCCTGTCATAATCATCGACACCGGAATGATTGTAAATAAAACTGCCGCCAGCATAAATGCTTTATTTCTATTTTCCTTTTTTATGGCAAAGGCTCTCTGCCAGTACATTTGATCACCAAACGGCCCTGTGATCAATCCTAACATAGATGTCAGTCCATAAGAGAGGAATACATTTCGCCCCTCCTCACTGAACAAGGAATTAAAGCTCTTGTTTTCATAACCTGTCATTCCTTCTCTTAGTCCAAACAAAATGGATTGTCCCTGCGTTGAAAATGATTTAATCAGCCATATAATAACTGCAATTGATCCAATGCATAATATTAGTGTTTGAATAACATCTGTCTTAACAGAAGACTTGAAGCCTCCCCTTATTGTATATAGCAAAACAAAAACTGCTAATACGATTGTGCACATTACATAATTTACGTTTAGTAATGTACAAATCAGCTTAGATCCGGCTATTATGTTGATTGCATAACACATAATCTGCAATACTGCCAATATACCTGCATACAGCTTATGTACTCTATCCCCCCACCTTTTTTCCATCAATTGCGGCAATGTATAATTGTCCAAAAATTTTTCGTCCACTTTTGATAAAAAATAACAGTATATAAACAACGTCAATACGCTCGGAATTAAATACCAAAATGCGCCTGCAAATCCTTGTTCATAAGATTTCTGCGATGGAACAAGCAACGCGATTGCCCATGTCCATGTTGCAGTGATGGTAAATCCTCCGCTTATCCAGCCAATTTTTTTATTTGCAATAAAATACGACTCTTTAAAAGTGTTCTCCTGATTCTCCATTTTTACTCTCCAATTAACAGTTTCACTTCCGTACATACATACTCAATATCTTCTTTTGTCAAATTCAGCGCCGTCGGAAATACAACTCCCTGTTTCCAATATCTTTCCGAACAAGGTACCGGAAATCTGCGTTGATAATTAGGCATGGCGCTCATGGAAGGATATCCCGGTCTGGCATGAATGTTCTTTGCCAACAGACTTTCCAGCAAAGCGTCTCTGGAAATACTGCATTCCTCACTCAAATACCCTACCACATAGCAGTAATTGCTCTCCCAGGCCTCTTCCATATGTAATAATTTCATATACGGACAATCCTGTAAAAATTCATGATACCAGTCATATATTTTTTTCTTTTTCGCGATCAGTTCATCAATACGCTCCACCTGTGCCAGAATCAGAGCTGCCGTTACATTGGCTATACGATAGTTGTACCCGATGTCATCCGACCATAAAAAGGATATTTTATCATTCCGGCAAAAAGTTCCGTAATGCAGCGCCCGCTCATATAGTGCCTTATCATTTGTAACAAACATACCGCCTTCGCCGCCAACCGCTATCTTGCTCCCCTGAAAGCTGTAAGCTCCAATATCGCCGATCGTTCCTGCAAACCTGCCTTTATACTTCCCTCCGACCATCTGACATGCATCTTCAATTACCCGAAGTCCATGCTTCCTGGCAATCTCCATGACAGCGTCCATATCAGCCGCCATACTTGCAAAATGGACTAACATGATCGCTTTTGTTTTCTCAGTAACTACAGCTTCAATGCATGCAGGATCTATACACAGTGTATCAGGATCTATATCGACGAATACGCATTCGGCGCCAACATAGCTGACAGCCTGTGCCGTCGCAATATAACTCTGATCGGTCACGATGACCTCATCTCCGGGTTTTAATCCCAATGCAATCGCAGCCAAGTGTAATGCATGTGTTCCGCAATACGTTGCGATAGCATATTTTGCCCCCACATAATCCGCAAACGTTTTTTCCAGCTTTTTTATATGCATATCATATGTTTCATACCATCCGTTTTTCACGGCATCGATTACATAATCTACCTCTTTTTGTGTAATATCCGGTCCGGCTAATGCTATTTTTTTGTTCATACCTGTCTCCTATCAATCTTCTAATATACTCTTTCCCATTACTGTGTTTTCACCTGTTTATTTCCCGAATTTTGCCTGCAATTCTTCTATATACTCATCCAGATTATCCTCCGGAGCGGTCTGATAGGTCACAACATTGCAATCCGCACAAACAGGATGTTCAAACCGCCTGCTTTCTATCATCATCCTGCGGATACTCTGCAATTTATTTCCGTTCCATATATCCACTATCGTATTACTTTCAGATATTTTTCCGATGCTCAGATTATTTCCGCTTTCACAGCATGGCAGAACAATTCCTTCAGGCGACACCACCATTACATAAAAAGGCTGTGAACATACTGTTATTTTCTTTACTTCATTTTTCCAATAGGTATTTTCAAATTCTGTCTTCATATCAGAAATGTCGTTTTCTTCTATGATGGGCACTAACGTCTCTATATTAAGCTGATCACAGATATCCGAAAAAGTCTGTTGAAATTTCTTTTCATCGGAAGGACTCTTTAACATGGCATCCATGATCTTAATATATATTTTCATCCCCCCCCTCCTGGATTTTTTATAAAAATAGGCGATATTATCTACAAAGTTCTCAAAATTGATCTTATATTGAGATATATCCCAATAATCTTCTTCCGTTAATCCCTGCAGAGATATCCTCATCCGGTCGAGTCCTGCATCCACCAGGGCATCGCATAAAGCAGGCGTCAGTCTTGACGCATTAGATACAATCTCCACTCTCTCTGCAATATCCGCGTCTTTTGCAATTTTTACCATTTCAGCAATCTGAGGATGCAGCAGCGGCTCCCCCAGCCATGCAAAATTTAATAATTTTAACTTATCAGGAAATTTCTTTATTTGTTCAACGATCATTTGGAAAAAATCAATGTCCATAAACTGCTCTTTGATCTCTTTTTGCATCTGTGCTGATGCATGCTTGCAATACGCACATTTAAAATTGCAATACGTAGTCGGACAAATATGAATTCCAAACGGCGTATTAAGCGGTAAAGAATCAATCAGTTTTTTCCGGCTTGTAAATGGTGTATATTCCTTCATAAAAAATCCTCCCTGTCATGCATTTTAGTTTATTACAAACAAATGCCGTACAGGAAGGATTTTGCTTTTGCTAAATCATATCTTTTATTCCATCTTCAAAACAATACGCAGGTTCCCAGCCGGTTTCACTCCTGAATCTTGTTGAATCAAAATAAAAATCCGGAGATTCTTCAGCTTTACGATGTCCGTAAGTGATCTTGCAATCCGGGCCTATAATCGTTTTTATTTTTTCCAGATATTCTTTTAAGGTAACCTTCTGACCACTGCTTATATTATAAACCGTATGATGCAGATCCTTTTGAATCCCCAACAGCAAAGCATCAATACAATCGTGAATATAAAGATAGTCAAATATCTGGCTGCAATCCGTATCCATATAACAGTATTTGTTTATTTTCAGTTGAGAGATTACGCTATCCAACACCCCCCCTAAATTTTCCGAATACACTGTGGATCCGATATTCAATAAAGTTTGTATTTTTCTGTTTACAAAGTATTTCTGCCATCTTATAAAATCTCCACTTTTCTTTTCCATATGCCGATCGGGGGTTACAAGTCGTTTCTTCCGTAACAATCCCTGCAGGGCATCCGTATTCCGCCTGTGTTCCTAATTGTATGACCTTTTTGCATGCAAACCTGTCTAAAATATACTGTAACCCCTGTAATAATCCGTTGGCGCTCCGCTCATTCACCATCGCATCATCACGCGCGTTCGTCCCTTCCCAGCTTGCCAGATACAAATAGTCGCATCTATCCAATGTCTCCAGATTCTTTATGGACGTCTGCATATTGCATAAATCCACTTCGACATACTGAATCTTATTTTGAAACATAGCATATAATTTTTCATATTTGGCGGATCCGGGCCTATACGTCGTTACCACATCATATCCTGATGCAATAAGACGCCTGATTAAATTCATCCCGATAAAACTTGTCCCGCCGAATACAAGTACTGTTTCTTTCATTCCTGCGCAATTTCTCCTATATCAATGATTTCCCCGCAAAATTTATATTGTTCTCTCAGGCTCCTGATAATTTCGTTCTTATATTCCAATGCGGTAATGATCATCAGATCATTCTGATTGACCGCTTCTTTTGTCGGTAATTCTACCGGTATCCTGCAATCCCCGATATACAGACCGTTTAACGCACGATTATTGTCGAATATGTGCTTTATATGTTCTTCTTCCGGCACAATCACGTTCTGAATATAGCTGCGTCCCTTAATTCCGGCTCCCCAAACGGAAACCGATTTATATTTCGGAAGAATGCTTTGCAGTTTCTTGATATCGTTTTCTTTATGCTTTTCAAATTCTATTCTGTTCTTTTCTTTCCTGACATATGCCGCAATATGCGAACCATCAAAGATTTCTCTGATACTGATAATGGAAAAACCGCACTTTGTCAAAATACGTGCCAGGCTGTTTGTCGAAAAATAATTAATATGCTCCATATATACATCAAAATATCTGCTGTCCGCATAGACCGCATGTCCGTTAGGGACGTCAAAATACCCCACACCACCGGGTTTTAGGATTCTATAGGCAGTATTGATAACTTCCTCCAGATCGGGCAGGTGTTCCAGTACCTGTGTGGAAATAAATGCGGAAAATCCCTCTTCATGCCAGTTTTTATCAAAAAATGCATTCACTACATCGCAGCCGTTTTCTTCTGCGATCCTGCATTCAACCGCCGATGGTTCAACGCCCTTCACCCTTTGAAAAATACCATTTGCATAGTTCATCAAAGTGCCGTGTCCGCATCCAATATCCAATAATTTATCATGATCCGCACACAGTTCTTTTAACTCCTGAAGCATACTTTCATAGTATTCTCTGCGTAAGTTTGCATTTCCTCCTGCGGCAACTGCCTGATCTCCGACGTTTAACAGATTATAGGCTTTGTAATGCTCTTCTTCTAACGTATATTCCATTTGCCCGTGCTTACATGCTTCACAGTAACCAAATTCGGCATACCCCCCCCCCTGATTTTCCGACGGGTTTTGTATATACCGAATTTACATCATATGGTACATTCTGCAATTTCTCATAGCAGACGATCTCGCTGCCGCATATTCTGCACTTCATATTTTTCTCCATTCATGGTTAAATCTCTTGATCAGTTAACCTTTTCCCACTGTCCGGTTTCCATATTATAGGTCTTAATGACACGTGCGGGAATGCCGACTGCGATACTATAATCCGGAATATTGCCCGTAACGACAGCATTGGTGCCAATAATACATTTTTCACCGATATTGGCTCCCGCAAGAATACACACCCGTTCTCCTATCCAGCTTCCCTTTCCGATCCGTATCGGTTTTCTAACACCTGCCGTTTCAACGTAGCTTTCTTTCTCTATGCCAGTCCCATGATTAGAGTCTATAATGCATATATCAGATGCCAGCAGGCAGTTATCCTCTATTTCAACTCTTTCATAACAATCAATTTTGATATTTTGACCTATGCGGACATTGTCCCCTATAATAATCTGACCAACTATTCTTTCCTGACCATCCGCCGGTGTAAACTCTCCCTGATGCAGCTCACTGTCATGTACCCAAATATTGGCGCTGTTTCCAATAGAAGATCCTGTCCCCATAAATATATGCCCGGGGTTTCGAATAAATTTTGCTCCGGAGATGCCGTTTTTACCCCCCCCCAATTCATTTGCCGCTACACTTTTACCTTGTATCGCCTCCAGGATATCTTCCGGCCGTCTCAATACGCAGTAAATGATACTGATAATACTTCTGATTTTACTCATTTTTCTTTCCTCTGCTTATTTTACCGTGCTCTTCTACAATTCTTCTATGTGTTCATCCAGGTTATCATCTTAAACTATGTTACCGCTGCCTGTAAAGTTATCTTTGTTACAGCCTTATCCCATAATAAACAAACGACAGATGATTCATATATGACCGCAAATAGAATCTGTAAGAATCATCTATACTGTATATCAGTTTCGGTACTTCCCACAAATCCCATGTCTTATGATAACCTGCTATCGCCAGTTTCGGATGACTCTCCCGGATGACTCTCTGCGCCCCTCTTAAAGCCTGCAGTTCGCAGCCCTCAATATTCATTTTGATATAAGTCGCCCCATCCGCATCAACCAGATCATCTATTTTCACAGTCTCTATCCTTTGCGTTCCGATATCTGCAATAAAGCTCCCGGGCCCGTTCAGATCATATAACTGCAGCGTCCTGTTCTCATCATATGCCACTCTATTCACAGTCACGATCTTACTCTTCATCTCATCTGGAAGTTTCTCAATATACTCCTGCAGTTTCATATAGTTACCGATATCCGGCTCCAATCCGTAATACTTTCGAAACTGCTGATGATTTGCTTTCAAAAAAGCGTCAAAGCTGATACCGTTATAAGCGCCGCAATCGACAAAAATCTCATCCTCTCTCCGGGGATAAAATTCGTATTCAAAGTACTGTCTGTCCATTGATTCCGTCGGTATCTGTATACTGTCGTCTATCATGCGGAATCTGACCAGTTTTTCAAATACTTCTTTCGACTTGTCATCTTCCAGAAGGGAATATATTTCACACAGATCTTTTTCATGCTGCTCCATAAGAAAAACATCGGAACAGGATGGCAGATTATATTTGTCCCCGTGGAATAATTTCCGGCATCTTCGGAAATAAGTATAATCAATTATGTTTTTACAGCCGGATTCTTTAATACTCCTATGAACTCCCGTGTGGCCGCCTTCCCGCAGCGCCTCGTCGAAGCTCTTGCAGTATTTTTTGCCATCCGTATTGATCGTTACGATAACAAGCGCATCATCCCCGACCGTTCTCACGATATCCCTGTAATCAATGACAGGAATCCCCTCACATTCCGTTCCCCATCTGGCAGGATTGCCATCGGCAAAGCATTGCGGATAAATACCGGCGTCCCGTAAATAATAAAGAAAGGCGATTCCCGCACTTCCCGCGCCGTACAATACGATCTTATCGATCATACTGCCCAGATCACGCTTCATTTCGTCAATACTAATCTCTATCCGGTCCTTTTTCTTCTGATATTCTTCAAATATTGCATGGATTGACATGTTCCGTAATATCCTGCTCCTTTTCTATTTCTGCAGTTCTTCCCTGATGGCTTCCGTTATTTTTTCAGCGCTGATTCCAAACAGGTCATCCAGATATTCCCGCGTTCCCGTAACAGGCACGAATTCATCCCGTACCCCGAATTTTCTCAGTCCCGATGAACAATGATGCGCCGTTAATACCCTCGCTACGGCGTCGCCTAATCCGCCTATGACGCTGTGTTCCTCTATCGTATAAACCGGCCTGCCTGCCGATGCTGCCTGCAGTACAGCCTCCTCATCGATCGGTTTTACTGTGGGCATACTGTATAATGCTGCAGATATACCGTCTTTCTCCAGCCTTTCCTGTACCTCCACAGCAGTCTGCAGCATAACGCCTGTAACAAATATGGAAGCTTCCGTTCCTGCTTTCATCGGAATGGCCCTGCCGATCTCAAAATTAATCGGCGTCTGATGAACTACCGGGTCCACACTGCGTCCGATCCTGATATATAACGGTTTCCCATAATCGGCAGATGCAAGCATAACCGCCTTCATCTCTACCGGATCGCCCGGGCATACCACCGTCATATTCGGTATGGCGGAAAGCATGGCGATATCCTGCAGTGCATGGTGAGTAGGTCCCGCCGTCGCATAAGCGAATCCGCCGCCGACACCAACTAAAACGACGGGGTTCTCCTGATAACAGACATCAAGCAGGATCTGTTCCATAGCCCGTAATGTCATAAAGGACACTACGTTATAGATATACGGTTTCATTCCCATAGCCGCCAGACCGGCTCCGAAACTGACAAAATTCTGTTCTGCGATTCCTACATTGACGAATCTGTCCCCAAACTCTCTCTCAAAATCTTCGAATACGGAAAAGCCGGTATCGCCGATGATGCACATGATCTTTTCATCCCGCCTCGCCATTTCCGTTAATGTATTGATAAATGTTGTTCTCATTCGCCAAGTTCCTCCAATGCAGTCTTCAATTGTTCCTCATTTGGAGATTTAAAGTGCCATTCCAGACGATCTTCCATAAAAGAAACGCCTTTTCCTTTTACAGTATCCGCAATGATCACCGCAGGAGCGCCCGGCATATCCGACACGCCCTTTTCAAGTGCCTGCTGTATCTGTATATAATCATGGCCGTTGACTGTCACGGCATGACAGCCGAAGCTCCTGAATTTCTCTTCCAGATTCCCCATGTCCAGTACCTGTTCGTCTCTGCCGTATGCCTGCAAATGGTTCCTGTCTACAATAAAGACGAGGTTGGAAAGTTTGAATCTCGCCGCAAACATGGCGCTTTCCCACACTGATCCTTCATTGCATTCCCCATCCCCCATGAGCACATAAACATTTCCCCGGTATCCCTGGATTCTTTTGGCATATGCCATACCACATCCCACGCAGGAGCCATGTCCCAAAGATCCTGCCGACATTTCAATACCGGGCACGGTATACCTTCTGGTATGTCCGGCATAGTTTTCTCCGTTTAACAGATGCTTCTCAAGATCCTCATACGGAATGATCCCGGCATGTGCCAGTACGGCAAACATGGTTGTTGCGATATGTCCTTTGCTCAGAATAAAAACGTTTCTGTCCGGATCCGCCAGATTATGCCTGTTAAGTTTAAGAATCCTTGTATAGAGCACCGCCATTACATCAACCGCGGAATAACCGCCGCCTATATGGGAATCTCTTGTCCGGCAGTTGATCCTGGCCACATCAACGCGTACTCTGCGGGCAAATTCCGCCGGATCTGCAATCAACTCTTTATACATATCAGTCTACCTCTTTTAAGTATTCCTCAACCTGCGCTCTGGCGAGCGTTCCGGCCTTCATACCGTTCTTTTCCTTTTTGATAAAATCAATTGTAAGCGCAATCGTTTCTTCCAACGTCTTGTGGATATTCCAGTTTAATACCGTCTGCGCTTTCGTGCTGTCCAATTTCAGAATAGCAGTTTCTTTTTTTATATGGTCCTGCCCTTTCACTACTTCATAGGGTGCATTGTCAAATCCACGGCTTACCAAATCCGCGATCCGTCCAACTTCGGCAAATCCATCTTCCCTGGGTCCGAAGTTATAAGCGCCGCTGTAACTTTCTGTACATCCGGCAGAAAGATATAATTTTTCAGCAAGAAGCAGATAGCCGTACAATACATCCAGTACATACTGCCACGGCCTGACTGCGTAAGGATTTCTTATTTGCGGGGTTCTTTTATTTGCAAAACTGTCTAACAGATATGGCATTAATCTGGAAATATTATAGTCTCCGGCCCCGATAACATTACTGGCCCTGGCAGTAGCAATCCCGAGATTCCTGTCCGTTTCTCTGAAAAAAGTATCAAAATAGCACTCGGTTAAAAGTTCCTGACATACTTTACTCGTCGAATAGGGATCTTTTGCCCCAAGCGGAGCATCTTCCGTATACGGCCTGTCCGTTTCCATATTCTGATAACATTTATCACTCGTCACAACCACAACGGACTTAACGCTTTCTATCTTTCGCACTGCTTCCAGAATATTTACAACCCCCATAAGGTTCGTTCGTAAAATAAAGTCCGGAATTTTCATGCTGCCATCTAAAGAAGAATGTGATGCAAAATGCAATACGATATCCGGACGGAAAGACTCTATGACTCCCAGAAGTTTTCTTTCATCTGCAATATCCCCTTCCTCATGACGGCGGATCTCAGGAGAAACTTCTTTGAAAAAAGAATACGGATTAAGCGGAAGGGAATATCCGCACGTAATGGCGCCGAGCGACTCTAATATCAGGCTCATCCATGTTCCTTTAAACCCGGTATGCCCTGTAAGAAGCACTCTTTTTTTCTGCCAGAAGTCTTTATGTCTCATATACTTACCATACCTTCCAAAGAGCCTTTTGTTTCTTCCACATGGTATTTAACTTATCCCGATCCCGCATCGTATCCATGGCCTGCCAGAAACCGTAATGCTTATAGGCTCCAAGTTTTCCATCCTGCGCCAGGCGCTCTAACGGTTCCTGCTCAAATATCAGATTCTCGTCATCTCTTAAATACTGAAAGACCTCATAGTTTAATACCATGTATCCCCCGTTGATCCATCCTCCATCACCGCGAGGTTTTTCAAGGAACTTCGTTATCGTTCCGCCTTCAATGTCCAGCATACCAAACTTTCCGCTCGGCTGAACCGCCGTCATTGTCACACATTTTCCCGATTTCTCATGATGACTGACCAGTTCATTAATATTCACGTCAGCTACGCCATCTCCATATGTAAGCATGAATGCCTCGCCTACAGGAATATGCTGCTGAATTCTTTTGATCCTTGCACCGGTCTGCGTTTCTTCACCGGTATCAACCAACGTCACCTTCCATGGTTCCGCTGCATTATTATGAACCACCATTTTGTTTCCCTGCGAAAAATCAAATGTTACATCAGACATATGCAGAAAATAATCTGCGAAATATTCTTTGATCACATACCCTTTATACCCACAACAGATAACAAATTCATTATACCCATAATGGGAATATATTTTCATAATATGCCACAGAATAGGCATGTCGCCAATTTCAATCATCGGCTTTGGTTTTAAATAGGACTCTTCACTGATCCTGGTTCCCTTACCGCCTGCCAGCAATACTACTTTCATAATGATCCTCCACTTTCAAATATCGGCTACTCCTTATTTTCCTGATAAGTCCATCCGTATACGTCATAGCAGTCTTTACAGAGCGGCAATTTCTCATACTGTCGTTCCACCAGAATATTACGATATGCTTTCTCCTTATCTGAATTCCAACATTCAGAGATCGTCATATCACGCAGATTCCCCAGAACCATCTCTTCATCATTATCTGCGCAGCACGCACAAATATTGCCATTCCAATGTACCGTAATCACGTCAAATACCTGATGACAGCATTTATATCTTCTGATATTCTGACTCTGATTCTGCTTCATCTGATTAAGATATTCTTTTGTCTGTTCATTGGTAATCTGCGACAGATCAATATACTCCAATGTCGTCACGCCGACTTCAATCTTATCACAGAATTGCTCACACCTTCTTCGAAAGGAAGATATTTCCTCTTCTGTTTCGCTTGTAACGGAAGTTCCTATCGTAATAAATGGAAACATCCCTTCCCCCCTCAGCTGGTATAACCTCTCTATTTTTTGCAGCAGGCTTTCAAAGTCATTCTTTCTGCGCAAAGTAGAATATCCTTCTGCCGTTACGCCCTGAAAGGAGAATTTAACGGAATCAAGACCGGATTCAATCAGATTTTTCATATATTCTTCATCAAACATACTGCCGTTTGTTGTCAAATGACAGGTAATGCCTTTTTCCTTGGCCTTCTTCACAAAGTCTATAAATTGGGGATGTAAGGTAGGTTCGCCCTGTCCCACGAATTTAACCGCACACCCTTTTCCTTCAATATCCGCAAGAAACTTATCAAAAAGTTCTACGGACATATATCCTCTTTCTCTTTTGGCGATACCGGTCCCGGTCTTGCACATCAGACACTGGAAATTACAGTGATTGGTTATCTCCATCTCAATAATCCTTGGGAATTCCGGCAGTGCTTTCAGTTTGTCATGCGGTTCTCCATTGTCAATGATACTGTAAAATTTTTTTAACGGATGTTCTCTGTTCATGATTTTCCTTTCCTCGAAATCAGCTTTTCTTTTCCTGTATAAATTCTTTGAGCGATTTTACCATATAATCCATTTTCGCTTTGGTCATCCCCGGATAAACGCCTATCCATAAGGAACAGTTCATGATCACATCTGTCTTTGACAGATCGCCTATTACGCGGAATCCTTCTCCCTGCGCCCTCATTTCATCAAAGCAGGGATGCTTGATATAATTGCCGGAGAACAGATTTCTCGTCTGGATATTCCTGCCCTCCAGAAATTGTGCCAGTTCATCTCTTGTAAAACCTGCATCCTCTCTGACTGTCATCAGGAATCCAAACCAGCTCGGATCAGCTTTCTCTGATTTTTCTGGTAAAATGATCACGTCCTGTATATCATCCAATTGTTGTCTCAAATATTTCCAGTTCTCTTTTCTGGCTTCTATAAATCCCGGCAGTTTCTTCAACTGTGCACAGCCGACAGAAGCCTGCATATCGGTCGCCTTTAAGTTATAACCAAAATGTGAATATACATATTTATGATCATACCCTAACGGCAGCTCCCCAAACTGCTGCGTATAACGATGTTTACATGTATCATCCACCCCGGATGCGCACCAGCAGTCACGTCCCCAATCTCTGAATGAATTGACTAAGCGATATAACTGTGTATTGTTCGTACATACAGCGCCGCCTTCCCCCAAAGTAAGATGATGCGGCGGATAGAAACTGTATGTAGAAAGATCTCCCAACGTTCCTGTCATCTGCCACTGGCCATTATACAAATATTTAGACCCAAGCGCATCGCAGTTATCCTCTATCAGCCAAAGCTCATGCTTATCACAGAAGTCTCTGACCGCCTGCAGATCAAACGGATTTCCCAATGTATGCGCTATGAATACCGCCTTGGTTCTTAATGTATATGCTTCTTCCAAACGGGTAACATCGATATTATATTCCGGAATCGTTACATCCAGGAATACGGGCACTGCCCCATATTGGACGATAGGGGTTACGGTTGTAGGAAATGCCGCCGCGACCGCGATCACTTCATCGCCCTTTTTGATTCTTCTATCGCCTAACTTAGGAGACGTTAATGCCATAAAGGCACATAGATTCGCAGACGAACCGGAATTTACCAAAGAACAATGTTTGATTCCCAGAAAATCAGCCAGTCCCTGTTCAAATTCCGTAACATAATGCCCTGACGTAAGCCAAAACTCCAGCGCGGCGTCAACAAGATTGACCATTTCTTCCGCGTCGTAAACCCGTCCGGAATATTGGATGCGGTCGCCTTCTGTAAATTCGCCGCTTTCTTTATGCGCTTCCTCATAATATTGTTCTACCAGTTGTAAAATTTGCGTTTGAATACTTTCTTTGCTCATACTTTCTCCTGTTAACTTTTATGCTTAATATTTGCTTCCGTTATCATCCGGTAATATCTCTAATGCATCATACTTTCCGCCATTCCAGACACAGGCGAAATAGGATCCTCCTGATTTTCCCGCCAATAAACAATCACATAAGGATAATCCATAGATTTCTTCCAGATATTCCAATAAAACCTTTTTATTCCATACATTCTCTTTTGCTAATTTAGCACACTCATTTTCACTGTTGATCCATTCGTAAAACTCCTTCGGTCTTTTGAATATATATTTCTCCGTAATGCTGCGTGTTTTCTTAAATTTATCAAATTCTACCCTGCCTCTGTCCGTAAACAGAAGTTTATCTCCAAACTCTTCCTGAAATCTCCGAATGCTGTCTTCCATCTGCGTCGTAACAAAAAGATGTGTACAGTTCCACTTTTCCATATATTGTTTAATAAGAGGTATCATCTCTTCAATCCCTAACTGATGGGGGTGTTCTTCCAACAAGGTCCCTTTGATCTCCTCTTTTTTTAATGAAAATTCTTCTCTGAGAGCAATACCTAATATTTTCATATCGGAACGAAACAATTTACGATAAGTATCTGTAAATCGTTCCAGAACATCCTCACGGAATCTCCACCACTTTTGCGCATATACATTTATTTTTTTATAATACTCTCTCCAGTTCTCATCGGCAAACTGCAGCCATGGCTCATCTTTTGAACCGGTAAATTTTTCCCTTATATACGGATCGGAATACGTATCATTGATAAATCCGACAAGTACGTTGTCTTCTTTCATAACCTGCTCAATGGGTGTAATCGGAATGAAAATAGATTCCCACATATTGTCAATTCCCAGCTTGTTATCCTCATAAATATAACCCCATTCATAGTCAATGATGGGAATCATTTTATGTCTTTGCGCCCATTCGCATGCCATTAACGCACTTCTTGCTACGGCTACGATGCCCATATGACCAAATTTATAGCGAAAGACAAAATACTGCTTTTTTCCTCGTTTAGATGACAGGATATAAGTATTTTCATATCGGTTTTCATCAAACTTGGGATTTTTTTTAACATAATATGCCCACATTTTCTGAAATGCAGCTGCCGGAACGACTCTCTCAGTAACCGCATATAACATATTTCTTAATTTCTCCATAAAAATACGAATCCTTTCTATACCAGCTTCTTTATGAAAGCATATTTCCATATTTCATGACATTATTATCATCCTGTATCAATAAAAGCGCCTTCTGTCCTGTTTATTTTGTTATTATACCGCAGTTTAGAAGTGAATGGCAACCCTTTCCGGCATCCGGTCCGCTAAAGAGTCGCTTTATCACAATATATATGTCTCCCACCATAAAGACAAATTGAACAAATACCATAACTGCGATGCATATTCCTGTTTCTCGAACAGTCCTCCCACATAATCTGCGTCCAGCAAGCCTGTTTCACCGGCAAAATGAAGCGTCTTTTCTTTCATTTCCGTCCCGAGTCTGCCTTTAAACCAATCATACACCGGCACACCAAAGCCCTGCTTCTTTCTGTCGATCAACTCATCAGGGATAATTCCCCTTACTGCCTTTTTCAATACCGTTTTACTGACATTATCCTCTGTTTTTTTACTCTGCGGAATGCTCATGGCAAGCTCTACGAATTTGTGATCCAAAAACGGCACTCTGCACTCCAGGCTTACCCCCATACTCATCTTATCAACACGCATCAATAAAAGCTCCGGTAATCTGTGATTCAGATCCGCATATGTCATCCAGTTCAAATGGGACTTTTCCCATGCCTTGTCCATAAAACGGTCATACGTCGGACGAATTGCCTCAAAAGATGTATAATCTCCCAGACTTTTCCTCACCCTGTCCGAAACAATATGTCGCTTATCATACTCTGTAAATGCTTCTGCGCCGCTCCAAAAAACCGGCTGATGATTTACAGCTCTTCTTAACCATTCCGTATAAACCGCATGTGCTCTGCCGGCATGATTTAATCCCCACAGTCCCATTCTTTTCAATATCATGGGCACCGGCACATCATTGAGCTTCTCTATCTTCAAAAAAGTCTTCCAACCCTGATATCCCCAGAATAATTCATCTGAACCTTCTCCCACCTGCGCCACGACAATTCCGTTATCTCTTGCAAGTTTTGATACATAATAGACCGGAATACACACAGGATCTGCGATCGGTTCATCCTGCAGCCGTACCATCTCCGGCAGAAAATCAAATAAATCCTCCTGATTCAACAAACGTTCATAGTACTCTGCACCGCACTCTTTCGCCATCATTTTGGCATAATGATTTTCGTTCTGATAGCTTTCATAGTCCTGATCATATCCGATGCAAAAAGCCTTTACGCTGCCCTGTCCGCCTTCCGAGAAAAGCGCTGCATTCGTAGAGGAATCGATTCCTCCGGACAAAAACACCCCTACCGGAACATCCGCCTCTTTACGCAGTTTTACTGCCGTACGCAGTTCTTCAAGCAAAGCCTCTGAAATCGTTTTATCGTCAGCATGATACAGCTCTTCATGCGTATGCTCCCATACATCCCAATATCGTTTTTCGATTACACTTCCGTTCTCTCCAAACACCATATACATTGCGGGCCGCAGCTTCTTAATTCCTTCAAAAAGCGTATCTTCGCATGGTGTTGTCAAAAAGGAAAGATAATCATACATGGCCTTTACGTTAATCTGCGGTTTTCTTTCCATAACCTTTAATATCGCTTTTATTTCCGATGCAAAGGTCAATATCCCGTTTTCTATCGTATAATATAGTGGTTTGATCCCTATACGGTCTCTCACCAATATAAATTCTTTCTTTCTGCCATCCCAAAGCGCTATCGCAAACATTCCTCTTAATTTTTCAAGACATGCGATTCCCCATTCTTCATACGCGTGTATTATGACTTCCGTATCGGAATGATCTGTTTTCCAAATATGGTTTCCCTTTTCTTCCAGTTCTTTTCGGATCTCCATATGGTTATATATTTCACCATTAAATGCGATCACAATACTGCCATCTTCATTGGACATCGGCTGTGATGCATTATTTGATAAATCAATGATCGATAATCTTCTATGTCCCAGCCCGCAGCGATTCTCCGACTCCAGCCAGATATTGCCGCCATCGGGTCCTCTGAGTACCATTTGTTCATTCATGACATTCAAATATTGTTCATTGATATGTTTCGCATTAGATGCTGTTTTATAGAATCCGCATATCCCGCACATATTCTTTTCCTATCTCCTATCTGTCAGTTTTCCGTAGCCGCGCGCTGCCGGCTTTTGCTCAAACTGCTGCACAAATTCATGACTGCACCAATCGACCACTTTAATGCCGGCATCCAAAATCTCCAGTCTGCGCTCATGCATATGGCCTCTGTATTCCACCCGGGCTTCTATTACATTTTTCCCTAATTCCAGTACGAAACATCTCGTATCATCATACATGGAAAACATACCGTTATATCGATTTTGTTCTTCTCCGCAGAATATCGTATTATGATACTGTGTACTCCTGAAAAGGTCTCTCATTTCCGGAAGCGGCGTATATACATACGTTCCCGGATCTTCGAAAATACATTTCCCGCCAATAAAAAGTTCAAAAGACAATTTATCGTTATGGGCATGTCCTGCGTTTCCTTTCTGCCCGTTATCGGAAAGATTCACACACAAATACAGCTCATCGGACCGGAAAATATAGAGACCGAATTCAGGATAGTCTATTCGACGAATGTTTTTCAATAATGAGCGGCCTTCACCGTCAATAAAATATTCTTTACGGTATTCCAGCGCCTTTTTATGATGCTTTTTGACAGAAATCTTTTTTTCCGCATCACAATGTAATGTATTACGTCCGCACAGATCCTGCATCAGAGAACACTCCAAGGGATATTTCAGTCCTGCATGTTCCAGCTCCTTACTGCCAAACATGCCATATATTGCAGAAACAAACGGACGTCCATCATTCAAGTCTTCCTCCGGTTTACCGTTCTCGGGCATACTTCCTGTAATAGATAACCTGAAGAAAAGTCCTGAATCATTATCTCCAATCTGCGTAAACCGTTTATCCGGTCTCATAATGTCATTCGTAAAGCGCCCTGCTTTATAAAGGATATTATATATTTCCTGCGGCGCATCCATTACGCTGCCTTCTCTTGCAAGATAACGGATCAGTGCAGCCGAATATCCTGCCATTTCTCCCGTCAGCCTGTGGTACGCAGTAGAACCTTCTGCGTTACTCCCCTCTTTGTGAAACTGTTTTAGGATCTCGTTGATAATCTGGTTCCTTGAGAAGCGCAGCCATCTGCTGCGTTTACGCGATTCCGGCAACACGGCGCTCCCCCAGAGCAGTCCGGCGATATCTGCAAAATAATGATTAGATGTCAGATAATATGACCATTCCAGATTTTTTCTTATAAATTCACATTCGTTAAATATATAATTCGTAACGATCCGCTCAAAATCCGCTTCAAATGTCTGCCCCATCCCTTTCCATAAGGAACATGCTAATGCAATATTGGCCACACGAATACCAACATCCATGGTGCACATATGGTTTACCCCCATTCGGACGGGATTTTGCGCGATAAAATCTAAAAGCTGATTATGGAACTCCTTGTAGATAATTTCCTTTTTCTCCGGAAGAACCCGGCTTAATACGGCTAAACGCGGCAGATGTTGAAGTCTGGATAATTCCCAGGGCACTTTAATATCTCCTCCCGGCTTCTTAGCTGTTTCCTGCGGACGATACCATCTATCGGCCCCCCAGCGGTATCCGGATTTAAAATCCTTCTGCCAGTCAATCGGTTCATATTCACCTTTTATATGGGAAAATATTTTACGCGCATTTGCATAGTTCTGCCGCCGCATGATCTTTTTCAGGAATTTTCCCTCCGAATCCGTCTTAATGACCGGATTCGGATAGTGATAACCATCCAGCCCCCGGCAATCCTGTATGAAACTGCTTTTTACCCAGCCGGAACCCAATAAGTCGAATCGGTGCTGTCTGTACATCTCCCAGAGTTCATCTGCCATCTCTTTTTTGATCTGCGACAAATCCAACCGGACAGTTTCTATTGAGACAGGCTGTAATCCCTTATCAGCAGCTTTGTATAATTTGCTGCTGTCACGATGGTCATCATGAATTTTCTGCATTTTCATTTGGCCTTTATACCACACTGTTCTTCCGACAGTCAGTATTAAATTTTTAACAGAGTTATTGCGTATATAAAGCAAGTAACGTTGCAATCTGATCATTTCTTCCTGCTCCTCTATCTCCTGCGTCATCATTTCTTATTTTGCAGGCTGATATTCTCTTTCTCTCATAAAATCTGCCTGTCCGGTTATACAGCCTTTTCAAACTGCTGATATCCGTCACCGCACCCGTATTGAACTTATGCTCTATCTGAAATTACGGCAGTAAATTCCTGCTGCGTTCAATCGGTCCTGCATCCAGCTGCAGAAAAAATGACACGAACAGCGCGTAATCAAACAGATTTAATTGAAATGCCGATTTTGGCTGCTATGAGCGCAATAGCATCTCCAAAGAAATTATCATACTTAAATAAAAACAGAATACCGGCATTGACGACAATCGTCCCCCATAATGCCGCTATTCGTGTAATCCGCTGCTGCGATTTCTCCGCTCCAAATCCGTATAACCATGTAATAATCGCTGAAAATAGTAATAATAGTACGTATCCGGGATCCCAACACATATAAAAAATAACTTATCAGCAGTAAAAACCGGTTCCGCATTCGAAGCGGCAGCAAATAATATATGAATATGCATATCGGCAGAAAAACCTCATATTAAACAGAATTGAATAACATATCATACCTCTCTTTCTATCCTGCCTCTAAGAGCTGTAACAATTTTCCCGGTATGCATCTCCCATGTATACTTACTACATGCTTCTTTTCTCGCATTTTTTCCAAGCAATACTCTCAATTCACTGTTTTCTATCAGTTTCTCTATCGCTTCTTTGACTGCCTGTACACTATTAGGCTCAACAAGAAGCGCTGTTTCCCCATCCTTTAATACTTCTGCCATCTGATCTATATTGGATGCAACAATCCCTTTCCCCATTGCCATATACTCAAAGATCTTCGTAGGGGAACCAAAAAAAGGAGTTCCATCCGAATTTTTCAGTGTAGGAGACACCAGAATATCGCAGGCTCCTAAATATAACGGACCTTCTTTTTGCGGAACGATGCCGGTCAGCGTAACAGAGTCTTCCAGCTGATTCATTTGAATGATCCGTTTTACTTCTCCCATTTTTATACCATCGCCTATTAACAGTAAATGGATATTATGATATTTCTTTCTCAATTCCGCGTATGCTTCTGTGAGAATTTCTGTTCCATGCCATGCTCCAAATGTACCGATAAATCCAATAACTACTTTTTCACTTCCAATATGATATTTTCTTCTGACAGTCTGCTTATCAATATCCGGATAATATCGTTCCGGGTCAACTCCATTGGGCGTCACAATGATTTTCTTCCCATCCACACCTCTGCTTAGCAGCTCCTGCCTCAAAGGCTCACTGACACAGGTGATCAAGTCAGCATGCTGAAACGTCAAAGTTTCAATTTTTTCGGCCAGTTCAATAAATCTTAGGTTATTACTTCCCCAATGAGTCTCACACCACACTTCGGATCCGTTATATTCTAATACATAGGGAAGGTTACAGGAAACAGCCAGTTTTACACCGCTGTAAATATCCAAACCGCTCCTTTGATAGATAAAAGAAATATCATGATCCTTAACCAGATTTTCCATAACAGGATAATTTACCAAATTAAACATAAAGGCAGAAATTCTGCTTACATTTCTGTACGGCACTTCTTCGTCCAATAATACGAACTCAATTGCTTCCTTTACTGTGGGAACAGGTTCCGAAGAAACCAGTATCGGAGCGCCGGAATACTTTTCCAGGTTATTAACAACTCCTGCTATATGCCCTACCGATCCTCCTGCCATAATGCCGAATGTCAGATCCAATCTCAGGAAAAGCGGCCTTTTTTTTAGATCAAGAACCGGTTCTTCTTTTTCCTTTTCTAATAATTTTGCTACTTCATCTGCAATCTGCCTGATTGCAGCCTTATATGTCAAATGCTCCTTGATAAAGCAAACAAGCAGCTTCCATATAAGAGCTATTCCGATTTTTCTGATCTGCCCTTTTTCATTCTGCCATTCGGCATGACCTTTACAGATCAGACGGCATATGCACATGGATAGAAACGGAGAAGGAAGAGCATTAAATGACTTACTGTATATCACAAGGGCGTTAAAGTGCAGCATATATTTTATCAGTTTTCCGTTCATTGCCATACTGACTATTTCATTAAACTCTATTTTTTCACTTTCACTGTCTTTACATAATCCTTTATCGGATAAATAAATTTCTGCTTTCATTTGTTTTCCTGTTTCTATTTTCATTTTTTGTAAATATTATTCCGCTTTCTTTTTCGTCGCCCTCACAATGTTATACCAGCCACACCAATGCGACATTCTTTCCATCACTGAATCTGTCAGAAGTCTGCCGCCAAATATAAAGGATCCTCTCGTAAGACCTCTTGTCTTTATTGTATCGATGGAGAACTGCCGAAACATTTTTTTCAGTTCCCTTTTCGTTGTTAATCTGACCATAATATCTTTATTCGTATTAGGATACTCGATCAGACTTAATCTCTCCATGATTGTCATTTTTCTAAAATCACCTGAGATAAAATAGGTGGGCAATAACATACATCTATAAAACCATGAGTTCTTATTATATACACCTATCCAACATGCCCCCCCCGGCCTCAAAATCCGGTGTATTTCCTGAACAGCCTTCTCCATATTTGGCGTATGATGAATTACGCCAAAAGAATAAACAAAATCAAACGTATTATCTTCATACGGCATATTTTCGGCATCCCCTAAGATCAATTCTGAATAATAACCATTCATTTCCAAATGCTTTTGTGCAATGGGGCGGTTCCCTTCGGTAATATCGATTCCGTGGCAAACCGCTCCACATTTTGCCAATGCCAAATGATCGCTGCCCATACCGTATCCTATTTCCAGAATTTTTTTCCCTTTTATCTGAAAACTTTTAAACTCCTCTTCTTTCCACTTATCTGTTTCAAATTTTTTCCGATCTAATTCGTCAAAATATTCTTTTGATAAATATTTTTTTTCATCGTTTACCAGATTAGAACCGCAAGGATCCTTTCCCCAGTTATGCTTCGTAGCCTCTTTATATTTATCTGATGAATTCATAGATACCTCCGCTTATCTCTGTCCTATAATGCTCAGCTTCGTAGCCTGCTCCATCTGCCATAACGGAATCGGGTACTCATTGCCTTTCTTCAATGCACGGTAGAAAAATTCCAGTTCCTCATATTGTCCTTTTTCCGATGTCAATGTCTTGATTTCTTTGGCATTTGCACCATAAGCTTTTAATACTTTATAATCATCAATTACAAAAACTTTCCCGTCAACATAAACTTCGCAGTACTCTTTTCCATATCCGTTATTCCCCTGCCCCGTATAAAGCAGTGTACAGACCGAACCATCTTCATATTTTACCGTAATAAAACAATTGTCTTCCCCTGATACATGATCCGTTGCCGGTGTAAGACGGTTAACCGTAATTTCGCTTGCCTTACTTCCGGTAAAGTAATTGAACAGATCAATAATATGGCACCCTTCTCCAATAATTCTTCCACCGCCTTCTTCCGTCTGTGTCCAGTGATCCTGCGGAATATATCCGGCGTTCATACGATAAGAGATCATCAATGGATTTTTCCGGTTTTTGATCTGTCTTTTTACTTCCCTCGCATACTTGGAAAAACGTCTGTTAAATCCTACCATGTACAGACTTCCGCTTTCTTTTGCCGCCTGCATGACCAGATCCGTCTCTTCCATTGTAAGTGCCATCGGTTTTTCAACAAACACGGCCTTCCCCGCTTTTAAGGCCTTTACTGCCATATCGGCATGGAGATTATGTCTGGTGCAGATCATCACCATGTCTACATCGGGATCATTGATGATCTGCTCATAATCAGTCGTAGCATATTTAGCTCCCGTTTCAAGCGCCAGAGCCTGCGCATTTGCCCCGGTCCTGCTCTGGATCGCATAGATACAATATTTGTCCGGCATCTTTTTCATATTCGGAATATGCATGCCTTTTGCAAAACCGCCTGCACCGCATAGAGCCACTTTTACCGCTCCGTTTATCGGCTTAAAAGAAGGATTCATCTGAATCTGATTCTCATTCTGCTCCAGCTCCTTCTCCGCATATTTAAGCAGAACGATCAGCGGTTTGGGATCTCCGGATTTTAAAACTTCATAGGCTTCCCCTGCCTCCTGTGCAGGATATACCTTTTCAATGATATCATCAATATTCACCCGGCCGCCTGCAAGCAGTCTCAGATAGCTTTCAAGATTTCTTTTTTCCGTAAAACGAACATATCCATACGGATAATCATGCCCCTTTTCTTCATAATCGCTGTCATAACGTCCCGGCCCGTAAGATGTGGAAATCAAAAGTTCCAGCTCTTTCCGGTACATATCTTCTCTCTTGATATTTAATCCGGTCACGCCAACCAGCACTACCTTGCCTTTTCTTCTGCACATCTGGAATGACTGGGATATTAATTCATCCGAATTCGTAGATGCTGTAATAATGACGCTGTCAGCACCGTGACCGCCCGTGATCAGATTGACTTCCTTTACGACATCTTCTTTTGCATTTATCACATAACTTATTCCATTCTTTTTGGCTATGGAAAGCCTGCGCTCATCAATATCCGTGGCTATTACCGTAGCTCCGGAAGCAAGCGCAAATCTGCTTGCCAGCTGTCCCAATATTCCCATTCCGCTGATGACTACGAATTCTCCCAGTTTTACATCTGCCCGTCTGACTCCCTGCATGGCAATACATCCTAACGCTGCAGTCGATGCGTTTTCAAAAGAAACCTGATCCGGCATTTTTACGGCAAGATTTACCGGTGCGGCAATATATCCCGCATGATTGGCATATCCTACTCCCATACATGCCACTCTGTCTCCTTTTTGGAACAGCTTTGATCCGCTCTCAACCACCACACCTGATGCAGAGTATCCCATAGGACTGCCCAATGTATTTCCGCCATGAGCGGCTACCCATGTATCCTTTATTCCTCTCTCTTTTAACATCTTTAATCCTAATGCGATCAATTCTGGGCTTTCAATGATTTTATGGAGTATGGAGGAGCCTGAATACTGAAGTCCTGCCATTTCTGTCCCTGCAGATATACAGGAAAACTCCGTCTTTACCAATATCATATTTTTCTCCGGCTGCGGAACCGCTATATCCGCCGCATAAGCCTGTCCTTCTTTCACTAATATCTGTTTCATAATCTGCCTCCATACTTTTCAATTTGCTCTACAATCAAGACGGCCCGCTAAATATAATAAACGCCATCTCTTTTTTCCGTAATTTTTCTGGTATCCAGAATAATCTTATCCGTTATCTGCGAAATTTTCTCCCTTATCTCCTGGTGGCCCACCATAACTACCAGAATATCAATCTCGTTCAGGAATCCGTCCAGATCGTGATACTGATTTGGTACAATGTCCTTGTGAACATAGGGATCATACACTTTTACTCTTCCCGACGCCAGATGTTCCTCCAGGCACTCCATCATTTGCAGGGTAGGACTTTCTCTGACATCATCCACATCCTCTTTATACGTAAGACCATAAATGCCAACTCTGCCTACATCCGTAATATGATTCTCTTTCATGATCTCTGCAATTCTGCTTAGTACAAATTCCGGCATGGAATCATTTATCTTTCTGGCGGCCAGGATCAGATTCGCCAGTCCGGGATAGTCTCCTACCAGAAACCACGGGTCTACGGAGATGCAATGTCCGCCGACTCCCGGTCCCGGTGTCAGGATATTTACTCTGGGATGTTTATTCGCTATCCTGATGATCTCATATACATCCATATCTGCACTTCTGCATATTTTCGTAAGCTCATTAGCAAATGCTATATTGATATCCCGAAAAGTATTCTCCACCACTTTGGTCATCTCCGCCGTCCTGATATCCGTTACAACAATATCTCCCCTGCAGAATGACTGATATATTTCTTTAACCTGTTCTCCGACCTTTTTATCATCCGCGCCGATTGTTCTGGAATTATTCACCAGTTCATAGACCATATTTCCCGGTATGATCCGCTCGGGAGCATGTACTAAATGAATATCCTCCCCGATTTGATAACCGTTTTCCTCTATTACCGGTCTCACGTATTTATCTATTGTTCCGGGTGAAATGGTAGACTCTATCACAAGCGTCGCACCTTTCGGGCAGACTTCTACAACGCTTTTTACGGCTGAAATTACATATCTGGCATCAATCTTTTTACTTTCCTTATCATAAGGCGTCGGCACGGATACAATATACATATTTGTTTCCTGATACTCTTGCGAAAAACGGATTCCTTTCTGTACCGCTGCCTGAAACAGTTCATCCAGGCCCTCCTCCTTGAAAGTCGTTTTCCCCTGCTGCAGTGTATGAACCAGTTCTTTATTGTAATCTGTTCCCACTACTTCTACATCATGCGCAGCAAGCATTAATGCCGTCGGCAGTCCAATGTACCCCAGTCCTACTACGTTAACCATATTCATTCCTCTTTTCTATATTTTTCGGTATCAACCGTTTTATCCCTGTATATAATCTATTACATTTTGCAAAGCATTTTTCATATCGCAGTTATGCGCCGCGTAGTCTCGAATTTCCTTATTAACGGTATGCATATTCTTTTCTCCGTATATACTGTCATAAAATTCTATGACCTTCTGCATCTTTATCGGCGTATCATTATTTTCAAATTCAAGATAATACGGAAAATCTTTTTTTTCAAAAACGTCCACTTTGCTGCCTGTAATAACCGGCATTCCTTTTGCCAGATATTCTCTTATCTTAAGCGAACTGGCCATTTTATATCCGATCCTGTACATTCCTAACGACCCTGCTGCCAGATTGCATTTGTCGTATATTTTGTCCAGCTCTTCTCCTTTTTTTTCTCCATAAAAGAAAATATTTTTTTCTAAATGATATTTCGTACACAAATCCCTGTACCGGGACAGTTCATTTCCCGGTTCTTCTTTTCCTCCCACCATATGCAATTCGATCTTTCGTTCTCCGTTATGCGCATAATACTCTTTTAGGCCCTCTATTAAGCGGTCATAGCCATGAAAATTGCACATTCCGGCAACCGCAATGATACGGATGACTTCTGTTTCTTCTGGTTCTCTGCATCTGACATCGCTCACATTAATTCCGTTTTCGATCGAAAGAACGGGAATATGAAAGGCATTCTCTATTTCCTGCGGGATGACGATTCTGTCGACATATTTCTTATATTTTCTTCCTGCGTTCCAGTCCTTTATAATAATGGGAAAATATAGAAAAGTATAAAGTAAAGAAGTAGTCATATACCATGTTGTAGGATAATCAGGAAGTTCCAACAATATTTTTGCCTGCGGATTATTTTGTCTTAACTGCTTTAAAAACTGCACAAAATACCGGTCTCCTGCCAGAAATCGAACATAAAACACATCTGCTCCGGTATAGCACGCCTCATACTGATGTCTGGAATACACATAAGTAAACGGTAACCTGCATATTAATTGTCTCAGTAAAAAATTTCCTCTGATCCTGCCGCTCAGACAAAACGGATTTTCTACCAATTCTAATGATATTCCCGATTCTTCAAATGCTTTTATCTGTCCTAATATCTTTCTTCTTGGCCCAAGACCGGTTGTCTCCACCTGTGAAAAATAAAACCCTTTCTTCATTATCCCCAGCTCTCTGACTTATCGTTTTACTTTCTCCCAAGTCGTTCTTTTAATATCGCAGCGATCTGTTCGGAAGCCGTTCCGTCTCCGTAAGGATTGACTGCCTTACTCATTTTTTCATACTCCGCTTTATTATCCAATAACTCACGAAACGCTGTATAAACTCCGTTTTCACTTGTTCCGACAAGTTTTAAAGTTCCTGCCTCAATTCCTTCGGGACGTTCTGTGGTATCCCGCATGACCAAAACCGGTTTCCCCATAGCAGGCGCTTCTTCCTGTATACCGCCGCTGTCCGTCAGAATCAGGTAACTGCGGCTCATAAAATTATGAAAGTCAAGAACATCTAACGGCTCAATCAATTTAATTCTGTCATTTCCGGCCAGTTCCTCTTTTGCTGCCGCCCTCACTGCAGGATTCATATGAATGGGATATATGATCTTTATATCTTCAAATTCCGTACATATCCTGTTTATAGCACGAAACATATGGCGCAAAGGTTCTCCGAGGTTTTCCCTTCTATGTGCTGTGAGCAGAATAAGTCTGGAGCCTCCGGCCCAATCTAACGCTTCATGCCTGTATTCTTTTCTTACAGTGGTCTTTAATGCATCAATAACTGTATTCCCTGTGACAAAAATATCTTCTTCTTTCTTTCCTTCCTTTAACAGATTCTTTTTTGCCAGTTCCGTAGGAGCGAAGTAATAATTTGTTATAATATCCACTGCCTGACGGTTAAATTCTTCCGGATAGGGGGACTGCAGATTGTATGTCCTCAGACCCGCCTCAACATGACCTACAGGTATATTCATATAAAATCCGGCCAACGCGGAGGCAAACGCCGTCGTAGTATCTCCATGCACCAATATGACATCCGGTTTTTCCTGCTCAAGAATCGTCCTGAAATGATCCAGTATTGCAATGGTTATATCAAATAACGTCTGTCTTTCCTTCATGATCGCCAGATCATACTTCGGCTTTACATCGAATACCTGAAGAACCTGTGCCAGCATCTCCCGATGCTGTCCCGTAACGCAGACTACTGTTTCCACATCCTTACACTGTTCCAGTGCTTTCACAACCGGACACATCTTGATCGCCTCCGGCCGTGTACCAAACACAAGCAACACTTTCATTTTCATAATTTTTCCTCTCATCCTCATCCAATCTGCCGTGCATACAGCACTCTGTATTTCAGCACAAACAAATCTATCGCCGCCTTATGTGAAAGCGGCAGTCCGCACGTTCTTCTTATCTGTTTCCAACTATCTGCCATCTCGGCATAATCGTCCTGCAGAAGCTGCTGCACATAAAGCCGGAAGCGCTTCTTCTCCGCACGTGAGGCACGCCTGTATATCACAAATTCAAACTGTGCCAGAAATTTCAGGATACCCATGTAAAAAAAAGGTTTACTGTTATATGGCTTACACTCCGCAACCTTATTATACATCATCCGAAATGCCGTATATGGAAACAGAAAAGGCACTTTCTGCTCTCTGTTGTGCATGGCTGAAGACATATGCTGCACATAGTAATATTCTGCACTTGATACGACTGCGATATTCCCTGCCATTGCATTTGCGAACAATGTAATCGGAATGTCCTCTGCACGGGCACCTTCTTCCTGTACAAATTGTATCTGATACTTGTCCCAGAAATCTCTGCGGTACATTCTTCCGCAGCATGCTGATAAACGATAGGCCCATACTTCGTTATGAAACCGTTCGTAATTTTGGGGCAGTAAAACCGTCCTGTTCTTCCCGCCTTCGTCTTCCATGGTAAATCCGGCGATAACCAAATCAGAGCCATTCTTTTCCGCACATTCTATCATATCTCTTATATAATGGATTCCTATATAATCATCTGCATCTACAAACAGGATATAGTTTCCTGCTGCCGCTTGCAGCGCCGCATTACGCGCATGCGCGACACCATGGTTAGATTGGAACATATATTTTATTCGAGGATCCTGCCCGGCAAAATGCCGCATGATCTGATCGCTGTTATCAGTACTGCCATCATTTATGACGATGGCTTCTATATGCCTGTATGACTGCTTTAGTATCGATGTCATACATTTTTCGATATATTCTCCACAATTATATAGTGGTACGATGACGGATACCAGTGGGTTCAATTTTGCGCTCCTGCCATATCAGATAATTTTCCAGAATTTCCTTATTATTTTAGCACAATTGTAGAGAGTAGGCAACGATTTTGAAAATTCGCCGTTATCAACAAATAAAATCCGGTGCTCCCAAAGATGAAAGCACCGGATCTTAATTGCATTGCATAATGCATTTATACCGTTGTTGCTACATTATTCTGTTTTCTTTTTCTGGATCTTTTTTTGAGTTTATCAACTTCCTCTAGTAAATAATTAACCTTCACTTCATAAGCAAGATTTTTATCAGCTGCGGGAATCGCCTGATTCAATTTATTTGACAATTCAATAAAATTTTCAGCAAGTAATTGGATATTCTTGTCTGTAGTATTTTCAAGATGCAATTCAATATTTATCGTTCTATGCTCCAAATCCCTTAAGTCTGATCTTATACCTTGTATTTCTGTTTTCATACCCTGCATTTCTGTTTTCATACTTTGCGTTTCCGTTTTCATATCCTGCATTTCTGTTTTCATACTTTGCGTTTCCGTTTTCATATCCTGCATTTCTGTTTTCATACTTTGCATTTGTGTTTTCATACCCTGCATTTCTGCAAGAAGCAAATCCAGTTTTTCACTATCCGTCATAACATTACCTCCTTTACGGAAGCCCCCGCTTCGGCTGTCTGTTACAGTATATCACAGTCTGCATCCAAAGTCTATTAGATTTCATTTGATTTCTCTCCATTTCGATAAAAATGCTCTATTATACCGGCAATTTTTTTCGGCCAGAATTTACAGAACATCGCATAATCTTCTTTCGATCTGTCATTGTCCGCAATAATTGCCGTCGTTGCCGATTCCAGATGTATCCTATGAAACATCAATATATCCGGACAATAGACAAAAGAACCCTGCCGTCTTGAAATCTTCTCCCAAGCCTGCCAGTCCACATTACTTCTGTAACCGGTTTCGAAGATTACTTCCGGAAGGTTTTCTTTTACATAGGTTACGGACGGGCAGCAGATCGGAGAACCGAAGGAAAGAATCCTCCTTCTGACAAAACGGCTTCTCTGCAAGATACGGAACCGTAGCGGCAAAAGCATAATTCGCTTAATATTTAAGAGTTTATTGCTTATTACTCTTTCTCCAGCCCGTATTTCTCCATAATCGGCAAAAGAAATAAGCGGATGTCCGGCACGGTTTATTTCTTCCAGATTCTTTTGTGCAAAGCAGGGTTCATAAATATCATCCTGATGCGCTATCGTAACAACTTTTCCCGCTGCTTTTTGATATCCAAAATTCCAATCTTCAGCTATTCCTTTAGGACCTTCATTCACATAATATTTTAACCGGTATTTTTTTACTAATAAATCAATCTGTTTATTGGGTGTGGATGTTACCAGTATTATCTCCGTGGGTATGCTTTGATTACGCAGAGAAATAATACATTCTTCCAAATACGGACTTTCCCCATAAGCACAGATCACAAATGTATACTCCGACTTATGATAGTGATTCATGTTCATAACCCTTTTTCAGTTTCTGACATTTTTCGTTCCTGTTTCTGCTCCAGTTCCCGAATCCGCTTATCCAGAATCCCTATTTCCTGTACAAGCTGGCGGATCTTCACATTCTGTCTGGAGGCTATGGATGTTAATGCCATCATGATCATCAGCATAAAGGCAATACATATAATAAAAAGGCCGTTCATATTATCTTCGATGCCCAGTATACGAATAATATGACTGAGAAGATCCGGATAGATCACCAGAATCCCGAGCACAGCTCCTGACAAAAGCCAAAGCAGCGTATATTTGAGATTCAGCGCTCTCTGCTTCAAAAAATATAATATGATTATAAAATAGCATATCACGGCAATGATCAGCGTGATTCTCAAACTCGAAGGAATCATACTTATACCTTACCTCCTAATTCCGTAACTCAACCGGCATACAAGAATGGCCAATGTCACTTTGATCATATAATATACCGACTTACCAAATGTAATAGAACTGCTGCCGCCCTCTCTAGCATGCATCTGCACCGGCACTTCCATAATCCTGCCTTTATTCATAATAGCTGTAACGATTGCTTCAGGCTCCGGATAATCAGTCGGATAGTCGTCTACGTAAATGTTGATAAAGCGTTTGTTGACTGCCCTGTAACCGCTCGTTACATCCATTATTTTCCTGTTCGTTGTCAAACGTATGAGAAAACTCAAAAACTTAATTCCCATCCTTCTGATTCCTGACGATTGAAAACCTTCTTTTTCCAGAAACCGGGAGCCGATTACGATATCGGCTTTATCCTCCAAAAGGGGCGCTATCATGTCATTCAGATAGGAAATATCATGCTGTCCATCTCCATCCATTTGTACCGCAATATCATACCCATTTCTTTTGGCAAACATATATCCGGCTTGTACCGCGCCGCCTATTCCCAGATTAATCGGTAAGTTTAAATAACAAAAATTCTGCGCTCCGCAGATCTCCAGTGTAGAGTCTCTGGAGCCATCATTGATGATAAGATAATCGACAGCCGAAAATTCGGCAAAAACTCCTGCCAAAATCTTTGAATTCAGATGTTCTATCACTGCAGCAATATTCTCTTCTTCGTTATAAGCCGGAATAATGATCAGAACTTTAGTTTCTTTCTTATCCATGGCAATCCCCATTCTTTCAGCAGCAAATACAGACTACAGTAAAAAATACCCATTGCATATACCATATACCTTTGCAGGCCGATAAAAACCAAATTAATGATACCAACCATCAAAACAATAAAACATACGGTAACAAGTGCAAACACTGCCGTTTTTTTATCTTCACGATATCTAATACAGTATACCACCCCTGCTATATCTATGGCAAACAGAAACAAAGTAACGATATGGCACAGCAGATAAATTCTCCCTATTTGAAAAAAAACGCTGCTGATAAATCCCGAAACCATCAGTCTCATCGTATGATAGAGATATCTGTCGAAATGCCTCAACAATACTTTCATGCCAAGTTCCCTGACTGTCAGAACGGGATCCAGCGAAACCTCAGGGTGTTCCTCAAGGTATGCCTGTATCTCGGCATAGGCTGTCCCCGCAATCTTATCCTTTACCAAATCCTGCCATATATACAGGTCCTGTCTGGCATATTCATAGCGATATTGCAACGCATCTATCGCGCTATAGACTCTTATAAATATTTCCTGCATCTCCGGTGTATCAAACAAAGAAGAATCTTCCCGGTCTGCTTCATATAATCCACGAATAACAATAAGCTGTGTCATCTGTGACATAGTCTGTCTCTGTTCAGTTTGTGCCCCCTGTACCGCCGCATCTTCTGTATTTCCGTTTTCTACAGCCTCACTGCCGCCCTCGACAGTCTCTTTCTGCTCATCATCCGGACTGTCTTTTGTTCTTTGTTCTATCCTCCCGATAGCAGGTACTGCATACATAACATAGCAGGAACGAAGCTGATAGATCAAAACAACCAGTCCGCAGGCGCAGACGATACCGATACACAAATTGATCACAGCACCGGCCAGACATCTTCCCCGTCTGCTTTTATGATTCTCTTTATCTTCTTTATTTTTTACAAATTCTACACACACATAAAGTATAGCCGTAACAATCAACAGAAAAACCAACTGGCTTCTGAGCAGCCCCATCAAAACCGCTGTAACCGTAACTGAAAGGATCCATTTTCTTTTTTTTTCAAACACATATTGTAATACGAAAACAAAATAAATATAAATAAGGGCATATGCAATACTTTCCGTCATGATCTGATGAGTGATCCATACTCTCGGCAACTCAATGGAAAAGGGCAGCATGGTAAAAAAATAGCACAAAACAGTTTCCGCAAATCGCATATGAAAGATATTTTGCAGATAAAAGACGAATATCATTGTGCAGATAACTGCAAACAAAGATTGTATCACGACCGCAGCATCCAAATACAGCGCTTCCCCGAAAATACAACGGATTCCAAACAGAAAGAGTGGATATAAGGGCATAATGCCGCCGTTTTCCATCGTTGGATCCATATAAAAAGCAGAATCTTTCTCAATCACGATCCATTCCTGTCCCAACAACAAATAGAATATAACCCCTATCACAGCCAGAACAACCGCCTGAACCCATTTCTTTTGAATAAATACAGCCCCATTTCTCTTTACCGGTTCACTCTGTGTCATCGACTCTGCCCTTTCTTTCACTTCTTACCGATCAATCATTTTCACTGCCAGTTTTTCCACCAACGGTTTTTTCCGCTGTCAGCCTTGTCAAAATCTTCTCTATCTGTCCGTAGTAAGCGCCAAACTGAAAATCATCCTTCACATGCCGGTAAGCCTCCGCCCCCATTCTGATCAGATTTTCTTTATCACAGATGATCTTTTCAATTTTTTCTTTGAGATCTTCTTTGTCATTGTCTGCAAATACATATCCCGTCACCCCATCCTCAATATAGCCTGCCGTACCGTTATCACTGCCGCTGATGGCAGGCACGGAAAACGCCATTGCCTCCAAATGGGAAACGGCCGCCGGTTCGTCGGTGCTTGGAAGCACGAATACGTCCGCTTTTTTATACTGCTCTGCCACAGCCTCTCTGTCCTGATTGGGCAAAAGAGTGACTGCACTCTCTAACCGGTGTTTTTTCACATAAGCGCTCACCTGTGCGTAATATTCTTCGTGAAAACGGTTCGACATTTCTCCCGCGATCACAAGATGCAGCGGATAGTCCGGGAGCAGTTCTTCCACAGCTTCTATCATCATCTGTAAATTCTTACGTTTCTGATATTTCCCGATACAGAAGATATTAAAACGGCCGCCGGCAAAATAACGTTTTTCCTCCGGACTGCACTGCGGCTCCATTAAAAAAGGAGTAAAATAGGCGTCCTTATCCCGTGTCAGCCCGGTATAATCAATCCCGACCGCATCTACCGGTGTAATACGGTATTTCGGTGTCATTTTCCATACCAGCTTATGCGTCTGATCCATCGTTTTGGCTTTTTCCCATACCGGCGTCTGGTTATAAAGGATCGTCGGAATCCTATAATGTCTGCAAAGCACATTCATACAGATGGTATACAAAGAACGTTCTCTCAGGATCGCCACATCCGGCCGGAACCTTTTCAAATATCCAGCCAGCTTTATCATCGGGGGAATACCGTATTTCAGTCGAATATCCATAGCCGTCGAATCATGCCTTTTTATCACATGAACATAAAAATGATAAAACAGCATAAAAAACCCGGAATAACCGATTACGTCGGGTTTTATACAGGCGTAGTCCTCTACTTTTCCGGCATACTGACTGATAAATCTGACTTCATGCCCGTTTTCTATCCAGCCTTTCATGATAGCGGCCTGATTCGTATGGTATCTGGGCGCCAGATACAGGACTTTCATACGTGCCATTTTAACACCATGCCTTTCTTTAATCTGTGACCCGCCGCTTAATCTGCGTAAGATACTCATGGTATCCCGCATCCCGATTGGCTTTCTCACCGACAACACCGTGCTTGGCAATTTCCTCTTTACACGGCGCCTGATGCAGATACCATTCATATTCCATGTCAAGATTTCCGATATCCAGCGCCCGGTAACCTTCCAGAAAAAGTTTTTCGACTAAAAATTTGGCCGCTACGCCAAGAGAAACCAGAAACAGTCTGTCCCTCGGATATTCTTTACAATATGCGAGCAGCTCATCCAGTTTCCTGTAGGCATCGCTGCTTGGCCCGATAATTCTCTCCACACTCTTGGCACTGTCCAACAGATCATTTCCTACACCGTTATGTGTCCGTTCCCCTTCCACGATAACGACGTCTTTATTTTTCCAGATCTCCTTTATTTTCAGGGCCTGGCTTCTGCATACGCTTTTATCCTCCAGTGCGTAATAAAACCTTGATACGGATGTGTTATAATATACTCGTTTCGGATTGCAGTATTTTTCATAGACTTTCCGTGCAAAAAACAGATGATCCTTCCAGAACTGTCTCGCCTCTTTCCGGTAAAAAGACAGATCTTCGAATATCTCCGGTATCGTGACTAACATATTCTCATGTTCATAGGCCAGCAGTCTTTTCAATCCTTCAATGATCTCCGGCTCCACCTGCTGTAATTTCAGGCTTCTTCCCCGGATCATCGTGATCTCGCCATCTCCGAACCTTATCATGCTCTTCTCCGTACGGATCAGTTCGTCTATCGTCTCTTCAACGCTGTGCACTTTGATACTGCACTTTTTAAGATCTGACCTGTAAAGCATATAATCAAGCTGTGCCAGCATGTCTTTTATCAATCGCTTCATTCTTTATGCTCCATATTTACCCCGCTGAAAGTGAGGCTGTCTCTTTCAAAACACCCCTGTTTCAAAATATCCTTTTATTTCAGTACTTCTTCCTTTTTCCTGCTCTCTACTCTGCCGTTCCCCACTTCATAGATCACATCGGCATTTTGGATCGTCGTAAGCCTGTGGGCGATGATGATCATTGTCTTTTCTCCGTGCAGATTTTCTATCGCTTCCATGACTGCAGATTCCGTATCATTGTCAAGAGCGGAAGTCGCCTCGTCTAAAATCAGTATTTCCGGATCATGGTAAAGCGCTCTTGCGATACCGATGCGCTGTCTTTGCCCTCCGGACAATCTGACACCTCTGTCACCTACAAAAGTATCCAGTCCTTCCGGCAGACTGTCAACAAAATCATACAGCTGTGCCTGTTGCAATGCATTGATTACGGCCTGCTCGTCTATTTCTTTCTTATCGATGCCAAATGCAACATTATTGCGGATGGTATCGTCCGATAAGTAGATCGTCTGCGGTATATAACCAATCTCTTTCTGCCAGGTAGGCAGATTCTTATATACGTTCATTCCGTCGGCATAGATTTTTCCATACTGCGGCGCCAAAAGTCCCAGCAAAATATCGGCCATCGTGGATTTGCCTGCCCCGGAAGCCCCGATAAAGGCCGCCGTCTGTCCTTTTTGAATGGCAAACTCCGCGTGTTCGATCACGTTGGTATCCCCATCGGGATAATGATAGGTCACATTTTTTACTTCGATCTTTTCTTTCAGTTTCCATGTTTCATCTTTATCACTGCGCTGCGTCTCTTTTTGGCCGGCTTCATTCAGTTTCTCTACCGCACGCAGATCGTTATAGATCAGTTCCAGCGACGGCATCGCATACAAGACCGCCGATAAATGTTCGTTGATCCTGCCTACGGAAGGCAGAAGCCTGAACGCCGCTACCGCAAACACGGCAAGCTGCGGCACGAAATCCGCCAGATCTTTCTGTCCGAAAAAGATCTTAAAGATAATCGCTAAAAGCAGTCCCGTCATGCTGACCATTTCGATAATATATTTCGGTATGACGCCTATCAAACGGTTTAAACGAAGCACTCTGACATATTTGGCAAAATAACCGTCGTAGTGCCTGATAAAACTTTCTTCCCGGTTCAACACCTTGATCTCTTTGATACCGCCAAGCGACTGGTTCATCCACTGATAGATCTTGGACTTATACTGCTGCCCCTCTCTGCCCCATGCGCTGGAATATTTCTTGGATATTAAGGAAAATACCGCAAGACACAGAATCAAAAGTCCTACTACAATGACCGTGATCGAATGACTCACAATATACAGATAAATGCCGATCGCTATACAGACACAGACTTCGGCCACCATTTCCATAAGGTGAATGATCCCCTTCGCAAACTGGTCCGTATCTTCCTGCATACTTCTTTGCAGTACGGAAATATTGTGATTCAAATGAAATGTATACGGTTCTTTCATATATGCTTTTAACAGATCCGTAGAGATTGTCCGCTGAATCCTGTATGAAAACTTATAGATCGCATTTTTTTCTATGATCGTATAAATATCTTTTACCACATAGATCACGATAATGCCGCCCGCAAGAAGCGCCAGAAAATACTCTATGCTCTGAAAGGAAAATCCATGATATAAAAAAGAGATCATACCGCTCTTTTCTACGGCCGTCGGATTCATGATCAGATCGATAAAAGGCGAAAAAATGGAAACCGCCAATAGCTCCAGAAAACTGCCGACAATAACGGCTATCATCAGAAAACATATCTTTACTTTGTCTTTTTTGGTGAAAATATAGTTTAACTTGCCAAACATTCCTTCGTCCTTCCGATCAGTTTGATAAAACGGCATCTTCATGCACCGTTTCCTGCGTATAGGTATCAAAGATACCGGTATCATCATTTCGTGCAAAAATTTTGGCAAACGGCCATGTATAAGATAATGCACATATAACTGCGGCAGCCGCTGTCAGACACACGATTTTGTTCCGCACACGCTTTCCGCCCTCCGAGCGCCATCCGTTCCCCGCAATCTCTTCTTTCCAGGCAAGCAGAAGGCTCCGCCACTCACCGTAACCGCATATGCAAAGCGGAATCAGCACCGGAAAATAAACCATTGCAGACAGACTCTGCGCCTCCATACAAAACATATGCGCCAGAATGCCCCCGGTAAAAGTAACCGGCAGCAGCAGCTCTTTGAAAGCGCTTGTCCGCAGCCGCAGGACCCCATATAAAAACGTCCCCACCAGGATCCAGGTCTGTATCAGATTGGCTGTCAAAATATAAAGATAGCGCCCGTTTCCCCGCAGGATCCAGTTCATGCCGCCTCTTCCTTCCCTGCCGTCTAGCATGAGCAGAGACTGGAATGTGGGGTTATTCCACTGAGACGCCGCTTTCCTGGCAAAAAAACCGACCGTTTCACCGGGATTATGAAGAAAACGGGATATTATTTTCTTCAGATCTTCTATGGCTGCCTCTTCTGTTTTCTCATAATCATAGTCATGATCCGCATATAAAGTAGTATGGTATCCATTATACCATCCCGGAGCCGTTTTGCCATCCATATATCCCATCACAGCGCAGGCGATCATCGGTATACCGGTCACTTTCTCTCCCTGGTTTAAATGTGTCAGATACCGGTCAACGCCCATCCGGCATATCATAAAGCCAATCACGAGCGCCGCAGTAAAAAGCAGCTTACGCATTATCTTCTTTTTTCCCGCTGACTTTAACGCAAAACAGCTAAACAGCAAATATAAAATCTCCGCTATCAGGAAAATGACATAATTCGGTTTTAATAAAGCGGCAATCCCTATGCTCAATCCGCTGATGGGCAGAAGGATCTTCCCTTTTTCCGATTTTTCGTCGAATAAGAGCAGCGTATAAAATGACAGCATCGCAAACGCCATCCCCGCCACAGTACCATAAAGCAGCGCCGCAAACAATAAATACGGGAAAAAGAAAAGTCCGAGCAGCGAAATAAAAACGCCGTATTTATGTTTCCTTCCCCACAAAATGCCGGCTATCTTTACAAAAAGATAGTAGGAAAGCGCGATCCACACCGCATTTACGACCTGAAACGCCACATAATTATTCTCCCCAAACAGCATAAACAATGCTTGAAAATATAAAATAATTCCCATCTGAAAAGGGTAACGGAATAAATATGCTCCCCTCTCTAACGGAGAATAATCTCCATGATACAATGCCGAAGCCGCGTCCAGTACTTTCTGCGGGTCGGACTTGGGCGCATAGCCTCCCGCCATGACGATCCCGGCTGCTGCGATCCCGGCTGCAATGCAGATCATAAGCGGAAAATATTTTTTATGCAGAACCGATTTTTCTGCATTTTTTTTTCCGGTTCCCCTGACCAGTAAAAAGGAAGTAAGCGCAAATAGAAGGATATGCTGCAAATAATGATCCCGTATATAAAAAGTGTGCGTCGTATTCACAACACTTTCACCCGACGCATAATCCATATATTGATAACCGCCAAGATAGCTGGTGCTGAAAATACTGGCAGTAAGCAGATAGCCGATGATCAGCAGAAACAACAGCCATACCGCCATCTTTATCCATTCCGCAAAGGTTATTGTATTATTTACCATGAGCCGCTCCTTCCGCATGTTCCCGGTTTTTCACCTTTTGCGCTTTTCTGCATCCGATCAGATACATTACGCAGGAAACGATCAGCGCTCCGCACAACGTAAATCCAAACAACCGCAGGCCGCTTTCATGATATTCTCCGATGAATGTTCTGTAAAGAAACTTAAAGATCATATGCACAAAATAAATGTTCATGCTCATCTTCCGGAAAAACATGGTATCCGTCCTGACTGTGAGAGACAACGCCAACAGCAGCAGGAAAAATACCGCGGGAAGCAGCATGAAGTACATGTCCTGTTCTCTGACGAATCCGGCCCTTTGCAGGCAAAACGCCTCTATGCCAAAAAGAATCACCGAAACCGCCAGTCCTATAAAGGCGCCGCAGCGTTTCATTCTAATATCACGCCTGGCGATCCACGTCCCCATATAAATAAAAATGCCGCCGAAGAAAATGCCGTTCCTGCAGGTAACCATCGCCATTTTCACCAGCTTCATCAATTTCCACAGCAATCCATCCACCGGGACGATCTTAATCAGCAGTCCGAAATATGACTGCGTCAGTAGTCCCATCCCGAACAGCAGAAACAAAATGAAGGCACATCCTCGTTCCCCTGCATATTTTCTCAGCGCATAGACAAGGATAACGCCTACGGCGGCTGCCGGCAGATACCATAAATGGGCATAAGAGCCGGCAAAAAAGAAGTCTCTGACAATGGCGAACAGATCATATGCCAACGATGTATCGGAGACTATGATCTTATCATACAGAATCGCCGGCAGATAAACGGCTGTCCAGATACCATACAGGATCAGGACTTTTCTGATATATGGGCCGATAATCCCTCGTCCCGCCCCCTTCTGCCGTTCAATCTGCTTCTCTAACAGAAAACCTGTTGCCGCGAAAAAAAAGGGGACTGATATTCGTCCGGCTACATCCGCCGTCAGGAAATTCAGCATATCATTGCCGTCAATAAACGGATGCGTATGCAGCACCACTACAAACAGCGCCATTATAAACTTCATGATATCGATACCCTGATAGCAGACTTTGTTTTCCATACCGGTTCCCTTAGTTTCTTTCGACTTTTTCCGAATGCAGACTTATTTCCCGTCAATAAACTTATTTTCCTGCAGGCTGTACTTTCCGCCCTTCAGGAACTTATGCCGGATCACCCACCAGCCGGGTACCCAGATATACTTATGCATCGCCGGGGACGCACTGCCGATCATCCAGCAGTTCCTGTCACAGTTCTTCGCACAAGCCCTGACTTCCTGCGCCTGTTTGGAATTCCACAGTTCATCCCAGCTCTGGTCGCGCAGATTGCCCATAACAGCCTTCTTCTCCATGCCGTTGCAGGGAATCACATCGCAGAACGGATCGATGAAAAAAGCGTCTTTGGACATATCGCAGGGAAGCAGTCTCTTATTGCCGTAAATATAATTGATCAGTCCGTGGTTAAAGTATGCCCGGAACCACTTTTTCGGCGATCTGCTCCTTAAAAGCTCGTTGATCAGCTTCTCAAAATTCTGCGCCACTTTATATTTATCATCTATTTTATTGTCCGTTTTCCTGAAATAAAAAGAATTGTGCAGCGTCGCCGTTGCAAACTCCATGCCCATGTCATTGGCAATATGATAAAGCGGCACCAGATCTTCACAGTTCATATCCTGCACCGTCATTCCAAAGCCTACGTCCGGATGTTTCATTTCGACTAACGTTTTTAACGTCGTATACCCTCTGTTAAATCCATCGGGAATTCCCCTGATGGCATCATTCGTCTCCTGTAAACCTTCGATGCTGATGCGGATACCTACCTTCGGAAATTCCCTGCAAAGCGCAATGATCCTGTCCGTAAAATAACCGTTCGTAGAAATCACGATTCTGTCGGATTTCTTATACAGCTCCCTGACAATGTCGGGAATGTCCTGTCTGATGAAAGGTTCTCCGCCCGTAATATTCGTAAAAGCCATTTCCGGCAGTTTTTTAATATCCTCTAACGTGATCTCCTCTTCCGGCCTTGTCGGGTCACGGAAGCAGTCGCACATATTGCAATGGGCATTACAGCGGTACGTCACGATGACCGTACCATATAAAGTTCTTCTTCCCATATATTTATTTGATTCCTTTCCTTGTCTTACTGTCTCCGGCGGCCGTGGCACTTTGGAGCGGGCAGGCAGCGGAAAAAGATTTCTGCTGAAGGGCCCTCTAAAAACGCCGGTGCTTAGCGAGGTTTTTTCGAGCTTAGCATCCGCTGCGTTTTTAATGGAGCGGGAGCGCGCTCCGAAGCAGAAACTTTTTCCGCTGCCTGCCCGCTCCAAAGTGCCACGGCCGCTTAACTCTGATATGCCTGTTTTATTATTTTACCACAATATTCCTCAATTGTATCAAATTTTATATTTTTACAGTTTTCCCTGTATTTCTGACAGATTTCCGGGTGATCCCAAAGTCTGGCGATCTTCTCCTGCAGCTGTGCCGCATTCCCGGCCTCAAACAGCTCTCCTGTCACGCCATCAGACAGCAGTTCCGGGATGCCGCCGAGGGATGAGGCAATCATCGGCGTGCCGTACATCTGTGACTCCATCACCGAAAACGGACAGTTTTCATACCACTCCGAAGGGTAAAGAGAAAATGCCGCTCCGGCAATCAGTTCCTTTAAGGCTTTGCCTCTGACAAAGCCTGCGTTTCGTATATTCGACACCCGCGAAACTTCTTCCGTGAGCGGTCCTGTCCCGGCAAATACAAATGACACATTTGTCATATTTTTACAGACCTTCAACAATGTCCGGACACCCTTTTCTTCGGAAAAACGCCCGAAATAGAGTACATAACGCTCCGGCAGCCGCTTCTTTATCGTCTCCCAGGCACCGGTCTCTTCCTCCGTATCCGGCGGCGTAACGAAATTATGAAGCATAAGTGTCTTCTTTGCCAAAACAGGCGACGTATCCAGCTGCTTTTTCATAAATTCACTTGGACAGATAACCGTATCGACCAGGGCATACGTTCTGCGGTTCTTATAATAGAATGCCTCCAACGACCCGAGCAGGCTGCGGATCCGGGAGTTGTGGATACATCTGTTTTTCGTACATGCACCAAATCTCCCGCCCCGGCAGGCAAAGCAAAGCGTTCCATCAGATGGAATCATCATCATATGATTCGGGCAGACCCACTGATAATCATGTGCGGTGCAGACGATCCTGACAGATCTTTTATTCTGTTTTTCATATGCCTTGATTTCATAAAGGATCGACGGTGTGATCTGAAAATTGATATTATTCAAATGCACGACATCGGGCGCAAAATCGTCAAGTACCGGACGGATCTTTTTTCTGGCTTCATGCGAATAGATGATCTTAAACGGATAAAGGATTTTCTGCAGCTTTGTGCTGTGGAAATCCATATTGGCCGTATAGCTCTCTGCATGGTTTCCGACAATCCTTCCCTCGTGTTCCATCCCGAAATACTGCACCTCATGACCCATTTCATGAAGTTTTTTCCCGAGTTCAAAAATATAGGTTTCCGACCCGCCGTTTGGGTACAGGAATTTATTTACCATTAGAATCTTCACGTTTTACCCCCATATATACCTGCAATGTCTGCTCTACTACATCATTCCAGTTATATTTCCGGCAGATATAGTCACTGCTCTGCTTCCGGTATGCTTCCACAACTTCGGGATGTGCCAGAAGGTATTCCAGTTTTTCCCGCAGATCGTTCACATCGCTTTTTCGGAAGGTAAGCGCCTTATCTTCCACGACTTCCGTGTTTTCGCAGATATCGCTGACAAGGCAGCAGCAGCCGAAGCTCATCGCTTCCAAAAGACTGATCGCCATTCCTTCCACGTCACTTGGCAGAACAAACGCATAGGCGTTGGAATATAGTTCTTCCAACGTCTGTCCCTGCACGAAATCCGTCATAATAATACGGGAATCCTCTTTTGCCATGCGATGTACTTTTTCCATATATTCCACGGCCTGACTGCTGCCGCCTGCAATGACCAGTTTCTTATCCGTCTTCATCTGCCGGAACGCTTCGATCAGGTAGTGCGCCCCCTTCTCCGGTACGATCCTCGCCAGAAACAGAAAATAACCGTCCTTCTTTAGTCCGAACTTCTCCGTAATAAGCGCAGGCTCATGCCTGTCCGGCCTGTCTATTGCATTGGAAATGAAGATTGTTTCGCGTCCGTATGTGTCCATGAAATATTTCTTTACATTTTCGGACAAAACAATCACTTCATCCGCATATTTGGCCGCCATTTTCTCTCCGAACTTAATAATAAAAGACGCGAAATTCCCCCATTTTGACCGCTGCCAGTCGAGCCCGTGAACCGTTACAATCACTCTCTTACGCAGCAGCTTCGGTATCCAGAGTACCGCACACGGCCCCTCTGCATGATAATGAATGATGTCATAAGATGAAAACATCGCGCGGACCGTCGCCAGAAAAGAATAGACGATCGCATTTAATTTACTGCTCCGAAACGTCGGAATGATCCGGATCCTCACGCCTTTATAGTACTTTCTGTCTCCGCGCCCGTACTCCTCGTCATATTTTTTCCCCGATACGTGATGCCCATACCTGTTATAAGCGTCCACCTTATGTCCGAGCGCCGCAAGCCGCACGGAAAGCTGCTCTACCACAATTTCCACGCCGCCTTCGCGCGATGGGATCCTCTTATGCCCGATCATGGCGATCCTGAGACGCCTGCCGCGCCCGCCGGTCATCTTCCATACTTTGTTTTCTGCTGTCTGCCCGGCTTTCTTTTTCTGTTTCGCAAGCTGCCTCGATTCCTTATGGGTATAATACATAAAAGCGAAATTCGTATTCAGATACCGCGGGATCATCCGTTTCGGATCCTGGAAAATACGGTAGACCCATTCCAGACACAATTTCTGCATCCACATCGGCGCACGTTTCACGGTGCCTGCCAGGAAATCGAAACCGGCTCCCACGCCGATCATAAGCGCATGGATCCTGTTTCTGTGCTCATACATCCAGATCTCCTGCTTCGGCGCGCCAAGCGCCACCCATACAAAATCAGGCTGCGCCGCATTGATCTTCTCTACGATCCGCGCATCTTCCTCCGCAGTTAATTCTCTGTACGGCGGAGAATACATGCCGGCAATCCGCAAATGCGGAAAAGCCTGTAAAAGCGATTTTTTCAACTCGGAAAGCGTATGTTCCGAACTGCCGTAAAAATAATGCGTATATCCTTTTTCCTTCGAAAGCCTGAAAATCTCCGGCATCAGATCCGGCCCCGGCACTCTTTTTGCATCTTTACAGCCTCTTGAACGGCTGACAATAGACAGGGGCTGTCCATCAGGCAGCGCCATGGCGCCGCTGTTTTGTACGTTTCTATATGCTTCATCCCGATAAGCCGTAACCGTCGTATGCACATTGGAAACGCAGATATAGTTCCCTTTTAACTGCTCCAAATTCTCTGCAATATAATGGACCGTCTTCTCCATGTCGGTCACATTGATTCTTGTTTTTAATATCTCGCAATATTGCAACTGCCCTTTCATAACCGCTCCTTATCTGTCAGGATCACCGTTCCCGTACCGATCAGCGCTCCTGCAAGTCCGCCGATCAGCAGGCTGCCGACATAATATCTGATGGTTTCCAGTTTTACCGCATTTCCCTCTATCATCTGCATGGGCGTGTCCGCATCCCGGTAATTCATCACACGATATCCCTCATATGCCGGATCATCGGCGCTTTCCAGGTAAATCGAAGATTTCTCTTCCCAATCCGTATAAGTTCTCGGCATCACATATCCCTTAGGTTCCCGATACAGCATCCCGCATAATATAATGCCAAGAAACGCACAGGCTGCCGCTGCCGCCAACACCTGTCTGCGGTAATATCTGCGCACCCCCGCAAGGATTGCCGGAATATCCCACTCAAAACATGACAAAGTCGTCACTTTCCCCCATAGTTTCTGCGCATAAATATCAAACTTCTTTCGTACGACCGGAAGCAGACAGTATTCTTCCTCGTTTTCCTTCTGTCTAAACAGCAGCTCCCCTAAGAACAGCAGCGTCACATTTTTATAAGAGGTATTAAAAAGCAGCGGTTCCGTATACCCTGCACACAGAAAACAGATGATCAGCAGAAGTTCTCTCGTTCTCTGCTTTCTCGTACGATCGGCGATCAGGATCAGATAAGCCAGCATGAGCAGCGCAAACGGAACAATGCCGTAATGGATAAAGGCCCAGATATAGGAACTGTCTATTGACAGATAATACTGTATCTGCGCCAAATAAGACATTTTCACGCCAAAAAGGCTCATACATTCCGGCACAAGATAAAAACTCGCAATGTTGATCCTCGTATTCACCAGTTCGTTCAATTTGATCAGAGGCGCCGCAAACCGCGGATCATAAAGCATAAACGGAAGTGCAAACGAAACGAAAATGATTCCCGGCAGCACCAGATTGGCCAGGATCTTCTCCGGCAGGGCAAACCGCGGCCGTATCTTTACATACACGGCGCCGATCAGCAGAAGCGTAACGATGGCAAACCCCGTATAACTGATAGAATATAGAAAAACAAGGATATTTCCAAGCATCAGGAGCACGAAATGTTTCAGCCGGAACCTGTCGGCCAGTTCATAAATAATAAGCGCACACAATGTCAGATACGTGATATGCAGAATATTCGGATGCGTAAAGCCAAGACTCCAGCGAAAGATGAATCCCAGTCCCAGCTTCTGCGCCACACGGTATACCGTATGTTCCAGTCTTGTAAAGGAAGCAAGGCAGAGCACAACTGCGCAGACGGACCATGTCCACAGTCCGAGACGGAATATTTTCTGCAAGGTAATATTTTTCATGCCGAGTATCGTGAACATGAGAAAAATAATGCCAAGCTCCAGAGACTGGACATAGACAAGTCCCGTCAGAAACAAAAGAAAAAGAACCCCGGCCCACTGTCGTCTTGTATAAGACGAAAGCAGTATTTTCAGGGCGCCGCACAAAAGAGCCGGTACGACAAGGAGCAGAAAAAGCAGCTGTCCTTCGTACAAACCCAATCCTTTGGCAATAGATAGTAAAACAAAAAAGCCGAAATATAAAATTTCATCGAGTGTAAGTTTTTTCATGTCCGCTTACCCATGCTCCCGTCCTGTCTGTTATAGCAGCAATTATCGTAACCATATAGACGTATTTTATCACAAAAAAGGCGCCCTGAAAACAAGTCAGCCGTATGGCATCATCTTTTCTTCATTGACTGATTCCCCTCTTTTTCTCCGCCAGGGGGTCATTTCTCATCCAACATCAACGCCACCCCGAGCGCCCATGGATAATCTCCGTACCGCTGCGGGTACTGGGCGAATCCTTCACACTCTCCCAGGCAGTCATAAACCCTGCCGTTCTTCGTGGACTTGTGTATGGCATGCATTCCTTTTGCGAGCGCCGCCTGATATCCTTCTCCCTGCAGAGTCCTCATCCGGATGCCTTCCTGCAGCGCATAACAGATCATTGCGGTAGCGGATGTATCCGCCGGTCCTTCCATTGCCTGCAGCTGCCAGGAGAAATAACCGTCTTTACGCTGCCATAACAGCACTGCATCCAATAAATTGCAAAACGACTCTTTCAGACGGTCTAGTCCATACACAGTAGACATGCTGCCGGCCATTCCCCGAAGCAGCCAGCCGACCGAACGCCCCCAGCCGATAATGCCGTATTTATTCCCCGTTACCACATCATAGCCATGATACGGAAGTCCTGTAGCGGCGTCCGTACCGTATGCCACAAAGTTGGCGATCTGCTTAACGGCCAGCTCCATGCTCTCATCTATATCATAAAATCTGCCGTATTCATATAAAAAGGGACAGGTAAGTCCGGCCGAATCGACGAAAATATGCCCGTTCTGCTGATTGGCGCGGTAGGGAAAACTGCCTGTTTCATCGGTCGGATAGGAAAATGCATAGTCTGCAAGCCGGACAAGCGCGCTTTGATACTTCGCAATATTCTTCTCATTTACAATACCGTTTTCGGCATGGTCTTTTTCATATTCTTCACAGATGGCGAGCACGACTTCGCCGGCCAGCAGATCGTCCAGATAATAGATCGGACATTCTTTCCTGATCCATCTTGTAAAATACACGGAAAGAGCTGTTTCTATCTTCTGCAGCAGGAAGTCCTGCGTCTCTCTTCCGGTATTTTCCCCATTTCCGGCACCGGATCCTGTCTCTTTGCCGCGCCTGGCCAGTATTTCCTGCCTGCAGTGCCACAATCCCACGGCAAGAAGGCCGGTAGGCCAGAAAATAAGATCTTCCTCCGCTATCGGCTGTCTGAAAATATATTTTTTGACCGTACGCTTAAACCTCGTCTTATGGTCCCATAATCCATAAGAAAGCAGTTCCTCGCAGGCCGTCCTGATCAAATCGATTTTATCCATGCTAATTTCCCATCCTTACCAGTCATTAATGATGCCATTCTTTCAGGCGGCATACGCCGCCGCAGAGCCTCACTTTTTCCTCTTCCGGCGCACCAGATCCCACAGATAAACAAATTCCTCCGTTCTGTGAAACAGACACAGAAACGCCGCATTATATACGATCGAAATGATAAAAGCCATAACGATAAACGCGGGAACGCTCATCTGCGCTATCACCAGATTTCTCACGGGCAGAAGCACGATCACGACACAGGCGATTGCCCCGATATATTGAAACGCATCTTTAAAATATGCCGAAACATCCTGAGAAAAGCAGTCTTTATACAAGATCACCGGCTGGATCAGGTTCGCCAGAACCCCTGAAACAACGGTCCCCACATAAACGCCGGCCAGTCCGATCCATTTGATGCCAAGGATCGAGATCACAAGGTTCACACCGCCCTGGATCAGGGCCAGATAGCGGTCTTTTTCAACAATGCCCGCCGCTATTTTGAAATTTACAAGAACAGTCCTGCCGCCCTTTAAATAGAAATCAATAAGGATCAGGGCCAGAACCGCCTGCCCAAGCTCCCACGTTCCATCCAGCCAGATTCCCGTGATAAACGGCGACAGCAGCAGGAAAAATCCGCTGAATGCATAGCCGTACAGCCAGCAGGCTACAAAACGATATACTTTGAAAACGCCGTACTGCTTCTCTTTCGATTCCGTAGCGACCAGATTGCCGAGTCCCGAAACAATTGAGTTAAAGATAATGTTGATAAAATTGGCTGCATACGTAATGATATACGTATAGTTTCCCACCAGGCCGACCAGATCCAGATTGAGGAAATAGGTAATGATGATATCATCCGTAGAAAGCCTTGCCACATCACCTATTTTATGAAATATCATCGCTTTTGTTTTGGTAACGACGGTGTCTATTTCTTCTTTTTCCAGTTTCTCTACTTTCCGCTCCCGCAGGTATGGATAGAGGTGGTTAAAGTAAGCGCTGACCGCAACTTTCTGCAATAGTTCGATAGCTGTCTGCATGAGCAGATACAGCAGGAAATTCTTTGTAAGTAACAGCACAATGATCTGAAATGCCACGACGACCATTTTCGTGATCGTGGTGATCGTCGTCTGGATATAGTTTCTCTGCTCTGCATTGGCCAGACTGTATTTATAGGCCACAAAATAGGAACTGACCGTATTAAACAGAAAAATCAGATAATAGATCATCAATTCGTTTACGGAAACGCCGCCCCTTTTTTCCGGGGTAATAAGCTGCGGCAAAAAAGGCGTAAGTGCAAGTCCTACGACCGCTATCACGCCCGCAATGGCAAAGTAGGCTCTTTTATAGAGTCTCATATAAGACTTGATCTTTTCCCTGTCGTTCCCGGCTACCGGCTTATACAGACTGTAATTAATGGCCGTACCGATCCCCAGTTCTGCCAGAGAAAGCATTCCCAGAATATTCGTATATAATCCGTTCACGCCAAGCAGCGTTCTGCCGAGTGTCCGGATAAATACCGTCTTCTGCCAGAAGCCCAGGAGTAAAATAATGATATTACTGATATATCCGAAGAAAATATTTTTCTCCGCCTGTTTTACTCTGCCCATAACACTGCCTTTCTCTTCGCTCTATTACACAGGATTTTTCCCCTGCCTTTTTGCTGTCTGCCGTCTGCTTCTTGTCACAGACTTCCCTCTGTCTCCCGGCGCCAGATCTTCAATATTTCCTGACCGGCCGCCCCCGAGAGCTCACAATACCCCGGCATGATCCGCTCCAGTGTTGTTCTGATGTCCTGCTCTCTCTCCATCAGCCACTCATATGCCCGTATCAGTTCTTCCGGATTCTGCAGTGTCTGTACCGGCAGAACATAATGTTCCTCCGTTCCGAACAAATCTCTGGCGATCCCGAGCGCCTTTACGGAATAACCGACCACCAGCGTCGGCACGCAGCTGGAATAAGCCGCGATCGTCGCGTGCGTCCTTGCGCCGATAAAAGCTCTGCACTTCGAAATAATATATTTTAACTGACGACAGGACATATCCGGGAAAATAATGACCCTCTCTTCGTTTTCATATCCCTTATAAAGTTCCTGCAGCGTCAGTCTGTCGTCGTTATGATTCCACATCACATGCGGGATCAGCGCCACACGGTCGTCGCCTGTCTGCAGAATATGATCGATCAGCTTCCGGTAACTGCAAAGCGTAATCCCCTGCACATTCTCATAACGCACGATCATCGGACTGACGTTTATCCCGATCGTTTTCCCGGGAATAAATTCTTTGGGAAGTTTTATTTTTTCCGGCTGCAGGGAAAAGGCGGGATCCGGAAAATATTTTACATTGTCAACGACCCCTGCGTCTTTTAACGCCTGTTCGGTAATGGATTCCCGCGGCGTGATCAGCGCATATCTCTTCATATCTTCCACCACTTCCGGCTCTTTTAACAGTTCCGGCTCTATCGAACACCCCCATAGGACCGTTTTCGAACCCGCTCTGTTAAACGTACTGTTTGCCACAATGGCTTCTTTTTTGGACAATTCATAGCAATATAAATCTCCGCCGACCGATACATAAAGCGGCGAACGGTTTTTCCCAAGCACTTTCCCGAAACGGTACCGCATAAACGACTCCGGGTCATGGAAGAGCGCGCGCCAGATATAATACCAGACATGCGCCAAAAAGTGTTCCGCTATTTTCTTTTCCTGTAAAATGTCGCAAAGCGGCGCAAGCGAATAAGTTCTGTCTTCTTTTTCACTGTTTGTCACAAGGAGCTTCGGCACCTCTCCAAGCATATGACATGTGCTGTTGACGATCGCCTCGCAGCCGTGATTTCCGCTGCCGCCGTGCAGATACATAACAATCCGATGATCCATTTATTTTTTTCCCTTTCTGTCATACCGCCTGATGATAAGACGCAAAATACGAAGGAGCATGGCGCTCGGATACTGCATGCCCAGATATAACAGCGCATTGGCCCTGTTTTTGATCGATACGGGCGTATGGATGATCCGTGCTCTGACCTTTTCCCCGGTAAAAATTTCGGCGATCCGGTTCTTATAGTCTTTATCCGGACTGCGCAGCTCATTTTTCATAACGAGCATCATCATATAACAGTATTCCCTGTTCAGTCTGTGATCACTGTCCGCGACATTTTTCTCCCGCATGATTTTCTCCATGGCCTGATACCAGCCCTCTATACTGTCTTTCATCGCCGGGTCGTAACCGTGAACGATAGAATCTTCCACATAACGATAATGATAGTAAAAGGCCTGCTCCATAATAACGATCCGCCGGCAGTTTAACAGGACCGGATAGATCAGGTTAAAGTCGTCTCCCATACGCAGGCTCATATCACAGAACGCTTCCACGCCTTCAAAAACGGACCGTTCATACAATTTCATGCAGCGTGACATCGGAATGACCCTTTCCTCATTTCCAAGCAGTTCGTCCTTGATCTCCTTTTGCAGTCTCGTCCCCTCATAGATGCCCGGTTTTAAAGACAGTGCGACGGAAAGCATCTCTTTGTGCTTCTCAAGCACATAATTACAGCAGACGATCTCTCCCGGCTGTCCGGCCAGATGCGCCGCCATACCTTCCAACATCTCTTTGTCCACATAATCGTCGCTGTCTACGAAACAAAAATACTCTCCGCAGGCTTCTTTTATCCCGGTCAGTACTGCTGCCGTAGGGCCGCCGTTTGGCTGATGAATGACGCGGACACAGTCTTCATCATCCGCATACCTGTCACAGATCTCCCCGCTGCCATCGACGGAACCATCATCGACCAGTATGAGTTCCATATTCTGATATGTCTGCAGCAAAATGCTGTCAATACATTGTTCAACATATTCACATTTATTATAAACGGGCACGATCACACTGATCTTATACTTTGCTTTTTTCATCCTAATTTCCTCTTGTTTACAAAACATTTCCCTGCGGCGTGATCAACGTCCATCCGGCCCACAGCTCCTTCATCTGTGCAGGGATGCAGACCTGTGTATTTTTATGGATCGACGGCCGTATCATGATCTTGTCCGTATGCCGGTTCAGCCTTGCCCCCCAGAAACTAAAAGTACTGTTCGCGCAGATATTATGCCTGCAATGACTCATCAGCATCATATCATAGAAACTGTTCTCCTGTTTGTTCCAGTCTATGACTTCATATTCTTCCCCCTGATAACGCTCCCTCACATAAGGAATATCATCCGAAAACAGATAGAATTTCGCTGCCGGAAAACGTTCTCTGATATACGCTATGGCGCTCTCGTAATAAGTCTCTTTGCAGATATTGCCAAACAGCGCTCTGTTCACATCATCCAGATAGTCGCCCCGTCTGATGTGGACACTGACGGAAACACTCTCTTCCATCCGTTCTATGGCTTTCTCATTTTTCTTTTGCAGCGCATCGTCTTTGCACTTCGGAAAGCCGATCTCTTGTCGTAAAACATCCAGAACATCCGCATAATATTTCTCACAGGCCCAGTAGCCGACCAGATATTTGTCGGTAAAGGAAGTCAGCTTTTCATAATACATGTCGTTTTCGATCAGCACCGGATATGCGGACGGTAAAAACCTTCTTTTTATTTTCTCGCCCAGTCCTTCCTTTTCTTCCCATAGTCTTCCAAGCAGAGAACGGATTTCCTCTTCGGATGCTTCCAGATAGCGGATCCCCTCAAAAGAACCAAGCTCCAGCTCCCGCTTCGCCGCCATACCGGCCTGAAAAGATTCGTTACGGAACCAGAATGTATCCAGGCGGACATCTTTTCCCACAGACTCCAGTTTTTTATATAATGCATACTGCTGCAGCTGGTTTCCCAGTCCTCCCATGACTCTGACAATGATCATTGTGTTATTTCCTTTCTTTATGACGCATCCCGCCCGGGTAATTGGGAACTTCCAAGACGGGCCGGCAGAGGAAAAAGTTTCTGCTTCGAGGCGCGCTTTCGCTCCGTTAAAAACGCAGCGGTACTAAGAATTTTGAACCGCAAGCGCCTCAAAATTCAAGTGCCGGCGTTTTTATAGGGCCCTTCAGCAGAAGCCTTTTTCCTCTGCCGGCCCGTCTTGGAAGTTCTCAATTGTCTACAACACGCCCCTATTGTTTATGCTTATGATACAGCCAAAGGTATACGCCCGGTAAATACCGGAAAAACAGCGCTTTCATCTGATAGCCTTTGGAAAGTCTCCGGTATGCCCCCGGTATACGCATCGCTTCCTTCAATCTTGTGTGGCATACCGCAGTATATTTCCTGTTCCGGCGCCTTTCATCTTCCGAAAGTACGGCGATTTTGCCGGCGGTCAGCATGATCCCCATGATCAGCAGAGACGTCGCCTGCACATACAGGCTGTCCTCTCCTGTCTTATTTATCTGTGTATGATTCTCATCCAGAGTCTTCTCCATATGTTTGATCTGATCACGTACCAGCTCCCAGCAGGTGATCTGATCCATATATTTGGGCGTAAACCTGCGGTTAATGGCTCCGTCCGGATTCTGATAATAACCGTATCCCCGATAGGTAATCTCGGCAATTTTGCCCGCTCCCGGCATCAGATCGAACAAAAAGAGCATATCCTCTCCGATATAGAGATCACGCCGGAAACGCACGTCCCCTATCAGCTCTCTTTTATAAAGTTTACTCCAGCAGCGGGTATTTCCCTGCAAAAGTTCATTTTTTATATATTCGGGCGGCGTAAACAGTACGGGCGCCGTTTCCTGTTCGGAGACCGGGAGCTTATACGGCATCTCTTCTCCGCGCGGTATTCCGATCTTTTCCTCCGGATGCTCTTCTTCCGGCGAAAACACCCGCCACTGCGCTTCATTTTCCCATGCAAAAAAATGACAGCCGGCTATATCGCTTCCTGTTTCCGTCATACATGTATACAAAATGGTCATCGTATCGGGAAGCAGCCTGTCGTCGGCATCCACAAATGTTATAAAGTTTCCTTCAGACGCTTCTATCCCGGCATTTCTTGCGGCGGAAACGCCTTCGTCGGCCAATGTGATCACTGAAATGTTCGGATAGATCTCCTGCAGTGTTTCACATATTTTCCCCGTTCCGTCGGTAGAGCCATCGTTTATAATAATAATCTGCAGATTCCGGTATGTCTGCTGTTCAATGCTTTCGATGCAGTCGGCAAGATAATGTTCTCCGTTATAGACCGGAACGATGACACTGATCAGTTCTTCTTTTTTTTCCACCCTGTTCCCCGTTTCTTTTTAACGTTTTTCAGTTTCTTATTATTTGTTTTGCTGATTCATTAAATTCTCATATATATTTAACAGTTTTCTACAGTTATCCTCTATGGAAAATTCAGTCTTCACTTTTCGGCGCGCCCGCTCTCCGAACGTTCTGCACAATTCAGGATCATTGAGCAGCCTGCACAGATTTTCCGTAAGCGCCTGTGCATCCCGCGGCGGCGTCAAAAATCCCGTTTCTTCATGTATGATCAATTCCGGTATACTGCCCGTGTCGGACGCCGTAACAGCACATGCATATGCCATTGCCTCCAGAACAGATACCGGCTGTCCTTCAAAGTAAGAAGGAAGTGCAAAAATATCGCATTCCCGCAAATATTTTTCTTTCATTTCCCCGGTAACCCATCCAAGATCCGTTACAAACCCGGCGAGGTTCTCCGCCTTCTTTTGTAAAGTCTCATCTTCCCATACGCCGCCCAAATAAAGATGAACATCCGGGTGCTTTTCCCGCAAAACAGACGCAGCGCCAAGAAGCTCTCCGATTCCTTTTTCTTCACAAAGCCTGCCCAGAAACAGTATTTTATGCAGTCCGTACTCCTTCCCGATTTGTTCAGGCACCTGAACGGCATTGGGCAGAATACTGATTTTCTCTTTTCCAATGATGGAACCGAAAAAATCCTTCCAGACCATGCCAAGTACGATAAAAGCATCCGCCATGGACAGCACTTTCTTCATCTTGTTCCTGCCCTGATCGGTCAATTCTTTCTCATAGAACTCCCGAAAGTTTCCGCCATGCTGATGAATGACGATCTTTTTATGAAAAAAATGCGCTATTCTGATAAAGACAGACTTCCGGTAATAGCTGGAATCCGACGCCATATTGACATGCACAATATCATACCGCGGCAGTTTTATCAAAAACAAAAAGCAGGCCCTTACGGCGCAGAAAAGTTTTTTTCCTTTAGAGCCGTCTTCCATGGTGCCGACATAGCACAGATCAACCATGCGGTCAACCCCCGCATCATAGTAGTTATTCACCATGCCCGATATACCGCCGTGTACTTTACGGCCAGGCCCGATCATCAATACTTTCGGCCTCATACAGATACCCCTTCTTTATTCGGCTGCCGTATGCGCATCATTTTTACTTCGACCCTTTCCCCGTCAAAACGACCCACACAGTCTGCACCAGAATTTTAATATCCAGACCCAATGTCCAGTTATCGATATATTCCAGATCATATTTCACCACATCATCAAAATCCACGATCTCACTGCGGCCGCTGATCTGCCACAATCCGGTCAGTCCGGGCGTCATGCTGATCCGCCTTCTGTAATGGGAATTATACTGTTCAAATTCGTCTTCTGTCGGCGGTCTTGTCCCGACCAGGCTCATATCGCCTTTGACAATATTAAAAAACTGCGGCAGTTCGTCGATGCTTGTCTTACGTATAAACTTACCCACTTTCGTAATACGCGGATCGTTCTCCATTTTGAACATCAGGCCCTGCATTTCATTCTGTTCTTCCAGCTCTTTCTTCCGTGCCTCCGCATCGATATACATGGAACGGAATTTATAGATTTTAAAACGTCTGCCGTTTTTGCCGATCCTCGTCTGTGCAAAAAGCACCGGTCCCGGAGAATCAATTCTGATCGCCAGTGCGACAAACGGCGTCACCACAGCCGTTATGAGCAGTCCCACCAGGCCGCCGACAATATCGATCAGACGCTTGATCATCATTCTCCGGTAGTCAATATAATTAATGGCATATGTGACGACGGTATATCCCGCAAATTTCCCGACCCGGATCTCTTTCTGCGGCCTGTCGATAATATCAATGTTATAATGGCATGCGATCCCCATAGACTCCAGATCATAAATGATATGCTTGACATATTCATTGTCCTCGTCAGGCAGATGGATAAACACCTCATCAAGCGGCATCTGTCTGGCCATTTCCAACATATCGTCTCCGTTTGCCGTCACCTTAACGCCATCGATCACGACGCCTTTCCGATCGACATCCGTACAGGCCAATGCCACGATCTCATATTCGATATCCAGACTTTGTTTCAAACGGCTCACCGTTTTATCAAGCACCGCATCTTTGGTGATCACCATAATTTTAACGACATTGGACTGCGCCGTAAAGTAGGCCCGCAGAACCTTTTTCATAAAAAGACGAACAAACCAGACGATCATCATATCAAAAACGGCGAAATATCCCCACACGCTTCTTGAAAACAGCTCGCCGCGCCGGATCATGAACAGAAAACTGGCTGCCGCAAGCGCCATAAACACATTAAATTTCAACACGGCCATAAATTCCACGAATATGCCGCGGCGGATAAAATCCCTGTTCCAGTCGAGCAGAAAGCTGTAGATCGTACAAAACAGCAGAAAACAAATATACACAAGAAAATGGATTTCCGGTTCCATGACTCTGCTGAATTTCCCGTAACGTATTAAGATGGCAATAATGTAAGAAACCGTTATGCTGAGCAAGTCTGTAAACAACAGCAGATAGCTTTCTACAATGATTTTTTTACGGTTCATGGCACTTAATAACCCTTCTTTTTCTTCTTTGCGTTAATCTGAATTATCCTAAATGTTAGCATGTTAAGACCGGCCGGTCAAGTAAAGCCTCATTCCCGCTTCGCATATCCGCCCATCATCATAAGCAGGAAGTTCCTGCCGATATAAACGGAAAAAAGATGCGCTTCCATAATAGAATAGACCGCCAAGACCGTAAACACGACAAGACCGGCTGCGTCCTTTTGCCGATAAAACCGCCAAAGCAATGACAGACATGCGATACAGTAAATTATGCCCGGAATCACGCCGTAACGGTAGAACAGCTTGATCCAGCCCATATCAAAATAGTATGACATATTATTCGGCGATGAGAACGCCGACCAGGTTTCTATAGAGCCATCATTATTCGCCGAATTCGTCAGGGAAACAATACGGCCGCTGAAACGTTCATCGATCCGTAAAAGCGCAACCACATGGTCATCTATTTTCATCTCCTGAAAACCCTGTTCGTATTTCGGATCTCCATAATAAGTCTGCCGCATCATTGCCTCTCTCACCCGCGGCGCATTCACCGCAGCATCCACGGAAAATGCCAGACAGAACAGGAATACGAGAAGGCCGCATAAATAGGCAAATTTCTTCTCCCGTAAAAATCTGCTGTAAGCCATGACGAAGGCCCCGGCAAGCAGAAGGGTGGTACAAAGCATGCCGGTCTTGGAATCCGTCAGCTTGTAAATACCGAAATTCAACAGCAGCAGGAACAGATATCCATACCATTTTATCCGCTCATAAAATGCATATACGCCCATTGCGGTCACCATCAGAAACATACAGGACAACGCGTTCGGATGTCCCATGCCGAGCGTATAGCGCCGCTCTTCAATACCGCCTCCGGCAAGCGCATCATATTCTCTTCCGAAATCCATGGAAAGGCTTATGTCGCCGTAAATACCCGCTACCGCCAGAAAAACAACCACAATGCATCCTGATAACGTCACATAGAACGCACAGCGGATCATCTGCTTTAACGGTATGTCCTTGCAGGCCGCCGCAAATGTCACGATCCTGATCACATCATTTTTCCCCGTGACCCGGTAGGATATGACGGATACTACGGCAAGCGCCGCATACAGGCAGTACTCTTTTATCGTGTATCCGGTAAGCAGCGCCTTGCACAGAAAAAGCAGGAAGGTAATGCGGAAAAGCCTGCCTTCTATGGGATTTATGTAGTTGCTTTTATCAATAATGACAATCGCCAGTTCAATGGTCAGGGCTATATAGAAAAGAAGCTGCGGGAGATGTTTTTCCCACAATTTATTACGAAAATTCAGAAATCCTGTCACGGTTGTATCCTTTCTGCGTCCTGTACTGATGCCGTTTCACTTTACTTCCTGTGCAATACCTTTACCGGAATCTTCCTATCGTCTTACCATAGATTCTGCGCAGGATCTGCTTTACCGTCAGCATGCATTTTTTGCGCAGGATCCAGATCTTACTGACTGCCGGAGCCGTTAAATACTCGTACTCTTCTAAATGCTCCCGCAAGTAAGCCGGATAGGTCTCATCTATCTCCACGCGGATAAAGCGTGCGTTTCTGCCGAAAATATCTTCCCCGCATAACAGTCGGTCCACCGCTTCTTTCAAATATCTCGGTTTGTTGTATTCCTGATGCGCCGCCGCCTGTACTTTCTCACCGATACGTTTTGAAACGTCTTTTTCCCCGCTGCCGCCCATATAACCGAAATGCCAGCCGCCGTCCGGAACCCTGATGCTCGCGGCGTCCGCCGGAGAAACTTCCCGCAGGAAAACAATGCCTTCTTTGGGCAGATTACCGAAGCTGCATACTTTCGTTCCAAGCCACTGCTTTTTCGAATTCCCGGGAAATTCACCGGTGATTGAGAGAAGATTGCCGGAAATCTCTTCCATATTTAAGAAGCAATAAAACATCCTCTGGGCAAAATGGTATATTTTCGTGTGATCAAAGCCGGCTATCACATCCATAAGCACTTTGGGGTTCGGAATCTCATCGACATCACTGAAAATAACGATATCATCCGCTTTGCAATCCTTCATGGCGCGGATCAGCTGATTCTTCTGGAACTTGTCACGCTCATGCGTGGTCACGCCGCTCATCGGGGAATTGTCTACCGCCACGTAGAGGATCTTGTCCTCAAACTCCCGGAACATCGCCCGGTTCTGTGCAAAGACCATCGGTTTGGGTTCGCCGGAAAACGTGACCGTAGATTCTTCAATGACAAACTTATCCACGTACGGCGCCATAATGTGCATACGCAGTTTCAAAATATCCAGTTCATTAAAAAAAGGGATGCAGTCGTATATCATAAATCAAATAACCATGCCTTTCCATCAGCCTGCGGCATCTACAGACGCCGGGTACAGATCTCACCGCCAGAACAATAGCGGCCGGATGCAGTTTTTTATTTTCCGCCACCTTACTTTCCAGGGATTGACAAATTTCGGATACTGCTCGTTTCTGCCTCTCCATTTATGGAACAGAAACGGCTTCTCCACATCCATGATCTCCGGGATCATATGCTCATGTCCGAAATATCTGGCAGTCTCTATCGGCGCAAACCGCATGCCTGCCGCTTCTATGACATTTTTATACTTACAGCACAAAAAAGTATCTTCGTTATAGTTGCCATCTTCCATTTTCTCCCATTTCAGATGGGCCTGCCGCGGAAATTCCAATAATTTTCTGCTGCGGATAGATACGCTGTTGCCGATCCTGCATATTTCTCCCTTTGCATCCCGGTAAGCGTGATCGTTTTCGGGAAGCGGCCACGGCGAACCGATATAGTCATAATCCAAGAATTCGTCCCGCCAGCTCTCCGGATGCACGACGAAGCCGTCATAATGCACCAGCAGCACATAATCGGTATCGATATAGTCTGCCAGTTCATAGACCATTTTATAATTAAAAGCATCGATATCCGTTAATTTCGACGTATGTTTATAACGGATCGTCTTCGGCAGGGAAAAAGGTTTTCTGTGCGTGATCAGCACAACCTCACCGAATGCAATCCCCTGCATGCTGTATTCCAATGCCCGTATCGTCTCATAGATATTCACACTTGTCATTGCCGCAAGCGTGACATTCGGCAATTGTAATTTCTTTGTTTCCATGTCGATACCATGCCTTTCTTTCATCTTTATTCTTTCTGCCCACGGACCCGCACCGAATTTTTATGGTAGTAATCCGTCACTGCCAGGTTCAGCCAGTAGCCGCTGTCTTCTGCCAGATCTTCAAAGGTAAACAACGCGGGTTTTGCAGAAAACGGCTCCAGCACGACATCCTGCACCGAATCATCCGTATACACGGCATGGCGCTCCATCGCCTCCGTATAATACACCTGCGCATCCTGATTCACCAATGAGCGAAGAGCCGAAATCCCCGTATACGTATTCTTATCTCCGGTCATGATCCACAAGATCAATACAAGACACAGGAAGGCAGCTGTCAGTATATTGCCCGTACTTTCCAGAAACGCGCCGAACAGACTGTTCCTTTTATCGGAAATATTTTTATTTTCATATGTTTCCTGCGGGTACGCGTTTTCTCTGTGCGAACGCCAGCCAAACCAGTAGACCGTCAGCAGAAACAGACTTAAATAATAGACCATCTGGATAATGTTATCGACTCTGGCAAGTCCCGCCGTACCAAGCGCATATAAGGTCGGCGTAAACATCGCGGACAGAACGCAGAAAGTCCCCAATGTAACCCATACAGGATGTTTAAAACGGCAGGCTGCCTGCCTTGCAAGCCGCCAAAACACAGGAAGCAGCGCAATCCATACAAAGATCACAAACGGCTGTGTCCATCGCAGTATAAAAACGACCGCATAATAAAAAGATAAAATAACAGCCGTAATCGGCGAACATCCGGTATCCGCATCAAGCGCCGCACGCACGGCATTTCCGGGAGCCAATGTATTACATAGGAATCCGGCCGTAAAGACCAGATACGGCATCAGAACATAAACGGTCTTCTTTCTTCTTGTCAAAAACGTGAACGAAAGCAGCAGCAGCAGCACAATTTCCGCCTGCAGCCCTGTGATCAGATTGCCGCCGCCTGTCACCGCCCCGATCAGAGAAGCCGTAAGACTCCAAAACAACGCTTTTTTTGGCCGGTCGGTCCATATACATCCCGAAAGAAGCGTCAGCATGAAAAAAAGAAGCGACTCCATAAAAATATAATGGACCGCGCCGTTATACCAGAAGATTCCTTCAAAGGGCGCCTCCATTACCTGATAAAACATAAAAAGAAGCAAAATTAAGACAAACGACGCGGCTGACTTACCGCAGCCAAACCACCGGATCAGGATCTGTCTTCCCAGCAGAAATACCGATAAGGCAAACAGTCCGATATTGAAAAACGGCACAATGAATGCAATATCATAGTAAAAATTCATCGGGCACAGCGCCATAAGAAGACAGGAGGCATACGTCCCCTGCCAGTCCCGATAAATCTGTGCCGTCTGCCGGAGCGCCGTCTGCAGCGACTGTCCGAACGAACCGGTCGCCGCCCAGGTATCATGCACCCGGACGCCGTAATTGTAATCATCAATACACATCACATTATATCTGCCAAGCGCCAGGATCGGAATAACGGACAGTACAAACAAAAGCGCTGCACAGATCGTCATTTTTTTCATGGAAATCCCGTTTACGGCATCGATCAGCCGACGGACGCACTTTTCCAAAAAAGCGGTCATCTTCCGATAAGTTTTCTGCATCGTCTTTTCACCCCGCGTACGATTTTACAAAGATACGCCTTTCCATAGATATATTTCCCGTGAAGCGTCATGAGACGCAGCCGCACTCCTTCCGGCTTCACATTGATATTGGCATATTTCCGGGAAGTTTTCTTATACCGTGCAAGTTCCTCCCTGCACTGTGTATCCGTAAAAACCCGGCCGTGTCTGTCCATATAATGCCAGCCGGCATAAATATTCTGCTCCGACGCCCAATAGCCATCCGACACATTGTGTCTGGCCCAATATTTCGGCGCGAGGATATACTGTACCGTATCGCTCGTGAAAGCGGGAAAATATGCAAACGAAGAATTGGCAAGCAGCAAATAACGCGCGTTCTTTAATATACTGTAATCTTTGGCCAGATCAAAATTATAGGCGGGAACGCCCGGCAGAAACTTGCCAGCCTCCTTCACATCATTCGTAATGATCATAAATTCCATATCGGGATTGATCCTGCGCATCTGTTTCATGCCCTGTATCCAGTATTTCTTACGCAGATATAATTCCGGCGATCCCATATAGTCGCTGCATCGCAGATGCAGGATACACAGATTATCCCTGCTGTATTCCCTGCAGTCATATTCTTCTTTGACGCGCAGCCAGTTTTTAATTTCCGCTTTATGATGGATAAAATAATCTTCCGCCTGAAAATTACCGTATAAAAGCGTGTCATCTTCCACATCAAACAGGCCTTTATCCGTGTCGGTGATATAGACGCCGTGCGTCAGGTCATGTTTGGAGTTTCCTGCAAACAGCCTGTCTTCTTTTTCGTAGTATATTTTCCGGTAGTCCTCTTTCTTAGACGGCACGCCGTAATCCAGGTCCATAAAATAAAGACCGCAGTCGCTGTGCATATTGTTGGCAAAATGCTCCGGATCTAAAACGCTGAAATCATATCCCTTATCCATCGCGATGCACCTTGCCGTTATATAGAAAAATAACTGATTCCCCAGTCCGAATCCTTCCTGTGTTTCAATCCCTAACATTGATACCATGCCTTTCCAAATGCTTACTGCGCTCCAATGGGATCATTTTCCGATCTGCCATGCACTGTGCGCTTACACGATCACTTCTTTGCCTACTTCTACGATCTTCTCATTTTCTACCTTATAGATAACGTCACACTTCGCGATCGTATTTAACCGGTGCGCGATAATGACCATTGTCTTTTTTCCGTGAAAGCTGTTGACGGCATCCATGACCGCTTTCTCCGTATCGTTATCGAGTGCGGAAGTCGCCTCGTCAAATACCAGGATCTCCGGATCATGGTAAAGCGCTCTTGCGATACCGATCCGCTGTCTTTGTCCGCCTGAAATTCTGACACCCCTGTCACCTATTGTAGTATCCAGTCCTTCCGGCAGCTCTTCGACAAATTCTTTCAGCTGCGCCTCTTCCAGCACTTCCCATATCCGCTTCTCGTCGATCTTATCCGCATCGATACCGAACGCAATATTGTCCCGTATCGACTCGTCCACCAGATAAATGGACTGCGGTATATAACCGATCTGAGCAAGCCACGCCTCATAATCGTCGAAAATATTCCGGCCGTCCCATGTGATCACGCCGCCCTGTGCATGCAAAAGTCCCAGTAAAATATCCACAATGGTCGATTTGCCGGCTCCCGAAGGCCCCATGATACCGACGGACTGCCCTCTTTTTACTTCCATATGCGCATCCGTGAAAATATTCTTATCCGTTCCCGGATAGGAAAACGTAATATCTTTCAACACGATCTTATCATGCAGCGTCAGCTTTTCTTTCCGTCCGGATTCATCCGTTCCGCCATATCCCGTAACGCTGCCGTTCACATCAAGCTTCATGCTTTCGTTCAGATTCTCATACAAGTAATCCAGGCAGGGCTGCGAGTAGGCAATCTCGGAAATATACGTGTTAATCCGGTTGGCGCTTGGCATGATACGTATAGCCGCTACCGCGAACGCAGTAAGCTGCGGTATGAGCACGTTCATATTGCCGCCGCCGAGCATATAGACCATAATAAAAGCAAGCATGCTGACGATAAAGATCGTCTCGATCAAAAGTCTCGGCAGATTGTTGAGTACCGCATAGTTTCTCGCCACATTGGCGCCGATACTGCCGCTTTCATAATAGTTGCGGATAAAAAACTCTTCCCTGTTCAATACCTTCACATCTTTTAAACCATAGATAGACTGGATGCGCCACTTGGCGATCCGGGACTGGATCTCCTGATTTTTACGGCCGATCCTGTTCAGACGCGGTTTTAGCAGAAAAGCTAAAATAAGCGTCATCCCCAGAAAGATCACAACGATAAACAAAGTCATAACCGGACTGACGATCAGAAGCACCACGCATAAAAAAGCGGACACAACGACCTCGGTGACTAACTGAATGGATACCAGAATCAGCTGGAATGCATTGGGAATATCACTGTCCGTCAGACGAAACACCGTAGGAATATCGGCCCCGAGGTATTCTTCGTACGGCCTGTTGAGAAATTCCCGCATTACACGGCTGATCATCCTGTTCCGGTTACGTGTGACAAACGTATTCTGTACATAAGTCTGCATTAATAAATAAGCGTTTTTTAAAACAAACAGGATCATCAGCGCCACCAGCATCACCACGATCAGGCGGTTCGCCGCTTCTCCCAAGATTAGTCCCGTCATATCAATATGCAGATACCCTGTAATCTTCTGCATAATACTGTTATCCACAAGCGCCTGCGGATCCATGATGCCCTGCACGACCGGTACAAGCATGGAAACGCTCATTGTCTCCAGCAGACCGCCGATCAGGATCAAAATGCCCAGTCCGACAAACTGTATTTTCTGTTTTCTGTCAAAAAGATAACCGATCTTGCGTAACATCGTTATCTTTTTCGTATCCTGCTCCTGTTTTTCCATAAATATACTCCTGTTGATTCTTCTGCACCGCCGTTTTACCGGGCGGCCCTTTCATGCATTCAAAAGCCAAAGGCGCCATCGGCAGTTTGTCTGACAGACTATCGTATGATCGTCATATCTGTTCTGTAAATGTCCGTACAATCCCAGCCGTTCATCCACTTAGCCGGCGCCGTCACGATCTTGTCCGGATTCTCATTCAGATAGGAAGCCCACCAGCTGAAACTGCTGTTTGCAAGAATATTATGCTTGCAGCGGCTCATAAGCGTAAGCGCTTCGTAGTCCTTTTCATCCGGTAATTCCACCAATATAATATCGCATGTTTTTTTATCAATCCAGTCTCTGCCCCATTCCCGGTCATTGGTAAACAGATAAAACGTGCAGGCCGGATGCCTGTCCGCAAGATAACGCATAGCGCTCTCATAGTATGCCTCCGTGCAGATATGGCCGAATAATGCCTGATTCTCCGGCAAAAGATAATCTCCTCTGCGCACATGGACGCTGACGGAGCACGTATTTTCCATCTGCTGCAGATAGTCCTGCGCACATGCTGAAAGGCCGTATCCATTTACTGCGTTTCTTCTGACACTTTCCAGGCCGAAGTCCTTTTTGATCAGTGTTCCCACATCCGGAAAATATTTCTCGGACTGCCAGTATCCTTCCAGATAAATATCGTCCCATGTGAAAATTTCAGGCAGAAACCGCTTGCTTTCTTCAAAATAGGATTTCTTATGCCGCCCGAACAGTTTTCTGCGCACTCTGGCGCTGAAAGCAGGAGAAGCATCTGTCATCCGCATGATCTCTTCCCTGGATGCTTTTTCATATGCAGCGCCAAAAGGCGCCAGCGCAGGGTCTCTCTGCCTATCTTCCCGAAAACCCGCTTCATCATCCATTTTTACTGTTTTCCCCATAGCCGTAAGCTGTCTGTAGAGCGCATACTGGAACATTTGATTGCCCAGTCCGCCCGCCATTTGGAGGATTATCATATTGCACTGTGCCTTTCTGACATTTTCATTACCCTAAGCCTGTCCCGCGCCGCTTCTTCGTCTTTTAAGCGGCAAAACGACTGCCTCGTTGATCTGCATCACGAACCAGTACAAATGCGGCGACTTTAAAAACAGATCCATCTTCTTCTTTTCATTTGGATTCGCCACACTGCATCGGTAAATTTGCTCATATCGGTCTTTGTTCTGTTCTATGCTCTTATAAATAACATCTGTAATTTCTTTCAGATATTTCTTTTTATCCGAAATAGTTTCTTTTTTGATCTGATTATAAAAAAGAAGCAGTCTCTTATAGAAAAAATAATCGTGCGTATCCGCCAGATCGGGCCTGCCGACAGAAAGCAGAAAGCCTCTCTTTTCCAGGTACGCCGGTATATGATCCGTGAAAGTACGGGGATTGACCCTCGTATTCATAATACTGCCTTCTCTGTCTATTATATAATTATAACAGGCACTGTCAAGGTAAACGCATCTGTGCGCATGACTTAACGCCGACGTGGCAAACATTATGTCCTCATACCATTTGCCTGACGGAAACTGCAGATTGTCAAGCACTTTCCGCCGGTACAGTTTATTCCATGCGGCGTTTTGGATATCATATTCTTCCCGTTCCTCCACATAATATTGCAGCGCTTCCTGTCCCTCAAAAACAACTGCCCTGTCACGGGAATCATCCTGCGTATGCCTCCGGCCGACCCGCCTGTATCTGCAAATCGCGATATCCGCCTGCTGCTCCGACAGCGCGCTGAACATCTTCTCATACATATCGGCATCGATCCAGTCGTCACCATCCACGAAACCGATAAAGTTCCCTTTTGCCGCGGCAATTCCCACGTTCCTTGCATCCGCCGGACCGCCGTTTTCCTTATGGATCACCATGATCCTGTCATCTTCCTCCGCCAGCCTGTCACAGATTTCTCCGCTGCCATCCGTAGAGCCGTCGTCCACAAGAATGATCTCCAGATTCCGGTACGTCTGCCGGGAAATAGAATTCACGCCTCTTTCTATATAGGAAGCAATATTATAAACTGCCACGATCACAGAAATCAATTCCCTCTGTTTCGCCGGAGGAACCGCCGCCGGCCTATATTGTTCCAATATCTTCATGAGAAATATCCTTTCATTTTACTCTGTACCCATATTCTCCGTTCTGTCTCCCTGCGAAAAACAAAGCCTGAGACGCTGCAGCGGACGACCCGGCGGAAAAAAGTTTCTGCTTCGAGGCACGCTTTCGCTCCGTTAAAAACGCAGCGGTACTAGGAATTTTGAACCGCAAGCGCCTCAAAATTCAAGTGCCGGCGTTTTTAGAGGGCCCTTCAGCAGAAATCTTTTTTCCGCCGGGCCGTCCGCTGCAGCGTCTCAGGCTCCCCCCCCCCTAAGCTCCGTCTCATCCGCCATTCACCGATGACAGAAACATCAAAACATACCATATCTGCCGGCGCCAAATATCGCGCTCTATGAAATCCTCCCATATCCGGCACACGGCATCAGCATTTAATAACCCTTGTTCTTTTATTTTCCGTTTATCCAGAAGACTTTCCGCCCAATTACGCAGTTCCGGCTCTTTCAGCCATTTATGAAGCGGAATGGCAAAACCTTTTTTCGGGCGTTCCATAAGTTCTTGCGGTACGTATTTATATAAAATATCACGTAATATTTTTTTGGTCACTTCTCCCTGTCTTTTATAGGAAACCGGCAAAGTCCAGGCAAATTCCACCACATCTTTGTCAAGCATCGGCACCCTTGTTTCCAAAGACACCGCCATGGCGGTCCTGTCCACCTTGGTCAGAATATCGTCCGGATGGTACATCAGCATGTCCATCAACATCAGATTATGCACGGGTTCCGGTAAAAAACCGTCCTCGTAATCATCCATCGCGGTTCTGCAAAGATCGCATGAATCTTTACCCGCAAGCGCTCTTTGCACCTCCTCCGCTATGAGAGAAAGACCCTCGCCAATTTCGGAGCGTCTGTACAGATCTTCTATCCCCGAAGCGCCAAGCAGTCTGGCACGGGTTGCAAGCGGGCCGCTCTTTCCCCACGGCGTATGCAGAATTATGCCGCTTGCGGACTTTCTCACAGGCCAGGGAATCTTCCGCGTCTTCTGCCAGATCCTTTCCATAGACTGATACGTCCGGTAACCACAGAAAAGTTCGTCTCCGCCATCTCCGGAAAGCGATACCGTAACATGCTCTTTTGTCATTTTACTGACAAGGTAGGTGGGTATCTGGGAGGAATCGGCAAACGGTTCTCCGAACATCTTTCCGAGCATCGGTATCACCTGCCTGGCATCCTCCGGTGTAATATAAAGTTCCGTATGTTCCGTTCCAAGATGCTCCGCGATCTTTGCGGCAATTTCCGCTTCATTAAAGCCTTCCTCACGCATCCCGATCGTATAACTTTTCACACGCCTGCCGCTTAACGACTGCATGAGCGCGACAATCGTCGGACTGTCGATCCCTGCGGATAAAAAGGCGCCTACCGGTACATCCGCCACCATCTGTTCCCTGATCGCATTTTTCAGACGCTCTTCCAATTCCGCCGCCGCTTCTTCTTCCGATCCGCGGAAAAGATGGTTCTGTCCATCATAAGCCGCCTGACGCATCGACCAGTAGGTACGGAAACTGCACTGCGCAAACGGCGCCCGGATCTCCAAGATCTTCCCCGGTTCCAGTTTATAAATATCCTCATACACCGAATAGGGCGCAGGAATGTAACCATAACGGAAATAGATCTCCAGGATCCCGGTGTTAACGGGTTTATTAAAATTGTCCAGACAAGTCAATGAGTTCAGATCCGATGCAAATGCAAAGGTTTTGCCGATAAAACCATAATATAAAGGTTTTTCTCCGACTCTGTCGCGTGCAAGATATAACACCTGTTCTTTTTTATCATACAGGGCGAGCGCAAACATCCCTTTACTCATTTTCAGCGTTTCATAAAGCCCATATGCAGAAACTGCTTCCAAAAGCACCTCCGTATCCGAAGCGCCTCTAAAAGCAGTTACTTTTTTCTCCTGTATCAGTTTGTTTTTGATATCGCGGTAATTATAGACTTCTCCATTATAAGCAATCACATAACGACCGTTATGTGATTCCATAGGCTGTGCTCCCCCGGAAGACAGGTCTACAATAGACAATCTTCTATGTCCAAGCACCACCTGCTTATCGTCCGCCGCCCAAATACCGGACGCATCGGGTCCTCTATGATACATTCTGGCATTCATACGATTGATGTTTTCATACCAGTCAAATTCTGCATTACAAAATCCGGCAATTCCACACATTACAATATCCTATGCCTTTCTCCCATCCTGTTCGTATCTGTTCTGCATCCTGCGCCGATCTGCGTTCTACCCTTTCATGATACATTGTTCAAAGTATTCCTGCCACTGTCTGTTGACCCGCTCAGGAGCAAGCCGTTCCTGTATTTTATGGGCCTGTGTCCCTAACCTCTCTGCAAGCTCCGGATCGGAAAGCAGCATATCCAATGCCGCAGTCAATGCCTCTTCATCTCCTGCAGGAATGATCCAGCCGTTTTTACCGTGCTCGATCAGCTCCACGGTTCCGCCGCTTGGCACATCCGTTGCAATGACCGGCAGACCGAGCGCCATTGCCTCTATCAGCGCATTCGATACCCCTTCCGAATAAGAAGTCAGAAGAAACAACGCCGCGCTTTCTATTTTCTCCGCCACATCAGGGATTACTCCGGGCAGAAAAATCCTGTTTTCAGCTCCGAAAGATGCAACCATCTGCTCCAGCTGAGCGCGAAGCGCTCCATCTCCGTATATTGTTAACGTATACTCCGGATATTTCTCCATCAGTTTCGCAAAGGCACGAATCATCATCTCATGATTTTTATTAGCATCCAGACGTCCGACCGAAACGATGCGTTTCTCCCGTTCTCCCTGATACTGCGGCCGCAAAAAATCAGGGTTCAAGGAATTCGGAAGAATAACAGCTGTTCTTCCAACTTTTCCGGAAAAGAAAGTGCGTGACCGCTCCGTCTGTAAAATAACACCTGTTGCAAATGGAAACAAAAGATTGGCAAGCATCTTCATCAAACGGTTCGGATATTCTTCCGCCGCCTCACCTACAACGGAAACAACCGGCTTCGTCTTCGTAAACATCGTTGTCACGATTGTCATGAAGTTATTCTTTCCCACACACGATAATACGAGATCCGGACGTTCCATTTTCCAGATACGGTGCAGCTTGCCCACTCTGCGCAGAAAATTAACGACTCTGTTTCGTGTTGTTTCCCGGGGGGTAATGTCTGAGATCACTCTTTCTATTCCGGCCGCCAGCTCGTATTCATGCTCCTTACGATACTGCGTTACCATAACGACCTGATATCCCTGCTCCAGAAAATACTCCGCCAGATTGATAAAGACCCGTTCCGCGCCGCCCTTGTGAAGAGAGCCGATATAAAAGGCAATCTTACGCCGGCTGTCTGCAATTTCATACGGCTTACCCGGCTGTTTTTCGTCTGCAAGTTTTCCTGCATGATATATGTTATTTTTTGCTTTTTCACCGCCAATGTTGTTATTTAATTCATTTTTCCCGTTTTTTTGCATTTTAATTGAATCCTATTTTAATTTTCCGCCCAATTTATGCCTTTTCTCCGCCATTTATCCGTATCGGGTATGCCTGAGTAATATATGCTTTACCATTTATTTTTATTTGCAATAATACTGATACCACTGCTGAAAAACAAAGAAGGACCATGTCAGTTTGGAATAATTGGCTCCCGTAGCCGGTCCCGCATCTCCGGTTTTGATATAACTGCGGATCATATCGGAAGTATAGGCCGCATCAAAAATACCCTGTCTGTCCAAATATTCATAACTGCTGTAATCTAATAACTGTTCCCGTAACGGCCCGCGCAGCCATTTATCAAGCGGTACGCCGAAACCGACCTTTGGCCGCTCCAGCAGTTCTTTCGGAATATAGTCATAAGCAATATCCTTCAATATATGCTTCTTATCACCGCCGGCATATTTATGCTCGTGTAAGATCCTGTAGGAATATTCCATAACATTTGTATCCAGAATCGGGCATCTTGCCTCCAGAGAATACTTCATAGACGCTCTGTCCACCTTACAGAGAATATCTCCGGGCAGATAAGTATCCATATCCAGAAGCATTCTGCGTATCTGCCAGTCCTTCACACCGTATGCGCTCTCTATCAGGTAATGAATGGGTAACGGCTGTAATTTTTCAGTTGATGTTCCCTGTCCCGCCGACCAGATATCTTTGACCATGGCCTTAGCCCTGATCAGATAATTACCGGCTCCAAACTGTGTTTGTGATTCCTTTTCACGATTTCCTGCGATTACGCGCACCCGAAAAGGCAGACGATCCTCCAGTTTCGCCTGTTTAAGTCCCGGCAGATGGCAGATTCCGTGCACCATAGCGCCAAGCATGTCCAGCTTTTGTGCCTGTCTGACATTTTCGTATATATTATATCCGCAGAAAAATTCATCCCCGCCATCACCGGATAACGCTACCGTTACCGACTCTCTCGCCAGCCTGGACACAAGCATTGTTGCGATTTCGGAACTGTCCGCAAACGGTTCGTCATAATACTGCCCGATACTGTCCACCATATCGAACATAGCCTGCTCGTCGATATACATTTCCGTATGGTCCGTTCCGAGATATTCCGCCACTTTTCTGGCATAGCCGGCCTCGTTATATTTCTCCTCATGAAATCCTATTGAAAAAGTTTTAACCGGCGTCTCCGCATGTTCCTGTGCAATCGCCGTCACAAGAGAGGAATCATATCCGCCGCTTAGAAAAGAGCCAAGAGGTACGTCTGCGATCATGCGCGCGGCAACCGACTTCTTTAACAGTTCTTTAAGTCCCTCTTTTGCCTCCTCATAGCTTTTCACAGGATCTGCACTCTGTCTCCTGTATACTTCTTTGATATCCCAATACTTCCACGTTGTGATCTTCCCTGCCTGAAAATGCAGGACAGAACCCGGTTCCACTTTATAGACGTCCCGAAAGATACTGTCGGGCGCATTGATGTACTGTTGGAATAAATAGCGCGGCAGAACTTCCTGCCTGATCTCTTTTGCAAATCCAGGACAGGACATGATCGGCTTTAGTTCCGACGCAAACACGATCCCCTCTTCCTGCTTCCAGTAATACAACGGCTTTTTCCCGATCCTGTCCCGAAACAGCCAGACTTCGCCGCTGTCCCTGTCATACAGTGCGATCGCAAACATACCGTTAAAGCGTTTCACACAGTCCGCCCCCCATTTTAAATAGGCTGCAATAATGACTTCCGTGTCACAATTTGAACGGAACGGGTAATCGGAAAGCTCTTCTTTTAATCCCTTGAAATTATAAATTTCCCCATTATAAATAACAGTCACTCTTTTATTAACAGAATGCATGGGTTGATGGCCAAGTTCCGACAGATCCAGAATAGACAAACGTCTCTGCGCAAATCCGACAAAATAACCGCCGGACATTTCATAAATCTCTTCTCCGCTGTCATCCGGCCCGCGATGCACCATCGTATCGTTCATTGCCTTTAACTGTTCTAATGTAATATCCGCAAAACTTTTTCTGCCGACATAACCGCATATACCGCACATATCCGCTCCTGTTCCGGTCAGGCGCTCTGCCTACCGCTGATATTTCTCCACAAAATAATCTTTATATTCTCCGAAGTCCTTGCATTCCTGATCGATAGAATCGATCAGTTCCACATATTTTTCCTGCACGAGCGCTCTATAGTTATTAAAATTATTATACCCTTCCTTACACCATGCAAACGGGTGCGTCAGAATCTGTACTTTGGCGTGACCGTTGATGTTTTCCGCATCCGGATAACCATAGCGCCAGATATGATTGGCGTCGGACATATATTTCACGTCTACAGGCGTCTCCGGCGTTATCTTGTCCGCAAAAGTAAAGAAATCGTCCTGATATGCATTGAGCAGTCCTTCCAACTTAATATTTTCCCGCAGCACATCTTTAGAAGGTCTGTGGATCGAAAATTCATTGATCTGAAAACCGAACATCTCGCTCAGAATATTCATCTCTTTCCTGACCTGCTTACGGATCTCCGTCATATCCGTCATCCCGTTTAAAGCAAAATGCAGACCGATATGCTGCCCTCTCTCATGCATATCCTTGATCATATCCATATTTCTTCTGGAAAGAATATTATAAGAATTATTGGTCCACTGGAAAAAATAAGTAGACACAAAGTCCATGCTCTGCTCGACCCGTGCCAGCTCATAAGCCCTTTCCACACTGTATTCCACGTCATGACGCATGATGACAAAGCTGTCTTTTGAAAGCGCATCGGCATAATTGGCATGTCGTCCCGTAGCCTGTATGATTCTGATGATCTCTCTGTAATCTTCAAACGAAAACATTTGTTTTTCTCCTTTGGTTTCCCGATAACATTTCTTTTATTATATACGCAATAAACAAATGTGGCAAGAATTTACTCCTCCGAAGCAAAAGGCAGTGCAAAAATTACTGCAGGCCGTGTCATATTTACCACCATGCTCTATTTTAACTTTTTACGCAAATATAATGATATTATTTTTCTTATGAAGAAACAAGTGCTATACTTATAGGCATAAGGAGGGAAGTACATTGATGCAAAACCAAAAAATATTAATCAGATTGTTTTTATTAACTTTTCAGATAAGCGCCTGCACGTTCGGCGGCGGATTTGTGATAATACCTTTCATGCAGAAAAAGTTTGTTGATGAGCTGCACTGGATAGAAGATCAGGAAATGATGGACTTAACAACAATCGCACAATGTTCGCCCGGCGCAATCGCAGTTAATGCGTCTATCCTTATAGGATATCATATGGCAGGGGTGCCTGGGGCTTTGATAACGGTATTGGGGACAGTGCTGCCGCCGCTCATCATTATCTCTGTCATTTCCCTTTTCTATGCTGCTTTTCGTGATAACGTGATTGTCAACATGGCTATGACAGGTATGCTTGCAGGGGCAGCCGCCGTAATCTGCGATGTCGTAATTACAATGGTAAAAAGCATTTTCCAGAAAAAGCGGATTCTGCCGATTGTTATTTTGTTTGTGTCCTTTATTGCCGTCCGTTTCATAAGAATCAACATTATACTGATCATCCTGATCTGTGCCGTAATCGGCGCTGCCGATACGTTGTATTCTGGCAGGAAAGGGAGGCGGCCATTATGATTTATCTCGAACTGCTTTGGAGTTTTTTTCAAATCGGACTGTTCAGCATAGGGGGCGGATATGCAGCTATGCCGCTGATTCAGAATCAGGTTGTCGATGTTCACCCGTGGCTGACTATGACCCAATTTACAGATATTATGACAATCGCGGAAATGACACCGGGACCGATCGCCATCAATTCGGCAACCTTTGTAGGGATTCAGGTTGCAGGGATTCCGGGAGCGATTATTGCCACCGCAGGCTGTATTCTCCCGTCCTGTATCATTGTAATGACGCTTGCCTGTCTTTATCGCCGTTTTCGCGGACTGAAAATGATACAGGGAGTATTTGCATGCCTCCGCCCGGCTGTTGTAGCCATGATTGCATCAGCCGGCATTACCATGGTAATCATGTCTTTTTACGGAAAAAGAGTTCTTCCGGCCGATTTAAGTGACATCAACATCATTTCCGTAATTATTTTTGTGATTGGCTTCCGGGTCTTGAGGAAATGGAAAGTAAATCCCGTTTATGTGATGATGGCCGCGGGTGCAGCCGGAGTATTGCTGTATTCTATTGTGTGATATGATGAGGGAGAACTGTCAGGCTACTCCCCTTCTATCACCGCATAATCCTCATTCGCGATCCGCTCCGCCACGACAGCGCATGCCGCCTCCGCGTCCGTCTTCCACTTCTCATAAGCCTTGTCCCAGGATACATAGGCGCTGTTCCCGCGCTTATCTTCAAAACTGTAATTTTCCAAAAGATAATTTTTCAGAAATGCCGTACATTTCCCGGCGCCGACCACATTCGTATGACTGGCATAATCGGCAAAATCTTCTTCAAATACAATACCGATCTCGTCATAATAATTGTTCATATTTAAGAAATTATATCCCGCTTCCTCCACGATTCCGCTCATGTAATTATACATCTGCTGATCCTCCAGACTCTCCCCGTAAGGGGACACTATAAATAACGCCTGCAATTCATTTTCCTGCAAATAGGCAAGAAGATCTTTTAAATATGCCTCCTGCTCCGGGGGAATCGCCAGTTCTCCCTCTGCGCCTCCCGCTTCCGGACGGGCGGTCGGGCCGACTTCATCTTTTATAAAAAAACCTTTCAGTTCGCTTTCCTTCCGGTATCTCCAGTTCCCCCATTCGGAAGCAAGCGCAAACATCTTCCAGTTTGTATGATACTTAAACAGATCGATATAGAAGCTCAACCGGTCTTCCGATGCAGGCACCATCGCCTGAATGGTTTCCACGCGGTTGGCCGAATAGCGCAGATTATCCGTCACGCCCCTCGTATAGGCCATGTTCGCACGCAGATCTTCATCTTTCATCGTATACATGCGCATTTCGAAAATATAAAGCGAAGGCGACTGTGTTTTCTCGGCCTCCTTCACCAGATATTTCATTGCCGCCGGTCTTTGTACATTGGAAGAGAGCGGATAGGCCGCAATCCCGGTTTCTCCCCACAGCATCGGAGCCGAATAATAGGGAAATACCGGACTTGAACCGATCATGACAATATCAATGGTATCTTCCTTTTCCGCATAAAATCCTGAAAACCTGTCCTTTACATCTCCATTGGTCCGCACGATATAAGAAACAGGCAGCAATGCCAGTAAAAATATCCCTATAAAAATAACACTCTTTATGAAATCTTTCCGTTTCATATCCGTTATATGCCTTTCTCAAGTTAAACCGCTATTTTCATTTTCCCTTCACTGCATAATATCTCTTATTGGTTCTTACGCTTCACGGAATTTTTATGATAATACTCTGCCAGACCGACATTCACCCATGAAGTCTCGTCGTCATCGAAATAAAAGCACTCAAAATTCTCGATATAAGCCGGCATGCCGATCAAAACATCTTCCTCCGGGCAGTTTTCCAGATAATCATAAATGGCAATGCATTCCTGATGATAAGCCTCATAAGCGCCGTTACGCACGGAACCAGCTACCGCGGTCAACGAAGATTCCGCAGCAGAGCGCGGCGCAGACAGAAACGATGCAAAAAGCACAACCAGCAGAACCGCCGCGGCAGCCCTGTTCCCGGCAAGTCCGGCCCATCTGTCCAAACAGCAGCCGATAAAGATGGCAAAGTTAAACAGGGAAAGGATCAAAATAACATCCAATATAAAACAACACCTGTTTGGAAATGCCGGTCCGTTATATCCCATTGCCACCGGGAATGCCGTAATATATCCTATCGCCAATCCCAGTATGCTTATTGTTCCATATGCCTTTAACGCCGTCCCGATCCTTTTAGACAGATAGATTCCAATGATCAGCATGGCGATAAGCATTACACCGGACATAGTCTCCTTTGTCAGCATTCCAATCTGCGACCAGACATTTTTCACTGTCCATTTCACGGACTTTATCAGTTGAAAAGAACCGTTGCCGCTGCTGTATGTATGTCTTGCAAAATTGCCGGGTGCGGCGGCGTTGACGAGCGCTCCCGCAATAGCGGCTCCTGTAACAATCAGATTTCTTATGGAAATTTTCCCGGAAACAAGATAAAATCCAAGCGTTATGAGCAGCGCCGCATAACATCCTGTCCCGGTGACCGTAAGCGATCCGCCCGACGCAAAGAATAAAAAGAGTGAAGCCGGAACCGTTAGAACCGTCTTTTTCTTTTTAGAATAACTATCGTTATTTAGTAAGAGCAGACACATGAGTCCCAGAAACATGAAAGAATACGGAATACTATAGGCCACCGCCCCGGAATACCAGAAGAAAATTTCCGTATAGACATCCGCATCCAAAACAGAGAACAGAATGAGCGTATAGACTGTCAATCGAAAAGCGGGCATTTTTTTCTCCCTGCACAAGAGTCCGAGCGCAGTCCATACCGCGCCGAACAAAGCTGCACAGAAGAACAGCACGTTGAAGATCATCACCGCCTTTAACTGCGGCATACCGAAATTATTGATCGGTGAAAGAAAAGCCTGTAAAAACATGGCAAAATACGTTCCCTGCCAGGTCAGATACATCTCTTTCATATAGGCAAACGAAGCGCCCAGATATCTGAAAAACGGAACATGAAACGTCCCGACCTGCACGCCGTGTGTAAAATCGTCCCCAAGCAGTACCGTATAACCCGCAGCGGCGGCCATGGTATATACCATAAACGCTATCGCCAGGCAGTTTACAAACACTATAACTGTTTGATGATATTTCTTCCACATGATAATAACCGTACCTCTCTCAGCCTGCAGACCGTAACCTATCCATGGATACGTGATACACAGACAGACTGTTCAATAATTGTCCCTTTACTGCTTCTGTATAAATAACACTCGTTTTATTACAGGAATCCGATAAACAGCCATACCGATCCCCAGCGACAGCAGCCAGATCAGCGCTGCATATAACAGATTGATCAGACCGCCCTGTTTTGTCCAGAGTTCAACGAACAACACATGGAGCAGATATACGGCGATCCCGTATTTCGATAAAGCAGCCGCCTTGTTTACGACTGCAGACTGCCGCTCTTCCCGTCCATATTTTTTGAATACCGCCATAAGCGCGCCGCTCATCAGATATCCGCATACGGAAAGCGGCGTATAAACATCCTGAGATGCAGTCCCTGTTCTCTCAGACACCGCCGTGCTCACCGCAAATGCCGCAAACGCTGCTGCCAGAAAAAGAACCTCCGCCAGTTTTTCCCACTTCTGATCCATGCACCGGCAGATATAGTATCCGGTCAGAAAATAAAGCGGATACCCGACGACAAACTGCATATGAACGCTTTCTATTACATTATTGATCCGGGAAAGTCCATCTATACCGGAAAGTATCGGTACAAGCAGCGTAAACAGGATCGACAGCAGAAGAAAGTAGCGCAGAAGCTCTTTTTTCTGTACGATCAGATACAGAAACGGTGTAACGGCATATAGTCCAAGCAGCATAAAAATGAACCATGTGTGATATTTTCCGAATAAAATACATTTCAGAAAGGCATTTACCATAACCCGCAGCGTGGCATTTTCACCGTTTATCCATATCTGCACGACATCCTTAATACCAAAAACGGCCATCCAGCCTATATAAACTTTCAAAAGACCGGCGATACTTTCCCTCCAGATCTCCCTGATGCTTCGTTCCCGCGACAACATGCCGGCGCCGCTGCACATAACAAAGATCGGCACGCCCGTCCGTGAGATCATAAAAAGGAAGTTGATCAGCTTCCAATCCGGACTCTCAACTGCAAGCGTTGTAAAACTATAAGAAATACTATGCTGCACAACGATCAGAAAAGTGGCAAAGACCTTGATCAGATCAATCCATAACAGTTTTTTCATCACAAAGCTCCTCTATATAGTCTCTCCACTGCGCGAAAATAACATCCGCATTGGCACGCTCTTTAATACGGGCAGCCTCTCTGCCCAGCCTTTCTGCCAGTTCAGGATCCTCTATCAAACGATTGATTCCTTCCTCCAGAGCCTGTTTGTCCTTGATCGGGATAAGCAGTCCGTTCACCTCATGCTCCATGACCGTCCGCGGACCTCCGCACGGGCAGTCTGTCGCCACGATAGGCAGGCCGAGCGCCATAGCTTCCAGCAAAGCATTCGGCAGTCCTTCCCAGTCGGATGTAAAAGCAAAAAGCGCCGCATCCACGAGGTCTTTTTCCAGACTGTCGCTTGCGCCCATCAGATGAATATAATCACCCGCCTTATTTTCCCCGATCAGCGACTCCAATATTTCCTTTGTACCGTCAAAAGAATCCCCGCCGTATATTTTCAGATCATATGCCGGATGTTTTTTATGCACTTCCACAAACGCTTCGATCAGCATCGGCTGATTCTTGAAATCCACGAGCCTCCCCGACTGCACTACCGTCTTCGTACGTTTTCCGGGTTCCGGCACGCCGATATACTTCGGATTGATCGGGTTTAAAATAATACGGGAACTGCCGCCTAATTTTGAGGCCATAAAATCTCTGGCATCTTCCGTCTGGAAGACACAGCCGTTCGCTCTTTTAAACAGAAACCTGATCTGTATTTTATCGGATCTTCCGACATAATGCAGGGCCGGATCGGTACGAATGGAAATAAGGACCGGTATTTTCGTAAAATAGGCCGCCGTAAGTCCTCTGTAAATCGCCTTTTTGGCAAAAGGGATCAGAATATCCGGTTTTTCTTCCACTAAAAATCTTCTCAGATATTTCACACGCAGCAGAAACTGTACCAAACGGTGTTTCTTTTCGTCCCCTTCACGCAGTCCCACGTGAACACGCCGTACGCGGGGATCCGTCTGAAATTCGTCTTTTCCATACCATTCCGTTGCAATGATGACTTCATAACCGTTGTCCGCAAACTGGTTCGCCAGATTGGTAACAACCCGCTCCGCGCCGCCCTGCTCCAGACAGTTTAAATGAAACGCAATTTTTTTCATGCCGATAATCACCCACTGACTATTTTTTCGGCTGGTCCCTAAAAGCTTTGATACATAAAGGCCGCCGTATCATAATTGCCGCCGTAAATTCCCGTAATCAACAGCAGGAGTACAATACTGTAATAACACAGCCATTTGACAGGCGCCGGCTTTGACGCCAGATACGTACGTACATCCACACCGCGTTCTTCCATAACGGATACTGCAAGCAAAATAAGAAGGGCCGCTGCCAAAAGCAGCAGATCATACTTCCCCAGTCCGTAAGAGGTAACGGTTCCTGACAGGACGGCCCGTACATGAAATCTTGTAAAAAAAGCCTGCAGGATCCTGCCCGCCTGCGCCATGCTCTCGCTTCGGATCAGTATATCCGCCAAAAACACAATGCCCCATGTTCTGACCATACTAAAAAGAGCATATCCTTTCCCGTCTTTTATATGCAGCCTGCTCTTCATCCGCTCATATTGCGGTTCCAGTATCAGGGAAGCGCTCATAATGATGCCGTAATAAACGCCCCACAGCATATAACTTATCGTTCTGCCATGCCAGATACCGGTAAAAAACCATACAAGCATCGTCCCGATGACCGGCACGATATGCTTTCCCAGCCGTGTCCACCTTTTTTTGCAGGCTTTGCCTACTTTACGCCCGGGCCCCGACATGACAAAAGAAAACATCACATAATCTTTAAACCATGTCCCTAACGTAATATGCCATCTGCGCCAGAACTCCGCCACCGACTTTGCAAAATACGGCCGTTTAAAATTCTCCGGCAGCATGATGTCAAACGTTTCGCTGACGCCTGACGCCATATCAATATACCCTGAAAAATCGGTATATAGCTGCAGCATATAAAAAATAACGGCACAGAAATAGACGCTTCCCGCCGTAACCGCCGTATCCCCTGCAAAAACATTGTCCACGAAAATACCCAGCCTGTCCGCGATCACCAGCTTCTTAAACGCGCCCCAGACAAACCGCTGTATGCCCCTTAACATCCTGGTATCATCAAACGTATGCTCTCTGTCGAACTGCTCCTTCATAGGTACATAACGGTTAAACGGCCCCTGTGTGACAGACGGAAAATAGGACAAAAACAACAGAATATGCCAAAAATCCGTCTCCGGCGCACAATTCTCCCGTCCCACATCGATCATATAGCCTATAGCCGTCAGCGTATAAAAGGATATCCCGAGCGGCATGATGATCTCTCCCAGAAAATCCGCCCGCACATGCAGGGTATCCTGCAAAAAGGGAACAGCTACGACCGCATATTTATAAAAAACAAGCAGTCCCAGATTCAAGATAACATACAGAATCTGCACCCGTTTTCTTTTTTCCGCAAATGCCGCCCTTAACGCTTTCTTTGCCTCTTTATCGGCACACTGCGCTGCCGCCTCCTTCTGCGCCTCCAGATTCTTTTTTAAATACAGGCCGCAGGCATATGTAGTGATTCCCGTAAAAATCAGTCCAAACGGGATGCCTTTTAACCCGATCGTATAAAAGACGACACCCGCCGCAAGCAGCACATACCGCTGCCATTTGACCGGCACAAGATAATACAGCGCAAAGCAGATCATCCAGAGTATGATAAAAGCATAGGATAATAACTGCATTTATTCCTCCAATAACATCTTAACAAGCGCAATGATTGCTTCTTTATTTTTAAAATTCTCCGCAACGACATATTTGGCATCGATCTCAATATCAAACTCGTCCTCTAAATCGCTGACGACATTAATAACCGTAAACGAATCGATAATGCCATCTTCCATCATACTGTCACCGTCATAATCGATCGCCTCTTCACAATGTTCTTCCAAAATCTCCAAAACTTTCTCTTCCATTCTGCATTCTCCTTTTTTATTTCTTTTTGTCTAAGTATTCCCTAAGGTGTTATCAATCTGCATTTTATCCTCAGTATGTTCCCGTTATCAAGCGGAAAATACAGGAAACCGCTCTCTGTCGTGTCCGCAAGATACGTGTATGCGCGGTTTTCTTTGCAGTCCGCCCGGTTATTCTCTGCAGCCTGCTTCGCTATTGCCTGCAGAACATCCTCCGGCACACGATCGGCAGAAATCTTCCGGTACCGCAGTACTTCCGCTTTTTTTCCTTCCAAAACGGTCTGCACCGGCGGAAAAATATCATTTTTGCCATAGTCTGTGCTCCGCAGAAGCCTGTAAATGTCTGCCGCATCCTGTGTCGGCTCAAAAAAACCATCCCCGGGTATTTCATAAGAACGGTACATCCTGCGGTCTTTACCTGTCTCCTGCGCCCGCGCGTCCGCCTTGTTTTGTATGACCGCATCAAAACATTCCGTAAACGCCTCATAGGCCAGTTCCATAAGCGTCCCGGCCAGCTCATAGGCCTTCATATCCGCCGTGACAGCGCATTTTTTCTGGATGATGATATTCCCTTCGTCCACGCCGGCCGTCACATAATGCCAGGTGACGCCGGATTCTTTTTCTCCCATGAAAATGACCCAGCTTGGTGCATTTCTGCCCGGATAGCCGGGGAGCAGGGCATTATGAAAATTGATGATCGTAATGTTTTCTTTTGCCACCAGTGATCCCGGGAAAAGAAAATTGTTGCTGACGCTGACAATAAGCGTTCTTTCGGATATACTCTGAAAAAACGCGGCAAGTTCTTTTTTATCCTCTATCCGTGCAAAGGGAATGTCGTTCTCCCTGCAGATCTTCTCCGTAACCGGGAACGGATTCACTTCATGTTCTACAAATTCGATCTGATATCCGTAGTCTTTGCGCCTGTCCGCCGTATAGGAAAGCGCCTGTCCCGCAATTTTACCATATCCGATCAGAATCACCTTTTCAAACGCCTTATGCACTATGCCCCTCCATCGATTCTTTTAGCTTCACTCTGTCAATTTTACCGTTGGCATTGATCGGCATTTTTTCAAGCGCGACCACCTTCCCCGGCAACATATACTCAGGCACCAGTTTCGAGATCCGCCCGTTGATATAAGCCTTGTCCGGGACATCCTGCCCCAATGCCGCGCGGTCCGGCGCTTCCTCGATAAAAAGCACGATCTTCTGGTGTTTTTCGTCATAGAGACAACAGCACAGTGAAATTTCCTCCAGCGAAGAAACGGCCGTTTCAATCTCACCCAGTTCAATCCGGTGTCCCATATGCTTGATCTGGAAATCCTTCCTGGAAAGATAGATGATTTCGCCGTATTCGTTATATTTCACCAGATCTCCCGTGCGGTAGATCGTCTCCGGCACATGGGGATTTAACGGATTCTGCACAAAAGCCTCTTTCGTCTTCTCCGGGTTATTATAATATCCCATGGAAAGCGACGTACCTCTGACACACAGCTCTCCGGTCTCGCCGCCCGTCACCGGTTCATTTTTTTCATTTAAGACCAGAATATCGGTATTGGCCATCGGAATACCGATTGGAAGCGGCTCGTCGTCCGAAAATTCACGGTCTACAATATAATATGTGCAGGCATCCGTAATTTCCGTGGGGCCGTAAAGGTTGGCATACAATACGTCCGGCAGAAACTTCCGCCACACGTTAAGCTGCTTGTTGGGCATGACTTCACCGCAAAACAGCACTCTCTTCAGGGTATCCGTCAGATCCACGTTGCGGAATGCCTTAAGTTTCGCCACAACGATAAGGGCCGAAGGAACCCAGAAAATGGTATTGATCTTCTTTTCCCTGATATATTCGAGCAACGGTACCGGCTGTGCAAACAGGTTTTTCGGAATGATATAGGTCGTTGCACCGCTCTTGATCGTAGAATAAATATCCAGTATGGAATTGTCAAAATAAAAGGGCGCCTGATTGCCGAAGCTGTCCTCTTCCGTAATGGCAAATGTCTCCGTCACCCAATCGGTATAATCGATCACGGAGCGGTGTGTGATCGTCACGCCTTTCGGTACGCCGGTAGAACCGGACGTAAACAGAACGTACAAAAGATCCGTATCCACACCCTTTGCCCTCGCCAGATCGATCTCCTCTTGCGTAACTTCCGCTTCGCATGCCTCTTCGAATAACAGGAAATCTCCCTGATAATCATATTGTTCAAAAGTCTTTTTTAATGCAGATGTCGTAATAACAAGGGCAGGATCCAATACTTCCAGGATCTTATTGACACGGTTTGCGGGCATCTCGATATCGATCGGCGAATAGAAATTACAGCTATAGGCCGCTCCCATAAAGGAAACCAGCACGTCCACACCCTTTTCCAGATATATGACAACAGGCTTTTTGAACAGACTCTTCGCAATGATCTGCGAAGCAACAGCCTTCGCCTGTCTTTGCAGTTCCTTAAAAGATACTTCTTTTTTCTCGTCGGCAAAAGCTGTTTTATCCGGCAGTCTTTTCGCCGTTTCATCCAGCCAGTATGTTACATTTGCTTTCATAATGATCCTCCCGCGTTTACGCAGTACGCCTCTGTCTCTGTCCTTTTATTCCCAGACAGCGTTTCCTGTTTTCCGATCTGCCCTGCGGCATTCTGCCAGGCTGAATTTATTCTGCCTCCAGGACAGGGAAAAACGTATCCATTGTCTTTTCCGTCTTCACATGATACACATCATACAGATCCGTCATTGCAAGGCCGCTTCCGGCAGGATCGAAGGATCCGTACAATGCCGTTCCTTTCTCCGCCGCAAGGGTTTTCACCGCTTCCTCCACTTCCAGAGTGATCCGGTAATGCTGCGTTGATTCTATGTAATCATACAACATCGGGGAATAAGGTGGCAAGTATAAGATGACTTCTACCCCCTCGCCTTTTAAATAATCTATCAGACCCGCAAGCAGTTCCATGCTGTCCGCATCGATCATACGGTAATCTGTCATCCGGTAGACGACCTGTTCGTCCATAGCCTGTTTCGTCATGGCAATAACGGTTTCTTCCTCCACACTGCGCAGTTCTTCCTGATAGGAAATACTCCCGTCATAGTGCTTGATATACGTTCTGCCTTCATGATCGCCCGTATAGGACACCAGAAACCGTTCGTTCTTCGGCAGACAGGTCACATTATAACGGAAATAATCGAGGGAAAGCCATTTGGTATTGTCCCGTCCGGTCCGTACTGCCGCTCCGCCCGTTTTCCCGGCATCCTGCGCATTCCGGCGGTCTTTTCCATCCTCCGCAGCGTTTATGTCTTTCCGGTCAGCGGCAGATTCACGTCCAAGCAGTTCTTCCATATAGATTTCGTAAGGCTCCAGTTCAAGCCATCTGTCATTGTTATGCGCAGCATTAAACAAGAAGGAATCGACACCTATGATCATCGTTTCCGGCAGCTTGTCTTCCTGTGCCAAAATACCCGTGACCGCCAGCAGATCATAAATCGTAGACTCCGAAAGTCCCGCATTATAAAAAGAGTCCGTACCGAACATCGTATGTTCGAACGTAAGCACCCTGCTTGAACCCAGCACAACGACTTCCCTTGGCCCGTCCTGCATCTTCAGACAGGCCGCTAGCAGACTTCTGTCATTAAAATTCGATTCCTCCAGGCCGACTACGTTTCGTGATTCTCTGATCATCTTCCCTGCGATCTCATCATAGGTAACACGCAGATACGCATAGGAGTCCACATACCAGTTGACTGCCGCGACCATGACAAGAAGCGGCAGGACAAAAAGAGCCGCCTTTAACCATTTTTTCACCCTGCATACCCTCCTGTTCCGGTTTCGTCATTTCTTACCGTATCCGTTCGGATACTATAGCCAAGCAAAAACGGCAGGGCCATGAACAGCGCATAGACATAGCGCAGCACGTTATATACCGGTACGGCCAGCAGCAACGTGACAAGCAGCATCACAAAAGGCACGAATATCATCACGTTTTTCTTTCTATATGCCGCACAGGCAAAGCAGAAAAAGAAGATCCATGTGTTCAGTCCCAGACTCCATACTTTGTTATAAAGATCCTGAAAACGCATCAGAAACTGATACATGCCGACCTCCGCCTGATAAGTAAACAGCTTTCGTTGTGTCGTCACTGCAAACGGATTATCCACCATGTAATATTCCCCGACAACATACTGGTAATCTGCCGTATCAAGCGCCCAGTATCCCGCGGTCTGTTTGACCTCCGCCTCCAGATACCGCAGAGGATTTCGAAGTCCCACTTGCAGCCAGAGTTTGAAATAGTCCCATTTCTGCTCTGCGATAATTTCCTGGTTCCCGGCCTCCCGGACAAACGCTTTGAAGATATCAAACAAATAAGGATTATAATAGGACGCTGCCTGGTCTGCGGGCACGACCTGACCGATCATGGCAGCCTCTTCCTGCGTCAGTTCCCCGCCTTTTACATAAGCACATAGAATATGCTGTGTCGGCATTGTCAGTGCCTCTATCGTATCCGGCGGTTCCACGTCCATCGCCTTTAGGATCGGACCATGATAAACGCCATAGCATAACAGCACGGCCGCAGTACACGTAAACACCGCCAGAAACTCTCTCCTGCCTGCTGCCCTTAAACTATGCTCTTTCTTTGCAGCCGTCCCCTGCATCCACTTCGATAACAACAGGAAAAAAACTGTTCCCAGAAAGACATAAACGCCGTTGCTCCGTAAGAGGCAGACAAGAAGTCCCGACACAAAGTATCCGGCCAGACGACATACTTTGTCCCGGAAAACGCGCCTTCCCTCTTTACCGTATCGGATATCCGAACCCGAAACGTCCTCTTTCTGCCCGGCCAGTTTTGCCCCCTGCCATGCAAACACAAGAAGCGCCGCCGTAAAAAATTCATCCTTTGTCATGCAGATCGACATCAGACCGTTAATCGGCAAAAAGGCATAGAACGCCGCGGCTGCTATAAGCCATAGGAGCCTTGTTCCGCTTTTATACAATTGATAGAGGAAAAACGCATAGACTGATGACATGATAATGATCTGCCAGAACGTGTAAAAAGCCATCGCTTCCGTATAAGTGCCGAAGATGCGGTATCCTGCCATAAAAAAGAACTTTATGATCATCGTATGAAACCACGGATGATGATTGGACGCAGGCGCCCATCCCAACGCCTGTTCTATCTGCCAGACCGCATCATTACTGAGCCACGTCGGATAATACATCAGAAAATACGGCAGACAGCCGGCCAGGCACAGCAAAAAAAAGATAAGATAAACATACCATTTTCCCGCTCTCTCCCTGCAGGCCGGTATCCGCGGCAAGAGGGGGATCCTCCCCAGAATGGCTTCTTTCTGCGATATGATAAAGCATAAAAAAAGAAGCGCTGCATAACTAAGAAACATCCATAACAGGATACGTCCCCCATTCTGTAAGCCGCTCCCTGCCTCCGCCTTTTCCCAGTCTCCCAAAACAATAAAAAGAGAATACAAAAGCGCAAACGGAAGCAGTATCAAAAACTGCCATCTGGAGGGCATTTCCAGCCTGCTCTTTTCTTCCGTATTCCTCTTCACCAACATAAACGATTCTCCTTTGTCCGATCACTCGATATTCGCCAGTTTCTTTATCTTGTCGATATAGCCTTGCGCCGTATAGTCTCCGGCACGTTTTTTGGCCATTTCCCGGTAATATGCCATTTTTTCTTCATTTTCCAAAAGCGCCGTCATCTGCACGGCAAGATTTTCTTCTTCATCCGTAATATTTTCCGCGCAAAAATCCGGCTTCGGATCCATATTCGGTATCAGGATGCCGTATTTATCTTCGAGAATTTCCCTCGGTCCTGTCAGACAGTCGGTTGCGATCACCGGCACGCCAAGCGCCATCGCTTCCACCAGAGCATTCGGAAATCCCTCGTTATAGGAAGTCAGCACATAGAGACTGCCCTTTTTCAGATACGGATACGGATTTCTCTTCAGTCCCGCAAAATACACCGCGTCATCGATCCCAAGCGCATTCGCAAGTTCTCTGTAGGGTATAAATTCCCCTTTGCCGATGATCATCAATCTGGTGTCGGGCAGTTTTTTATGGACTAATGCAAAACTTTTGAGCAGATGCCAGAAACCTTTTACATCGTCTTCCCTTCCCATGGAAATGATCATGCGTCCATCCGTCCAGGGAAGTTCCGGCTCTTCCTGTACGGAAAGCATCTCTGCCTGCCTGATGTCAAATGGATTATTCAGTGCGACCGCCTTGCCGCAGTGATATTTCTCCCGTACTTCCCGGTAAATTTCATCCGAACAGCATATCACCCTATCCGCCTTTTTGCAAAACAGACGGATCCTTCCGGGATTCCCCATATCCATATAGCTCCTGATGCCAAGCCACTTCTCTGCCTTACCAAAGGACGCTATGTTCGCAAGGTTGGCCGTCGGCCCGAAGCTGTAGGCAATATCCGTTTTTTCCTGCTTTTTGATCTGATGCAATTTATAGCCTCTTTTTAATACATTGCATATCTTGGCAAACTTTCCCGGCCTGCTTGCCAGCCGCAGATCCGAAACGGGAATGCCCTTGATATCGTAGGCGATATCCTTCGAATCAAATATCGCAATGCGCACCTCGAAATACGGCTGCAGCAGCCTGGCCGTCGTCACGCATACTTTTTCTAAACCGCCCTGATGCAAAGAGGGCACGATCAGTAATATTTTTTTCATAACTTTGAATCGTCTCCGTATAAATAGAATTCCCGGTAACCTTCCACTTGTATTTTCACGTCAAACCCGCTGCCGGAAAGCTCCTCATAAGTATTCCGTCTTTCACAGCATCGACGTGCCATGATCTCTTCCGCCCAGACCCGCGCCGGCTGTTCAATGCTCAAATACTTCACAAGATCAGTCGCCCGGGCCTCTTCCGTCACCGTATCGGATACCAGACAGGGCAGTCCCGCCGCCTGCGCTTCTACAAGAACGCCCGGCAGTCCTTCATGAAAAGACGGGAGCAGAAAAATATCGAATGCCTGATAATAGTCCTCCGGCTGTCTCTGGTTACCCGCAAAAAGTACTTTATCCCGAATACCGAGCGCCCCGCATTTATCTTCCATCCGCTTTCTGTCCGGCCCGTCGCCTAAAAGGATTAAAACGGCGTCTTTTTCCATGCGTACAAGCTCTGCGAAAATATCGATCAGATACGGATGATTTTTCTGCGTATTAAAACGTCCCACATGGCCAACGACAAATTTATCCGCTATCCCCAGCTGCTCACGCATGGCCGCTCTTTTTTCCGGCCGGTACGTAAACTTCCCCGCATCGATCGCATTGTGGATGATCTTCACATGCCCTGCTTCCACCCACGCTCTGCCGAACACATCGATACCCGCCAGCCTGGAACAGGCGAAACAGTGATCGGCGATCCGATAAAGGTTTCTCCGTAAAACTCTGGTCGCTATCCCCTTCAGTCCGCCCTCAACGCCCGCATTTCTCGAATGTGCGACCGTAACGGGAATCCCCGCTTTTTTGGCAGGCGGCAGATAAATAGAGGCAGTACTGGTCATATGTCCCTGCACGACCTGAAATTCATGGTGTCCGGCAAAAAAAGCCTTAACGGCCCTGCGGTACGCAAAATAATTATAGACTTTGAATTTGGGGAGTACATAAATATGCCCTCCCAGCCTTTCGATCTCCTCGTCGAAAAACTGTGCCTCTCTCTTCGCGGGATCGTCTCCGGCCCGCTTTACGGCGCTGCTGTGCACGAGAAAGTCAAACTGGATCTGTGTCCTATCCATCTCGCGGTACAGATCCATAATGCGGCTTTCCGCGCCGCCTGCTCCCGTTCCGCCAAGCACGTGCAAAATACGTATCGGTCTGTCCATGATTTCCCCTCTGTCATCAGGCGAGAATATCGCCAGTCTGCAACTTCCCCTCACATTCATAGCGGACGATCAAAAGTGAACCGTCCACCGTCCGTACGATCGGTCTGTCATCAAACACGTCCACTACCTCACCGGGTGCATAGGCGGAAAAATCGATCATCTCGTCAAAGGGCTGCGCTTCCCAGATCGTCACCTTTTTCTCCCCAAGAAAGGCAAAGGCGCCCGGAAACGGCGCGGCCACGCCGCGGATCAGGTTATGGATCGTTCTTGTCCTGTCATGGAAATCAATCTTCCCGTCAACGGCGGTCCGTTTATTATACCACGAATCAAAATCCTTCGATTCGGTACGGATCGTAATATTTTCTTCTTCATAAGCCTTTAACAGCTTACGGATCAGGTTTTTGGAGCATATCATATTTTTATACTGCGCCGTTCTGATATCGTCGTGCGGCGTAATGGAAAACATCTCCGTAGCGAAGATATTCGGACTGTCCGCTTTTTCATCATAACGGAACAGGTTCAGGTTAAATCTCGTATCCCCAAGGATGATCGACCAGTTAAGCGGAGAACGTCCCCTTCCGAAAGGCAGGTAGCCGCAGTTTCCGTGAAAACCGTATATGCCGTACCGGAAGCGCTCTAACACCGACGCCGGGATCAGTCTCTGCCATCCCATGGATATTCCAATATCAAACTCATTCTCCTGCAGAAATTTCTGCGTCTTATCGTCCGTCAGGAAATAGCTGTCCGCTTCATGCACCGGTATCCCGTATTTTTCCGTCAAAACAGACAGGCCTTTATAACCGGATACCTGATTCTTCTTCGTAACCTCCGGACTGATCGTAATGACCAGATCCACCGGACAGATAGTATTTTGAATAAACTCTACAATGTTTTCGGACGTATCTTTTACACCGAATACGACGACCTTATATTTCATGCTTTCTCCGCGCCCTCCTGCAAATAATGTTCATACAGATAATCCTGCATGTTGCTGTATTCCTGCACTCTTTTATAATTATCCAAAACCGCAGTAAGCCGCTCCCCGTACGTCTCTTTCGTACACTGCTCCAGTGTCTTCGCCGCATGTGCAAGATCGGTATCCTGCAAAAAGATGATGCCATCCGGATTAAAAAAGTCGGCGATCTTCCGCGCGCCCAAATAAACCGGGATCGTCTGCGCCGCAAAGCAGCTCGTCAGCCGTTCGGAAAAATAGTAATCGGATATATCGTTTTCGATCACGATGGAAAAGCGAAACGCATCCAGACACTCGTCCACGCTCCGCACATAACTTCCGCCGTCAAACTTGCCAAATGCAGCCGCCAGATGTTCCCTCTTACATTTTCTCGCCAGTTCCAGCCGGAACCTGTGCAGGGGACACATCACCTTATCGGAGCTTAGAATGGAGATATCCTGCTCTTTTACCTGATAAAGCTCTTCCTTCATCTCCCGGTTCCAGATGCCGGCCGCGATCGGGTAAAATCTTGCATTATCCAGTTCGTTCAACAATCCGTCATCATATGTGAAGATATATTTAAATTCTTTTTCCAGGCCCTTATGTTTATGAAAGAGCTCATATTCCTGCGGTACAATCACTTTGGATTCCGTCAGCATACCGTACTTCGTGACCGGTGTCCCAAGTGTATGCAGCATTGCATCGGAACCGTAGAAGTGCGTAGGCAGGCCGTAATTGTATCTGTCCCAGAAAAAATATTTTCCTTCGTGCCCATAGGGCGCGTGACGGCTGTGCCTGTTGCGGATAAAATAGGTTTCCAGAAGCTTTCCCTGCGCATTATAGATCCTGGGCATCGTGCCATCGATAGGATACTCTTTGCCAAACTGCAGCAGATAACTGCCGATTTTCAACTCCATAGATTCTTAACCGTACCTTTCAGTCTCTACGACATTGCTCAAAGGTTCTTTAAAGATTTTCTTTATACCATTCAATTGCCAGGTCAATGCCCTGTTTGAAATCATATTGCGGATCGTAGCCAAGCAGTTCTCTTGCTTTCGTAATATCGGCATTGGAATCCCTGACGTCGCCCCGTCTGGCCGGTCCGAAATTCGGTTCCACTTTCTTACCCAGCGCCTCGCACAGATCATAATATATATCGATCAGGAACTCTCTGCCGCCCGCACCGATATTAAACGCCTCGCCTGCCGCCTCACTGGACGCATGGCAGGCTTTCAGATTGGCTTCGATGACATTATCAATATACGTAAAGTCTCTGGACTGTCTGCCGTCGCCGTTAATCGTAGGCACTTCGTCATGCAGAAGCTGTCTGATAAATTTCGGGATCACTGCGGCATACATTCCGTTCGGATCCTGACGGCGGCCGAAAACATTGAAATATCTAAGTCCATACGTATCGAGTCCGTATAATTCCTTATAAAGTCTGCCGTATTCTTCATCTACTTTCTTCGTCAGAGCATACGGTGACAGTACTTTCCCTTCCTGCCCCTCTTTCTTCGGCAGTACCGGATGATCCCCATATACGGAAGAACTCGACGCATAGACGAATTTCTTCACGCCGTTTTGTCTGGAAGCCTCCATCATATTCAACGTGCCTCTGATATTGATCTCTTCATATAAAAGCGGCATCTCGATACTTCTCGGCACGCTTCCCCAGGCCGCCTGATTCATCACATAAGCTACGCCCTCCGTCGCCTTTAAGCACGTATCAAGATCCCTGATATCGCCCTTTATAAAGGTAAAGTTGGGAAGCTTTGTAAACGGCTCGATATTCTCATATTTTCCGGTGGAAAGATCATCCAGGCAGCGTACGGTATATCCCATATGAACAAGCGCCTCGCACAGATTGGAACCGATAAAACCGGCTCCGCCGCCTACGAGAAATACGCTGTCTTTGTCAAACGTAACATCCTGATATCCCATTTCAATTACCATCCCTTTCTCTCATCTTCTTTTTATCCAAGTATCCGCCGGCCTCCTTCGCATGTCCGGCCGTATTACGCCGCCACTCGACGATCAGAAGGAAAAGCGCCATATAAAACAGCGAAAATCCATATATCATATATCTTGACAGACACATGATCGTAAGCGAAGTAGCGCACACATTGGCTATAATGAACAAAAGCGCCAGTCCCATCACATAAACCGCCCTGCTTTTTCTGTTTTTCCTGCATACGATAACGGATAATGCCGCCGCTGCAAAATAAAGCAGATAAGCAACCGGATTAATCCATTTATGCACGATGGCGATACTTCTGATAAAGCCGTTGCGGCATAACAGCAGATAATCATACAGCCACTGCCCGAAACACTCCGGAAGCAGCTTTCTTAACATTTTTCCCGCCATGGCATCGGATAAACTGCTCTGTGTATAGTAATCCGTATCCAGTCCGAAATAATAACGGGAAAAATTCGCTTCCAATACCTGAAATTTCAAAATATCGTGATAATCTTCCAGATGCGCGGCCTTCTCCGTTACCGTACCGCCCGCATACCGGTAACTTGCCGTAAGCGCATCCGCCTCCTCATAAAACAGTTCAAAAAACGCTCTTTCCTCACTGTCCTCTTCAAATACTTCTCCATCGTCTTTATCACAGGCATAAATCACATTCGTAAGCGTATTGACTTTCCCGTACGTATTGCCCATAAAATAACCTGTCACAAAGTAATTATACACGTGTACCGACAGGCTTCTTGCCCCGAATACACAAACCACGATAAGAAGCGGTACGGCAAGTTTCCTATATTGTTTTTGCATGACCAGAACGACGCCTGCCGCAATCATCCAGATCAGGATCGTCGTCATCATCTGCCCTCTTGTCATGGACAAAAGAAAGGCAAATGCCAGACTACAGACCGCATCCGATTTTTTCTTTTCAAAAAGCATCCGCAGCGTAAACAATAAGAAAAACTGAAAAAGCGGTATGCAAAGCGCCTCACTCATAATGGAATTTTCCAAAAAGATGCCGAGCGCCGAAACATATTTGGTCACCAGATGCGGCAGCAGCTCCAGGATAAGAAGGATCAGTTCTCCCCATATGGTCAGGGAAAAGTTCTTCTGCAGATACCTCACCAGATAAAAAATGCCGAGCACGGTCAGTATATTCTGTATAAGCGCCGAAAATACCAATCCTGCGCTCTCTCCGGCTATTTTCCTGCACAGGAGCAGAAAGAGCGGATAGAGCGGCTCTCTGTGGATATGCATGGTGATATACTGCTCGGAATCATTATAAACGCCCAATCCGTAAACTGCAAACATTCCCAGGAAAAAAAGCAGTAAGATCATGAAAATAACGAAAGATCTTTTACGTTCATTGTTGATGATCGCGTTCACTTATTATAATCTCCAGTATAAATAATCGTCTGTCAGATACGTTTTCCGATCCAACATCCCCTTCAGATCCATAAGCACCTTCTTTTTATGTTTCGGATGATAGAAGCCGGAAATATCGTCTTTGGTTAATTTCAGGAATTCATTGTGGGAAACCGCAATGACCACGGCATCCATATCTTTTACATCTTCCAGTCTGCCGAAAGTAATGCCGTAAAGATGTTCCGCTTCGGCCGCATCCGCAGACGGATCCACTACGAGCGGACTGATCCCATATTCTCCCAGTTCGTTATAAATATCGATCACTTTGGTATTTCTTGTGTCGGGGCAGTTTTCCTTAAAGGTAAATCCAAGGATTGCCACTTTGGCTTTTTTGACCGGGACGTCCGTTTTGATCAGATTCTTTACAAGGCATTCCGCCACATATTTTCCCATTTCGTCATTGATCCGTCTTCCCGCCAGAATGATCCGGGAATGGTACCCTAATTCATCCGATTTATAAGTCAGATAATAGGGATCGACGCCGATACAGTGTCCGCCGACAAGCCCCGGCATAAATTTCAGGAAATTCCATTTCGTGCCTGCTGCTTCAAGGACAGACTTCGTATCGATATCCATTTTATGGAAGATGATAGAGAGTTCATTCATAAACGCAATATTGATATCTCTCTGGCTGTTTTCAATGACTTTGGCCGCTTCCGCCACCTTAATGGACTCGGCACGGTATACGCCTGCATCCACGACAAGTTCATATACTTTGGCTATCGTGTCCAAAGTTTCCTCATCCATACCGGATACGATCTTGGTGATCGTTTCCAGTCTGTGCACCTTATCGCCAGGGTTGATACGTTCCGGTGAATAACCGATTTTAAAATCGATACCGCAGCGAAGTCCCGATTCCTTTTCGAGAATCGGCACACAGATTTCTTCCGTAACGCCCGGATATACCGTCGATTCAAAGACAACAACGGAACCTTTCGTCAGATTCTGTCCTAATATGCGGCTTGCCCCCTCTACCGGCGATAAGTCCGGCGTATGATCGGACTTAACGGGCGTCGGTACCGCAACGATATGGAATTTGGCTTCTTTTAATCTGGAAGGGTCGGCGGTAAACTCTACGGCCGTCTCCCGGATCACATCATCTCCGACCTCTCTGGTCGGATCAATACCGCTTTTATACAGCTTGATTTTTTCCTCGTTTAAGTCAAATCCGACTACTTTGATCTTTCTGGCAAACGCTACGGCAATCGGCATGCCGACATAACCGAGTCCTACCAAGGAAAGTTTTTCTTCTCCTTTTACAATCTTTTCATATAAATCCATTTCTTCACGCTGCTCCTTCCCTGTCTGTTGTCTTCTTATCGTACTGTTACGATATTTTCATTTTCCGGTTTACTGTTCTTCTTACTCTTTTTCTATGATTTACCTTGCAAGGATCCTGTCCACTTCGTCCATATAGGCTTTCGTTACCAGTTTCCTGTCAAATTCCGTTTCCATTTTCTTTCTGGCCGCTTCGCCCATTCGTACGCGTTCCTCATAAGAAAGCGAAAGAAACTTACTCATGGCCTGTATGAGTTCATCCGCTTTCCCGGGTGTAAACTGAAAGCCCGTGACACCGTCCGCAAACGCTTCCCTGCATCCGCTGATATCGGAGGCGATCACTGCTCTCCCTGTCGCGGCCGCTTCGATCAGCGCATTGGACATGCCCTCATGGAAAGAAGCGATCACCACCGCGTCGGCATCTTTCAGATACGGATGCACTTCCGTATGGAATCCAAGCTGTCGTATGACGCCTTTTCTTTCATGCTCATCCAGCATATCCTGATAATCTTCATCACAATATCCCAAAATATCAAAAAAGACTTTTTCGCTATGCAGTTTTTCGGCCGCGCTCAAATATTCCAGAATTCCCCGTTCCTTCATCACGCGCCCGACGAATAGGAAATGCGTCTCATCCCGCTTCTGATATGGCTCAAACGTATGTCTTTCCAGATTGACGCCGGAACCCATAACCAACTTGTCCTTTTTCCCCAGAATCCTGAAATTCCGAAAGATCTCTCTGTTTTCTTCATTCTGGAAAAAGATGCAGGCCGCCTTTTTCATGCCTGCGCGGTACATACGAATAATCAGCTGCAATAAAACGCCGGTTCTGTCAAAAGCGCCGCCGAGTCCCGTTATCGTCGCGATATAGGGAATTTTCATTCTTCCTGCACAGAAACCGCCGTATATATTCGGTTTGATCGTATACGTAACGACCATGTCCGGCTGCAGCTCTTTTATCATATTACGGTAAGTCCGGCAGAGTTTTAAATCCTCTATCGGATTGATGCCTCTGCGGTTAATATCCGTTTTTATGATCTGACAGCCTTCATCAAGCAGTTCTTTTGTTTTGACGTCGTCCGGTACGCTGATAAATACCTGATCTTTCTGCGTCAGCGCCTTCACAAATTCATTTCTGAAATCATACAGACCGCCGGAGGAATTTGTCAGGATCAGTATTCTGCTCATTTTTCTTCTTGTTCCTTTCTGTTCTATCCCCTTTAGACGAATGCGAAAAGCAGGGTCAGGCCGGCAGAGGAAAAAGTTTCTGCTTCGAGGCGCGCATTCGCCTGCTGTTCCCTCCTATACATAATTCCACGATCCTATTCCACAATCTGTATGCCGCTCATATCCTTTATCATGATCTCATTATACTTCATCATACAAATATGTTCCATATAGTCCCCGATCGCAACATCATTTTCCTTTCCTGCCAGATTGTTCAATACGTATTTCGGCATATTGACGCCGCAGGCATAAGCGTGCGGATAACCGCCGCCGAAACGGGGGTTGACTTCGGAGATATAGTACGTCCCGCCGATATCAAAAATATCAATATCTATCATGCCCCGGAACCCGCATTTTTCTACGAAACCGCGGATCATGGCAAATAACTTTTCATCCTTAAAGGAAACTGATTTGTCCGTCTCTCCGGCGCGCATCTTGATCTTTTTTTTGACAAACAAAGACGTGCATTTCCCTGAAATCATGTCGATATAAACATCGGCCCCGTATTCCTGACCATCCATATATTCCTGGATCATCAGATCGTCATATAAATGAAAAAGAAGATCGATCTCTTCTTTGCTGTTTACTTTATTGATATTGATGCTCGCACTGCCCTTTACCGGTTTTACAAAAACCGGATACGAGACCTCGCCCGCCTCATACGCCCGGTAAAATTCTTCTTTCTCCACGAAACATTTCCCGGTCGGAATACCCATTTCACATAACATCCGGTACATCCTGAATTTGTCAAAGCAAGTCTCCACCAGCTCATACGGCGATATGACCGGTACGACGCCGATCTCCAAAAACCTTTCTTTTTCCCGGGCAAGCATGCTTAACTCCGGATCGATCAAAGAAAAGACCCCATCTATCTGCTCTTCCCTGCAGATCTCCAGAATGCGGTCCAGATAGCCGGGCGCCGTGATCCTCGGCACCAGATAAAACCTGTCCGCCTCATAAACGGCAGGCGCCAGATTACTGCAGTCGGTCGCAACGATTTTCCCGTCCGCACCTGCTTCTTTCTTAAAATATTGTACTACCTTATCGCGCGTTCCTGCGCTTAAGATCAAAATATTCAAATCGGGGTCCTCCCTCCGTTATTTCGTCAGTTTTCCGGTCTCCTGCAGCCGCATTTCCCGTATCTTCGCAAAATTGCCCTCCACTGCATTCGTATCTTCCGCCACCTCATCCTGGTGTCCAAGCACTGTCTGTACAGTCATTTTCAACACCTTCATATCCATTCCAAAAGAAAGATTCTCCACATATTCCACGTCTTTTTCCAGACGTTTGTCCCAATCTATGAAATTACGGCCGCTCACCTGCGCCAGTCCGGTCAGTCCCGGCCTGATGCTGTGTCTTTTCTTCTCCCGTTCCGAATAATAGGGAAGATAAGATACGAGTAAGGGCCTTGGTCCGATAATGCTCATATCTCCTTTTAATATATTAAACAGTTCAGGCAGTTCGTCCAGACTCGCCGCCCGCAAAAATTTCCCGAACTTCGTAAGCCGCACACTGTCCGGCAGCAGATTGCCTTCCGCATCCTTTTCATCCGTCATCGTACGGAACTTGCAAAGCGTAAAAATCTTTTCGTCCCGTCCCGGCCTCTCCTGCTTAAAAAGAACGGGACTGCCCAGTTTCACCCTCACCAGGATCACCAGAACGAGCAGGACCGGACTGAGCACAATGATACCGCACAAGGACAGCAGAAAGTCCAATATTCTTTTTACATATTTTGCATAGATCATATCTCGTCTCTCCTTCCCGTTTATCAATTTGCTGCAGAGGCTGGAAGGACGGACCGGGGATAAAAGTTTCTGCCTCGGGCACGCTTTCGCTCCGTTAACAACGCAGCGGTACTAAGTTCGAGCTGCAGGATGAGCAGCTCTCACTAAGGACCGGCGTTGTTAGAGGGCCCTCAGCAGAAAGCTTTTATCCCCGGTCCGTCCCTTCCAGGCTCTGCAGCAAGCATTCATACACATCACGCACGTCCGAAGCACTTTCGCACAACCCCGATGATCAGCTCCATATCCTCGTCCGTATTCTTAATATCACTCGGCAGACACAATCCTCTTGCAAAAATATCGCTGCCGACGCTGCTTCCGTCTTCCTGATGCGCTATAAAATCACATGCCGCAAAAACAGGCTGCTCGTGCATCGGCTTCCAGACCGGTCTGGATTCTATATTTTCCTGTGCAAGCGCGTCCATGATCTGATCCGGCGTCACACTGCTGCCTTTCGCAATCAGCATGCCTGACAGCCAGTTATTGGCATCGCCATCCGGATTCATCGGGTTCATGCCGATCTCTCCGATGTCCGCAAAACCCGTCTGATACCGCTTATAAATTGCCTGTTTGAGCGCCTTATGTTCTTCCAGATGCAGAAGCTGTCCTCTGCCGATACCCGCTGTCACATTACTCATTCTGTAATTGTAACCGATATGGGAATGCTGATAATGTCTTGCCGGATCCCTCGCCTGTGTTGCCAGAAAGAGCGCCTTTTCAATCGCTTCTTTATCTTCCGATACAAGCATGCCGCCGCCGGAAGTCGTAATGATCTTATTGCCGTTAAAAGAATAGATGCCGAATCTGCCAAAGGTTCCGGTATGCTTTCCTTTATAGGTACTGCTGAGTGATTCGGCGGCGTCTTCTATATAAGGCACCTGGTGTTTTTCACAGATTGCCATAATCTCGTCAATTTTAGCCGGTGTTCCGTATAAATAGGCACACAGTACCGCTTTCGGATGCGGATACTTCTCGAAAGCTCTTTCAAGCGCCTGCGGAGACATATTCCACGTATCCGGCTCCGCATCGATAAATACAGGCGCTGCACCCTCATAAACGATCGGATTACAGGTAGCCGAGAAAGTAAGGTCCGATACGAACACAACATCCCCCGGCCCGATATCTAAGAGTTTCAGCGCCAGATGGATCGCTGCCGTTCCCGCACTGAGCGCCACGGTATGCGGCGCTTTCGTATAAGCTGCCATCTCCTGTTCCAAAGCCGTTACGTTCGGCCCAAGAGGCGCAATCCAGTTCGTATCAAAAGCCTCCTGTACAAATCTCTGCTCGTCGCCATGCATCGTAGGAGACGACAGATGAATCCTCTTTTTTTCCATTTCGGATTTCCTCTCTGCGCTTAATTTATGCGCCGCTTTGTTTCACATTCTATACACTGTCCGGATCCTGATAATGATAGGTCGGCACGATTTTCCGGATCAACGGCCTGATGTCCGAGCTCTCAATCATGCACTCGTCCTTTAACTCCTTTAACTGTGCGAAAAATTCCTGCTCGTCCAGCTCGATCGGCTTACCGATGTGAATCATCTTATTGGCCGTATCCTTCATGCCTTCTTCTTCCATTAACAGCTCTTCGTACAGTTTTTCACCCGGACGAAGACCCGTAAATTCAATTTTGATTTCTTCCCCTACCCGAAAACCGGACAGACGGATCAGGTTTTCTGCAAGTGTCAGGATCTTAACGGGATCGCCCATATCCAGTACGAAGATCTCTCCTCCTCTGGCATAAGCGCCCGCCTGCAATACCAAAGATACTGCCTCCGGGATCGTCATAAAGTAGCGGATAATATCGGGATGTGTCACCGTGACCGGTCCGCCTTCCGCAATCTGTTTCTTAAATAACGGAATCACGCTGCCGTTGCTGCCGAGCACATTGCCGAAACGCACCGCCACAAACTCCGTATCATAATGTTTATTAAACGTCTGAATGATCATTTCACAGATACGCTTGCTTGCCCCCATGATGTTCGTGGGATTGACGGCTTTGTCCGTCGATATCATGACAAAACGCTTCACACCGCTCATCGCTGCAGCCTGCGCGGTCTTAAACGTACCGAAGACATTATTCTTGATTGCCTCTGTCGGACTGTCTTCCATTAGCGGCACATGCTTATGCGCTGCTGCATGATAAACAATATCCGGACGGTAATTCGAGAAAATCCAGTTCATGCGGTTGGTATTGCGTACCGAAGCAATCAGCACTACCAGGTCCAGCTCCGGGTACTTCATCCGCAGCTCCTGCTGCATGTCGTATACATTATTTTCATAAATATCCAAAATAATTAGCTGTTTCGGCTTATGCTGCGCGACCTGCCTGCAAAGCTCGCTTCCGATCGAACCGCCGCCGCCTGTTACGAGCACAATTTTCCCCTGCACATAACCAAGGATGGAATCCATATCGACACAGATCGGATCTCTGCCAAGCAAATCTTCCACTTCAACATCACGCAGTTTGCTGACGTTGACTTCGCCGTTCACGAGCTGATACATTCCCGGCAGGGAACGCAGTTTACAGTTCGTATCTTTACAGATCTCCAGAATGTTCTTAATATCTCCTCTGGAAGCGGAAGGCATGGCCACAATGATCTCATCCACCTCATATACATCGGCGCATTCCACGATCTTATCCCGGCCGCCGGCTACTTTGATGCCCTGAATATACCGGCCCCACTTTCCTTTGTCGTCATCGATGATACACTTAATGACCATAGTGGAGAAATTACTGTTTACGATTTCCTTGATGATCGCATTCGCCGCTTCCCCGGCGCCGATCACCATAACGGATATCTTATTCTTTTTGTTCTGCTGCTTATGCTTATATCCCCGCAGGAAGCGGTATGAAAACCGGCTTCCGAAAATGCAGATGATTAACAGGAACATATAAAAGAAATGATAACTCTTCGGCACGGCCTGTCCCGTCACCTTGAAAAACTGCAGACCGATACCGTTTGCCAGTGCGGAGATCACACAGGATACCACAATATTCTGCAGCTCCGTTTCTCCTGCAAATGCCCACAGACTGCTGTAAAGATGAAAGAAATAAAAAATGAGCAGTGTCAGCAGGATATTTAAAGGCAGAAATCTCTCGATCGGTTCTACGAAATGAGAAGGAATCTCTTCCATGTTCAGGTCATAGCGCAGCAGCAGAGCCAGATAACTCGCCGCAATGACACTGATGATATCATAGATGATCAAAGCTGTTCTTCTATAAAATATTTTTACATTAAACGGTTTTCGCTTCTTCTCCATGTTTATGCATTCCCTCTTTGTCCGCTTTGGTATCAGCTAAAAGCGGCGCCAATGATAACAACAAGCAAAATGCGATCGGATAGCACGGATGGAATATCCACTCCGTCAGTCCGGCCACTGCAAAAGACAGCAGTAATGCAAGCGGCAGTACGGCACATGCTCTGTCACTTTTTCTCTTCACATAATAAATCAGGGTCTGTACAAATGTTCCGATTCCAAACAGAATAAATACGATGCCCGTCGGAATCCCGTGATCATATGCCGTCTGTAAATAGATATTGTGTGCATGAACGACCAGGCTCCCGTTCGGCAGCGTAATTCCCATCTCATCATGTCCTGTCATATTCAGATGCATCGCATATAATCTGAAAATATCCAGTCTGCCGTTCGTGTAAGATTCCGCATCACTTTGCACGTCCTCCTGCATCATCCCGGCAAGTTCTCCTCCTGACAGATCGGCTGAAGCCACCAGCATACGATCAGGCCTGCGGTATCCTTCCGGATACTGTCTCTCAGACCGGGTAACAATATATTGGTTAATGCATTTCTCTTCCGGTATCCCGAGCACTTTCAGCTCAAAAACATGCAGAAAACGTCTCGGCGTCATATAGAAACAGGAATCCATATCCCTGCCGTGCACAATTTCACTCGGCAGTACCTCGATCTCCAAAGTCTCGGGTCTGGCAACGACCGCCGGTATCAGACGCTGCATCGTAAAAACCGGTGCAAAACAAATGACGACCGCAAGAAACATCATAGCAGCCGCAGAAAACAGCGCTCTGCACTTTGACCGCATGCACAGACAGACAATCGGAATAATCATGAGCGCCATCAGGATAAAGGCCAGATACCCCGTTCTCGATAACGTAAAGATCAAATATACGACCGCAGTCCCAAAGACCAGGAGCTCCTTCCAGATACAGGAAAGTTCCGGCTCCCTGCGATATCTGTCAAGCAGCTTCACAAGCGCCGCGCAGGCTGCCAGAAGCAGATACACGGCCGAAACCGTTACCGTATGGAAAACAAATGGATAACGGTAGTAAATATGAAACATATATGGTCTGTGCAGCAGACAGTAACCGGTCATTACCAGAAAATGAAGCAGGATGCCGCTGCATATATTGGGCAGTATCCTTTCCTTTTTCTCCCAGACGGCCACACGAATATAATACAGCGTGAAAGCGCACACCAGATAGATCGGCCATCCTCTCGTATTGCGGAACACGATGAGCAGCACAAAGAACACCGTCAAAAGCGTCCCATACCATAAATTGACAGACCTTCCAAGTCTGCGGCGGGTCTCCTTTCGAATCAGGACCGTAACCGTATTGATCACCACGATGCCTGCGATAACAGCCGCCCAGACAGTCAGTTTAAGCGCCTGTATCTTCTCATCATCATCCAGGGAAACCACCTGCCCCCGATAATATAGATACCCCGAAATCCCGGCAATTATCAGATAGACAAAATTAACCGCATTTAGAATTTCCTTCCGTTTATATGTCACGATCACCGCAAGTCCGAACCAGACTAACATCTCACGATACGCAATCGTGTGATGAATCTCATACAACCCGTTCATATAGTGCACGCCTGCCTGGATTGCAAACGCAAAGCAGGCCGCCTGTAAATAGTCCGGAAAGTGATCCCGCAGAACAGAGAACCCCATATCACTGCTTTTATGAAGTCTGTTCCTGTTGATACCGTAAAGCATGATGCAGGCGGCAAGTATGATCCCTGCAATAAAAAACAGATTCTGTTCCGCATATTCCGAAAACAGCTGACAGGGCCAGACCGCAATGATCCCAATGAGCGCCAGGACAAGCACTGCCGGCGTTGCCGTCCGTTTAAAGACCTGCTCCACGGTAAGCAGTCTGTTCCTTTCAGGATATCTGCCGTAATATTTACCCGCACAGATCGTCACGAGAAGTCCGAGCATCACAAGGAGAGCATCACATACCAATGTTTTGCCCTTTCGAAGCGGAATCTGATATTCATATTCGGTAATGATATTATGCTCCGTGTCTTCCACATTGCCGTAATACAGCGTACCGTTATAGATCGTACCGGAAGTCTCCGTATCCTCATACGCCACATAGAAATCCGTGGAAACGCCCTGCAAAAGATAGTAATACTCCCTGCCGACTTCGGTCTCCTGATTCACCTGTATCGTACAAAATCCCGGTACTTCTTCCATATTATCCGTAGAAATGAACTGCTGCATCAAAACATTTCTGGAAGCATCATATAAAATGAAATTAAATGTTTCGCCCGCAGATTCATTCAGCAGATATACTTTGATATTCTGCAGATAGTCGTATTGTGCCACGAACATCTGCTGTACCATATAATCCTCCGTAATGGCCTCCGAGCTCATGGATATCTGCCTGTTGCTTCCGGAAACTATTTTCTCGGTCACAAGCCGGAGGGGCCATAACGTGATCATGATGGCGAAAATGATAAGCCAGGTCGTTCCATAAACCGCCTGATATCTATTGATAATCTTATTCATTCTGTTCAAAAACACTTTCTTTGAATTTTAATCCTGCCTTATAGTGTACCATAACTGCCATTATTTTACAACTTGACAAACTTTTCCTCCTCAAGCATGACTGCGGCAAACAGCGGCAGGCCAAACCAGAAGATCAGCACATAGCGCGGCAGATACGTCGGTCCGAGCAGTACCGTCAGCCAGACAAGCAGCACTAACAGATACGGCATCACGATATGATACTTTTTCCGGTAAAATATATAGCAGAAGACAAACAGAAAACACCAGAACAACCCTCCCGGAGAATACAGCATGGACACGATCGGTATTTTCTCCTGTTCGACTTCCAGCGACAGCCTCCGGTACATTTCATCCAGCCACGGAATCTTACTGTCTCTTACGCCGGGCAGTTCCACCTCATAACCGAAATACGAACTGTCCTGATAAGTAAAGGTAAATACAGTATTCCCGGAATACACATCTATTATCGTATCCGGATACCAGAAACCGTATGAATTGACAAGCCACGCATTGATATAAGAAAGCGGTTTCCTTAAACCGATCTTAATCCACAGTTTCGCATACCTGGATCTGTCGGCTGCATACGCCTGGTTATTAAAATGAAACTTGACCGGATCGGACAGCTTCGGATTATAAAGCACAAGCGCTTCTTCCGGCAGTATTTCATGCAGCACGGCAATATCCTCTGCATCAAACGATTCTTTGTTGAATTTGTATGTCCTTGCAAGCTGCTGTATCGGTACCGTCAGGATCTCCTGATTTTCCTCGCTGTGCGCGTGCAGAACAAATGCAAGCGTCCCGCTTATGAGAAAATAAGAAACAAACACGACCGCAAGAAGAAATCCCATCTTTTTTCTGTGTCTCTTATGATATAAAAGAAGCACCGGCACCATTACGGCAAATGCGTAAATACCGTTTTTACGGAATAACAGCATCGTAAGCGCACTCAGTACAAAAAACGCCATTCCTGTTTTGGAAGCAAAAAACGCATCTTCCGAAATCCCCATATCAAGCATCACGAGCAGAAGCAGCAAAAGCGCAGCCGTAAAAATTGCATCCTTTGCAGAGCAGAGCGTAAACATTACGATCACCGGAAAGATGGCAAAATAAATGAGCGCCGGAAGACAGACAGCCTTCGACACTTTCTTTCTGCGAAGCCAGAGGATCAGATACGTGAAGCAGCCCGCCACCAGAAACATCTGTACGATCATGTAACAGGCGATCCCCAGATTATAAGAATCCGTCACTTTATGCACGGCACAGATGATCCCGCCGAGCATCAGGACATGAACAAGCGGATGGTGCGTCGTGAAATTTCTGGATGCCACCTGTAAATATTCATCCTGCGCATCATACACAAAAAAGCCGGGATAAACGGCCAAAAGCACTGTGCTCCAACATAAAATCAGAAAAATAAACATCACGGCCCTGGCATGTTTCTCCAGAAATGTCGGCGCTTTCGGCACTTTGATATGCGCTGCGATACTTTCCTTACGCTCTTCCATCTTACTTAGAAAATTCCAGAACTTACGGACCAAGATCATAAAAAGGCATGTTAAGACAGGCAGTGAAATCCACAACCTCCAGTCCTTAAAATCCACATTTCCTTCTGCCTCCAGCCTGACGCCGAAAAGCATGGCCGTCGTAAAAAACAGGGAAAAAGCGCCCGCGATCTTCCATCCGCGCATGTCTTTTAAATCGATCGTATGCAGGGAAAGATTCACCGCATACAGACACAAAAGCCATAAAAAAACAGATATGATGCTGTTGCTGAATACGAGCGTATTTCCCTTTAAGTTCAAAAGCTGAGGAAAGCATAACGTTCCTGCCGTTGCAACAACAATCGCTATCAGATTCAGTTTCAGTTTTATCTTAATCTCATTCCCGTTCATCAATACACTCTCTAATCACATATTGCGGAGAATTATTCATGGATATATAAATTCTTCCGATGTACTCTCCAATGATTCCAAGCATCAGCATTACCATGCCGCCGATAAACACCATGGCAGACATCAGCGAGCTGAAACCGATCACTACATTCGGATTCACCAGCTTCTTAACGATCGTATAAATTCCGTATAAAAATCCTGCTATTGCCGAAAATGCACCGATAGCGGTCGCCACCCTGAGCGGCTTGATACTGAATGCCGTAAACCCGTTAAACCACAATGCCAGAAGTTTCCCGATCGTATAGCCGGATGTCCCGACCTGCCGTTCCCTGTGCTTCACATCCACATTGGTTATATTTTTCGTTGCACGCAGTACAAGACCGATGACATAGGGATACGGATTCGTATAACGCAGCATCTCATCCACAATAAACCGCTTTACCGCAAAATAACTGGACAGATATAATTCTTTTGGTTTCCCGAGCATTACCCTTGTCATCCATTCATTGACATGACTGCCGAAATTACGAAATGCGGAATGCTTTTTTATCTCATATCTGGCATAGACAACGTCATATCCCTCCTCCAGCCTGGCAAGCAGCTTGGGCACTTCTTCTGCCGGCGTCTGTCCGTCGTCATCCAGACAGACTATGATATCACCGTGCGCATAACGAAACCCTGCCATCAATGCCGCATGCTGTCCGAAATTTCTGGCCAGATTCACACCGCAGATTTCTTTTCTTTTTTCACACAGGCTTCGGATCACTTCAAACGTATTGTCCGGTGAAGCGTCGTTTACAAGAATAATCTCGTATCGATACTGCTTTGACCGCTCCAGTGTAACGCTTATTTCTTCTACCACCTTACCAATCGTCTGCGCCGAACGATAACATGGTATTACGAAACTGACTAACTTACTCATGAAAACTATTTCCCTTCTTAAATCATCATTCTTTTTCTATTTTGTAAAAAACCATTTCTCTTGCGCCCTCTTCTGTCTCTATCATTTCCCGTTTTCCTTCTATCAAACAAAATCCCGCTTTTTCATAGCTTCTCCTTGCCCCCGCATTATCCGCAAAAACTCTTAAAAAGACCGTATGCAGAGCAAGTTCTTCAAACGCATAAGAAATCATAAGCCTGGCTGCCTGTGTTCCGTAGCCTTTTCCGAGCGCATCCTCTTCTCCGATAAAAATACCGTATTCCGCGAGACGCTTCTCCTGATCGATATCCCTGAGATACACGCTTCCCACTGCCCGGCCGGAAACGGTCTCACAGATCATAAACTGTACGACATGACCGGGTTCTATCTGTGTGCGTATCCAGCTTAAATGCCCCTCTTTGGTAAAAGGCTTCCTGTAAATAAAATTATCCCGTACCCGCGGCGTGTTCCGCCATGTTATGATCTTATCCGTATCCGCACTTTCCATAAGCCGCAGATAAATGTCCCCTGATCCCGCATAAAGAGTCAGCTGTGATTTCGCCATGGCTTGTCCTTCCTTTGGTCTTTGCTATGTTTTATATAGTGGTTGTGACTCCGGAACGGGCAGGCAGCGGAAAAAGCTTTCTGCTGAGGGCACGCTCCCGCTCCGGAGTCACAAGTTCATCGCAATCTCACACGGTAAACCGCATATTTTCCATCAATCAAATCCGCCTGTTCTATCTCTACGGCGGTGCCTTCCTGCGCATAGTATGCCTGTATCCAGTCCGTATTACTGTCCGGCAGTTCGATGTCCATAATAAAGTACACATTGGGATTCCCCAACAGTCCCGCTTCCATCGTTTCCATGCCGAAACGGTTTAATTTCTCCTGATACAGAGGACTCTTACATATCCACCCACCCATAATATCATAATTGCCGAGAGAATTGTCGATATTCTTAAATATTTTTTGCGAAAAGCCAACCGTGGAATAAACGTCTTCGAAATAAAAATTCTCCGGATGCGCCCTGCAATATTCTAAGATCGCTTCGGCGCCGCGGTTGGCCGTTTCTCTGGCCTCCATATCGGCGCTGACTCTCCGGACGGTCTGCGGCAGATAACACAGACAGATCAAAAATACGATGCCTGCAAATACAAGACCGGCTGCCCGTGACATTCCTGTATTCTGCAACCGCCTGTGCGCCGTTTCCGGTAAAGCGGCATCCTTAACATCTTCCGGTCCCGTCTCCGTCCCGCAGCAGATCTTCCGGCATGATCCGTTCATACAGAGCATCCCGGCAAGAAGCATTGTTTCCACGAAATATAAAGAATGCGTGATCCGCTCCGGATCTCTGCCGTTCATCAGAATATACATCCACAGCCCGGTGCGAACGATACCAAGCAGAATAAGTTCCCACAGAAATTTCCATTTTCCGCGCCCGTCTTTATGACGAAGCAGGCCGCACACGCCTGCGAGAAAAACACAGCCGTATCCAAACACCATCAGCCTGTTATACGGTGCATCCCCGGCGGCCAGAATACGGTAAAGATACTCTCTGACGCGCTTTTGAAATAAACTAAGCCATTCGTCCGCAGAGTTTTTCACCGCAGTTTTTGCCGCATCACCCGACGCGTATGCCGCGATCTCTCCCAGCACATTTTCATCGATCTCCTCGTCCAATCCGAAGTTATAATTGGCAAGCAGCTCCTGCGATGCGTCGCCAAGTCCGATAGAACGCAGATATTCCTTATGTTCCCCGCTTGTTACGACATCCAGATGAAAATCATAGACTGTCGTCCGATTGTTAAAAAAGGTACGGAATGCACGCCAATCTTTACCGGCGTACGCCGCCGCATCCGTCAGACTGCTAAAAAGCAGTCCTGCCAAAATGGTGCCGATCACAATCCCGTATCTGTAATAATTTTCTTTCTCGAAAAATTTCTCTTCTTCCAGCCAGCGAAAAAATCCTGCCAGACAAATCAGCGGAAACAATAAAAGAAGCATTTCCGAGCGGAGCTGATACGCCAGAATAACAAGGAAAACCGATGGCAGATTCCGCTTGATGAACCGGCCGGACGTCAGTCCTTTTTCCGTCGTCATGAAAAGAAAAAGCGCCGCGCCGGCCAGCAAACTGCAGGTGATGGTATATTGCACGGCAACCAGATGCGGCAGCATCACACCCCACATAAATACCGTTATCAGGCATATGATTCCCGCTTTCTGAACCCTTTTTTTACAAAAACCAAGCAGCCGGACACCGATCAGGTACAAACTGCCTGTCTGGCATAAGAACAAAAACAGGCCATACCAGGGAATATTCCTGCACAGCCTGTAACATAACGCAATCAATGCGCCAAGTAAATATAATGTCTGCATATTATGGCCTTCCGGCGTACCGGTATAAACGCCGGCCATAATATCCTTCATCAATACATCATCGTTCAGATCATAATAAAAGTCATACAGGAAACTCATGAGTACAATATTGACTATCATAGTCAATATAAGTATCATCCGATTTTCCCACTGCAGAATATGCGTTTTTTCCGCCTGCGCTTTCGGACCGGCAGGCACAAAACTTTTTCTCCATTTTTGAAGATTCATCAACGGCATACCTCTCTACTGATAAAACGCCTTCACCTGCGCTGCGATATATTCTACTTCATCCGCAGTCAGTTTATAGAACATCGGCAGACGTAAGAGTCTCTCGCTCTCTTTCGTCGTATACTTGTCCTCGCCGTGAAATCTGCCGAATTTGATACCGGCCGGCGCCGAATGCAGCGGTACATAATGTGATGCCGGAAGAATGTTCTTTTCTTTCAGAAAAGCATCCAGTCTGCTTCTTTCTTCCAGATCCTTCGTCTTAAGATAGAACATGTGCGCATTATGTGTACAATGCGCAGGAATAAAGGGAAGCTCAATCTTTCCCGCTTCCGCAAGCGGCAAAAGCAGTTCATGGTACTGGTTCCATCTGTCCATTCTTGCCTGTGTGATCTCGTCCGCCAGTTCCAGCTGTGCGTACAGATACGCTGCGTTCATGTCGCTTGGCAGATAAGACGAACCATAGTTCTGCCAGCGGTATTTATCAACCTGACCTCTGTAATATTTGCTTCTGTCCGTTCCCTTTTCCCGGATGATCTCGGCATCTTCAATATATTTTTCATCCCGGATCAAAATAGCGCCGCCTTCTCCCATGCTGAAATTCTTCGTCTCATGGAAACTGAAACAGCCGAATTCACCAAACGTACCGAGCGCCTTCCCTTTATAGGATGCCATAATACCCTGTGCCGCATCTTCCACAACGAACAGATCATGTCTTTTTGCAATCTCCATGATCTCATCCATCTCGCAGCCCACGCCTGCATAATGCACCGGCACGATCGCTTTCGTCCGGTCCGTGACCGCATCCTCGACCAGCGTCTCGTCCATATTCATCGTATCCGGCCTGATATCTACGAAAACAGCCGTTGCCCCGCGCAGTACAAAAGCATCTGCCGTTGAGACAAAAGTATAAGAAGGCATGATCACCTCATCCCCTGCTTTGATATCCGCAAGCAGAGCCGCCATCTCTGTCGCATGTGTACAGGACGTGGTAAGCAGACACTTCTTCGTCCCTGTCTTTTCTTCGATCCACTGATTGCATGCTTTGGTGAAGCTGCCATCACCGCAGATCTTTTTATCATCAACAGCCTGCTTTATATAATCCATTTCTTTTCCCGTATAGGGCGGGACGTTAAAATCAATTTTATCCACTGTACTATTTCCTGCCTTTCTGTTTCTATCTTTTATCTATTCGTTCATCGTTTTGATCATTGCATCAATAAATCGAACCATGCTGCAGCATTCTGCCGATATACCAGATCCCCAATAAGAAATGACAGGAGAACAGCACGATTCCCGCCTTTCTCACTGCCTCCCTGTATTTACCATCCGTTCCGGTAATATCCAGAAATTCTATAACGGAAAGCACAAATGCAATAAACACCGCCAGCATATATCCCCATGTAAAATTAGCGTGCCGTTCACGTTCTCCCTTTTCATACAAAAATACCATTTCGCTCCATCCGGCAATCAGATAACTGATCATCAGCATGATCCTGGGATTTCTCCAGACAGCCTTCTTTTGCACGGCCGCCGCAGATACGATGACAAAAAGGGGAAATGCCGTGCATGCAAGCAATGCCGCCCCCACATGCTCCGTATAGCGTCCAAGCGTCGTCAGAAATCCGAATCCTACGCCTTCGCTCACGGTATTGCCGCTGTAAAAGGTCAGCCATAGCTGGAACAGCATAATGCCTGCCGCCGGTATAAATGCTGACGCCAGCAATAAATATTTACGCAGACGGATCTTCCGGGCAGCCGCCAGTTCAAACAGCACATATAATACCATTGCAGGCGCTATTCCCTGCAAAAAAGACGGCTTGGCTATGACACTGAGCGCAAGAACCGCCGCCAGAAGAAGATGGGTTTTGATCTTCGCGTCCTCCGCCTCCAGAATTTCCAGGATCAGAATTACGGAAAGCAGGGCAAACGGCCTGACCATACTGTTCGTCGGATTGTGCCATGTGTTCGGAGACCACGTTCCCAAATAATAATCGGCATTGAGCCAGGGAAAAAATAACGGGCCTACATAAAGAAGTCCCGCACACAGATAGATCCGGGAAGCATATTCCGCCTTCGGCACTTTCTTTCCGATATAATCCATGGCAATATACAGTGTGGCGGCATTGGCAAGCGCCGTTATCACTGCACATGCGCCATACAAAGTCACGTTTCCGCGTCTGTGAAGCAAAGAAACAAGACAGCTCCACATAAAATACGTATTTCCGCTTTCTATTTCCGCTTTCAGATTACTCAGATGAAACCCTTCCGCCACCTGAGAATGATACGGGAAATCAGAAAAACCGGTTTCAAAATACGTCAGGACAAGCCTGTAAGTAACCATAAAAAGAAGCAGGGAAAAGACCATTTTTATGACCAGATCTTTGCTACGTAAATTTGCAGATTCCATAAAAAGCCTTCCCTCCGTTTTTACATGTCATTATACACCAACGCCATCCGGTTGGCAAATCATTTATATACGGCATATCTCATGTTGCAAAACGTTTCCTCATACCCGTATGCATCCAGAAAATCCAGTAAGACCGCAAGCTTTCTGTCCTGATCATAAGCGTCCGTATCCACGCCGAACCACTCATATGCTTTGGCATCTTCCCCTTTATAAGCGGCGACCGCAGATGAAACAATTACGACCGGACGCTCTTCATCCATATTCGACTCCACGGCCTCCATGTCCTGTAGGAAACGCTCCAGCCGGTAAGAGTCTAAATCCGGCCACGAAGTGGAAATCGCCGCCGGCATATCCAGAAAATAACTTATGCCCGGAATCTCTCCGTACAGGATCGCTTTCTCCCCTGCAAGTCCTTCTTTCACCGCATACGCTGTCAGATCACAAAAGGTTTCCGCATTCTCTTTATTCGTATAGATACCCGACACTTTCGGCATATCCGTTAACAGCGTATCCCTCTTTTCTCCCCATACGCCGTCCTGGAAAACAAACTGCGCATGAAACCCGATACTCTGCAGGAATACCATTCCGCCAAACAGCAGGCACATACACTTCCACGGAACATGAAGCTCCTTTTTTCCCGCAGACACAAACCATCCGCCGCATACCCAGATCGTAAATGGCGCCGCCAGAAAGAGGTTATTGATCATCGGATACAAACCGTTATTCCCGCCAAGCGGCGTTACAAACATCTGCAGAAGAACGATGAGCGCAAGCGCTTTGTCTTCCGTTTCCCGCTTTTTGCCGATCAGTACGGACAGCGCACAGGCAGCGGTCATCAGCAAAAACAAAACCGCCCAGAAAAAAATGCCTCTGTAATTGTAATATTGAAATGTAAACATTCCCTGTCCCCAATAAAAGCGGATCAGTACAAGTCCGGTTCCCGCACAGAACAGTCCGTACAGCCGCCTCCCTGTATGCGGCCAAACCCTTTCTTTAATAAAATAAACAATATACAGGCCGCCCACCCAGAGTCCCGCAAACAAAAGTCCGTACAGGCCGCTCCCGTAATCTCCGAACATACCCGTCAGCATGGACGCCGGTTTATAGTCCGCCGCCTGCTCCGTCATGGCAAACAGATCCTTTACCATAGCCGGATAAGCCCCTATCCCGTATTTGATGCAGATCGTCAGAAACGGTATGAAAAATCCTGTAAAATAACCAAACAGGCATGTAAGCGTATCCTTCCATGTCCGTTCAAGACTGTCATGACGACGCCATGCGGCATACCACAGGGCCAGAATAAACACTGCCTGTACCACATTGGGCATACGCACCGTCACATTTACCCCAAGACAGACCCCTGCCATGAACAGCAGTACGAGGCGCACTCTGTCTCCTTTTGCACAGATTCCCTTGTACAACAACAAGATTCCTGCTCCCATAAACACATATGTCAGATAATTATATAAGATGACCGTAGGACACCAGCACAGACCCACAGCCAGCATTTCTCCCATAAAAACAATCCATGCCGGCATTTTTTTCCGCATGGTATAATAAAAAAGAAGCGCAGTGAAAGAAACAATCAGTCCGGTATAAAAATTCATTCCCAAAAGCGTATCGCCTTTCGGAAGCTGCATGAACAGATATCCTGCTGCGTTTGCCAGATAAGTCGCCGTCTGCCAGGTCCCGTCCGCCGAGGGAAAATACTGGAAATTCACCAGGCTGTATGCCGTATCCGAGACATCCAGTCCCTGATTGATTCTGATCAGCGGATAAAATGCCAGAATGATGACAAACAGGCTGTTTTCTATTAAATTACGATATTTTTCATAAAAAAATTTTATTATTTTCATCACAGACTACTTTCTTTTTCCATTTCCGGTTCTATTTCCGGCGCCCGAAAATAACACGCTCACTTTCCGAAACAGATAAAATCTTACAAAATCGACCAACGTGCCCAACAGATAAACCGTGATCACACAGCCTGTCATATGCGGCACAAACAGTAGGCTTTCCCGTACCCTGCCGATCTGCATCCAATCAGTCCATTCATAACGGATCAAAATGTGCTCATGCAGGAGATAGATTCCGAACGTATACGGGGATAGTCGTCTGATAAGCGCCGCCGCCCTGCCTTCCCGGATCTTCATCCGTGCAAAAACGCCAAACAGACCGACCGCGCCGAGCAGGCAGAATATATGATTGTAGGTATACGGCATATCAGCATAGTATGCAAATGCATCCGCTTTATCCGAAAGCAGTACCGCTGCCGCCGACGCGGCAAAAATACAGAAACCCATACCGATATACAAAAGTCCGCCGCTTCGCTTCGAACACAAAAAGCGGCAGCCGTACATACGCAGATAAGCCGCGATCAGAAACAGACATAAAAACCATCCATAATCATATCCGTAATGATCCGTCACAAACGATACCGGCAGCACGGACTTGCCGACAGACATGAAAAGAAGCATTATGCCGATCACGATCTGCAGTGTCCTTTTTTCCAGTTGTTTCACACCGGCGGCAAGTACCGGCGCAAACAGGTACATAAACAGATAGGCAGTCGCAAACCAGTAATGTTCCGTCCCGATCGGCAGCGCAAAACCGAGCCAGTCATAAAGGCTTAAATCCTGCCATGAAAGCATACCGAATGCAATCATAACAACCGGTATCAGAAGGGAATAAAAAAGAATCTGACAAAGCAGGGATATCACACGCCCCGGTTTCCACTCAGATTCCACCAGAAAATAACCGCTTAATAAAACATAGCAGTTTACCGCCACGATACAGAATGCCTCTATCAACCTGGCCGTGAAATTTACCGCCGTCCAGTTCTCCGTACAAGGCATGTCAATGTTCCCTTTCACCAGATAATGAAGGGTTATGATCATCAGCATAGCCACGATACGAAGCAGCTCGAAATTTGCCTGTCGCTTTGAAGTCATGCCTGCCTCTCCTATCTTTATTTCTCTTTTTCCTTAAAGATCCATAATTTACTCAGAAAATAATTGGCCAGAATCACTACAACCTGACAAATGAACTTGGCAATGTAGGAATTGACCGCCGCCACATCTACCATCAGATACATCAATACAAGTTCCAGTACCCCTGTCGCAACCCTTGCGCCGACAAACGCCGTAAATTCCTTCAGGATTCCCGCTGCTCCGGCATTTTTGCTCTTAAAGACAAAAGTGCGGTTTGTCCAGTATGCAAAAACCACCGTCAAAACCCACGATATTGCCGTGGCCGCCATGTAATGCATATGGAAAAGCGACTCAAAAACAAAATACAGAACGTAGTTTAGTACAAAAGCCAGAAAACCAAAAATCAGGTAATTCAGACCTTCCTCATATTTTTTATACAGATCCCAACATTTTTTAATCAACGCCTTCATAAATTCATTATACCTTTCCGGTGCTCTACCTGAATATACCGCCTTCTGCACCGTACCCATCCGCCGCGTCTCTTTCTTCCGCTGCCGTATTACCGTTCTCTTGCTGCCTTGCCGTTTTCTATACGATAGACCATATCGCACTTTTCAATCGTCTGTAATCTGTGGGCGATAATAATCAGCGTCTTACGCCCGTGCAGTCTGTTGATCGATTCCATGATCGCTGCTTCGGTATCGTTATCTAACGCCGAAGTCGCCTCATCGAGTACAAGCACTTCCGGGTCTTCAAAAAGCGCCCGCGCAATACCGATACGCTGTCTTTGTCCGCCCGAAATACGAATGCCTCTTTCTCCGATACTCGTATCCAGACCCGCAGGAAGTCCTTTTACGAATTCGTCCAGCTGTGCTTCCTTTAACGCTTCCCAGACTTTTTCGTCGTCGATCTCATCATCCGCATAACCGAACGCAACATTTTTACGGATCGAAGCGTCGATCATAAAAATGGACTGCGGAATATAGCCGATATTTTTCAGCCATTCACGGTAATGTTCTCTTACTTCCACGCCATCGGCCAGAATCTCCCCGCTTTGCAGACGCAGCAGACCGAGCAGGATATCCACTACGGTCGTCTTGCCGGAACCCGATGTTCCTACGATCCCGACACTTTTCCCGATCGGGATCTCCATATCGGCATGATCAAATATCAGTACCTCTGTATTCGGATATTTATACGAAATATTTCTCAGTTCAATCTTATCAGCAATCGGAAGCTTTTTGACATCCACTTTTTTCTGATATGTCTCCGCTTCGTAATCGATGTTTTCGTCTCTGATCTCTTCCTGCAGATTATCGCTGACTCCCATGAAAAACGGCTCGAAATAGGAAATGGAAGTCAGATGGTTATTGATCCTGTTGGCACAGGGGATCAGCCTCATAGCGACAAGCGCAAGCAGGGTGATCTGCGGCATGATATCAATGACGCCCGTTCCGCGCAGAAGCTGCAGCATCATATAGAGGACCATCCCGGCGATCGCAACGGTCTCGATCAGAAGCCTCGGCGTCGCATTGTACAGATTATAGCGCTGTACCGCATTCACATATCCCGCGCCGCATTTGGAATATTCATTGATAAAATAATGTTCCCTGCAGGCAATCTTGATTTCTTTGATCCCCATGACCGACTGATCGATCCATTTATATAATCCACTGTAAAAATCCTGATTTTCCTCACCGGCTTTTTTCATGATCGGTTTTAAGACACATTTGATCACAAGAAGGACGACCAGTAAAAGCAGGGTCACCGTAACGCTCATCCAAATATCCGTAACAAGACTGACCGCTACCAGACAAACGAACACAATACACTCACTGATCAGCTGCAGTAACGCCAGGATCAGTCCGTACATATTATTAACGTCCGATGTGATGCTTCTTTGGATGACCGCCGTATCCGCGTTCAGATAATATTCATACGGCCGTTTCATAAAGTTGATCATCATCCTTCTGGATGTTGCGAACTGATTCGTATAAACGAACTTAAGCTGTACTTTCTGCTGGAAAAACAGGAACATATTTTTTACGGCAAATATGATCACGAGTCCAAGCATCACGACAATCATCAGATCCCTTGTATTATCGATCTGAAAAACCTCACAGATAAACTGTAAATACGCATGATTGTCTATGGCATTTTCCTCAAGGACCACATTCATAACAGGCAGGATGGAAGAAACGCCGAGCGTCTCCAGTACACCGCCGGCCAGCATGATAAAGATCAAAAGAAGCATTTTCCGTTTCTGCTTCTTATCCAGTAATACCATTAATTTCTTATATATATCCTTCATTCGCTATCCTGCCTGTCCAAGTTTCATACCATAACATTATAGTTCTCCCCGCCGACATACGTCAAGGAAGAAATGCGGCCGCCCGCCCTGTCGTCCGGATCTGTCCATCCCTCTTCCCGCGCGTTCTGCCACGGTCAAATCTGCTCATTCTGCCTGTGCAGCGCCGGTTCTTCATATTGATCCATAAAGTCTTCACCCAGAAAAACAATCTCCTCGGCAAAGCGTATGGCATTGGGCACCGTAAATACCGAAACGACTCTCCTAAAACGCAGTCCCGGAATAAAGTTCATGACTTCCATCGGAAACATACCGTTTACAACGACATGCTCCGGAAATTCTTTCTTATAATCAAGTACGTCACGCGGGTGCGGTTTGATCAGCACCTGCGCCTTATGACCATCGATCTGCCCGTATTCGTTTATGATGTCCGTAAAGATCTGCTTTCTCACATGCAGATCGCACAGCGGTTCCGAAAGCACCAATACTTTATCCTCCGCCCCCGTATCCAGATCTTTCTGCAGTTCATCCATATTTTCGATAAAAAGATGGATCAGAATATCTTTATCGGCATCCGATAAACGGGCCGTCAGTTCTTCCCGCGGCTGTTCGATATGTTTATCGATCGGATAGGGAAGGACGCTTTTATCATTGACTTCCATGTCCAGGCAGTATTTCGCATATCCGTTCTGGATAAAGATCAGGTTATGTGCCGCCATCCACGCCTTCAATGCAAAGTGCCCTCTGTTGTCATATCTTGCCGTATCGTAGGACTCAAGACAGTTCAATCCATCTTCCACCGCATGATAATATAGTTTCTTATAGCTTAGATAATATCCGATCGGATCCGAATCGCAGAATACATAAATATCTTTGTATTCCTTAAAATCTACCGGAACATACGGTTCCTGCAATCTGCCGAGGAGTTTCGTGTATTTGATGCGGGCAAGCATGTTGATGACGATATTTCCTCTGTCCGTGTGATATCTGCGCAGCTGCGGGAAAAAATCGGATGCCTTTTCTTCGAACATCCATACTTCTTCAAACAGGCCGCACTTTTTTGCCCGCTCCTTTAAATTCCCGAAGTTGTTGGACATCGTACTGAGCACGAGCGAAGCCTGTCCCCGTTTTTCTTCCGGCAGGAAAAGTTCTTTCAGACAGGCGACATAAACATGGTAAAATGTATGACATACATATATTCGTTCTTTCATTTCAACTTTCCTTTATTTCCGTTTTGTACTATAATAACAAAAGTAACTGTAAAATAAAAGAGAAATCGGAGGAAATGGTGTCATGGAAACATTACGGACTCCCTATTTTGTAATAGACGAAACGATCCTTCAGAATTATTATGATATGCTGACCGGTTCTTTATCACATAGCTGGAATAATTACCTGGTCGGCTATTCTTTTAAGACGAACTCCCTTCCGTGGCTCGTCTCATTTGTGAAAAAAAACGGCGCTTATGCAGAAGTCGTCTCCGAAGACGAATACCTGCTGGCACGTTATCTCGGCTATGAAGACCATGAGATTATTTATAACGGCCCCTATAAAAGCAGAACTTCTTTTCGAAACGTCCTGCTTGCAGGCGGTTACGTCAATCTGGATTCCCAGACGGAAATCGACTGGCTGGACGGCCTGGCGGAAGAATATCCTGAACGGCCGTTTTCCGTCGGAATCCGTGCGAACTTCGATCTGGAAAAAATGTGCCCCGGCGAGACGACAATGGGCGAAGTGAGCGGGCGCTTCGGCTTCTGTTATGAAACGGGAAAACTGGCCGGCGCACTGCAAAGACTGCAGGCGATCCCAAACGTTACCGTCACCGGACTGCATCTGCACTCCAGCAGCAAATCCCGCAGTGTCAACATCTTCCGCAGCATTGCGCAAATGGCCTGTAAGCTGCAGCAGGAATTCCGGCTGGATCTGTCCTATGTGGATTTGGGCGGCGGCTACTGCGGCGGCATGGAGGGCAGACCCGAATATCCTGATTATTTCCCGGTCGTAGCAGAGGAATTATCCAGATGCTTTACGCCGGATCAGACGAAGCTGATCGTAGAACCGGGTATTTCTTTAATTTCCAAATGCACCACTTTTGTTACCTCTGTTTTTGATGTCAGAGATATCAAAGGAACGCGTTATGTGATGACCGATGGGAGCCGTTTTAACATCGACGCTACCATGATCAAGACTTCTCACCTTTTTCATGTTCTTTATCAGAATGATGACCGGAAAGAAGATACCGCTCCGGCGCGCGCTCTTATGGAGAAGCAGATCATAAGCGGTTATACCTGTATGGAATGCGACCGCCTCTTTTCCCATGAGAAACAGCCTGAGCTTCTTCCCGGAGATCAGATCATATACGAAAACGTAGGCGGCTATACGATGAGCTTAAATCCGCTTTTTATACAATATTTCCCGGCCGTATATGTCAGGCGGCAGGGTAAGCTGCTTCAGGTACGGCGCAAATGGACACCGGAAGATTACGTGAGCGGATCCGTTACGGCACTGCAGGATCCTTAAGCGGGTCTGACAGCTTCTGACCAAAGACTGACTATTGTTATCTATTTTCATGCAAAACAAGTACCCGGAAAGGCAGAGTAACAGAATGAATATCTTAATCTTAAGCTGCGGTACCAGAAATAAACTGGTCCAATATTTTAAAGCCAGAGAAAGCGGTTTTGCCAACGTAACCGGCACGGACTGCAGTCCCCATGCACCCGCGCTTTATGAGGCGGACAGCTATTATATCGTACCGCGGATGACTTCCCCGGATTATATGGATGTGATCCTGGATATCTGCCGGAAAGAGGCCATAAATGTCGTGCTGCCTTTACAGGAAGACGAGCTTGCGCTCCTTTCGGCAAACCGCGGGTTATTCATAGAGCAGGGTATTCTGCCTGTTGTTTCCGCACCGGAGACAATCGAATTGTGCCGGGATAAATATGCGTTCTATAAAGCCATGCAAAAAAACGGACTTCCCATGCTGACAAGCTGTAAGAACCTTTCTGCATTTCAGAAAGATTATGAAGAAAAGAAGATCGATTTCCCGGTCTTTCTCAAGCCGGTCCGCGGATGCGGCAGTATCGGCATCCGGAAAGTTGACAATATGGAGCTTTTATCCGTTCTGTGCAAATACAGTGAAGAAGATATGCTGATCCAGCAGTTCGCGTCAGGTGAAGAGTACGGCGTCGATATCTATGTCGACATGCTTTCTCACCGTCCCGTTTCTATTTTTACCAAGAAAAAACTGCGGATGCGGGCAGGCGAAACGGAAAAATCCGTTTCGGTAAAAGACGATGCGCTTTTTGCACTGATCGAAAAAACCACTGAAAGCCTTTCGCTTGCCGGGCCGATCGACATGGATATTTTTCAGATTGACGGACATTATTACATTTCGGAGATCAATCCCCGCTTCGGCGGGGGCTATCCGCATGCGTACGCCTGCGGCATAAACTTTCCGAAGCTCATTGCCGCAAATGCTGCCGGCATGGAAAATGCAGACACCATCGGCGATTATGAAGAAGGTATCTGCATGTTGAAATTTTCGGATCTGATTACCCTGAAACAGTCATGAGAACAGTTCCCATGCCAGCGGCGTGCCTTTTGCAATGTCACAAAGCGCCTTTTTCCCCAGAACTTCTTCGTAGTACATCGTATGCAGCCCATATCCCGGACGAATGGAACGCACATTTTCCGGGGTAAGCGCTTCTCCTGTCCGAATGTCTTTTACCGCAAACAGCGAACGGGAACCGTTCCTCTCTTTCACCTGTTTGTCCGTCAGGGCATAGGCGGAAGTGCCGATCGCCTTTTCCATGATGCGGATACCCGTTACCATATCCTTAAATTCCTCCGGTTCCATGGAAAAAGCGCCATCCGGTCCCCCATCCGCCCTTTTCAGTGTCAGATGTTTCTCTACCATTTTGATGCCAAACGGCACGGCTCCTATCGGTACAACACTTCCCATCGAATGATCGGACAAGCCGGTCAGACAGTCATATTTTCCGGCAAGCGTAGGAATCATTGCCAGATTGATCTCCTCATACGGGGTCGGATAGGCCGACACACATTTTAACAGCATGACTTCCTCATTACCCGCTTCCTTACATACCTGTAAAGCTCTTTCGATATCTTCCGGATAAGCCACTCCCGTAGCAAAAATGACCGGCTTATGCAGCGCGGCGATTCTGCGGATCAGGGGAATATCATTGATCTCGTACGAGGCTACCTTATAGGCCGGCATCCCGCAATCTTTCATGAAATCCACGGCAGCGAAATCAAAAGGCGAAGAGAAGCATTCCATTCCGAGGCTTTCCGCCAGTTCCTTCAATTTCGGCTGCCAATCCCACGGCGTAGACGCTTCTTCATACAGCTTATATTCCGTCATGCCATCCCACAGTCCGCCGTGAATCTGAAAATACTCGTTATCACAGTCAATCGAAAGACTGTCCGCCGTATACGTCTGTAATTTTACGGCGTCGGCTCCGGCTTCTTTGGCCGCATGGACGATTTCTACCGCTCTGCCGTAATCATGGAGATGATTCCCCGATATTTCCGCGACACACATGACCGGACAGCTTTCTCCTATCAGTTTATTTCCTATTTTGAATTGTTTTTTCATTTCTATGATCATACCTTTCTGTCTTCACACACCGTAAAACAACACACCATCTTTTTCCGCCCGCCGATGATCCGTATAGGTTCTCCAGACCGGCGCCTTAAGCCAGTCCCATCACCTTACGATATTTTAACTCCGCAATCTCCCAGTCATCCGGGTTGTCAATATCCTGTACTTCCAGTTCCTTCATAAACATCGGCACGGTATGCGGCAGATCCGTCGTCCCGTATTCCATAAAAGGCGCCGTCTTACAGCAGTAAAACTGACCGCAGTCATGATAGTACGGTTCCAGATCCTGCGAACGGCTCTTCGCATGTTCCGGCCACTTCATTCGAAGTTCTCCCTGTCCGTTCACAATAACGCATCGCTGCGGCGGATACGAAAAAGCAACGACCGGCATGACCGAATCCGCAGTCTGCAACAGTTCCATCGCCTTCTGCAGTTTCTGCGGGGTTACGAAAGGCGCGGTAGGATACAGACAGCAGAAAGTGCCGAATGTCCGCCCCTGCTCTTCATATTTCTTCAATACTTCCATGATCACATCATCTGTCGATGCATAATCATCCGCCGTTTCCGCGCTCCGCATAAAGGGTACCTTCGCCCCCGCTTCTATGGCGGTCCGGGCAATCTCCTCATCATCTGTAGATACCATAACTTCCGCAAACAGTCCGGCGTGCAATGCCGCTTCTATGGAATAACAGATGATCGGCTTACCGCAGAATTCCTTGATGTTTTTATGGGGGATCCTCTTGCTTGCGCCCCTCGCCGTAATGATCGCTATGGAAGATTCGTTTGTCATGGTCTGTATTGTTCCTTTCTGTTATTTATGTTAATTAGGCGTTTGCGAAACGCCGCGGCAGAGGAAAAAGTTTCTGCTTCGAGGCGCGCTCCCGCTCCATTAAAAACGCAGCGGTACTAAGTTCGAGATGCATTTCATGCCCCTCTCACTAAGGACCGGCGTTTTTAGAGGGCCCTTCAGCAGAAATCTTTTTCCTCTGCCGCGGCGTTTCGCAATTTTCTATTCTATGTTCATTTTATCAAAGTATCCCGGCAATTCAAATATTTTTTCGGAATTTACCCATATTTTGTTATTCCCTATCCTTTCCATGTAATTCCGGCCTCTTCATTGCGCCCCCGCCCATTTCATGCTAAAATGACAGAAAGATTTCACGAAAGGATTTTGTCATGTCTGCTATCTATTTTAGGACCGACGGAAATGAAGAAATTGCAACCGGACATATCATGCGCTGTTTATCGATTGCCAGAGCCTGTGCTGCAGTGCATGTTAAAGTGTGCTTTCTTGTTGCCGACGAAACGAGTACGTCAGCCTTACAGGAACGCTTTGCATGTCCCTCTGAATTTGCCGTCCGCTGTCTGCACAGCGACTATCGCAGACCCGAAACGGAACTTCCTGCACTGCATGACATACTGGAGAGCTCTGATCTGCTTTTTCTGGATTCCTATTTTGTAACCAAGTCCTATCTGCAGAAACTTCGAACATTGTGCAAAGTCGCATATCTGGACGATATGCTTGCTTTTGACTATCCGGTAAATATGATTATCAATTATGATATCATGGAAGCGCCCGCATGTTACCGCAAAGCGGCCCGTAAACTGATCGGCGCGGCATATACGCCGCTTCGCGCACAATTTCAAAATGTCTCCTATTGCGTACGCCCGGATGTGCAGAATATCCTGCTTTCCACCGGCGGAACGGATTCTTATAATATTGCGGGAAAACTGCTGTGCCGGATCTTTGCAGAAGACACCGGCTTAACATCCTGCCACTATCATGTTGTCACGAGCCGTTTTAATACTCATTTCCAGGACTTACAGGAGCTGTCTCGCACTTATCCCGTGATCCATATTCATGAAAACATACAGGATATGGCATCCTTTATGTGCGGATGCGATCTTGCAGTTTCTGCAGGCGGTACGACTTTATATGAACTATGTGCCATCGGCGTCCCCACCGTCAGTTTTTCGATGGCGGATAATCAGCTGCAGGCTGTCAGAACCATGTCTATGCAGAAAATAGTTCCTTATGCCGGAGATGTCCGTTTTACCTGCGACAACACAATCAATGCCGTCTCTTCATTCCTGGACGACTATTCCCGTTCCTATGATAAGCGCAGAAAAAGCTCTCAATATATGAGAGCCTTCGTTGACGGAAACGGCGCCGCAAGAATCGCCAAAGCGCTGATCATTTACAAAGCGCTTTGATCATCTGCTGCAGTTTTTCTTTGTGCCTGATCAGATATAGATATGCAATGCCCGCAAGCGTAAGCGCCGATATGATATCCGCTGCTATAAAACCGGCGACCGGACCAAATCTGACATAGATGGTATGCTCTTTCCCGTCCCCGGGCAGTATGATCCTGATGCGCTGCTGGGCCCCTTCCACAATCTCCAGTCTCTGCCTGTTCTCGTCATAAGCACGGTAACCCGAATAGTTCAGGATCGGCAGTTCCAGATAAGTTCCGGCCTCGTCGCATACATAGGTCGTCTTCGTCTTCGTTCCTTCTTTCTGATAATCCAGTATGGTCACATGATTCAGATCGGAAACAATGACGCTTGTCGTCAGTTTTTCGTCGTCTACGCCGTTTAACCGCCATTCATGCGGATAAAAAATACCGATATTGGCGGCCATTTTGCTGTCATGTCCTTTGGAGGCTGTTGCCGTCACGTCGTCATACGGCATGTGGATATTGTCCGTAGGCACCGTCTGCAGCGTCAGCAGATTGAGACCGATCAAAAGTGCAAAGATCAGATTTCTGTACGGTTTTAAAATCTCAGACTTTGGGAGCCACAGTGCGCCGACAAACAGAAGGCAGGTACAGGCAGGCCCCAGAAAACGCCATGGGAACTGCAGCATTGTCATTATGGAATTCAGAAAACCATTTCTGCTCATTTCCAGACTCGGAAAATATCCCGTCGTCATATAGACCAGAATACAGCCAAGTACTAACAGAAAGATCAAATACGAATCAAGTCCGGTCTTTTTCTCCTTCTTATCGCAGATCAGATAAATAATGCCGATGCCGAGACAGCCAAGCAGCGGCAGGCCCAGTGAAAAATACTGTTTATTATACAGACTGATTGTCTGCGCCATATTGGAGGGATTGATGGACTGCTCAAAATAACCGCTCCAGCGCAGTACATCGATTCCCAGATCCTCTTTAAAATAATAATACAGGAAAGGCACCAGAAACCAAAGATTCAGCAATATCGTCATTCCGGCTGCTTTCCCGATTTCTATATAGCGCCTGTCTTTCCATACATTCACTGCAAACACCACGCAGGCAATCACGCAAAAACCCATGACAAAAGTAACGCTCAGGATATGGCTCTGTAAAATACCGCTGAAACCGATCACCAGAAACGGCCATTTTTTCCTGTCGCCAAGCATGACATGATAAACGCCTGCCACAACGAGCGGCCAGAATGTAAGCGCCAGCGTTTCTCCCAGATCGCCGCGGGAGAAAATATTTGTAAACCGGTACGGCATAAGCGTATATAATACGACCGCCAGGATCACCGTCCTGCGCGATTTTGACAACGATTTAAAAGCATAATATGCGCAGACTGCCGAACCGAGATTGGCAAGAAACACTACCGTTTTATAAGATAAACCGATAGAAACCCTGCAGATCCGAAGGAAAGCGCCTACATACAGGAAAAGGTACGGATACATCGCATTCAGATAACCGTTGCCTTTCAGCGCATCCGGCAGGATATTGACCGGAATCTGCCCATCCAGAATACCGTCTTTAAGTCCTTCCATCCTTGCCAGGTGATAGCACAGATCATCTCCATCATATAAATAAGTGGAAAACATCGGCGACATGGCAAGCAGGGTGACCCCCAGTATAATGCAGGCATCCGTCAGTTTTTCCCGCGAAAGCGGCGCCTCCAGATGCTTCTGATGCAGCATATATACCGCAAGGGCCGTCAGCAGAAACACCACGATGATAAAATAGGTGTCCGTATAGAACAGCGTCTTTGGCGTCAGGGAAACCTTTTTGATAATAAAGGAATCCTCACCTCCGTAATTAAAGCGGACTGCCAGTTCTTTGGCGTCCTTTGCCAATGTAAAATCCTTTGTAAAGTGCGTCTGTTCACTATCCAGTGTCCAGCCGGCCACTTTGGCCCCCTGCTCCCACAGTTCTATCACATTATTGCTGCCGTCAGTCTCATAATCAAAATCAATCGTATAAGTTCCTTTATTCATGACAAGGGCAGGTGTTCCGGCCACGGTACCGGTTCTTGAGACCGACTCTCTGATCACAAGTGCAAGCTCCGGATTGAAAACGCCTACCGAATATTGTAATTCGGAACCGACATAAACAAGCGGATTGTCTCCCTCATTTCCAAGCCACAAAAAAAAGACGATACAGCATACGCTGATTGCATAGATCACTTTTGTTTTCATTGACATTTTCATGCGGCGCCATCCGCCTCCTGTTTTCTTTTCTTTCTGAAATTCCGATATGCCCAGAGCAGTTTATAATATAAAATAAACAAGAAAGTAGAACGCATCTGCATTCTGACCAGTTTCTTTTCTTCCTCATGAACTCTTTGGCAATAATAAGGGTTCTTCTCAAAACCGGGAAACGTCTGCTTCATTTCGCTGCCGAGTCTTTTCACAAAACCGTATTTTACCGGCCTGACCCCCTGCATATAGGTAAAAAGGGTATTGACATAAAATAAAACGGCAAAGCTAAATTCCAGTTCTGTTCTGTATTTTTCCAGATATTGATACTGCTTTGCCTCCTGCAGCATGATCCGTCCCGCTTCCATACGATCCTCACAGCGTCTCTGCGTAATCGTATGCACGGTCGATACCGCATGCTGATAATAATAATAAAGCGGTTCTTCAATATATTCAAAGTGCTTCGCCCGCAGCATCCAGGAATTACCGAGCGCATTGTCCTCATAGAAAATGCCTTCGGGGAACCTGCCGGGATGATCGATCACGATTTCCCTGCGGTATACTTTTACAACCAGACTGCCGCCATCCAGTATGAGCGATTTATATTTTTCTTCGTCTAAGATACCGGTCTGTTCTTTTTTATTGTTATGCACGATCTGACCGATCTCCATACTATGCTTATCCGTCAGGTGATAATCGCAGCCGACCATATCCGCTCCCGTTTCTTCTCCCCTGCGGATCAGTCTTTCATAGAAATCCGGTGTGATCCAGTCGTCGCTGTCGATAAAGCCGATCCACTCTCCCACGGCACGATCCATTCCGATATTTTTGGCGCCGCCCTGTTTCCGGTTCACTTCCGAGTGAACCGCATGAAATTTCTCAGGATACTTCCGTGCATAATCCGCCAGGATTTCCATGGAAGAATCCGTAGAGCAGTCATCCACCGCAATGATCTCATAATCTTTGATCGTCTGATGCACCAACGATTCCAGACAGTATTGCAGCTTACCATCCGACGCCATATTATAAACCGGAACAATAATCGATAATTTCATAATCTGTCAACCATACCTTTTATCTGACCGCATAATACCGCACGATCTTTTCAACCGCTTTTATCACGCTTTCCACATCTTCATCCGTCATACCGTAATAAAGGGGCAGCGTGAGCATTTCTTCATACAATTTCTCCGCATTCGGGCAGATGCCTCTTTGATAACCCAGTTTTTCATAATATGGGAAATAATACGTCGGAATATAATGTACGTTACAGCAGACATTTTCCGCTCCCATCGCCTCAAAGAAACGCTTTCTGTCTATGTTCAGTTTTTCCGGCTTTATGCGCAGAATATATAAATGCCTCGTGGTATCCGATTCCGGGATCTCCTTCTGTACGAAAAGTTCGGGCAGTCTGGAAAAAGCCTCATCATACCGGGCAACTATTTCCTTTCTCCGCTTACTGAATTTCTCCAGCTTGTCAAGCTGACTGATGATCAATGCCGCCTGCATATCCGTGATACGATAATTATATCCAAGCGCAATCTGCTCATAATACCATGCTCCATCCGCCGGATGTTCCAAAAGACTTTCCTCTCTCGTAATACCGTGTGTACGGTACAACAAAAGTTTCTGATAATATTCCTCGCTGTTTGTCAACACTGCGCCGCCTTCGCCGCCCGTTACTGTTTTGACCGGGTGAAAACTAAACGTCGTCATATCCGCAATGGAGCCGTTGGCTCTTCCTTGATACTTCGTGCCGATCACATGCGCGCCATCCTCGATCAAAACCAGATTCTTTTCTCTGCACAATTTTAACAGCGGATCAAGCTCCACGGACTGCCCGGTAAAATCGACCGCTACTACAGCCCGGCTTTTTGACGTTACACACGCTTCCACGCAAGCCGGATCAATATTATAAGTCTCCGGATCGATGTCTGCAAAAACCGGCCTTGCACCGCAGTACAGTGCACAGTTTGCTGAAGCTGCAAACGTGATCGGCGTCGTAATGACTTCATCTTCCCCGCCGATGCCTGCCGCCAGACAGGCAATATGGAGCGCCGCCGTACCGTTGCTGCAGGCTACCGCATATTTCGCCCCGGTCAGTTCACACAGTTTCCGCTCCAGTTCGCCGATTTTCGGTCCGCATGTGAGCGCTTCGCTTCGCATAACATCTACGACAGCCTGAATATCCGCTTCGTCAATATACTGATGTCCATAAAAAATCTTACTCTCCCTGACAGGAGTTCCGCCCTCTATCGCCGGTTTTTCCATACCAACACCCCTTTTTATATTATTCTGCAGCCTGCGAGAGAAAGGACATGCATTCCTACATGTCCTTTTTTAATAATTCTCTGATATCCTCCACCGACAGCCATTCTTTGTTATTATTCGAGCTGTAGGAAAAGCCTTCTTCCACTTTCCGGCCGCTTAAATCCGGCTGCTGCCTGTTGTTCCATGTCATCTGCGGGTATATGATAAAATGCTTATCATATTCGTAGGTTGTTGCAGAATCCTCCGTCGTTACCATGATCTCGTGCAGTTTCTCCCCCGGACGGATACCGATTTCCTTTATTTTGCATCCCGGCAGCATCGCTTCTGCCAGATCCGTCACTTTGAACGAAGGAATTTTACTGATAAAAGTTTCCCCGCCTCTGGCCTCTATCAAAGCCTTGATCACAAGCTCGATCCCCTGCGTCAGGCTGATCCAGAAACGTGTCATTCTAACGTCCGTGATCGGCAGTTCCCTGCCTCCGTTTTTGATGATATTATCAAAAAGCGGAATGATCGAACCGCGGCTTCCCGCCACATTGCCGTAACGCACGATTGAGAAATTAACATCCTTGTTTCCCACATATGCATTCGCCGCTACGAAAAGCTTGTCCGAAACCAGCTTCGTGCCGCCGTATAAGTTGACCGGATTGACCGCTTTATCCGTCGATAACGCTACTACTTTACGCACGCCGCAGTCGAGCGCCGCATCTATTACATTCATCGCTCCGTGAATATTGGTCTTAATCGCCTCGTTCGGGTTGTACTCACAGGCAGGCACCTGCTTCAGCGCTGCCGCATGGATAATATAATCAACACCATCGCAGGCTCTCTTCAATCGCTCTAAATCTCTTACATCCCCGATAAAAAACCGGAGTTTTTCTGCATACTCTTTGAACTCTTCCGCCATCGTCCACTGCTTGAACTCATCTCTGGAATAAATGATGATCTTCTTAGGCTGATAATGCGTCAAAACATATTTTGTAAAACTCCTGCCAAAGGAACCTGTCCCTCCGGTGATTAAGATTGTCTTATCCGTTAACATGAAAAACCCTCCATAATTGTTGTCTACACGCTTTTTAGTATAGCATAGGTCATTTCCGTTGGCAATATACGGAAAATGAAGAATAGAATCCGGCGCGGTACAATTCGGAGACCCTGCACGGCCTTATGATTCATCATGTTTCAACAGATGAAGCGCCGCTATGATAAACAATATCACATGAACAGTATGCTGATCCGTTTTACCGCCGTTAATTACTTTTTCTTATGACTGTATTTCAGCATGACATCCAATACGTCATAAATCCGGTCCTGTTCCTCTTTAGGCAGAATGCCGATCTTCTTAATATATTCGGACATCCGTATCTCATAGCCTCTGTTCAGAACCCCTTCCAAAATCTCGTCCGAAGTTGTATCCAAAGCATTTGTAATGTGTACGAAGGTTTCCAGCTTCGGCATCTTCTCTCCACGTTCAATCATACCTATATAGGAATTGGACAAATCCACCTTCTCTGCTAACGTTGCCTGTTTCCAGGATTTCGCCAGTCTTTTCTTCCTAATGTTCTCACCGATACTCCGCCAATCCATTTAGAACACCTTCCAGTTATTATGATATACAAATAGTATATCCCGATAATACTACTGCTCGAAAGTAACTATCTGGAAGTTGTGATAACTAACAGTAGTTTGATCACTGCTTCTTTTTACTTATATTCCGGTATTGAACCGGCGTCTGGCCAACGGCTTTTTTAAACGCCTGTGAAAAATAGGATTGCGAAGAAAACCCCAGTATTGATGAAATTTGGGATATGGAATACGAAGTCGAGCTGAGCAGAGATTTGCTTTCTTCTATTCTTCTCTGCAGAAGATATGTAATGGGCGAAACTCCCACGTATCTGGTAAAAGCATGAACCAGATAATATTTGTTCATATGAGAACGCTGTGCCAATGTGTCCAGCGTAATATTTTCCATATAACTTGCGTCCAGATAATTTTTTATCTGGACACATTCCCTGTTCAAAAAGGAATTGCTGCTTGGTATGATGGATAAATGATTGGTCCTGATCATACAGAGCATGAGCACTTCCAGAAGGTTTCTGCATACCGCTTCATAGTTTTCCTCTTTGTTGATGATCTCCACCAGCAAAATATTTAAATAGGCATATATATTGGAATTCCGCGCATTATATTTATACACATTGCCTGAAGCGGTATGAATCAGCACGCTGTCACGGATAGAGGCAATATTATCAAATGAAAACATCAGACCGTCTATTCCCAATACAATATATTCAAGCGGCGTTGAATACAATGATTTTTCCGTATGCTGCACATGCGGACTGATGATGACCATATCATTTTCACACACGGGAAACTCCGTATCTTCCGTGATAAAAGAACCGCTTCCCTGCACAACATAAAATAACTCACAGAAAGAATGTGAGTGAAGGATGCTCTGCCAGTCTCCTTCATATTTTGAAGTTGAAACATATAAAAGCTTTAATCCCTCAAAACAGGAAGGGTCGTTGTTTCCTATACAGTGTCTCGTATTTCCCATAATATGCCTTTCTTATGTACCTTTTTTATGATCCTGTCCGATCAGTCTCTTCTATAATATATACACGCCGGCCAACAATCGTATTATAGCAAATTTTATATATTTTGTCTATACGATCCATTTCGACAAAATCTCTAAAATTTTATTCAAAAATCCTCTTCTGCCAAAAAATATGTTTCAGACTAAGCATAAACTTTAAATCAGCAGTTCTGACAAAATTTAAGTAAATTTTGTCAAAAGCAAGATATCTAAAATACGCAGCAACTAACAGATTGATTCCGGGTAAAATTTTCACTATAGTTAAATTACACTTAGTGAATTGAGGAACAGAACGATTCAGGACAGAACCATGTTATCACATACCTGAATCCGTTCAAAATATCCTAAACAAAGGGAGGGTTTTTTATGAAAATGAAAAAAGTAGTTTCATCGTTACTCGTAGCTGCAATGGCTGCATCACTTCTTGCAGGCTGCGGCGGTTCCAATGACCAGGCGACAACAGACAGCGCTCCGGCAGATACCACTTCTGAAAGCAGTTCTGCAGATACGGATGCGGAACCGGCAGACACGACCGAAGCATCAACGGAAGACACTTCTGACGATGCAGAACCGGCAGCGGAACAGACGCTGAAAGTTGCGGCTTTTGAAGGCGGATACGGTGCAGACATGTGGTCAGAGATTGTGGCAGCTTTTGAAGCTTCTCACCCTGGTGTGACCGTAGAGCTCACCATTGATAAGAAAATCGAAGATGTCATCAGTCCCGGCATGAAAGCAGGCGACTACCCGGATGTCGTTCATCTTGCAACCGGACGTGAAGCAGCGCTGACAGAGACATTAACAAAGGAAAAAGCGCTTCTTCCGCTGACAGATGTTCTTGAGATGACTGTTCCCGGCGAAGATGTAAAAGTAAAAGACAAAATTATTCCCGGTTTCCTTGACACATTGGCAACCAATCCTTACGGCGACGGTGTAACATATTATGCACCGATGTTCTACAGCCCCTGCGGACTGTTCTACAATGCAGGCCTCTTTAAGGAAAAAGGCTGGGATGTTCCGACAACATGGGAAGAAATGTGGGCGCTTGGCGACACGGCATCAGCAGAAGGTATTGCACTCTTTACCTATCCTACAACCGGATATTTTGACGCATTTACCTATGCAACACTGTCATCAGCAGGCGGTTCTGATTTCTTTAACAGCTGCATGACTTATGAAGACGGTATCTGGGAAAGTGAAAATGCAACCAAAGTATTTGAATTGATCGCAAAATTAGGTTCCTACACAGAAGGCACAACAGTTGCCAATGCAAACAATGACAACTTTACCAAAAATCAGCAGCTGATCCTTGACAACAAAGCAATCTTCTGCCCGAACGGAACATGGCTTCCGGGAGAAATGGCTGAAGCGCCGAGAGCTGACGGCTTTGAATGGGGATTCATGGCAATCCCGGCAGTAAACGAAGGCGGCGCCGGATGTTCTTTCTGCTGGTTTGAGCAAATGTGGATTCCGGCAGCAGCACAGAATCAGGATATGGCAAAAGAATTTGTAGCCTATATGTACTCCGATGAAGCAGCGCAGATTTTTGCCAAATCTACGGCGATCCAGCCGATCACCGGTGTCAGCGATTCACTCGAAGGCGACAACAAGATGTTCTACAGTATTTATGACAACGGCGCAACCGCTGTTATGGGCGGATTTGCATCTACTGCACCGGTAGAAGGCGTGAACATGCTCGACACTTTGTGCGGAACAGTCAACAGTATTGTAAGCGGCGACAAGACCGTTGCAGAATGGCAGGCTGCTGTAGAAGAAGCAAGTGATAAATTAAGAGAAGCAATGGAATAAGGATTTAGGAGCGCTCCAAAGGTTTCTGCCTTTGGAGCACTTTTATTCACAAGGACGCATAAAAATCTTCCTGCAGCATCAGGTAGAAGAAAAACGCGGGCCTGTTTACCCGAATCGGAGGTATGAATGTGAAAAAAGTCAGAGGAAAATCAATTTTTATTACCGCCTGTGTGGCGCCGGCGGTCATTCTGTTTATCATCTTTATGATGATTCCCACCTTTAACGTCTTTAAGATGTCGCTATATAAGTGGGGCGGTTATTCCAACACCAAACAATTTGTCGGACTGAATAATTTTAAGATTCTAATGGAAGATATGAACTTCTTCCGCTCTTTTCAGAATACGGTCCTTTTAATTGTCTGCGTAACGATCACTACAATCGGACTTTCTTTAATTTTTGCGGGAATTCTCTCGCGGGAAAAAATAAAAGGCCAAAATTTCTTTCGTATTATATTTTACATCCCCAATATACTATCCGTCGTTGTCATTTCCGCTATTTTTTCAGCGATTTATGACCCGAACAGCGGCCTTTTGAACAGCATTATCGGCATCTTCCGGGGCAGTGACAAATCGCCGATCCTCTGGCTGGGCGATCAGAAGCTGGTCATCTACAGCCTGGTGATCGCGATGGTCTGGCAGGCGATCGGGTATTACATGGTTATGTACATGGCAAGTATGGCGAGCGTTCCGGAAAGCCTGTATGAATCCGCCAATCTGGAAGGCGCCGGCAAAATACGCCAGTTCTTCTCCATTACCCTGCCGCTTATCTGGACTAATATCAGGACGACGCTGACCTTCTTCGTGATCAGTTCGATCAACATCAGCTTTCTGATCGTAAAGGCGTTGACGAACGGCGGACCGGATGGCGCAACAGAAGTATTTCTAAGTTATATGTATAAGCAGGCATACACGAATTCTTCTTATGGATATGGTATGGCAATCGGTGTTGTCGTTTTCCTGTTCTCTTTTGGACTGTCGGCATTGATTAACTTCGTTACCAAGAGAGAGCCTTTGGAATTTTAAAGGAGGGGTCGAAAATGAATTCCAGCAAGTTGTATAAAATTTTTATATATGCAGCCCTATTTGCGCTTGCCATCAGCATTGTAATACCGGTAGGATGGGTATTCTTAGCATCCATTAAGGAAAATTCCGAATTTTATGGAAATCCCTGGACGCTGCCCAAAGGATTCTACTTCCAGAATTTCATCGATGCGTTTGAAAAAGCACAGATGGGCGAATATTTCCTGAACTCTATACTTGTAACGGCGCTGGCTCTTATTCTCCTGCTGGTAGTCGCGCTGCCGGCGGCTTACGTGCTTGCACGCTACCGTTTCTTCGGCAGTAAACTGATCAATATTATGTTTATGGGCGGGTTGTTTATTAACGTAAACTACATTGTTGTACCGATCTTTCTCATGTTTGTAGACGCCGATAAATTCCTCAGAAATTTGGGCGGCGACGGTTTTTTCCTGAATAACCTTTTTGTCGTTGCACTTGTTTATGCAGCCACCGCCCTGCCGTTTACAATCTACCTGCTTTCCGGCTTTTTTGTCACGATACCGCATGATTACGAAGAAGCTGCCTACATGGATGGCTGCGGTTACTTCCGGACAATGGTGCAGATCATGATGCCTATGGCAATGCCGAGTATCATCACCGTTATTTTGTTTAACTTCCTGTCCTTCTGGAATGAATATATCATCTCCATGACGCTGCTCACCAAAGATTCCAAAACGCTTCCGGTAGGTCTGATGCAGCTGATGCAGGCGCAGAAAGCTGCTGCAAATTACGGACAGCTTTACGCAGGACTCGTAATCGTAATGCTTCCGACTCTGATCCTGTATATATTAGTTCAGAAAAAACTGACACAGGGCATGAGTCTCGGCGGATTAAAAGGTTAACCGGAAGGAGGAATGCATATGAAATATATCATCGGAGCACTATATCTGCTGATCTTCGTCATCAGCATGGTTTTGATCATCACGGGACAGCGTACGATCGGTCCCGCAGGACTTGCAGTCATGCTTATAGGTCTCTTGGGAATATTAGTTCTCCTTTATCTTTACAATAAAAAATTTCAGAAATAGGGGAGGTGTACCACGTTGAATACGGAAAGTACCGGCAGACTGACTCTGCCTACGGACGCAGACATGGTTGATGAAACGATACGCTTAAAAAATATGCTTGGAGCGGATGCCCTGAGGGACTGCGACGGAACAACCATGCCCGAAGAGCTGTTAAGTCAGGATGCCAAAATCTATGCGACATACTATACGACCAGAAAAGATAACGACTGGGCAGAGAAGAATCCTGAAGAAATCCAGCAGGAATACCTGATCAGCGACCGGGTAACGGCAAGAGGCGACAGCCTTCGCATCGAACTTATGAAGGGCTTCCATACCGAACAACTCAAGGTAAATACGATTGATTCCCCCAAACGTTGGTGGGAAGTCATCGACAGAACCACCGGCGGGATCGTATCTCCGGAAAAATGGGAGTATGACGAATCTACAGGCGAGGTGGTGATCGAGACAATTCCTTACCATCAATATACCGTCAGTTTCCTCGCGTTTTTGGTATGGGATCCTGTTCATATGTATAATTTCATCACAAACGACTGGAAAGATGCGCCTCATCAGTTAACTTACGATGTGCGCCAGCCCAAAACGAAACGTTACGTAAAGGAAAAACTGAAAAAATGGTGTGAAGACAATCCGCATGTCAATGTCGTGCGATTTACGACCTTTTTTCATCAGTTTACTTTGACCTTCGATGACAAAAAGCGGGAAAAATACGTAGAATGGTTTGGTTACAGCGCCAGCGTCAGTCCCTATATTCTGGAACAGTTTGAAAAATGGGCAGGGTACCCTTTCCGCCCGGAATATATTGTAGATCAGGGATATCACAATTCCACCTTCCGGGTACCGTCCAGGGAATTCCGGGATTTTATAGAGTTCCAGCAGATTGAAGTCTCCAAACTGGCGAAGGAACTGGTAGACATTGTGCACAGTTACGGCAAGGAAGCAATGATGTTTCTGGGCGACCACTGGATCGGAACAGAACCTTTCGGTAAATATTTTAAAAACATCGGCCTCGATGCCGTCGTGGGTTCTGTAGGAGACGGCGTTACCCTGCGGATGATTTCGGATATTAAGGGCGTAACATATACGGAAGGGCGTCTGCTGCCTTACTTTTTCCCGGACGTATTTACCGAAGGCGGAGATCCGATCGGAGAAGCCCAGGATAATTGGCTGAAGGCAAGAAGAGCTATCCTGCGTTCCCCTCTTGACCGGATCGGATACGGCGGATATCTCAAGCTTGCATCGGAATGGCCGGGATTCATCGATCAGATTCGCAAAGTCGTAGACGAATTCCGACAGATCCACCAGCATATGAACGGCACAAAGGCCTATACGGCGCCCTTTAAGGTCGGCATTTTAAATTGCTGGGGAAATATCCGGCGCTGGATGTCAAACCAGGTACATCATGCCCTGTGGTACCGAGAAATCTATTCTTATGTCGGCGTGATCGAATGCCTGAGCGGCATGCCGATCGATGTCGAATTCATCGATTTCGAACAGATTAAAAACGGGATCGATCCAGAGATCAGAGTACTCATCAATGCCGGAGATGCCTATACTTCGTGGAGCGGCGCCGAGAACTGGAAAGACGAAAAAGTTGTCTGCGCTATCCGCAGATTTGTTGATGAGGGCGGTGGTTTCATCGGGGTAGGTGAACCGAGCGCATGCCAATATCAGGGACGCTATTTCCAGTTAAGCGATGTGCTGGGCGTTGACAGGGAACTCGGATTCTCTATGAGTACGGATAAATACAACGAACTCAACAGCAGTCATTTTATTCTGGAAGATATTCCGGGCGAGATTGATTTTGGCGAAGGAAAAAGCCGTATCTATGCACAGGGCGAACATTACCAGATCTTAAATATGGATGGAAAATACAGTCGTCTGGTAGTCAATGAATACGGGAAAGGCCGGAGTGTATTTTTCACAGGACTGCCATATTCGCCGCAAAACTGCCGCCTTCTTCTGCGTGCCGTTTATTTTGCCGCACACATGGAAGACGAAATGAAGAAATATTATGTTACCAATGTAGATACGGAACTGGCCGTTTTTGAAAAGACCGGGGAAATTGCCGTCATCAATAATTCCAGGGAAGCAAGAAGCACCGATCTGTATGTGAAGGGTGAGCTTTATGCGCATCTTGATCTGGCTCCCATGGAAATGCGCTGGTTAACGTATGAGCATTCCGCACACTGACTGAAGCTGCTTCTTTGGCAGTATGGAGGAAAGATGATGAATTATAAAATAGACGAGGCGATTGCAGCATTCCCCATAGAGACTGACGCCAATGGCAGTCTGGCGGAAAAGAATTCTTACGGGAACGGACATATCAATGATACTTTTCTGCTGCGCTGCAAGACGCCGGATAATAAAGAAACGAAATTTATCCTGCAGCGAATGAACCATGATATTTTTAAAAATCCGCCGCAGCTTATGGAGAATGTTGTTCATATCACGGAATATCTGCGAAATATGATCACTTCCCGCGGCGGCGATCCCGACAGGGAAACATTAAATGTCCTGAAAACAAGACAGGGCGCTGACTACTATCAGGACAGCTGCGGCAATTATTGGAGAGTTTTTCCGTTTATCGAGCGATCCTTTTGTCTTGAAAAAGTGGAGAACCAAAATAATTTCTATGACTGCGGCGTTGCTTTTGGCAACTTCCAGAAAATGCTGGCTGATTTTCCCGTCGAGACACTCCATGAAACGATTGTGAACTTTCACAATACGCCTTCCCGCTTTCAGGACTTTCAGAAAGCAGTAAAGGAAGGATACAAAGACCGGGCGGCGCTCGCCGGCAGTGAAATTGCCTTTGCATTAAACAGAGAATCCGATACGGCAGTGTTAACCGGCCTTTTAGCGGAAGGAAAACTGCCGCTTAGGGTAACGCATAACGATACGAAGCTGAACAACATCCTGTTTGATGACGATACGAAAAAAGCGCTGTGCATCCTGGATCTCGATACCATTATGCCGGGACTCTCTCTTTATGATTTCGGAGATTCCATTCGCTTTGGCGCGAGTACGGGGGCCGAGGATGAAACAGATCTTGACAAAGTAGAACTGGATCTGACCCTGTTTGAAATTTTCACAAAAGGATACCTGAAAGGCTGTGCAGGCAGCCTGACCGAAACAGAGATCAGGATGCTTCCTATGGGGGCAAAGCTGATGACCTACGAATGCGGCATAAGATTTCTGGGTGATTTCCTGACAGGCGACCATTATTTTAAGATCCACAGAACAAATCATAATCTGGACCGGGCAAGAACACAGTTTAAACTCGTCGCAGATATGGAAAAAAAGTGGGCCGAAATGGCTGCTATTGTGGAAAAGGCAGCATCCGGCAGATAACGATAAAGCAGTATACCACACTTCACAAGCCATACATTTATTTTCACCGATACGGGCCGGTACGATCTATGTACCGGCCCGTATTCATTGTCATGTAACCCCTTTCTGCCTGCTGCCTATTAACACATTATCTCATAAATTTCGGGGTAAAAAGATATTATTGCAACTTGTATTGTTGTCGCTATGTTCAAAATCCAGTGACCCGTCATAATCACAGAAACAGAACTTCCACGATAATAACGGAAGCATATCCATATCGTTAACGGTAAAAAAGATAAAAAACGATAGATCATAAATCTTAAATCAAATACCGTAGGAATAAAACTATGCTGCAGGGCATAGAAAAATGCCGGGATAAAAACGGCAGCCCATTTTGAAGCAAAGCTGTTTACCCCATATCCTAAATATAAACCATCCTCCGCAATTGTCGTTGTAAGCGGAAGTATGAAAATATTCAGCACCGCAAGGTAAGGAGAAATGGGAGCAACCATCATGATCATTACTACAGCATAACTTTTACCATAGCAAAGTCCTCCTGCCAGATACATTCCGCCCATACCGATCAGCAGCATGACGACGATAAGCAGAAATCCCTTGAAAAAGCTTCCCTGCTTTTTTTCATAACGTATCATTTCGCGGTATGTTGTATTGTTTTGCCTGCAGATCCTCCATAAAACAACGATGGTAACAATGTTGATCCCTGATGCAAGTATTGTCCACCAATGCGTAATTTCCCATAAGTTTCTTCCGGTGATCATACTGCCCAAAACAAAGGCTGCCGCAAACAGCAGACACCGCACCGGTAAAATAAACCATATTTTTTTCTCTATTGTGTGATCATTTCTCATTGGCACTCATCTCCTTACAATCCCTCCCATGCATAAGCATTGTCACTGTATCCGTAATAAATAGATCCCGTTCTGTTTTGGAATACAGGTCATATCCCAGAATTTCTTTCGCAGCATTTTTGGCCAGAAAAGCTGTCTGCATAGCAGAAACAAGAATAAACACCAGCAATTTTGTATTTTTTTCATTCCGGCCGCCCCTGACTGCAAAGGCAAACCCTTTCTGGGTATAGACGGAATTGCTGTCCGCCGCATAATTTTGCAGATCACTTAAAATGGATATAGTGACAATCGCCTGATTTTCAAAAAGAAAATCAAAGGTCTGGCTTGCCCAGGAAATCAACCGGCTTTGATCGGTCAATCCATCGTCTTTCGTGACATCTCTTATATCCGGTGCAAATCCTGCCAGCATCTTATTGATAATTCTTTGTATACATTCTGTGATAAGATGATCTTTACTTCCGAAAAAATAATTGATGGAACCTAAACCGATGCCGGCCTTCTCTGCAATAATACGTGAGGTGATCTTTTTAGTATCACCGTTATACTCTTTCAATAATGCCGTGGTAATTTCAATGATATGATTTTTGCTTTTTTTATGATCACTCATAACACCCTCCTCTGAACACCGTTCACATTTATATTTTAATGAACGCTGTTCAGAATGTCAATACCGAAAACGGACAAACGATTGTTTAAGACTGTCTGCCTTTACGATATTACTTGACATTGTGATCATTTTCTGCAATACTATAAATATATTTATAGTAAACTAATTTATAGTATTGGAGCAGCCATATGCCAAGCAGTCCTAAAATTCCCAAAGAAACCATATTAAAACATGCTTTAGAAATGTTGATACAAGATGGCTATTCTTCGATCAATATTAAGTCGCTGGCCAGAAGAATAGGCTGCTCTACACAGCCGGTTTCATGGCACTTCGGTAATATGGAAAACTTTCGCAGCGCATTGACAGAATATGCTTTGGATTATGCGAATGCAAAAATGCTGTCTGCTTCGGAAGGAATGTCTGCTTTTTCAAATGCAGGAATAGGATATATTGATCTTGCCTTTGATGAACCCAACCTGTTTCGATATTTGTATATGACCGGCGAAAGCGGATATCATGCCGGCGGTTTCGATATTCTCACGACGGCTGATGCAAACTCTGTCATGGTAGAGCAAATAGCAGCTCAGGCAGGAATACCGGTTGAAAAGGTACGTAACTTTTTCAGGGACACGATCATCTATGCACATGGACTTGCCTGCTTTATTGTTTCCGGTTTAATAAACGCAGGCAAAGAGGAACTTTATGCAATGGTTAACCGGGGAGCATATGGATTTATGCTGCAGGCCGGTTTCGATCTAAACAAGGAGGATGATAATGGATACTAGAGCAAAAGACATTACGAAGAAGCGAATGATCCTATTCTCTGCCATCGTATTTGGCATCTTATATATTCCCTGGATCATTGGCATAATGATACCGGACCTGGGAGAAACAGTTTATGCAGTAATCAGCTTTCCGGCCGTATTTATGGGAACCCCAGCTCTGGCTGTTTTTATCACACGGAAACTGACAGAGGACACAACGCCGCTGCATTTCAGCCCCAGAATCTTTCAAAATACAAAGGCATTATTGTTCTCGGCGCTGATACCCGGCGCAGCTATCTTTCTGGGTACCATACTGTTCTTTTTGGTATTTCCTGATGACCTGGACTTTCAGGGCCGATATATTTCAGCAGCATATGGCGCGTTTGGCGCACCTTCGGATATTGAACTGACTATCGGTTCTATGTTCCTTATGGGATTCATTGTTTACGCAGTATCGGCTGCCGCATTCCCGATCTGGTATATAGCGCTCGGTGAAGATATTGGATGGCAGGGATATATGCTTCCTCTGCTTTGCAGGAAAATGCCCGTAAGATGTGCGGTGATACTCAATGGCGCATTATGGGGTTTAGCTCATGCACCGTTAATTTATTATGGCATGAATTATGGCGCCGGTTATTTTGGTGCGCCATATACAGGAATATTCATGATGATTTTCGTGACTATCGTACTTGGAATATGGATGTCTTATATCACATTAAAAACAAAAAACTGCATGTATGCGGCAATTATGCACGGAGCCGCCGATATAATCGGAGAAGTCGGCCTTTGGATATCATTATCAACGAAAAGCAGTTTACTTGGCCCTGCGCCGACAGGCATAATTGGTCTAAGTGTTTTGCTGACTGGCGCTGTAATCCTGTTTTTCAGGCTGCCCTGCGATGTTTGATCATATCAAAACACGATTTATACTCTCTCCGAGCCAAAAGTCAGGAAATCCCCATATCCTATGCAGATAAAATATGCCAAAGAGTATAAAGAAATATGGTTCATAACGATAAATTTTCTTTATCCTGTCTTCTTAATGATCAGCACGCATCCTATACACATCATAATACTTCCCCTGATACTGTAATTCGCATTCCGTCAATCGCGGATTACAACTTTGTATACGCCGCATCTGTTCGTCCTTCTCTGCCGTATTGCAAAGATATACTACCAGTTCTTCACACACCGCCAATGTTTCATCCGCAATCGGAGCCGCATCATCCAAGCCTGCAAAATAAATCCTCTCATATGCAAAAAACTCATCCGCACAGTCCCATACGCACCAGCTCTGCCCTACATCATACAAACAGACGACCGATACGTTCCTCTCTGCCGCATCTTCGGCAAAGGCACACTGCGCTTCGGCCTCCGGATACAGAAAGACAACGCGGCCGGACAACAGTCCCGCTCCATCAACTGCCAGGCACAGCAGCGCTGCGGCCACAATTCCAAGGCCTGCTGCTTTTTTCGACGACGTACCGGCGCTCTTACTGTTTTTCATCAAGAGTCTTTCCTCTGATACGCTGCGGCCTGCAGCCTTCCTTCCTGCCGCTTCCAAACAGGCTGTTCCCAGATCCGCAACAGCCTCAAAAAGGAGCAGCACGATTATTCCGTACACCGGCGCCTGATAACGGACAGATGTATTGCCGAGCAAAAGCGCCGTCTTCGACACGGCCAGAAAATATCCTGCCGCCGCGGCAGACAGCAGCCAGAAAGCAGCATTTTTCCCGACAAAGGCGCCGTCTCTTTTCTGCATATCCCCGCTTCCGCTCTTCTCACTTTCTGATCCTGCACCCGTCCTGCCGCAGACCCTCCTGTAAAATAAAAACAGGCAGCAAACCGCCAAAAGGAACACCGGCAGCATTTTCCCGAATACATATTCGTCTAACAGGTTCCAAAAAAAGGAAAGCCGCATCCACGTATTGGACAGGTCAAAAAAGCTGTTCGTCGCCTGTGCGCCGCGCTGTCCGCGAAACATCTGCCCCGGAAAGGCCGGATAAGTCAGATAGGCAAGCAAAAAAGATACCGCCATACTGCACGCATACCGGATACAATTCCCGAGTTTTCTTTCTTTCCACAACAGATACAGACAGAAAGCCGCACCCATAAAAAACAAGAAAATAAAATAATAATACTGCGTTAAAAATCCCAGATACGTAACGACCGCCAGGGGCAGTAAAAATTTCCAAAACGGTAATTTCGTATCCGTTTTTTTCTTCTCCAACGCCCCGATATGCAGGATCGCACACAAATACACGAACACCGTAAGGAGCGCATACATGCGGATAAAAACCACGCTGCTCATAACCGCCGGCGTAAAGCCGTAAAAGAGACAGACAAGCCATGCCAGTCCTTCCCTGCGCCCGCTTACCTTAAGCGCCAGTATCCGTAACAAAAACAGACTGACACCAAATGCAGCCAGATTGATCACAAGTCCGAACCATTTGGAGAACTGCCCCGGAAACAGTGAACATATCGTATGAAAAACCCAGTAATATACCGGCGGGTGTACGTCCCACGACTGTACCTGTTTCACCAGTCCGTACCGGAAGCCTTCTCCCTCCTGTACGGCAAATTCCCGATAATAGTCGTCATGTTCCATCCAGGCGCCGTCTTCGATCGCCAGTCCGTACGTCCGGGCCGTCGAATAGTAAGTATAGAATTCATCCTCATGAAAACCCTTTTTCTGACAGCAAAAATACAGCGCCGTAAGCATCTGCAGGCACCAGACAAGCAAAAAGAGCATAAACCACATTCTGCTTTTTGCAGTTATGCTCTTTCCTGAACATCCGCCCTCTATCCGGCCTTCTTCTGCCCCTGCTTTTTGGGCTGTGTACTTTTCAATTCTATTCCTGCCTGCACTGTCCATTCCCGATTTGATTTCCTGCATAGTCCCGCCTGTCCTGTCCATCTGCATTCTTTACTCTCTTAACCTCATTTTCTGTCTGTGGATCTTTCTTACCGTTTTGGGCGCTGCTGTCAAAAGCAGCAGATACCCTTTGTTTTTACGTGTCAGATAGGGATTGCGAATGGTATCTCTGATGTGTCTGCGAAGATAACGTATCACATTCCGGTAAAAGGTATTGCCGCCATTCATCTGTGAGATCGGGACGTGCAGCAGATAATCCAGCCTCTGATATAAATTGAACCGGCGTGCATGAAGATGCAGGGCCGGATAAGACGCATCCACCAGTTCCTGCATCCGGTCCGCATTTTCCACAATGTCCATAAATACCCTGGAAAAACTGTCCTGCGAACGTTTTCTCGTCGTACTGTCCGAGCGGCAGACAACATGGTAACCCTGTTTCGGTAATATTGCGATCCCTTCAATCTTCTGCAGCATCTGTGTCAAAAGTTTAAAGTCTTCGTTCAGCTCTCCTTCCGGAAAACGATGTTTTGCAAACAATTCCTTTTTTACGATCTTCGTGCAAAAAGAACAGTCCCCCTGATGTAATAACAGCTCTTTTAAAAAAGTTTCCGCCGCGCAGAAGCGTATCTCCTTTGGCGGTATGCAGACGTCCGGCAGACGGTTTCCCGCTTCATCCCTTTCGTCCCTGGAAATCTGCACAACCGGATAACCTTCTTTCATGACAAGCTCCGCCATGTTTTCGTAAACGTCCTCGTCAATATAATCGTCGCTGTCCACGAATCCGATATAATCTCCGACCGCTTTTTGTAATCCGAAATTACGGGCCGAAGAGGCGCCGCCGTTGGTCTTATGATATACGCGGATCCTCCCGTCCGTATCCGCAAGCGTATCGCACAGCGCCTGCGTGCCATCCGTAGAACCATCGTCCACCAGAATGATCTCCAGATTTTCATAGGTCTGGCGGCAAATGGAATCCACACATTTTGGCAGGGTATTGCGTGTATTGTATATCGGTACGATGACACTGATCTTAATTTGTTCCTTATGCATATGATGCCTTTCTGTCCGCTTTCTGCAATTCCAACTCCCGACAGGTTTCCGCTTCAGGCCAGGTTTCCGTTTGATGACAAGCTTCCGTTTCGCAGCAAATTGCCGCCTTACGGCATCTCTCCGCGAAGCATTGCCCGATACATTTTCTCAGGCGAAATAGCGGGCGCAGGACTGAGCGGTCCGCTCTTTGCCGGAACGATTTTGCCTTTGATTAGAGACGCGGCGAAACGCAGTAATTCCTCCGCCGCATGTTCCGCATTCCATTCCCTGATGATCGTTTCGTATGCGGCATATCCCATCTGTCTGCGCTCTTCCCAGTTCGCGAACAGATCGAGCACAAGTTTCTCCATCTCCTCATAACGATCGTCCGAATAGACAAGGCCGTTCACACCATGCCTGATCAGATAAGGCGCCGCGCCCGTCTGCGCGCTTACAACTTCCACACAGCCGCTGTTCATGCCCTCGTTGACAACCGCACCCCATCCTTCCAGATAATTACTGGTAAAAAGATGAATGTGACATTTCTCCATCACATCCCGCACCTGACCGGGCGTCTGATAGCCGTAGAAAACAAACTGCTCCGACAGTCCCGCATCGGCGGCCTGCTTTTTGATATCCTCTTCCAGTTCCCCGCTCCCAAGCATATGAAAGCGGAAGTCATAACCGTTTTGCGACAAACATTTTGCAAGTCCGACCGCATATTCCGGGTGTTTTAACGGCATAAAACGTCCGGCCCAGACGATCTGCAGCGGTCCATCCTTTTTTAATGCAGCGAATTCTTCCCTCGTATACTTCCTTGTCTCCGGAAAATACCCCCAGCGGAACATTTTCCCCGGATACGCACCAATCAAATGAAAGTCTGATGCGGTATAAGCGCCGGCACAGAGCAGGCAGACATTTTGTTTCCGATATCTGATATGTTCTTTGTATTTTGCACAAAGCCCTCTGGGGGAAACCGCTTTCCACTGTCCTTCCCGGTACAGTCTCTCACTGACCCGTATTGTGGCCTTTCCCGACATCAGGCGTTCGGTCTCAAGATCTTCCCGCTGCGTCCATCCAAGCAGCACGACATCGCTTTCGGCAATTATTCTGCGGCACGCAGATTCATCGTCATACAGGCGCCGTACGTAAGGAATTTTCTCAGTATCAACTTCCCACCCCATAGCGACCCGTTCTTTTTCCATAGGCATCGTCTGTATAAAGCAATAGCCGCCGCCAAGCTTTTGATAAAGCGCCTCGGAGAAGGGGATCTGGTGATGGTTGATATAATTTGATACAAAAGTTATCTTCATTGCAGGATTTCCTCATAGATCCGTATCATTTTATAATAATTCTGATCCGCGTCGTGCGTTTCTCTTGCATGTCTTCTGGCATTATCCGAATATTTTTCCGAAATGGCTTCTTTTTCAAATATTTCTATGATCTTTTCCGCAAGGCTTTCCACATTGCCCGCCGGATATAAGATGCCATCCCCGCCGTTCACCAGGAGATTATGGATGCCGCCCACATCCGCCGCCACACAAGGCACGCCGACAAGCATTGCTTCCCCGAGAGAATTCGGCGAATTTTCAAGCGCAGACGGGCAGACGAATACATGACTCCTCATGAGCTGTTCCTTCATGCCGTCCGCATCGAGCATACCAAGCATCGTTACTCTGTCTTTCAGATTATTTTCTTTGATCAGTTTCTTTAAGTATTTCCCGTAAGACGAAATCTTTAACGTATCCTGCCATGTATCGCTTCGGATAATATTATTACCCGCCACAAACACATGCGCTTCCGGATACCGTTCCAGTACCGCAGGCATCGCCTGTAACAGATAATGGAAACCCTTGAGCGGATAATCTCCCTGACTTAAGAAAATGCTGTAGGGAATGCAGTTGCTCATTTTCCATCTTGCCCTGTAAAAACAGGAGCGCATCGTCTCATTCAGCACGTGATAATGCGCTTTCGGATTGATTTTCGCCACGGACTCTTTGTCAAAATCCGTTCTCCCGGCTACATGCCCGGCAAGACGTATTGCTTCTTTTTCATAGAGTCCCCTTTTATAGAACTTCTTCTGCTGCTGCTTTAAGCTGTCTTTTTTGATAAAATCACGAAGTGTTGCTTTCCGCTGTACCTTTCCCGGCAGATCAGCCATATAGGCCACCGAACAGGCCGAAACCAACCCCTGAATGCCGATCAGCGTCCGTTCGGGATTCCCATATGCGCGCACACAGGAAAGCGTATGCGGAAATTCCGTACCGAAAATGTGTATCATATCCGGCTTAAAATCCTCGATGATCTCCTTCATCCGTACTTCTATGGAAGCGTCATACTGTTCCGGCGTCTCCAGATTCTCCACAAATCCATAACAAGAACAGGATTCCTCTTCCGAAACAGAAATCTTCCTGCTGATATTCCCTGTCTCCGGCGTTACCGGAAATGCAATTCCCAAATTGATCCGATTACGATGTTGTTCCTGCAGAAATCTGTCAAGCGTTGCGGTCAGCCATCCTTCTCTGTTGCTATAAGGCAGCCCTAATTGCCTGGCGATTGCCGGAAGCATAATATTACATACCCAAAGCACCTTCATCCCTCAATACCTCATCCCTTCTCGTAGATTTTTTTCTTCAGCTTATTATAATAACCGGATGTCCGCGGATTCTTTGCAAGCCACGTACGAAGCGGTGCAAGCGTCATCCACATGATCATCCTGTACTTCCATATTTGTCCGGGGGACATATATTTTCTGACGATCTTTCGGTGTTCTTCGGCAGAAACTTTCCGGTTCTCCTTCCTTTCCGAAAAACCGCCGCTTTCATAATATGCGGTAACAATATTTCCATAAATAAAAGATACCTTTCCCGGCGCTTCTTTTGCAAAAAAACACCAGAGAAAATGTTCATAATCCGCTCTTACGCGGTACTTCGTTTCAAACGGGTGCGCCAGCAAAAGTTCCCTGTCATAGAAGCAGGCCTGATGACACGGCACATTCCGGTAGCATCCGAAAGCATCCATTTGCGGATTGGAAGGCACCATTTCCCCCGTCTCCCTGGTACAGATATTGCCGTAATAAATGCCTCTTTCCGCCGGATTTGTCACGATCAGCTTATGGAAATCCGCCAATACGTCCGGATGGGCAAACAGATCGCCGCAATTGAGGAAATAAACATATTTTCCCTTTGCCTCCCGTACGGCCTGGTTCATCGCATCGTAAATTCCGGTATCTTTTTTCCGGACCAGACGAAACGGAAGATTTTCTATTATGCCCATGCCGCCCTCTTTTTCATCCTCATGTACCGCTTCCAGAAAAGCCAGCGAACCATCCGTAGAAAAACCGTCTTTTATGATCACTTCGTAATCTTTATCATTCTGAACGGCAATCGTGCGCAGCGTTTCTTTTATTTTGCCGCCCGGATTTAAACAAACTACAAGGATCGAAAACATCGGCTCCATTACGATCATCCCTTTCTAATTCCTGTCTGATAAAATATCCACCATATCATGAAACAGAAAACTCTGATAAGGCAGTATCCTCGTCCCATCATCATACGCCCTGCGCATATAGACTGCAAAATAGCAGACCGCCGCCGCGATGATCCCGGCTTTTAACAGTTTTCTCCACTTCTCATTCTCCGTCTCCCGCAGCAGCGCCGGCAAAAAGAAAATATGGCTGATCGTCAGATAATATCCGATCCGGGAAATGATAGGCAGGAAAGAACAGAATACGTATAATGCCAACGCTCCCAGATTCAGATAAAAGTAAAACTGCATCCTGCGGTTTCCCCGAATCTTTTTCCGGTAATAAAACAGAGAAAACACAAGCACCGCCGCACAGCGCATGATATTAATGTAGCTCGTTCCGCCCTCCAGGTATTCCGTCTCTTCATATGTTGAATACAGAAATACCACCACCTGTAAATAGAATTCCTGAAAAAACAGAAAAGTCGTACAAAAAAGTCCCGCAAGTGTAAGCTGCCACCACTTCCATGTCAGAGACGCCATAAAGTATAACGGCAGAATAACAAGCAGTGACTTATGAAAAAGCGAACCGAGCGCTGCCAGTAAAATGAACCTGCCCCACTGCTTCCGTATCACGAATTTCATAGCATACAGCGCGGCTGCCAGAGCCAGATAATACCGTACGGTACTAAACGACTGAAAATAGTACCCCAAAGCCATGAACAGAAAAAACGTTAACGGAAACTCGTCGCTCTGCTCATAAATAGCGAGCAGAAACAAAAAAATCGTTGCAAATGCATAGACCGCAAAGACAAGCAGATAATTTTCATATCCCGAAAGGCCATACAGGATCTTTACAAGCAGATTGAAGCCTGCCTCCGTCGGCACATAAGAATCGCAATTGACAAGATGCATGAACTCCACATATTTGGCATAGTCGTTTCCCACATTCTGTCTTAGTGCGGAAAGCAGAAAAAGCACCAGGAAAATAATGAGCAGACAAACTCTGTTGCACATCTGCTGCCGCGTTACCATATAAGGTTGTACAAGCGGCCTGCTGTGGACCATGCACGCAATAAGCACTGTTCCTGCCGCAACGGTAAGATATAAGATCATGCGTAAGTCGATACTCCTTCTTAAAGCCGCCGCTGTGAGACGATTCCCTCCCGCATCAGCCTGTAGGCCTGACGAAACGGAATCTCCGTACACATTTCGCTTTTATTTTTAAACAGAAACCGAAGTGCAAACACACCGGAAAGCCATCCGTACAGATAATGATACAAAACACCTCTGTCCGTAAAAAATTTCTCCGTATATCCGTGAAACCAGGTAGACTCTCTCTCTATTTCCTCTCCGATACAATCCGGCAGCGCATATATTTTCAGACCGGCCTGCAGACAGTCCCGTAAGAATAAGCTGTCTTCCCCGTTACTGTATTTCGCGCCCCCGCCAAACAAAAGGGAAAAATGCGCGTTCGCCCTCCTGAATGAATCCAGCTTCCCGGAAATGCTGTAAGCCGGATATCTTCCGTAATTATACCAGCGAATCCGCTTCGGCCGTTCATTCCAGTAAGTCCTCCTGGCAGGCGATACTTTCACATTAAACAGAATCATGTCGGCGTCCGGATACTGCAGATAAGCATTGCGAATAATATCCTTATATCCCTTCTGCAGAACAATATCCTCATCGGAAAATAAACAGATCTCTCCGTCCGCATGCAGAAGCGCCGTATTCCGGCTTAGACCAACGCCACGCTCCTTCATGGAAAAGCACCGGATCCTATCGGTCTGCACAAGCTCCTGCCCGGGTTTTTCCTGCAGAAAAAATTCCCGGTAATCACACCTGTCGCACTGATTAACAATTACGGCATCGCTCTCCAGATTCATTTTTTCCGCCAGCTGTCCGGCATCCTGCGCAAGCGCCGATACCAAAACCTGTACTCTTAAAGGTGATTGTAATACCATCTCATAAACCTCATATCGGCATCCCGGATTAAAATGCCCGTAATCCTGCACCCCTGCAATGTCAGCTGCTCTATCTTATAATTTAACGTAGCCCTGTCCATTTTCCCATAGGGAACGACAAGCAGTATACCGTCCGCTTTCCGCACATCGTCCTGCTCTTCCTTCAGCTCCGATTTCGGCGCGCCATCCTGCATCGACTGCAATTCCAGCTGCATAAGCGTTCCGGTTTCTTTTGCCAAATATGCCAGATTTCGTTCTGTATCCTGTTGCAATTTTTCACGCAGGCTCTGCTTGTGTTTTGATCTTTCCGGTCTTTTCGGCGCCATTTCCTGCACTGTGTCTGCCCCTACTGCACGTTTCTCTTCATCCGGTCTCACAATACCGGCACCGCCGGTCTTCTCCCGGCCGCTGAAACAATATCCCGCAAACGGCAGTTTCGTCACATATTTTAAATCACCGGGCACATATATGTTATCATTTAACACATAAAGGAGCGCCATGCCAAGAAGCGCTGCTGCAAATGCGAGAAACGCCCCCAGCATGACTGCCTGCAGCAGTCTTTGCCCGGCCGCCTCTACCTGAGGTTCTGTTTCCCTGTAAATTTCAATCGAAATAAATTCCTTCTCCTGCTGTCCGAAATCCACCAATGCCCGATCCGTCGCTCCTAATATCTCCGCCGTCCTGGCGGCATCCGTCGTTTTGATCGTGATAGTAAGCAGCCGCAGATCGGAAAGAATCTCTGCAGTCGTCGCCGCAATCACCTCTTCTTCGGTATAACCCTCCGGCAGATATGACATCGTCAGGTTTAAGAGCGGCTCCGTCGCCATCAGGTCATTCCACGTGTAACCGTTGTACGCCTGATAGACCTCTCCCGTCTCGTCCGCTGCAAAATCCAGATACAGCTTGGACTGTGCCTGATACTGCCTATTGCTGTTTATCACGACATGCACAAACAGATAAATCCCTCCGCCAAGCACTGCCCCGATAAACGCTGCCAGTACGGGGATCCAAAGCTTCTGCAGAAGAAGGAGCGCATATTTCTTACAATCCATGCCTTCGTTTGCGTATTTCATACTGATAACTATGCCTTCCTCTCAGCCTGCGGCATGTACCGCCGCAAGGCAAAACTTTCCACGCTCAGTCTGTCATTTCTTATTCGCCGTTGTCTGCGTACTGTCCACGCCTTCCGTACTTTCCGGTTTAAACAGAATCTTCAGGGTCAGAAGCATCAGCTTTAAATCCAGCCATACCGAATAATTTTCGATATAAGTCAGATCCAGTTTCAGCTTATCATAAGGCGTTGTATTATATTTCCCGTAAACCTGCGCGTATCCCGCAAGTCCCGCTTTTACCTTCATACGGAATGCAAATTCCGGCATCGTTTCCATATATTCTTCGATGATCTCGGGCCGCTCCGGTCGGGGACCGATAAAAGACATATCGCCTTTTAATATATTAAACAGCTGAGGCAGTTCGTCAATCCGCACGGCACGGATAAATTTCCCGACGGGCGTGATCCGCGAATCGTTTTTGGCCGCCAGTCTTGCCACGCCATCCTTTTCCGCATCCACGCGCATGCTGCGGAATTTCAGAATAAAAAACTCTCTGGAATCCCTCGTACAGCGGATCTGCTTGTACAGCACCGGACCGCCATCATACATTTTGATCACAATTGCCGTCAAAAGCATGAACGGAAACGCGATCACCAGTAACATGAGCGCACAGACAATATCGATCAGTCTTTTCACAACCCGCTGCTCTATTTTCAGGGCATATTCCCTCGTCAGCAGGATCGGTGTGTCAAACAGATGTAACTGGTCGGAACCTTTTACCAGAACATCGGATATTTTCGGCATCATATAGACCCGGATAGAATGACTGTAACAGTATTTCAGCAGATCATTTCTGTCATTGATCGGAATATCCCACAGTACTACCGCTCCATAGCCGCCCATGATCTCCTGTCTGACCTTTTCACTGCCCTCCGCTATATTGATGCACTTGTTGATCCGGTACTTGTCCTTTCTCGAATAAAATTTATTGACGATATCATCGATCGGACGCTCCCCGTGGATCAGCAGGATCTCCCGCGGCGGAAACACTTTATGATAAAACATGTTGCAGATATACACCCACACCGCCGACAGAATAATCTGTATCAGCATCGTCTCCACGATCGGCGTAACGTCCAAAAGCCAGTTACCCATGAGCGATATCTGAAAATAGGAAAGCACATTCACGGCCAACAGCGAAAAGAACTGCGAAAAATAAACGTCTACGGGTTTTAAATAACCGACCTTTAATCCGCCGTATGTACTGGAGAAGAAAAAAAGCAGTACAAAGTAAACGCCGAACATCAGCATATGGCCCTTAAAATAAAAGTTCAGCCTGCGGTGCAGATGCAGAAACGGATAATATGCCGTCATCCAGAAATACGCATATACACCGGTCTGTAAGATCAGTCCGACAAAGGAAAGCTGCAATATGATAAGCCTTTTTAACGATTCTATCCTTTTCACCTTAACACCTCATCCGTAAATCAGCCGTCGTACTAAATACGCCGCAGCGTCGCCCGCACAGCCCATTGTACAAAACAAACGGCGCTGAAAGGAAACGAAAGTTTCTCTTCCCTGCGATACAGATTCCATATCCGTTTCATGGCCGTAAATTTATTGGAAGAAAGACTTGTCTGCGGACGTCTGTAAACAGCAAGCACCTCGTTTAATCCATAGGCTGTATATCCGGCCCTTAAGATTTTCCACCACGTCGCGGTATCCTCGCTTTCTACGTCCGGCATCCGCATCAGCTCCTTCGGCATTTTCTCCGTATCAAACATTACTGTCGTTGTAAAGATCACCGTCCGCGACAATGCCTTTTTATAGGTCAGCCGCGGCGGCACGGCAACGATCTTTCCCGTTCCCTGCGCCTTCTCATCGCCAAACTCATAAGCCGTAAAGGCAAATGCAGCGTCTTTTTCTTTCATAAAAGCAAGTTCTTTTTCCAGTTTCCGGGCAAGCCAGACATCATCCGCATCCAGAAATGCGATATATCTTCCCCGCGCCGCATTAAGTCCCGTATTTCTGGCTTTCGCCGCGCCCTCGTTCTTTTCCTTGCAAAGCAGGCGGATGCGTTGATCCTGCGCTGCATACTCCTTTTCCCCGCAATGTCCGGAATGCTTCTTTACAAAGGACATATCTCCCGCTGTCCCGCGGATGATCTTAACGCTGTCGTCCGGAGAAGCATCGTCTACCAGGATCAGCTCCCAGTTTTCGTATGTCTGCCCTTTTACCATCGCTATCGTCTCGGCAATATAAGGCGCCGCACGATAGACCGGTACGATAATGCTGACTAACTCGTTCATCAGATATCCTCTTTTATCAGATAAATAGGTCTCTTTTTCACTTCCATATAAGTCTTAGATAAGTATTGCCCTATAATTCCCATGCAAAACAACTGTACGCCGCTGACCAGTGAAATAATACAGACAAGCGACGGCCAGCCGGCAGTCGGATCGCCAAACAACAGCTTCCGCACGATCGTAATCACAATAAGCAAAAATGCTACGAAACAGAATAATACCCCCATGATGGAAGCGATCGCCAGCGGCACCGTCGAAAACGCGGTGATCCCATCGATAGAATACAGGAACAGCTTCCAAAACGACCACTTCGTTTCACCTTTTCTGCGCTCTATATTCTCAAATTCTATCCATTTTGTCTGATAACCTACCCAGCCGAAGATTCCTTTCGTAAAACGATTATATTCCGTCATGGACAGGATCGCATCCACGACCTGCCTCGTCATCAGGCGGTAATCTCTCGCCCCGTCCACGATCTCCGTTTTGGAGATCTTATTCATCAGACGGTAAAACAGCCTTGCAAAAAAGGACCGGACCGGCGGCTCTCCTTTTCTGTCCACTCTTCTTGTCGCCACCGAATCATATCCCTGTTCGATATAAGAAAACATCTCCGGCAAAAGCGCCGGCGGATCCTGCAAGTCTACATCCATAAGCGAAACATAGTCCCCTTTTGCCTTCCGAAGTCCTGCATAGATCGCCGCTTCTTTTCCGAAATTCCTGGAAAAGGAAAGCATATGCACACGCTCGTCTTTGTTGATAAGTTTCTTCACTTCCGAAACGGTCGCATCCTTGGATCCATCGTCAACATAGATAATTTCCAGATCAACTTCTTTTTCTTTGAAAAAAGATTCGTTTTTTAACAGTTCATGATAAAAATCTTCTATATTTTCTTCTTCGTTATAACAAGGCACTACAACGCTTAACAGGCTCATTGCTTCCTCCATTCCAAAATAGAACAAACTTTTCCATAGTATGAATTATAACATGTATGTGGAAAAAAAGGAAGAGATATGGGCGGAGCAATGTCATTCCTTCCCCGCTCGCTCCAATTTCCGTAACCCGCACATATCTAAACAAAAAATCATATAGGACACATAAATATATTGTAGCAAATGCATTTCCTTTTTCAATCTTTTCTTTTATATTCTCAAAACCGCATCCTAACAGTCAAAAGGGCCGGAAACGCTAATCGTTCCCGGCCCTCTGTCTTTTTCTTACTTTTTATGCTATTATTTTAGTTCCCAGCCTATTTCCTAACCTATTTCACACTGACTTCCAAGTGCAGCACGCTGCATGCCGGAATAGTAAACACCAGTTTATTATCCACAACCTTACAGCCTTCAAATGCCTCTGTATGCACCGCATCCGGATTCTCAAACGTATTGTGTGCATCCATAGCGCCCGTCAGAATCGTACCGCATACGGAATCAACCGCCGTATCCGCCAGATTTCCTTCTATCTCATAAGCATCCTTCACAGAAAGATTTGCCAGTGTAATATGAATCTTTCCATCCTTGCCGTATGATACGGACTCGTTTAAGTTCGGCACCATATATTCTTTATCAACACCGATCTCTTCCGTCTCGATATAGCTGTCAAGAAGCTCTGCATCCTGATGATATTTGTACATATTAAATACATGATAGGTCGGCGTAAGGATCATCTTCCTGCCTTCTGTCAGGATAACGGCCTGCAGTACATTGACCATCTGCGCAATGTTAGCCATTTTTACTCTGTCACAGTGTTTATTGAAGATATTCAGATTAATTCCGGCTACGAGCGCATCCCGCATCGTATTCTGCTGATAGAGGAATCCCGGATTCGTACCCGGTTCGCATTTAAACCATGTTCCCCATTCATCTACAATGATACCGACTTTATGTGCTTTATCATATTGATCCATGATCGCTGCGTGATGTTCGATCATGCCTTCTATGTACATGGTCTTTTTCAACGTCTTATACCATGCTTTTTCATCGAAGTTAAGCGCACTGCCTTTTTCTTCCCATCCTTCCGGATGCGTATAGTAATGAAGAGACAGCCCATCCATAAATCCGTGCTGGTCTTCATTTGCTTTTCTGAAGCAGGTCTTCATCACGCCGTCTGTCCACTCATAATCGTCCGAATTGGCGCCGCAGCAGACTTTATAAATTGATTTATCCTTCGAATAATTTCTGACATAGGTCTGATATCTGCGATATAGATTGCCGTAATATTCCGGCGTCATATTGCCGCCGCATCCCCAGTTCTCGTTTCCGACTCCGAAATAATCAACCGTCCATGCTTCTTCATGTCCGTTTGCCTTTCTTAAATCAGCCATAGGAGAAACACCTTCAAAGGTCATGTACTCTACCCACTCGCTCATTTCCTGAACAGTTCCGCTTCCTACATTTCCGTTGATATAGGTTTTGCAGCCAAGCTGTCTGCACAGTTCCATAAACTCATGCGTACCGAAGCTGTTATCCTCAACTACGCCGCCCCAATGGGTGTTGATCATTTTCTTTCTGCTTTCCTTCGCACCGATACCGTCTCTCCAGTGATATTCGTCCGCGAAGCAGCCGCCCGGCCAGCGCAGCACGGGAATTTTCATTTCTTTAAGCGCCTCTACAACGTCGTTTCTCATACCGTTTGTGTTGGGAATATCGGAATTTTCTCCGACATAAATACCTTCATAAATACATCTTCCCAGATGTTCCGAAAAATGTCCCTGAATTTCAGGATTGATGTGGCCTTTTTGATTTTTGGGATTGATAAATAATTTATGCATTATGCTTCTCCTTCGAATATGATACTTCCACATTACTACACAACAGATATAAAATCAATCCCATTTTCACATATATATAAAACATTTTATATTCTACTAAACATACCCCTGTTCGAGGCGGATATAATCAGCCACCGACGCAATATATTCGCTGTTGGTCGGTCTGCTGTGCCCTATGCTGTTATTATAACCGAATAATCTATGAAACAATTCGCCGTTGCCGCGTTCCCAGGACACTTCTATCGCGTTGCGGATCGCACGTTCAATCTTCTGATCCGTCGTCGCATATTTTTTAGCCAGATCCGGATACAGCAGTTTGGTCACACTTCCGATCAGCTCCATATCTTCCACGCACATGCCGATTGCCGTCCGCAGATATTGATATCCTTTCAGATGTGCCGGTATCCCCAGCTCCAACATCAGTCCGGAAATCATCGGCTCTGTTTCCGTCCTCTCCATCACATTACTGCCCATTGTACCATTCCCCTTTACAATAGATTTGGCACAAGCATACCATAGCGCGGCAGGCCTTGTAAACTGTAAGGTATCGCATGCGGCCGCTCATGAAAAGGATATCCCATCTGCATTTTTATATGTTTCAGCAATATTTTCTCTGTTTTTTACCGTTTATACAGATTCAGAACTTCCTCTTCCGCCTTTTGCAGCCATTCGGCTGACTCTTCCACTTTCGCGCCGAAGTTTCCGACTCCTCCGCGGACATTGCCTTCGCTGTCTATCAAAATCTCGTTGTAACCGTAGCATCCTGCCTCCGCCCTGCCGCCGATAATGAACCTGTGTGTATTTCCTGCTTCGTCTGTCACATCAATATAATATGGCTCCTCTTCCGAAATATTGTCCGTAATATCCGTTTTGCTGCCATCCCCGGTAAAATACAGTCTGCCATCCTGCAGCACAAGGGGAACGCCTGCCTGCGCAGTACCATTTTCATCCACGGTTTCCGCACCCCCCATAACAACCGTAACCGTACTTTCTTCACCGAATCCGGTATACTCTTTCGTTTCATAGATACCGCCGCCGCTTATGAACGTATATATATACTGAAACAATTCTCCGTCCGTCGCCGCATATGCCACACCGCCGGCCGACAACAGGGCCGCGGTTAAAACAGCTGCGGCCTGCAGAAGTCTCTTCATGGAAGAACACCTCTTTTCCGTATGCAGTCTGCCCAATATACGCGCCGTCTTTTCCTCAAGCACACCCTGCTCCAATTCTTTTATCTCATAAGCAGACAAATCCGTTTCCACATGGTTCAACAAGGTATAAATATTCTTATTCATCTTGCGCCTCCTTCTTTCATGTGACATCCCGGGAATAATTTCCGCATGCGTTTTCTCACCCTGGAAATTCTCTTATAGACAGCGTCTTCCCGAACCCCTGTGATTTCGCATACTTCTTTTACCGTCATCTCTTCCACAAACAGTTTTTCGAACAGCTCCCTCTCTTCCGGTTTCAGATATGCCAGTATGGCTTCCGTCTCTTCTGATAATTCTTTTTCTATTAATTCAAAGACCCTGTCTCTTCCATCGGCCACTGCCTCATCTAACGGCACTTCTTCAAGTCCTCTCCGGTACCGCCTCAAATAGTCAATTGCTCTGTAACGGGCGATCCCTGCAATCCAGCTCGTGAAACTGCCCTGCTGCCTGTCAAACTCTCCGATATGTTCCCATACACGCAAGAATACATCATCAAAACATTCCTCCTGCTCTTCCTCCATAAGATAAAGACGTTTTCTGATTACGGCCATAACAAGGCTTCCGTATTTTTCAATCAGATAACGGAGCGCCTCTTCATTTTTCTTTTTCATTTCTTCAATGAAATTCTCGTCATTTATCCGGTGCTTATGCATGTTCATCCTCCCTTTTGCAGGCTGCCGCACGCAGCCGTCCGCTCTTTTGCTTCTCTTATATCTGATATTACGAAACAAACAAGCGATTTCTGACCGTTTGGACTGTTTTTCTTTCATTCTTTTAAACAGCAAAAAGACATCGACCCTCTTCATCGATAAGATCAATGTCTTTTGATGCCTCTTATGTTTCCGTCAGCCTATAAGTACTGCCGTTTATTGCAGTCCTCAAGCGCCTCTACGATCTTTTTCACTTCCTGCGCCCGGTTTTTGTCACAGACAAGCACCGCATCCTCTGTTTCCACGACGACAATGTTATCCAGCCCTATCGTTGTTACCAGCTTGTTTTTGGCATAGATGATGCAGTCATGCGTATCGATATGAACCTGTTCTCCATACGTAATATTCCCGTACTCGTCCTTATCATAGAGCGCCTCTAAAGCATCCCAGCTTCCGACGTCGCTCCATCCGAAATCGCCTTCCAGTACGAGTACTTTTTCCGCACGTTCCATAATTCCGTAATCAATGGAAATCTTCGGGATCTCCGGATAAATTTTTTGAATTACGTCCCGTTCCGTTTCCGTTCCCATAGCGGCGCCTATTTTCTGCAGGCACTCATAAACATCCGGCAGAAGTTTTTCAAGGTAACTCATAATGACCGAGGCTTTCCAGATAAACATACCGCTGTTCCACAGATATTCTCCCGATAAAAGATATTCTCTGGCCTTCTGAAGATTCGGCTTCTCTACGAAATGTCTGACCGTATAGTATCCTGCTCCGGTCTTTTCCTCTCCGTGGCGGATATAACCGTAGCCCGTGGAAGGAAATGTAGGCTGGATACCGATCGTGACAAGCGCTTCGGTCTCTTCCGCAATCTTCACCGCATCCGCTATCACGCTTTTATAGACATCCGCCTTCTTAATATAATGGTCGGAAGGCAGTACACACATAATCCCGTCGCCGTATTTTGTCAGGATCTCCATTGCCGCATACCCGACACAGGCTGCCGTGTTTCTTGCGGCAGGCTCCGCCAGAATATGATCTTCTCTCACTCGGCCGGAGGTTGCTTCCAACATCAGTTCCGCCTGCGCTACATTGGTTACGATAAAAATATCCTCTTTTTCCACATTACCTTCCAGCCTGTCAATGGTTTCATTCACCATCAGATCTTTCCCTGTCAGATTAAGGAGCTGTTTGGGAAGTTCCTGCCTGCTGAGCGGCCAAAACCTTGTTCCGCCGCCTCCCGCCATAATAACACCGTATGTTTTCATATTTACACCCATCCGCCTGCTTTAGCAGGCATTTACATGAATCATTGAAAGAGCTTTTCTTTCAACTTTTCTCTCTTTTTCATTTATTAGAGGCGTGCCGCTTCTACATTCTCCTTAAACCAGTCGTAAGCTAACCCGATCCCTTCTTCCAGTTCTACTTTGTGTGTCCATCCCAGTCCGTGCAGTTTCGACACATCTGTCAGTTTACGCGGCGTGCCGTCCGGCATATCTTTATTCCAAACGATCTGTCCCTGATAGCCAACTGCTCTTTGCACCATCTGCGCAAGTTCCTTAATGGTCACTTCCTTGCCGGTTCCGATATTCACATGGCTTTCACCGCTGTAATTCTCCAGCAGAAATACACAGGCATCCGCCATATCATCCACATATAAAAACTCCCGAAGCGGCGTACCCGTTCCCCAAAGTTCCACCGTAGGCGCATTACTTACCTTGGCCTCATGGAATTTACGGATCATGGCCGGCATGACATGCGATCCCTGCAGATCGTAGTTATCATATGGTCCGTACAAATTGGTCGGCATACAGCTGATAAAATCATCTCCGTACTGCCGTTTGAAGAATTTGCACATTTCCAGACCTGCGATCTTGGCGATCGCATAAGCCTCATTCGTAGCCTCTAACGGCCCTGTTAAGAGTGCGTCTTCCGGAATCGGCTGCGGCGCCATCTTCGGATATATACATGTACTTCCTAAAAAAAGAAGCTTTTTCACATTAAAATCATGACAGCATTTGATTACATTGCACTGAATCTGCATATTCTCATAGGCAAATTCTGCCGGCGCCGTATTATTGGCATTAATACCGCCTACTTTAGCCGCCGCGAGTACAACCGCATCCGGCTTCTCTTTCTCAAAAAACTCCCTGACCGCCGCCTGGCTTGTCAGATCCAGTTCTTTATGTGTCCTGCCGATCACATTCTCATAGCCTTTGGCCTTCAAGTTTCTGACAATGGCGCTTCCGACCAGTCCTCTGTGTCCTGCGACATAAATCTTATCTGTTTTCTTCATAATTAATCACTGTTCTCCTTTCTCTGTTTTACACATCTGGTCTCCCTGATTCCCTGAAGTAGAAACCATCCCTTATCGTATCGCCCCGCAGACCGATCTGCGCTCTGACAGGAGACGATGGGAAACTGTCATATCCGGTCTGATCTCCTTCGACCGGACAGAAAAACATAACATCTGATATTCTATAATACTCCGTCTCATACTTCTCATAATCCTTTTGATGAACCCAATAATCGGTATGGTTATAGGAAAAAATCAGCTCTCTCCCAAATGCTGCTGTCTTATAGATCAGAAACAACCCGATTAACAGTTTACATATTGCTGCCGCATACCCTGCATAATGCTTTTCCTGCGTCTTACGGATTCTTTCGGATCCGCCGGTTCCTGCGCATTCCATATGAGCATCCAGAAATTCCGTCAGGACATCGCCCCAGACGACCGCCGCCGTCAGATAAACATATACGCACCCGTAGCGAATGAGAGGCGAGCTGAACAGCCAGATGAGGAAACAGACGATCATAACAGCTTCTGTCAGCAAATGGCGTTCGGGCAGGCCGCCTTTTTCATAACACTTGTTTCTTATATGCAGTAATCCAAATACCAAACGCCCTGCGAAAACGGGAACCGCCGCCATAGCCAAAATCAAAAACCACTTATCCAGTCCTCCGATACTTCGAAACCATGCGGGAAACCAGTCTTTTACCGGCATATCATATAACAGGACATCCGTATAGCCTCTGCCCCAAACCTGAATCTCCTTCGCATCATATGCCGCAATCCCTTCCGGAATTTTCCAGTCAACATGAAATAAGTCGATGCCGGTAAACGGATAAACAAGCCAGCCGGAGATCAGAACATTCCTTATCAGATACGGCGCCGCGGTCAAAATTCCCAGTCCCAGATAAATCGCCATTTCCTTGAAACGTTTCTCACGAATCAGAACGAACGCCGGTTTTATGGCTAACAAAATGATCAGCGCGGCAGAAAGCTTAAGTGTCAGCAGGAAAACGCCCAGCACACACAGCATGGCATAAGGAAAAACCGTCTCCTCTTTCTCTTCTAATAAATCCAGCCAGCGGATCACAAGATAAAATGCGGTCAATACCATAAAATAATCGGAAGCCGGCGATACCATTTCGTCAAAAATAATAAACAGATAGTAGATCGCCATAATCCTTGCAAAATCAGAAGTTTTAAGCTGTCTTCGCTTTACAAACGATACAAGCTCCATGCAGACGCCCGCAACAAGAAGCGCCATGAACCCCGCTGCGCAGTGATATGACTGCCCGCCCAAAAAGGCCATACTGTAAAGCGCCGACAGCGCAAACGAGGAACTGTTATAAGCCAGTCTGCAATGCAGATTCCCAAGTCCTTTCACCACACCGAACTCTTCTATCCAGCGAATGCTCTGTGCATGATATAATCCGGTGTCGTAATGCAGAATTCCTCTCGATGTCCCATACGCATACAACAGAAAAAGAAAAATGCCAAACACGGCTCCGGCCGCCGGCTGCTTTCCTGCAGCGCTTTTTTCATACCGCAGTCTTTCCGATATACACTGCCAGTCTGCCCGCAGCTTTTTACGCAGCAATATGGCAATCGCCAGACAGACCAACGCCAGAATCAGATTAGCCATTAACCCCACCGGCGCAAAAATACTGAAAAACTGCGCATATACGGTAACGGCTGCCAGTCCGCACATCAGATAGGCGTCCCATCTTTTGATCCGGTATGGGCACAGGCAGGTAAGTCCTGTTAAAATACCGTATCCCAATAAGAAAGCGGTTGTTATTATATAAATCCATATTAATATTACAGACAGCATATAGTTCCCCTATCGGAGCGGAAATGCACCCGGAGCAGAAAACTTTCTCTGCCCGTACGCCTCAAAATTTCACAATTTCCATACTTAACGTTTGACTACTTCTGATCTTTTTTTTGTTTCGTCTTATATTCCTGACAGCTAAGTCCTGCGATCTCCTTCAGATCGGCTTCCATCATCATGGACACCAGACCTTTAAAGTCCACTTTTCGTTTCCAACCCAGCTCTTTTTCCGCCTTCTCACAATTTCCCCATAGAAATTCCACTTCCGCAGGACGGTAAAACTCCGGGTTAACATCTACCAGCAGCTTACCTGTTTCCGCATCGTAACCTTTTTCGTTTACGCCGCTTCCTTCCCAACGGATCAAAATCCCCAGCTCCTCGAAAGCCGCCTCGACGAATTCTCTTACCGTATGTGTCTCATTGGTCGCAAGCACATAATCGTCCGGCTTGTCCTGCTGCAGCATCAGCCACATACCCTGCACATAGTCTCCGGCAAAACCCCAGTCACGTTTCGCATTCATGTTGCCAAGAGACAGTTTCTCCTGTTTGCCCGCAACGATATTGGCAATTGCCAAGGTGATCTTTCTTGTAACGAAGTTCTCACCTCTCCGCGGCGACTCATGGTTAAATAGAATGCCGTTGCAGGTAAACATATTATAAGATTCTCTGTAATTAACCGTGATCCAGTAAGAATACAGCTTCGCCGCGCCATACGGACTCTTTGGATAAAACGGCGTCTTCTCGCTCTGCGGCGCCGTTTCCGGGATACCGCCGAACAATTCGGAAGTCGATGCCTGATAATATCTGCAGTTGCCGCCGTTTACACGTACTGCCTCAAGCAGTTTCAGCGTACTGACACCGGTCGCTTCTGCGGTATATTCCGGTACCTCAAACGATACGCCGACATGAGACTGCGCCGCCAGATTATATACTTCCGTCGGACGGATCTCCGCGATCAGGCGCATCAGATTACTGGAATCCGTTGTATCTGCAAAATGCAGGAAAAATTTGATTTTATTATAGTCAGACTGTAAAATATGGTCGATTCTCGCCGTATTGGTAATACTGTGTCTGCGGACAAGTCCATGTACTTCATATCCTTTCTCCAGCAGAAATTCCGCCAGATAGGAACCATCCTGCCCTGTGATACCTGTAATAAGCGCTACTTTTTGCATAAAAAGATCTCCTTTTTCTCTTTCATGTCATATCGTCACGAAACAATTCATTAAAGTGTAACATTTTGCTATTCCATATGCGAGTATACTCTTGTATAATATAAGTATCAACATAAAATATTGCGTCAAAATAGTAAAATATTGCTATTGCATACAGAAAGGAGCTCCGTATGGCAAAATCCACATCCAACCGTATCATCGCAACGCCATCCTCATATGCCAAAGAACATTATCTTTACATACAGGAAGTCGGCACGCTGCAGAGCATCGAACCGCACATCAGCAGACGCCAGGATCTGAATTCCTATCTTTTTTTTATCGTGCTGGAAGGCAGCGGCTATATATCTTATGATAACGACCGTTTCCCTATTTCTGCCGGCGACTGTGTATGGCTGGACTGTACGAAGCCGTATTCTCATGAAAGCAGTGCCGCAGATCCCTGGAGCCTTATGTGGGTGCATTTTTACGGCAAGGAAGCGCCCAGTTTCTATGCCGATTTCCTGAAGCATTCCTGCCCGTTTCTCTTCCATCCGCAGAATACGTTAGCCTTTACGGATATTTTGCGGCATATCCATCAAATTCATTCCGCCAAATCTTCTTTGGTAGAATTATATACCAATCGTTATCTGACAGATCTGATTACTTTGTGCTTCACGGAAAATATGACGCAAAATCAGGAAAGCTCTTCTATTCCGGAAAAGATCAAGCAGGTGCATGACTATCTTGAAGAACATTTCGCCGAAAAAATAAATCTGGAAGACTTGGCTTCCAGATTCTTCATCAGCAAATTTCACCTTGCCAGGGAATATAAAAAAAGATACGGGGCAACCATCGGAAACGACCTGACGAGCAAACGGATCTCCCATGCCAAATCCATGCTGCGTTTCTCGGACGATTCCTTAGATACCATTTCGCTCGACTGCGGATTCCAGGACGCCGGGTATTTCATCAAAGTATTCAAGAAAGCGGAAAACATGACGCCGCTGGAATACCGGAAGAAATGGTAACGTGTGTTATGTATTGATAATGCTGCAGACCATTCCTTTTAGAAAAGACTGTATCCCGCCACCATAAAGTGACAGGTAACAAATCCCACAATCACGCCGAGCAATGCGCCCATCCATACCTGAAAAGGCGTATGTCCGACAAATTCTTTGAGTTTATCTTCTACGGACATTTTCGTTCCCATCTCCCGGAACAGATTCATCATCTCGTTCAGTACCCTTGCCTGTATACCGGTTTCTCTTCTGACGCCCATAGCGTCATGCATAACAATGATTGCCATGATCACTGCTATTGCAAAGGCGAAGCTGGCGCTGCCATATTGAATGCCTGTCGCCGTCGCCAATGCACAGACAGTGGCGGAATGCGAACTTGGCATCCCGCCGCTGCCGATCATCCTCTCCCATACGAACTCCCTCGTTATCATCAAATGTATCAATGTTTTGAGCACCTGTGCCACGAACCAGCCCATAACGGCCCCCACCAGCACCGGATTTTGCACAGCTCCTTTTAGAAATGTCATATTTATCCAATCCTTTTCCAGTTTCCTTCTCTTTACAGTTCTTTCATATATTTTGCGATCGCATCATGCCAGTCCGCAAACATAAAATCCGATGTCAGCTTAAACATATAGTTTTCCAGAATGGAATAAGCCGGACGCGGCGCTGCGGCTCCAAACTCTTTAGTCGTGATCTTCTCCACCGCGGTACTTTTTCCGGCCAGCCGGAAGATCTCCTCCGTAAATTCCGCCCAGCTGCAGTCTCCTTCACAAGTTCCGTGAAAAAGTCCGTAGTTCTCCGTCGTCAACAGATACGCGACTGCCTTAGCCAGTTCTTCCGCACTGGTAGGGGAACCTACCTGATCGTTTACCACACGTACTTTCTCGTTTGTCTCGGATAAACGAAGCATCGTTTTCACGAAATTTTTGCCGTCGCCATACAGCCAGGCCGTTCGGATGATAAAATATCGGTCCGCAAACTCTTTGACAAAGTTCTCTCCCGCAAGTTTGGTCATGCCGTACATTCCCTGCGGCCCTGTCGGGGAAAATTCCGTATACGGCGTAACGGCCTTTCCATCGAAGACATAATCCGTGGAAATATGGATCAGTTTCGCACCCGTTTCCGATGCTGCGATACTTAAATTGCGGGGTCCGATGGCATTGATCTGATAAGCTTTATCCCCCTGTGTCTCGCAGGCGTCCACCGCGGTATGCGCCGCACAGTTAATGATCGCATACGGCTTTATCTCCCTTACAAACGACAGCACATCGTCAACATCGGTAATATCCAGTTCCCCCACATCTGTATTTACAAGTTCATACGCACTGTCTCCTGCATATAACTTATTAACGGCACGCCCCAGCTGTCCGTTACATCCCGTGACTATCACTTTCTTCATGGTATTCTTTTCTCCTTCTTTCATATCATCAAAATACAGTTATAATCAATCATACATCCAAATGGGTGCTTTTGTAAAGAGAGGTTAAATCCCCGAACATTACGCGCTATTTTTCATATATTTTGTACATATTTTCAATTTTTTTCTAGTGACTACTCTATTTTCTTATGATATAATATCAGAAGTGTTTTTAAAGAAAGAGAGGATTAAAGATGAAAAGATTACAAGTGATTCTTCTTGTAGCGTTATCTTCTACTCTTTTATTATTTGGTTGTGGCAAGGAACGGGAAGAAGTCGTAGAGCCTATTGTTGAACAGGTTGTTGAGGACGAACCGGAAACCATAGAAGAAGACGTAGAAGCAGCACCGGAAGAGGAAACTCAAGAAGATCTTCCTCCGCAGGAAGGCATGGTCCGCAGTCGTGTTACGAATGAATGGGTAACCGAAGAAGTAAACAATACGCGGCCCGTTACCGTTATGATGCCCAACACGAAAACGGCGGCGCAGTACGGTATATCCAGGGCAGATGTACTATATGAATGTAACGTTGAAGGAAGTATTACGCGTCTCATGGGATTGTTCCAGGACTGGAGTGATTTCGACAGACTCGGCAACGTCAGAAGCTGCCGTGACTATTACGTATACTGGTCTTTTGAATGGGATGCCTTTTATATTCATTACGGCGGACCGTTCTACATTGATGAAGTAATCAACCGCCCCGATACGGAAGATATTGACGGACTCTCCAGCAGTAATTTCTGGCGTGCCAACGATACCGGCAGTTCTACCGACAACGCTTATGTTGATACGGAAGGCATCAAAGCCGATATCAGCAAACTCGGCTACAGCATGCAGTACCGTGACGGTTATGCGTCTGAAGAGCACTATCAGTTCGCACCGGACAATGCGCCGAATACATTAGACCAATACAGCGATGCGATCACAGCAGGTAAGATCGATATGTCGCCTACTTATCCGGTAACCAACTGCTATTTTATCTATAATGCAGAAACGGGACTGTATGACAGATACCAGCATTTATCAGGCACGGCTGACGGCCCGCACATAGATAAAGCCAACGGCAAACAACTGGCATTTAAAAATGTCCTGATCCAGAACACTTATTTTGAAGTGCGTGACCAGAAAGGTTACCTTGCCTTCCAGTGTATCGACTCCACAAGAGACGGATGGTTTTTTACAAACGGCAAGGGTATCCATGTGACATGGGAGAAAACATCCGATTACGGCCCGACAAGATATTTTGATGACAACGGAAACGAGATTGAACTCAACACCGGTAAAACAATGGTATGTATCGTAGAAGATGGCGATTCTTTCCTTGTGGATGATGTAAAGATCAACTAATCGGTCAGAAAATGCATTGAAATGCATTCTATATAAATACCCCGCAGATATACTGCGGGGTATTTTTTACTCTGTAAGATGAGAATGGACAAAATATACTTTACGAAAGTGAGAAAACCGCTTTTTACTGCAGATATTCCTCCAGAAAAGCTGCTATTGCTCCATAATATGCTTCCGGATCCTTATCCTGCGCCTGCGCATGCCCCGCGCCTTCTACGATCAGCAGCTCCTTTGGCCCTCCTGCGGCGTCGTATAAATCCTGCGACATCTGAACAGAGATCATATCATCCTCGCTTCCATGAATAAAAAGCGTCGGAATACGGCTTTTCGCAACAGCATCTATTGCGGAAGCATCCTTTAGATTATAGCCGCCGCGCATCAGCAGAACGAAACAGGCCGTATCAACAATCGGAAACGGCGGCAGATAAAACCACTCCGTAATCTTATCCCCGAACATAGAATAGGCATCTGTATAGGCACAATCAGATATAACGGCTGTAATTTTATTAGAAGTTCTTTCATCGCCTGCCATCATAAGAGCTGTGGACGCTCCCATGGACTGTCCATGAATGACAATCCGTGCATCGGCATCCCGGGACAAAATATAATTCACCCAAAGAACGCAGTCGAAATGATCCGTCCATCCCATTCCGATGAAATCACCCTCGCTCTCACCCTGGCAGCGCAGATCGGGCACAAGAATCTGGTATCCCTGCTCATGATACCAGTAGGCAAACGGATACATTTCCTCCTTCCATCCCGTATAACCATGCAGAACCAATATCCATACGTGACTCTCTTCCTCCGCGGGAAACGTTTCCGCAATCAGCGTATAGCCATCCTGTGTCTCTACCGCAATCTTTTCATGTACGGCTTCCGCCGCCCATGCACGCGTCTCATTCAGCGCGATCTGACGGTTCACCTTAATATCCGACGTTTGCACCTGAGCCGCATAGCTTTCCTGCGTTATCCGTTCAAATGCTTCTAATTTCTGCATAAAAGAAGGCACCAGCGCCGCGCTCACAAGAAAATTTACCAAAATAAAATACAATATCAAAAGCGTTATTATTATTACGCATGTTATTTTAATAACTTTCTTTTTCCTCATATGTTTTCTCTTTTCATCCTGATTTACCGGTTACAGACAGCAGTCTGCCTATGCAGCGGTTATATCTATATCATAACATATTTTCTGCTGTCCGGTTTCCGGTAAATTTCGGATAATCACCGTCTGCCGGCATATAAAAGGATAAGAACTCACACTCTTCATATAATACAGATTCACGACATCATCACAGATCGCTCGCTATATGTATCATGCTCTGTCAAATACGTGGCACAGTAATCACCTGTGCATATCTCTTTTCTGTTCCCGAAAAATATGGGACCTGACCAAACTGATGTTATAGCAAAACAAAAACCCTGAAAATCGAAACTTTCAGGGTTTTTAGAGGCGCAGACCGGATTTGAACCGGTGCGTACTGGTGTTGCAGACGTATGCCCCTACGTCCACACCGCCGCACTCACAAGGGTTTCATAACCCATCTGATCCTCATGACCATCTTAAGTCCACCTTATTGCATGGAGGCAGTCGGTTCTCTAAACTTACTAAATTATAGCATGACATAAGGCTGAAATCAATATTTTTCAGCCTTATGTGCTGTGATTCTCCGTTCTTTGGCACTTTCTGAAATAGTAAAGGAGATTACTATGGATTATCAATTAGAACTAAAACAGATTATGGACTACCCACGGTGCCGCATCTACCGTGAGTTCCTCCGCAACCTTATGGAAGATAGGGACATCCGTACCAACGGAAGCTCCTATCTTTTTTATTACATGACGCTCTGCTCCTATGCCAACTTCCACTCCTCTTACCGCCGGATAGAAGGCATCTCCTATCTGGTCGGTCCAGGCGAATGGATCTGTAAGACCTCGGAACTGACAGAGTGGTTCCGCACACGTTTCCAGCATCAGGCGCTGTCCATTCTTGACTTCCTACAGAAGCAGAACTACATCACCTATACCCGGCTCGGCAGGAACCATCTGGTCAAATTCAGCATCAACGGCTGGAAGCAGCACAATACGGCGCTCGACTACAATTACCCATGTCTGAAAGATGTGGTTTTTTTCTTTTCCCCGATTGCCGCCGTCCATGCGCTGATCAGCATGGGTAAATGCTCGGAGATGGACATCGTGCTGGATTTATGGGTACACGCCATCTACAACGACGGACAGGTGCAGGGTTCCGAACTGGGGCCTGTGGTATATTTCCGCAACTGTACCGGCAGCCCACTGACAAACTTCAGCGACCTTGCCCTGCGCTGAGGCATCTCAAAAGCTACAGTGAGCCGCATTTTAAACAAGTTACAGGACAAAGAATATCTTTCACTGGTATCGTTCACCGGCAGGCATGGCAGCGTCATCTACCTGTGCAGCTACTTATCCACCATGTTCAATATCAGTGACGTAATGATCGACAAGGAGGAAATTTGCATGACATTTCAGATTCCAGTACACATTCCGGAGACTTTATCCATTCCTGAAACAGAACCAATCCGGGAGGAACAGATTACCATTATGGAAGCGGAAAACAGCGTTTCAGGGCAGACCGGTAGCGTTTCAAAACCGCACATGAAGAAAATCGTCCAGAAAGTGGCGCAAATCCTTGCGGCGCAAGGGGTTCCGTGCTGTGAGTGCCCCCGAACACTATATAAATTATATCCCTTATCCGACTGCAAAGAAACTACAGTAAAGTATTCCCTGCAGATCGCCTGCCCGGACGGGAAAATGCCCTATCGGTTCGAGCTGACTCTCTCCCCTGCCAGCCCGCCGGAAGACAACAGCAGCCCCGCACTTTCCAGACAGGCTGATACAGAAAATGAAGAAAGAAGGTAAACCATCATGCTGAAGAAAGCGCCATCCTGGAGAATGCACCTGCGGAAACAGGAACCCTTATGGAAGGGGATCCCCCTGCGGAGGGCGAAATCCTTATGGACGGTGGAATGCCTGCAGACGGGGATTTCCCTACGGATGGAGAACTGCCTGGCACTGGCGAGGCTGTCATGGATGAGGAACTTCCCGGTTCTGGTGAGACCGCTATGGAAGATGGAGTACCTGCTTCTGACAGTGCCATTACAGATGGGGATGTGCCGGAAGAAACATCCCTTTCCGGAGAAAACATGGAGACGGAAGCAGAGACCGGCAATGACAGCGGGATGGCACTGCAGCAGGAAGATATACGGGGAGGCCCCCGTCGAAGATGATGGAGCAGCGGCTAATGCAAACAATCCTGCTCCGGAACTTTCCTCTGGGACCGGAGCGGAAGTCGGAAGCGGCACAGGGAAAAATAACCCTGAAGTTTCAGCCCCTCCCAGAAAGCGGAAAGCAAAGGCCGCCCCTGCTCCAAAACCGGAACCTCCTGTACGGAAGACCGCCCCTTCCACCATCCTTACCCTGAATACCGATTCGGAAGTGGAGACACCTGAGAGCAGGGAGGATACCATCTGGCATGAGCTACAGAACGCCTACCGCACCCGGAAAATCCTGACAGGCACTCTGGGCGGCATTGAGAAGATGGACGGAGGCGGCACCATCGCAGTCGTCTATTACAAGGACATGCGTGTCGTGATCCCCCTTTCGGAGATGATGATCAACCTCGTGGAGGATGAAGTCCATGATTACGGGGAACTGGTGCAGCGCCAGAACAAGATCCTCGGCAACATGCTGGGATGTGAAATCGACTTTATCATCAAAGGGCGTGAAAACGCCAGCCGCAGCGTGGTGGCCAGCAGGAAAGATGCCATGTACAAGAAGCGCCAGATTTTCTACATGCCGGATGCGGCCGGAAATTCCCGCGTATGCGAAGACCGCATTGTGCAGGCGAGGGTCATTGCCGTGGCAGAAAAGGTTGTCCGCGTGGAGATCTTCGGCACGGAATGTTCCATCCTTGCCCGCGACTTATCCTGGGACTGGCTAGGAGATGCCACGGAACGCTTCCATGTAGGCGAGCAGATTCTTGTCCGCATCTTAAGCGTGAAGATCCGCTCCCTGGAGGACATTTCCGTGAAAGCCGACGGCAAGAGCGTGAACGGCAACACCAGCAAGGAGAAGCTGGGTAAATGCAAGATTCAGGGCAAGTACGCCGGGACGGTCACGGACATCCACAAAGGCACTGTCTTCGTCCGCCTCCACATCGGCGTCAACGCAGTCGCCCACAGCTACTATGACAACCGGATGCCCGGCAAGAAGGATGATGTCAGTTTCGTGGTGACGCGGATTGATGCAGACCGGAACGTGGCAGTGGGGTTGATTTCAAGGATTATTAAGCAGAATATCTGATAAAAAGAGCAGGTGGCCATATTTCTCTATGCCACCTGCTCTTCCTTTACCTTATATTCTAATGTTCCTTTTCAATTACAGTTCTTAAAGACTCCTTATCTCTGGCGATCAGAAATCGCATCTGCTCCACATCACTCTTCAAATAAACGCTATTTAACTCATGCACAATTTCTTCGCCAACTGTCTTTAACCGATTACTTTTCATTTTAGGAATAGTTCCATTATACAGTAAAGCAACTTGGGGATGAACCGGTAGATATATATTGCTAGGCATGAGTCCACGCTCCTCTGTATCACACAATTCATATATTGCTGGAAAACTGCTTGTAATAAATGGCTCTCCATTAGAAACCAAAAAAGTATAGTTCATCTCTAAAATACGAGGCGCAAGCCTTGAACCATCAAATTCCTCTGTAAGCCATACTCTTTTATCAGCCGCCTTCACCAGGGAATCAATATCGCCCAAACCCATTATCTGTATAATCTGTTCTATCGCTTGTATCTCTTCATTCTCCTTTAATTCCTTAAGCGGCAGATCTGACTCTATCTGTCTTAGAGACCAAGGATTCCTCACAAATATATTGGTCACAAAACTTGCAAGCATTTCTTTTTCTTCATGGTTGCATATTAGGGCATTTTTGTTTTGTGGATTCCTACAAATATCAATTATCCTTTTCAGTAATGGACTGTATTCCCCCTCTTTGTCTGCAAAATAATTCTCAATCTGATTTTCCAAAACAAACTTTCCTAATTTAGGATCTTCATCTTTCCATGGTGTCTCATATAAATACTTCTCATAACAGACTTCCTTTGGAGTCCGGAAATAATATTCTTCTTTTACCCTGTCAAAAACCCATAATTTATTGTCATCAGATGTGAAATTCCTAAGATAGAACTGAGGAACATAATGCTGCTTCTTAGTCATGCTCCAATTCCACCTTCACTTCATCTGCCGTTATCCAACCCTTTTCCTCTGCAGAATCCTCTCCTTCTTTCAATATAGCCAGAAGCCTTTCTGATGCTCGACTCTTTAACACCATATTTTCTTCATCCACAAGTCGTTTCTCCAGCTCACAAAAAAAGTCTCTGCAGTCACGACCTTTTCCGGCTTCAATGTCATAATAACTTTCCTTTACCATCTGCCGTATTTGATTCTGATCTAAATCTCGTCTATTATCCGAAATGTGTTGTTCCCAACTCATGCAAATCACCGCTTTCTGTCAAATATATCTTAAGTATCTTCACGAAGTCTTGATTTCTCATCATAATAGAAAATTTGGTCATTTTTGCATATAGACAAACTGATAACTCTTATTTTGGCAACTTCACCCAAAATCATGAGAATTGGCTCTTTGCAATTAAAGTTTTTATCTTGAGCTATCTTTTTCATTTGGGCTACATCTGTCGCACTCGGAATTGGATTTGAATTCGGATGCAAATGCCACTCCCCTAAATAATATTCGTTCTGTTCTTTCCAACATTGCTGTAATAGGCTCTTTAGTCCTTTGATACCTCTATAAAACCTGAACCTAGCCGCTTTAGAATCTTCAGGAGGTTTTGTGAATTCTGTTATAACGGTATTTTGACACATCTCGTCGTAATAACCAATAATTATACCACCCGTTTCCAATTTGTTCTTATTATCTGCAACAATTGACAACAACTTATAGTATGCCACATCTTCTATAAAAATCTTTGACTTAAGTTCTATATTTTCATATTCTTTCATAACCAGCGAATAAACCATCCATTCCATATTTTTTTTGAAGGATATAATTATGTGATCCTTCCTTTCCTCTGGCTATGAGCTGAATAAGCATCTCCACTGCTGATGTCGCTGCTAAATACATATCACAACCAAGTGCTGGGAAAACAGGATGCCAACATCCAATGCCCTCCCACGGCAACCCATCTGCTAACATTTGTTCTTTATCCTGTTGTGTTATTCTCTCCATGCGGCTATCAAACATCGAACTATTAAAGCCTTTTCCCTTGTAGTATATAAAATATAACCTTTCTGCCTTATAACCTACAGATACTGAAACAAAAGTTTTTCTTTCACTAATTTGTGATAGCAGATTTATAATGTCATCTTTTGCAGTACAATCAATGACCACATCATATGAATTCAAATGACTCAGATTATCAGTTGATAAATACTCCGTTAAGGCTTCAGCCCGTACATGACTGTTGATTTCCTCCAAATGTTTCTGTAGTTCAGCAGCCTTATTCCGATGCAAGCTTTTAATTGATAAAGTATGTCTTGCAAGATTTCCTACTGCCAAACTGTCCCCATCTATAAGCAGGATTTTCCAGACTCCTGACCGCACAAGTAATTCTGCGATAATAGAGCCCATAGAACCCACCCCGATAATCGCAAACTTCTTACTGGTTATTTTCCTGTCAAACATTCCTCTGTTCAAAATTTGCTTCTGATTCCAGTTCTCCGAAAAGCACCACTCTATTTGTTGATTGTTTTTAAGAACATTTGATGAGTCCCTATAACGCCAGCCGGCCTTGTTTGCCCGGAATCCTTTTTGAGTTTTGTTATGATGTGAAAGGACAGGAAGCATCCATGCCCACCAGTGGTAATTCTCATACTCTCCTCCAAACCGCCTCGGAACGGGAAATCCAATTAAAAACAAATGCCTCTTCCCATCCCTCATCTTATCCAGAAGTCGTACAACATCCGTATCCCACGATAGATTATTTAACTCAAGTGCTTCCTTTAATTCGCCAATCGTATTTGGTGCCTGCCATCTGTTTACTACTGGCACATGATTCATTATGAGCCAAATTCCTTTGCAAAAATTTTTGTCATTTTTGCCAACATATCCGCCCCACACATTCTGAACGCACAAATTTCCCTTTTCATCCCAAAATGAATCAACAAAATACTGACTGTTTCCTTGGTAATACATCTTAAATATTCCAGATTTGGCTCCTGCATCTTCCCATTGCATGAAAGAAACGCAATCTTCATCGAAAATTATTTGTGTCTTCTTTAATTCATTTACATCTGGTAATTCAAAATTGTCCTGTTCAGAAACTAAATTATCATTTTCTGCCTTATCTATCCATTCCAAAAGCCGTATGATATTCCACTTTATTCTCCCTGTTGCCTCAAGAGGTTCACTATTTATATCGGCCACAGATTCCAATGGATCTTTAAGACAAACATCACCTTTTCTCCATAATCCATTTTCTGAAATCAGTCCATTATTAGATTGGTGATAAAATGTATCTGAGATTCCTCCAATCACGGAAGGAAAAATTTTCACTTTTCCATAAGGAAAAATGTCCTGAACCGTTATGTACCATACCGTCTCCCTCGGAATATTTCTTCCTGCAAAGTTATGATGTACATTGATGCTGAAATACCATACCGAATCATCTACATCCCATGCCAAATCCTTTATTAGCTCCACTTGACTAAATTCATCAATACAACGTCTGCTTTCCAGCAACATTTCAGATGGTTTTTTCAAGCAAATCTTCCTCCCGTCAAATTAACACTTGGCTCCTCTCTTTTTGTAAATACTGCTTGCTGTTGTTTAGGCGCCTCTGGAAACTTATTTCCAAACAACTTTCTCCATAAATCTGCACTTTCCTGAACAGTTTCTGCCTCATACGCATTTCTTGCTATGACTGCCGCTTCACAAACTGATTCATAAAACGCATCATAGTCCTCTTCTGATAACCTGCCAAATACATCATGCTCTGGCACCCCTCTATCCTTCAGTTCTGGTTTCTGAGGATAATCAGAAACTATTTTTTCAAGAGTTAATACTACTCCCTCTGCAATTGACTTAATTCCATCCGGACAGCAGTCACCTACAAAATGTTCCAGAGGATAGCTTTTGGGATGCTTTATATCCGGAAATTTTTCTTTTCTCCACCACTTAATACATTTTACAACATTCACATAATGCCCGTTGCAGCTCGCATTTTTTTCGTGAGTCCAACGAATCTGCTCCAGTGGATGTGTTTTGTCCCATAAATCCGCCTCCCTGTCCGGAATAAATAATGGCTCATTCTTCCAACTTGCATTGTCATCTGCTGCCATAAACTCCGCAAATGCAGTTTTCCATGGATTATATGCGCTTTCAACAATCTCTGCAAACATTTCACTCATTTCTTCCACGTCATTGTCTGAAAGAACAGCCATATTCTCTAACAGCCCCTGTTCTGCCAATGACGGAGCAGAAGTTGGAACAACATCCAAATCTACATGTGTCATCTCAATTCCCCACGAACGCCCCTGCTTTCTATACTTACCATCATAGTATTTCTCTAAAAACGGTTCAAAAACATTCAAAGCTTTTTCTGGAGTTACTTCTTCTTTATCCAGTTTTGTTACTACCACGATATCCACATCTGACCGTTTTCCCTGTTTCAGCCTTACTGCAGTAGACCTTCTGTAGCTTCCCTGTAGAAATGTTGTTACGATAATATCTTTAAGATCCTCATCGGCCATCAACCTGTTCCTCAATGTCGTATGGGCAGACTTCAGTTCATTAACTTGATTATCAGTCAATCTGATATTCTTTAAAAAATCATTGAAATAAGTTACCATTTTCTGTGCCATTATAATTCTCCTTTCTGTGGAAACGAAATTGTCGGGTAGTATGTATTCTCATTTGCATTAAACTCATATATCTGTATTTTGCCATACATCATAGACTGCATCCCTAAATAAAACATCAAAGAATTAGGACCTGCAATAAATAAATGCATTATCCCTTTCTTCAAAGTTCTCGGACGTCTACTTATCTCACCATTTATCTGCTTTGCAAGTTGCCATGCATGGGCTCCGTCTTTTACAGAATCAGTTCCAAAGTCCTCCAGTAAGAAACTTTTATAAAGACCAATTTTATGTTTACTATTTTCTATAAAATCCTTAACATCCACATTGATATCCTGCGTAATACCTATAGATACTGCCATATCACATTCCCCAGTGCATAATGTTTCCTCCGATATAACAAATTTACTATATTCCGATTCATTGGTATCATTTCTTTTCCAATCCATGCAGCCGTCCAATGTTTTTTGCACAGGAATCACTTTTATCCCGGATTTTGAATTAAGTATACGCCCAGCAGTAAAAGAAACCGATAACAATGTCTCTAAAGCTACATGATATTCTATCTCATAATTGAGTCTGCTGCTAACAAATTGTTCTATCGACTGAAAAATATCCTCCCAGGATTTCCCCGGTCTCAGTTTCCTTTGATCCAGAATGTCTGCCAAATCCAATACATCACTCGCCCAGTTTGTCAACCATTCTGTACGTCTGGTAAAACTTTTTATAGCTATTGAAGCAACATCTTTGGTATCAATAAAAAAAACTTCCTTTTTGCAATAGTTTCTTATATCTTCAACATTTACCATATTAATGCCACTTCGATTCCATGCACGCACTAAGTCACAATATGGAAGTGTATCTATACTGTCTGTCCACGGTTGCAGTCCATAATGGGAAAACTCACGGGTTAATATCTCCTTTAAACTTTCCATACTTTCCTGCCCATCTTTTATACGAACCTGCCTTAAAATATCTATCAGTTCACTTTCACTCACACACAATCTTTCACATAGTTTTTTGCGGAGTCTTCCCATCTCTGAATTTTCGGTTTTTCCTTTTTGCAACTCGTTAAGATCAAATGCTTTATTTTCATTATTAATCAGCTTATTTAAAATATCTCCGGATCTGATTCGCCATACCGAATACATCGTAAAACGACTCCTCGAAAAATCTGTTTTACCATTCTTATACGCATTTACAACATTCTGTAGAAAAGAATTTGTTTTCGCATTTATAAATGTCGGATCTAACAAATTGTCCATTGTAAATTCATCTGACTGTTTCACATGGAACTTTACTTGAATATAATCCGTATCTATGTAAGTATCCCGAAAACGCTGTTCTTTCTTATAGCATATAACAATGTCATCAAATGATTTAACCTTTCCATATTCGTAACCGATTTGCCCTATGTCTGAGTCCCTAAACATTTGTATTGCATATTTCCAAAACACCATTGCCTGATAGATATCTCCAAGTTCCCTTGCCGCTACAGAATTCCCCAATTATCACACCTACCTTCAGTACACAATTTCTGTTCACCCAACATCAACTTTTTTCCTTATTTCTTCCACCAACTGATAAACCGTTGTACACGGACACATTTTGGATGGGATAGTTTTCCCTTCCCGTACACATTGTTCATACTTCTGCTTTGCTATTTGAAGTGCCTTTTCTTCATCTCCTGTCCGGAAGATTTTTTCATATAATCCTGAGTCCGCTTTTGAATACTTCTGTCCTGTTTTTCTTTGAAAGACCTTTTCAAACTCACTACAGCATACCCAGGATTCCATAATAGCTGGCATTGCGCCATAATAAGAATGCATCCAAATTTCAAAGCATGGATTTGACCAGCCCACTCTTATGTCAAAAAATTCAGCTTCTTTGATAATCTTGTCAAAATCTTTCACCTCATCCCTGTCAAACACAATCCATGGTATGCGATATTGTGCATCATAAGCAGTCATTGCAAGACATTTATCAATCATTGACCTTGTCTTAGTTTCCACTACCTTGATCACCAATTTATTTTGTATTTCTTTTGGAAGTTCTTTATGCAATCCCTGAAAATAGCATCTCTCCGTGGCCTCTGTATCTGTAACAACCAGATAATACCCCAGTTCCGGAATCATTATAGGAGAACGCTGTTCCCTGGGTTTTCGATTCCCAGTCCTGTCTTTTCTTGCCATGCCAGTCACTCCTCCTTAAAGATATCAATACTTTTTAACGTCGGAATCGCACCATACTTACCAATCAGATAATTTTTTTCATAACTTTCATCCTTTCGGATTCTGGTTCCGGACTCATCTACAAAATCTGCCAGAGAATACAGCTTAGAAATTCCCTGTTCATCCTTTTCGGTAAACCACACCTCATCCCTACGCAAAAGCTGATTCGACAACTGCCATGTATCATGTGTTGTAAAAATTAACTGTGCATGCTTCGTGTTGATTTCCGGATTCAGGAAAGTTAGCAAAAAGTTACGAACCAACAATGGATGCAGACGTGCATTCAGTTCATCAATAAAAAATACACTTCCCTTCTCCAAAACATCCTGCAGTTCCGGAT